>Ga0302315_10000243_pt1 | contig 66915 bp, 53 predicted proteins | sample III_Palsa_N3_1_FD_200532 | JGI IMG/M metagenome (GOLD analysis project Ga0302315, IMG submission 200532) | Peat permafrost microbial communities from Stordalen Mire near Abisko, Sweden - III_Palsa_N3_1 | ecosystem: Environmental > Terrestrial > Soil > Palsa > Peat permafrost | place: Sweden...
TCATCACTGATGCGATATTGGTCTCCGAGTTTGGTCTTTAAATCCTCTTCTAAAGCTCTTAGGTCAGCAATGGTATCAGGGTCAATTTTAACGTGTTGACTGCGAGAGAAATGCTCTCGTTTATCGAATATAATTATTTTTTTCCCTTTTTTGGCTAAGGCCAAGGCGGTAGCAAGCCCTGCTGGACCCATTCCCACGATAGCAATGTCTTTAACCAGGATATCAGTGTGTAACATGCGGTATTAGAGGGAGAAAATCAGGAAAAGTTCGCTCTCCCACCACGGCTGAGGGATCCCCAAGAATTTACAAGAATATGTAGGGGCGGACCGCTGTGTCCGCCCTTTTTCAACGACAAAATCGATTTTTTAAGCCAATTTTCCTCTAGCGACCCGGCTTGTTCAAACATAAGGCATCTTTATTATCGATAAGGGCGGACACAGCGGTCCGCCCTACAGTAATTGCGAGAGGTAGGGTAATCCCCCCTGATAATGATCCTGGTTAGAAGAGATGATTGCTTGCCTTTAAAGCACTACGATGCCTATAATGGCGCTCGTTTTACTAGTGAATAACTAGAACTCCTTGCTTTATCTGCGAAAGTAGAAAAGCTAACTTAAACCATAAGGAGCAATTATGCGACATTATGAAATTGTCTTTCTGGTTCATCCAGATCAAAGTGAGCAGGTTCCTGCGATGGTCGAGCGGTATCGCTCCGTTGTCGAAGGGAAAGGCGGGAAGATTCACCGTTTCGAAGATTGGGGTCGACGTCAGTTGGCATACCCTATCCATAAGCTTCACAAAGCGCATTATATTTTGATGAACGTTGAATGTAATGAAGAAAGCTTAAACGAACTCGTGAACGCTTTTCGTTTTAACGATGCTGTTATTCGACATTTAATCCTCAGCCAAGACGAAGCCATGACCGAAGCTTCTTGCGTTCTCAGAGAAAGAGATGAACGTAAAGAAGGCGGCGCGAGATATCGTGGACGCGGCGATCGTGACTTTGATGGGGAAGATCTCTTCGAATCCGAAGAAGATCAAATGGTTGGGTAAAAGCGAATACACTCGCATCACACAGGAGTAGATCATATGGCTCGTCAGTTTCGTCGTCGAAAATTTTGTCGGTTTACCGCTGCCAAAGTTAAACAAATTGATTATAAAGATTTAGCAATTTTAAGAAGTTATATTACCGAAAGCGGTAAGATTGTCCCGAGTCGAACGACCGGAACAAAAGCAAAATATCAAAGACAATTGGCCAATGCGATTAAATTGGCACGATATTTAGCTTTGTTGCCCTATTGCGATCAACACTAGTTTTAGACATACCGGGAGAATAGACCGTGGAAATCATTTTATTAGAAAAAATTGCTAAATTAGGTGATTTAGGCGCTAAAGTACGTGTTAAGCGTGGCTTTGGTCGTAATTATTTAATTCCGCAAGGTAAAGCTTTACCCGCGACGACTAAAAATATCGAATATTTTGAAGTGCGACGCGCAGAATTAGAGAAAGAAGCCAATGTCCGTTTAGAACAAGCCAGAAGTCGGGCAGCCACTTTAGAAGGTTTAGTCTTCTCTGTGGCAGCCAGAGCAGGAGATGAAGGCAAGCTTTTTGGTTCGGTGGGTGCGCATGAAATTATTCATGCTTTGAAAACCGCTGGCCATACTGTTGCTAAAACAGAAGTACGGTTAACTGAAGGTCCCATTCGCCTGTTAGGAGAGCATCAAGTGTTGCTCCACCTGCATGGAGAAGAAGTGGTTGCTAACATTCGGGTATTGATAGTTTCTGCTTAAAGCATGATCCAAGCTGATCCCATTAAAAATAGGCCAGGCGCTCCAAACGCCGAGCTAAAAGTTCCGCCCCACTCGGTCGAAGCCGAACAGGCCGTGCTGGGCGGATTAATGCTCGATAATAATGCTTGGGATCATGTGGCTGATAAGCTCACCGAAAGTGATTTCTATCGATTAGATCACCGCGTTGTTTTTCGGGTGATGGCCGATCTTGTTTTACGATCAAAGCCCCTCGATATTATTACGGTTTCAGAAGCGCTTGAAAATTCACGAGAACTCGAAATGGCCGGTGGTATTTCTTACCTCGGCGCGCTGGCTAAAAATACACCGACATCCGCTAACATTGCAGCCTACGCAGAGATTGTTCGGGAACGATCTATCTTACGAAGACTGATTGAAGTGGGTGGTGAAATCATCGAATCTTCTTTTGATCCCAGTGGGCGCAGTGCGAGTACGCTCTTAGATAATGCGCAACAAAAAGTTTTTGCGATTGCCGATCAGGGTAGCCATGGCAACACAGGCCCAGAAAATATTGCAGAAGTTTTAACGCGTACAGTCGATCGAATCGATACGCTATTTCATGCAAAATCCCCGATTACAGGCGTTTCATCAGGCTTTAATGATTTTGATAAAATGACCACAGGGCTACAACCTTCCGATCTCATTATTGTGGCAGGCAGACCGTCGATGGGTAAAACTACTTTTGCGATGAACATTGCCGAACACGCCGTCATGAAAAATGAAGGAGCCGTGTTAATTTTTAGTATGGAAATGCCGGCAGAATCGCTGGCCATGAGAATGCTAGCCTCGATGGGCCGTATTGAACAGCAACGGATCCGAACCGGACAATTAGAAGACGAAGATTGGCCAAGGCTCACCTCTGCGATCAGTATGATATCTTCTAAAAAATTGTTGATTGACGATAGTGGTGCCTTAAGTCCGTTTGAAGTGCGTGCGCGTGCCAGACGAACGGCGAGAGCGTATGGTGGATTAGGTTTAATCGTGATCGATTACTTACAGCTCATGCAAGTGCCAGGGCACAACGAACATCGTGCAGCAGAAATTTCAGAAATTTCCCGATCCCTAAAATCACTGGCCCGAGAATTAAATGTCCCGGTGGTTGTGTTATCTCAGTTAAACCGGGGTTTAGAGCAGAGACCTGAAAAACGTCCGGTGATGTCCGACTTGCGTGAATCGGGTGCTATCGAGCAGGATGCCGATTTAATTGTCTTTATTTATCGAGACGAAGTTTATAATAAAGACAGTCATGACAAAGGAACCGCAGAAATTATTATTGGCAAACAGCGAAATGGGCCTATTGGGACTGTTCGCTTAACGTTCTTAGGCCAATATTCTCGATTCGAAAATTATTCTGCCGAGCATCGTTCGATGGAAGGTTTTTATGGCTCGAGCACTTAAAGCGTTTATTGATTGTAACGCCCTTCGAAAAAACTTAAAACTAGTTCGTAGCCTTGCACCTCAGGCAAAAATATTAGCCATGGTCAAAGCCAATGGCTATGGGCATGGCATTGTGCATGTCGCTAGAATTTTACAAACAGCAGACGCTTTAGGAGTCGCTTGCATTGAAGAGGCGGTCGAACTGAGAGAAGCAGGCGTTGCTAATCGTATTGTTCTGATGGAAGGCTTTTTTGAAGAACAAGAAATCCCCGATATTATTCGTTTAAATTTAGAACTGGTGGTGCATCATACTGCACACCTCAAAGCATTAGCCGCTTTTGAAGATCCTTTAAAAATTTGGATCAAAATTAATACCGGCATGAATCGGTTGGGCTTTTCCATACCAGAAGTCGTCGAGGTATATCATCAGCTGATGAATAATCTTTCTCTTAAAATAGAAGGGTTTTTAACGCATTTTGCTAAAGCAGATGAAATAGATGATCCTTTAAACCAACAACAATTAGAAGATTTTTTTAAGGTGATTTCGCACTTGCCGGGGACCAAAAGTTTAGCGAATTCTGCCGCTATTTTAAGCAATAAACGCGCCCATGCCGATTGGGTGCGCCCCGGGATTATGCTCTATGGCGTGTCGCCTTTTCCGAATCGTTACGGAGCCCTAGAAGGTTTGTCGACGGTGATGGCGCTTCGTTCTGCTTTGATTGCCGTACAGTCTTTAAAGGCTGGCGATAGCATTGGTTATGGCGGTGAATTTATTTGCCAAAAACCGATGAAAATGGGTATTGTTGCTGTGGGTTATGGCGATGGCTACCCCCGCCTAGCCAAAACAGGCACACCAGTTTTAGTGAATAACCAGCAATCGCAACTGTTAGGTCGGGTTTCAATGGACATGATAGCCGTCGATTTAAGTGGTCAACCAGAGGCCAAAGTTGGCGATCCCGTCGAGCTTTGGGGGCCTAATTTACCCATCGAATGGGTAGCAGAGGCGATTGGGACGACCGCCTATGAGCTGATGACTGGACTCTCAACTCGTGTTCCTTTAGAACTTATTGACCCTTAAAAAAAAGTTGAATCTCTGTCTCCATGCCCTTGTACTTCACTAGGCGAGCCCATATATTAATAACCTGCTAATCGATAAAAGATTAGTCGATAACAGATTTTGAATCTAGTTATTTAACTTTTCTTACATAGGAGGAATCGAATGAGTAAAATGAATATCCGTCCCCTGCACGATAGGGTGATTATCCAACGTTTAGAAGAACGTACCACTGCATCTGGTATTGTCATTCCTGAAACCGCCGGTGACAAACCACAGCGTGGCAAAGTTATCGCAGTGGGTACTGGTAAATGCGAAAATGGTGTTGTTCGTAAACCCGATGTCAAAGTAGGTGATGAAGTGCTTTTTGGTAAATATTCAGGCACAGAAGTTAAAGTGGGTGGCCAAGATTTATTGGTTATGCGCGAAGAAGACATCATGGGTGTTGTCGAAGCTTAAACTTACATATTTGTTAGGAGTGAAGAAATGGCTGCAAAAGATTTACATTTTGGCGAAAGCGCCCGTCAGCGCTTACTGAAAGGGGTTGTTGCCTTAGCAACAGCAGTAGAAGTAACTTTAGGACCTCGTGGTCGTAATGTCATCATCGAAAAATCCTTTGGCGCGCCCACCATTACTAAAGATGGTGTGTCCGTTGCGAAAGAAATTGAATTCGAAGATAAGATTGCTAACATGGGTGCACAGATGTTAAAGGAAGTGGCTTCCAAGACATCCGATACAGCAGGCGATGGGACAACAACAGCAACTGTCTTAGCGAAATCGATTGTGATCGAAGGTCACAAAGCAGTTGCCGCTGGCATGAATCCAATGGATTTAAAGCGTGGTATAGACAAAGCCACTGCAGCTGTTGTTGCAGAATTGAAGAAATTATCCGTTCCTTGTAAAGACAACAAAGCGATTGCACAAGTGGGGACGATTTCTGCTAACTCAGATGAGTCTATCGGTAATATTATTGCCGAAGCCATGAGCAAAGTGGGTAAAGAAGGCGTTATTACCGTCGAAGATGGCAATGGCTTAGAAGATGCCTTGGATGTTGTCGAAGGCATGCAATTTGATCGCGGCTATATTTCTCCATACTTTGTGAACAATCAACAAAACATGAGCTGTGAATTGGAAAATCCATTTATTTTATTAGTGGATAAGAAAATCAGCAATATTCGTGATTTGTTGCCAGTCTTGGAAGCTGCGGCTAAATCAGGTCGTGCGTTATTTATTGTTGCTGAAGATGTTGAAAGTGAAGCCTTAGCAACTTTAGTGGTTAATAATATTCGCGGTATCGTGAAAGTGTGTGCGGTTAAAGCGCCAGGCTTTGGTGATCGTCGTAAAGCAATGTTGCAAGATATTGCGATTTTAACCAATGCTAAAGTTGTTTCAGAAGAATTGGCGATGACACTTGAAAGCACGAAAGTGGAAGATTTGGGAACAGCTAAACGCATTGTTGTGACCAAAGAAAACACGACGATTATTGATGGCGGTGGTAAGCACACTGAAATCGAAACACGTGTTAGCCAATTACGTCGCGAAATGGAAGATACGTCTTCAGATTACGACAAAGAAAAATTACAAGAGCGTGTGGCGAAATTATCGGGCGGTGTTGCAGTCATTAAAGTGGGTGCAGGTTCCGAAGTAGAAATGAAAGAGAAGAAAGCACGCGTAGAAGATGCTTTGCATGCAACTCGCGCAGCTGTTGAAGAAGGCGTGGTGCCTGGTGGTGGTGTCGCGTTATTAAGAACCGTTGCAGCCATTAAAAAGCTGAAAGGGGATAACGAAGATCAGAATCATGGTATTACGATGATTATGCGTGCCTTAGAAGCGCCATTACGACAAATCGTGGCGAATGCCGGTGATGAACCAGCAGTAGTGATTGAGCGAGTGAAGAACGAAAGCGGTAACTTTGGTTACAATGCTGCGACAGGTGAATATGGGGATATGGTTAAATTAGGGATTTTAGATCCGACCAAAGTAACCCGTACTGCCTTACAGCAAGCGGCTTCCGTTGCAGGCTTGTTGATTACGACCGAGTGCACCATTTCTGAAACACCAAGGTCCGATAAAGACGCTGGTGCTGCAGGCGGCATGGGTGGTATGGGCGGAATGGGCGGCATGGGTGGAATGGGCGACATGATGTAAATCATTTGTCCCATCAACTCATGATGTCAAGGAACCCCGCTTATGGCGGGGTTCTTTTTTTAGGGTTTGGACTGCAGTATGATAGAACCCTAAAGTTGCAACAAGGAGGTGTACTATGCGGAAAAGAGGCGACAAAGGAAGGGTTCATACAGGGACAGTCGGTGCTGATGCAGGTTCTGCTTCTTCCTCTGCAGTATCTTCGCCTGGATCTCCAGGTCTTCCCATCGTCAAGAGTGGGCATTCTTTAGTCAAATCTTATGGAAATCCTGTCTTTACGAGTTTAATGCGTGAAATCAGTGAGGATCGCGCAGAAACAGCACTGGGCTTATTAGCCGCTATAGAAGACTCGTTGCCTTCTTTAGGTGAGGCACTGGTATTAGCCACGGAATGTGGATTAGGAAAACTTGTTTTAGCATTGGCACAGCAACCAGGTGCTACTAATAGATTGCCTACTGCTTTATGTATTCTGCAGCAACCAATGACTGCCCGTAATCCTTGGAAAGGGACAGACGCACGAGTCGATGTTTATCTTGCCTTGATGGCAGCATTTGCCAAGCGAGAAAATGTTCAATTAGACGAAAAAGGAAAAGAAGATTTTACCAAAGCTTTAAGGCATATTATCAGTCTTGAAAGCCCGCTTAGAATATCCCCCTTAAAAGCCCTTATCGAAAACCAGACAGCTATTGCTGGTCTTGATTTGAATGCATTGCTTCTTTTTGCCTTAAAAGAATGGAATGGCAACGCTGCAGAATATTTAGCAAAAGCCGGCGCCCCAAAACTTATTCAGGGTATTCGTTGGTTGCAAGAGAATAATTTTATCTATGAAAGAGTCGTTGGAACAGTCCTCAATCCTTGGAAAACAGGGGGTCGGAAAGAAACTTATAGCTGTTTTTCAGCTGTCTTAGCAGGTAATAAAGATTTAAAGTTATCAGAGGAAGAAAAAAACATATTAATCACGGTGTTAGAATTCATGATCGAACATCAGGAAGAAGAAGCACTTGTTGTGCTCGGCAGTCCGGAGGCTTCTGTTGTGTTACAGCTAGCCGAAGGAAAAAGAAGTGATTTATTACATCATGCAATAAAAATGGCCAATGTGCTAGCGGTTGAAAAATTAGTGACACTTAATAAAAAAGATCTTTGCAGTATTCTTCAGTATCTTTTATTAGAAAGAAAAAATATTGAATGGAAACCTGGAAATTATGAATGTGTGAGAAGTTGGTTAATCCGATCGTTAATGCCGTCTGGTGAATTAGAGCAAGAAATAATATCAGAAGACCCACAACTAATCGAGTTATTAAGAACTATCGTGACGACCGGAGAAGTAGAGGTTTTAAGACAATTTTTAGCCAGTAAAAATGTTCGAGCTCGGATCACATCTCAGAATAGAATTACTTTATTTAAAGCGGCATTAGAGGAAGGTTATACTCAGTTAGCGGTGATGTTGATAGAAAATCAGCCAGTTGTTGTGCAGCTAGAAGCGATTTCTAAAATGCAGGTTGAGTTTTGTGTCGAAGGGTATGAGCTGGATTCTAAAGGAAGAAAGTCAATCAGCCGAGAATTTTATGTCGCGCAAGTCAAAAGAATACTCGAAAATTCAGCTTTATTTTCAGGTTATAATGAGTCTCTCGACGATCCCAGTAAAGCCTATTTAAAGAGAATTTTAGAATATTTAGTGACTTATCGAGAACCTGTGGTTATCTCTTATTTGGAAGCTTTGTATCTTCGTCCCTGTTTTGATCATTTGGCAGTCTTCCGTGCTGCTGCTAAAGCGCACAATACAGAAGTATTTAAATTCTTCACAGAGAAAGCTTTAAAAGATTCTATCAATGTAGACTGTATGGTTAACGTGACAGAGGTTTTGCTAGCAAATAGGCTAAATAATAACACTGATTGGCAAGCCGTTTACCAACGCTCTATCGAATTTTTAGTGTCGATCTCTGACAAAATAGTAAAATGCCCTGGCCTTAAGTCAACTCTATTAGAAATTATCACTGCCATGCTGCGAATGGGTGATGCAAACAATGTTATTTTGTTAGTCGAAAATTTATTTTTACTAAAAGAAGAATCAGCGAAAACCTTTTTTGTATCTAAAGAAGAAATCAGTAATGTTATCAATCAAGCAATTTTCTTCAATCAACTCCCAGTTGTGATAAAATTAATCCAGCTTCAAAGTATCACAGTCTGGGATGTCTTGCTGCATGTGCCAAAATTTTCGCGAGAGACACCAAATGTAGAAGCCTTATATGAAGCATTGCTGTCAGCGTTGGGAGTCAGTTTCTTTCTTTCCAATGATCTGAGTGCGCCAAAACCTACAGATGACCACATGATAGAAGCCTTAAGAAATTTTTTATTACAAGTTGCCGAATTTTTTCCAGATGAAACAGAAAGCACGTTCAAAATTTTTAATAAAAAGCTTTGTCTGCTCTTAGGGAAAGAAATACAACCATTAGTGACTGCGATGAAGACTCATCAAAAATTAAAATCTTTAGTCTTAATAATATCAGTCAGCGATGAAACAGCATTGGGAAAATTACCATCAGCGATATTAACGCCTCTTTTTGCCGATTTGGTCAAAAAAGATGAAAAGCTGGAATTAGTCCAATTTTGTTTGGAAACGGTACAGAAAAAAGAAGATCTCGGCTTATATTTAAAGGGAGATGCGTCACCCCTTGTATTAGCGGTGAAACATCGTGCGATTGGAGCAGTAGCACTGTTGACAAGAATAGAATCTGATACGGCTTCAACTCAAGATTTTGCTGCGGCTTGGGCCATAGAGGAGAAAAAAGGTCTTAATGAGCTGACTTTTTTTGATACTCAAGCAGCGGCTTTACCGCTCGATTTAAGATCAACTTTAAGAGATCTTGCAACTTTAAGCGTAGAACCTGATCATGAGGCAGATTTTATGGTTGTCACGGATTTGTCTTTGGGCGGAGGCTCTGAAGATTTAAGACGCAGTCAACAGAGTCAACAGAGTAAACAGGCCTAAACGAGATAAGACAGGGTTGTCATCACTTTAGCGGTTTTTCGCATAATAGATTGAATAAATTTGGGTAACGGGATACCGCCTAAATCGATAGCATTTTCGGCATGCTTCATTTCATCTGCTTTCATTTTTTCTAAAATGACTTGACTCTTAAAATCGGCTCGCGGTATTTTTTCTAAATGCTCTTCAAGATGCTTAGTGACTTGATTTTCTGTTTCGGCTAAGAAGCCTAAGCTAATTTTATCGCCCAGCAATCCCGCGAAGCACCCAATCGCAAACGAACCAACAGCCCAGACAGGATTGAAAAAGCTCGTCCGAGCGTTTAGGGTTTTAAGACGATTTTCACACCAGGCAAGATGCGTTTTTTCCTCTTTGGCGGCTTCAAAGAGTGTTTCTGCTAATGCAGGATCTCTGGCTGTTAATGCTTGGCCCAAGTACAAGGCTTGAGCAGAGACTTCGCCGCTGTGGTTAACGCGCATGAGCGCGGCACTTGTTGCTGTTTCTGCCTCTGTTAAGGTTCTATCAGCTTCAATGATTGGCAGCGGTGTTTCAATGGCAGAAGTATGCGTGATGGTGCTTAAAACTTTTGTTGCCCGAATCATAAGCTGATCGAGCGTGTGATAGGTTCTCATTAATTTTAAACAAGCATGTCTGTTTCTATGGCAAGCGCCTGCTGTACAACATTGGCACCCTCTAATTTATCGAGTAGGGTCGTGACACTGTGCTCCCATTGAGATTGACGCGATTTTAAGAGAGCGTTTTCTTGACTCAAAATCTGATTTTTTTCTTCTAACTCGTCTACTTGCAGACGCAGAATTTCAGTGGTTTCAAGCACATCATTCAATTTTATTGCTAATTTTTCCAATAATGGGTGAGACATCGATAAGATCTCCTGTTAGACGCGGGTTATATGACAAACTCTAACAAAATAGCGTCGAAGCTTCAATGCCTTTTTCTTCCATAATAGAACGCAAGAGTTTTAAAGCCTCTACTTGAATTTGTCGGACTCGCTCGCGGGTAAGCCCGACTTCGGCCCCGACTTCTTCTAAAGTGGCCTCTTCATGGCCCCTTAATCCAAAGCGTCTGGCTAAAATAGAGCGTTGCTTTTCGTTCAACAAATTTAAACAGGCTTCTAATTGCCCGTTCATATTGCATTCTTCTAAAATTTCGGCTGGTCCATCCGAGTTGTGATCAGCCAATGCCTCTAACAAGGGTTTTTCAGTGTCATCGCCCATAGGGGTGTCGACAGATAAAGTGCGTTCATTGAGTCGTAACACCCGATTCACGTCTTCAGGGGCTTTAGATAAAGCTTTTGCGATATCTTCGAAGGTGGGTTCGTGATCAAGTTGTTGCGTAATTTCTCGCGCTTTGCGTAAATAAACATTTAATTCTTTGATAATGTGAATCGGCAATCGAATCGTACGCGTTTGATTCATAATAGCACGTTCGATATTTTGACGAATCCACCAGGTGGCATAAGTAGAGAATCGAAAGCCGCGTTCTGGATCGAACTTTTCGACAGCGCGGATTAGCCCTAAATTGCCTTCTTCAATGAGATCTAACAAAGCAAGACCGCGGTTTAAATATCGGCGAGCAATTTTAACCACCAGTCTTAGATTACATTTAACCATGTGGTTACGAGCCGATTCATCCCCGCTGCGAGTTAACCGAGCGTAGTAGACTTCTTCTTCGGCAGTGAGCAAAGGCGATGCGCCAATTTCGACGAGGTAAAGCTGTGTGGGATCAGAATCTTGTTTGCGAGAGCCTTTGACAGCGACTTTTTCTTCAGCCAAATCATCCCAGTTAGGTTCTGGACTGACAGCGACTTCTAATTCTTCATCGAGGGATACTTCTAGGAGTTCGGCCTCTTCTTCGTCTACTTCTTCTACTAATGCGACTTCTTCATCCAATTCAACGGCGCCCTTGTCCCAATCCTTGACCATACGATTCCCCTACACTAAAAGAAATTCTCATCCTGAGAGTATTCAATATATCTGTCTTTGTTCGAGAATTCAAATAGGGATTGATTAATTTTTACAGCTTTATTTTTTGTTTAATTGCTAACTTTTTTATTTGCTGATTTTCCCGTGATACTCTGCAGGACCTGTTGTACTATTAAAGGTAGGGAAAGAAAGGGTAAGGAATGTTGAGATGACACGATCTGAATTGATTCAAGTGATGTCAACCAAACAGGGGAATCTGTCCGAGCGCGAGGTCGAGCTTGCCGTCAAATACATTCTAGAAGAAATGACAGAAGCTTTAAGCAGCGGGCATCGTATTGAGATCCGAGGCTTTGGCAGTTTTTCTGTTCGGTATAGACCTGCCAGAAAAGCCCGAAATCCTAAAACAGGTGTTTATATTCAAAAAGAGGCCAAGCACTCTATTCACTTTAAAGCAGGAAAAGAAATGCGTGATCGCGTAACACAAAAAATGGAGACAGTATGAAAGCAAAGCAAGCGTGGTTAGTGTTAGTTTGTAGCGGATTGTTGTTCTCTTCTTGTGTATGTGCCGATTTTGATGTGATCCAAGCCGTTGATGCCGATACCTATGGGAATGGACAATCCGGTAGTTTTAATCGAGCGATTGTTGGTGGCAGCACGATGACTGCTAAAGAACAACAAGATATCGCAGCCATGCTTCCTGTCCCAGAAGAAGGCCGTTTTTACGGTCGTGCGCGCATGAACTTTAGCTCTTTAACCCTAGGCGAATTAAAAAATAGATCATCCGGCTTAAATGCCAGTGCCGCTATTGGTAAGAAACGATCGACTACTAATCAGACGGGTTTAGAAATAGCGATAGGCTATATGGGTTCGGCTAATTTTAGAACAGAAGTTGAATATTTAATTAATAAAAATCTTAATTATCTCGCCAACCCTGCTTTGACGGGTCACGGTGCTGCTCCTGCTCAACTAGAGACGATTATTAAAAATAATACGATCTTACTCAATGGATATTATGACTTTTCGGTGATAGAGCGATTTAGGCCTTATATCACGGGGGGAGTTGGTTTTTCGGCTAATAGCGTGCAATCGAATCTCACGCCAGTACCTGCCATTGGTGGTGGTTCTAATACACTGCGATCCCTGCAACTTGCTTGGGCTCTAGGGGGCGGAATGCGAATTGGGATATTTTCTCATTGGTATATGGATATGAGTTATCGATATGTTCAGCTAGGAAGTGATCTTAAAATACAAGCGGGGCAATCAGTGAGCCTGTTAGGAAATTACAGCGCAAATATCTTTAGTATTGGTGCTATTTATCTTTTCTGATAGATGAGGTGCGCGATTTTTTTCGAATAAAAAGAAAAATAATCCCGGAATATTTGCGATTAATACACTAAGGCCTAATAAAATAGATGCGGCTAAAACAGGTTCTGCTGGGCAATTAATCATCGCAAAACCCATTAACATCGCCCCTTCTCGAATGCCCCAGCCGCCAATTGAAAACGGAAACATCATCGCTAGCATGGTCGGGACCATAATAATAAAACATTGGGTGAAACTAATGGGTGCTTCAAAAAAAATCAGCGTTGCATAGACGACTAAAACATTACAAAGATGGATCAGTAAACTGTATAACCCGAGCGCGCTTGTTGTTTGATAAGTGTTTAAAAATATTTTTTTCATTAAAGCAATGAATTCAATCACCCATGATTTTTGCTGCTTTTTCAGTAGATACAGGAATGAAATCATTGCGCAGCCTACCAGAACACTACTCAAGATAATCAATAATTTATTATTTTCTAGGACAGGAATATGAGAAAGAAAGGGCAGGGTGAATAAAAAAAGTAAGCTTAAAGCAAACAAGCCTAAGCAGCGATCAATGACAACTGTCAAAGTGGCTAATTTCACTGTCTGTAAGGATTGCTTTAAGTACCAAATGCGAATAGCATCACCGCTCACAAAAGAAAAAGCCATTTGAGAGAAAAAATTTCCCATGAAAGAAGCCTTCAAGCTTTCTGTCAATGAAATAGAGTGAGTAAATGTTTTAGTTAACAATTTGAGACGAAGCGTGCTGAAAAAAGTTTGTAGGCACATGGCGGCAGTGCCAGCGATCAATGCTAATACACCGGTGGTTGAATACAGTAAATCTTTAGTCAAATAAAAATCTATTTTTTGGAAAGCATAGTAGAGGCATGCAAAGCTTAAGAATAATTTTAGGGGGATAATCAACTTTCTCATGCGTTTCAGGCTAGGCTCATTCAGAATAAGCCTAGTGTACTGAAAACAGCTGTTTTAGTCTATAGGGGATTTCCCATACTCGTTTTCATCAAAGTCTCCGGGAAAGAAACCATAGTAAATAGCCAAGATTAGATTGACGAGCGGAATGATGAGTAGAATAGTTGTTATTCCCCCTGATATATTAAGATCATGGCCTCGTCTAATATAAACAGATAAGCTAAATATCATCAAATAGATTTCGCCGACGATTAAGCAGAGGAAGAGGGGCCAATCATGTGTCAATAAGTGGCCATCATAGGTTTCTAGCAGTTCAGATTCAGACATTTTTTCTAAGCGATCATAAGCCATTGTAAATATTTTCTTTTCTGCTGGCTTGTAGTTAGGATTATTGAGATCTCTCTCTCTGTGCTCTGGCAGATCGGCAGGAGTCACTCCGCCTTTTTCTTTGACGATACCAGCAACGATCCCAGTTTCAATTGCATCTCTTTCCAGGGTTTTAAGAATAGGGGATAATACTGCTAATGACAGTATCGAGAGGATGATGGTCGCGATCCAAAATTGTTTTCTGGCAAAGCGTCCGTTAAAAGTAATTCCTAGCATTTTGTGACCTCATTGAATGATTGAATCCGAATCTGTATAGGATATATCGGCGAGAGAGACGAAAGCTTTAATAAGATAAGGGGGGATTTTGATTATTTTAACCCCCCAAGCCAAACTCGTCTAAGTTGACATACTTAGTTTGACCACATTAAGCTCTAATTCAGTTAAAACCCCATGGGAGAAGATCTGATGCTGCACAAAAACACTTTAGCTCAACCAGTCATTTCCGAACGTTATTTTAGTGAATTCGCCTGCATGATTTTTGGCACTTTCTTAATGTTTTGTGCTTCACAAATAACGATTCCCTTAGAGCCTGTTCCCATCACGCTACAAACTTTTGGGGTATTACTCATTAGTTTAATTTTTGAGCGAAAAACAGCCATTAAATCAATGGCGCTTTATTTATCATTAGGAGCAATAGGGGCGCCTGTCTTTGCAAGTCTTTCTGGTGGTGTTGCGTGCCTTATGGGCCCAACGGGAGGATATTTGTTTGGATTTTTAGTGTGCGTGATGGTGGTAACGACTATCAGAAAACACTTAAAAAACACGAATCTTTTCACGCTGCTATTTAGTGCGTTACTGGGTACGGTCGTCATCATGGGTTTTGGCGTTGCATGGCTCTCGATGTTCATTGGTTTTAAATCCGCTATTAATGCCGGATTATTGCCCTTTATCGTGCCAGGACTTGCTAAAGCCGCTTTATTAGCGATGCTAGTGCGTTTTCTTCGGTTGGACAAAATTAATTCTTGATCAAGTTTCGTCCGCACCATTTTATGTGCACCCTTGGGTTTCAAGGGAAAGGGTATTCGGTTTCTTTTATTAAGAATTACCAAAAAATATTCGATACTTTAAAAGAAGATCCGAATACCCCCATTCAAGTCACCACAAAATTAGATGATATTTGTCGGGTTTGTCCGCATCAGCGGCCCGAAGAACAATGCGAAAAACAAACTTTAATTGAAAAGCTCGATAACGCGTATCAAACGTTATTAGGTTTGGAAGAAGGCCAAGTATTAGGCTGGCAGACTGCTAAAAAATTAATCCAATCTCGTGTCTCAGTCGATCAATTTCACGAAAGTTGTGAAGGGTGTGGGTGGAAAGATTATGGGGTGTGCGAAGCCGCTTTATTGCAATTGAACGAATAGTATCTGTGGTCTTTAACAATAGGAGATGGCAACTATGTTTAGAAATTCTTTAAAAAGAATCTTCACAGTGTCTGTTATCTTTGGAACAGGTTACTATGCTGGTAAATACACTGAACAAACAATAAGCAATGAACCAGCTCATGCTGTTAATGTCCTTCAAAATCAACCTGAGCTTACTTGGAAATTAAAATATTTTTCTGCAGGGAAATATGGTCAAGGTGGAAGAGATGGACTTTGGGTAACTCGATTTAAACCGAGATATACAGGAACTGCTGCTTATGTTGTCTTTCATGAAAGAGAAACTGGCAAAGACTATTTGCTTTTGACAGTGCAAGAAAGAATCGTTAATAAACAAAAGATTAAAGTGTGCGAACCACCTATTGGGTTTTTCAATGGTGAATATCCTTCTTCCATTCCACATGTTGTAGCGGAGGCTGCAGAAAGAGAAATTGAAAAACAGATCCAATTGGGTACCCGCATGGTTAAATATTCCGAAATTTATTCGCATTTTATGAACGAATATTCTGTGGGAAAACTCTCCAATGAGCCATATAAGACCGACTCAAATTTGCTTCAAACAGCCTATCGAGAAATTAAAGAAGAAGCAGGGCTAGATATTTTAGCTTTACAAAATGAAAACGGTGTTACCATATCTCACGAAATTATTGATGAACGAGAAACCCCAGATGTTTATTCAGTTATTCGAAAAATACATATCACGGGAGACAAGTTACCAACAATAGCTAAAAGAAACAACGATGAAATTAAACACAATGAATGGGTTGCTTTTGAAAATATTAACCTGAGCACAAAAACTGTCAAAACGGCTGAGGGAGAATTTCCAATTAAACCGCGTGATAGAGTCTATGAAGATATTCAAAAAATATTAGATGGTAAAAAAACGACGTCCCCTCGCCCGTCGTAAGAGGCGCCTAACCTTTGATTTCATAAAAATTTCTTATGTTAATACAAAAGGCGGATAAGTATTTCCTCTAAGCTTCTGGGATAACGATCCTTGTTGAAACCTGATATATCTCCGTAAAATAAAAACATTTAGCGTTGCTATTTTTTTAAATCAGTTTTTTGTCCTAAAAATGGTAACGTTGGCGGTTTACGGCTAGAAAATTCCTGTAACCCTTTAACTTTCCTGGTCGGGGTGACAGGATTTGAACTTGCGACCCCTGCCTCCCGAAGGCAGTGCTCTACCAGGCTGAGCTACACCCCGATGTCTCTCAAAAACAATTTCACCATACAAGAAATATAGCCCGTAGGCAACAAAATCTAAATCTAATGATCTCTTTCAACAGCAAAATCGGCTAAATGCATTGCAGCCTCTAAATAAACTGAATGAGGGAGCTCTGCTAATTCGGCTTTTGCTTTTTCTGCTTTGAGTTTAGCCAGATTTCTGGTGTATTCAATAGCCCCACTTTGTTTAACTATCGTTTGCACCCGTGAAAAATGTTGATACCCGCCAGCTTCGAGCGCTGTTTTGATCCACTTAACTTCTGCTGGATTGCCAGTTTTAAATAAATGAATTAAAGGTAACGTTATTTTGCCTTCGGCGAAATCATTGCCGAGCGTTTTTCCGGTATTTTTTTCGAGAGAATCATAATCTAGTAGATCGTCCATCAATTGAAAAGCAGTCCCTAAATGTAAGCCATATTGTCTGAAGGCTTCTTCTGTTGCTTGATCTGCTTGGCCTAAAACACCGCCAAGTCTCGCCGCAGTCCCAAATAATTGTGCCGTTTTACAGCGGATAATGCGCAGATAATCCGCTTCATTGATCGTCGTGTTACATCGTTGCACGAGTTGTAAGGCTTCGCCTTCGGCCATGGTATTCGTCGTGTCAGCCACAATGCGCATCATCGAGGGATTTGGAATGGTGAGCAGCATCTGGAAAGCTTTAGAATATAAAAAATCGCCGACCAAAACGGCAGCTTCATTCCCCCAACGGCTATTGGCAGTTTCTCTGCCACGTCTTGAGACGGCATTATCCACCACATCATCATGTAAAAGAGTTGCTGTGTGGATCAATTCAATGACAGCGGCTAACTGAACGGCTTGCTGTAGGGGCGCCCGCCAAGCTTGGCTCATCAACAGTAAAACAAGTGGTCTTAAACGCTTGCCACCGCTTTGTACGACATAGCATCCTAAATCACTTATTATGCTAACTTCAGAACAAAGAGCATTGGCGATCAAATCATCAACCGCTTGTAATTCATCTTTTACTAAAGCTCTAATAGGTGTTATACGCATTCGGAGTTCCTTAAGGGCCAGAATATACTCGGTTAAGCTTCGGGATATCAAGGGATTCTTCCATAAAACCCCGGAACTTGCTAAAAAGGACTTGCGAAGTGGTCGATTTTTCTCGTAATATGTGTAACACATTAAAAAGCGATTATTCGCGATAGATTTAGTTTTGGGATGATATCTAATGATTTATGCGGTTATCTTAAGCGGTGGAAAGCAATATAGAGTTGCCGAAGGACAGCGTTTGAAGCTAGAAAAGCTGTCTGTCGAAGCTAATAGTTCGATTGAGTTTGATAAAGTACTCATGGTAGCGAACGGCGAAAGCATTCAAGTTGGTGCGCCTTATTTAGTAGGCTCTGTGGTGAAGGCAGAAGTGCTAGAGCACGGACGTGGGGATAAAATTCGTATCCTGAAAATGAAGCGTCGTAAACACCATATGAAGAGACAAGGTCATCGTCAGTGGTACACAGAAGTTAAAATTACCGGCATTAGCGCGTAAAGATTGAGAGAGAGGATTAGCAATGGCACATAAGAAAGCGGGTGGTAGTACACGTAATGGTAGAGACTCTCACTCACAGCGATTAGGGATTAAACGTTTTGGCGGCCAAGTGGTGAAGGCGGGTAATATTCTGGTCCGTCAACGCGGCACGCGTTATCACCCAGGTTTAAATGTTGGCCGTGGTAAAGACGATACCCTATTTGCTAAAGCAGCCGGCGTTGTTACATTCCAAGTCAAAGGACCTAAGCAACGTTGTTTCGTGAATATCGTTCTTCTCCCAGCGGAACAAGCAGCCTAAAACTGCCTTTTTTAGCCTCGTTCCTTAAGGCCATGCCATGAAGTTTGTTGATGAAGCCACCATTACCGTACAAGCGGGCAAAGGCGGCGATGGCTGCCTAAGCTTTCGTCGAGAAAAATTCGTTCGTTTTGGCGGACCCAATGGCGGCGACGGCGGTGATGGTGGCAGTATCTACCTAGAAGCCGATCCAGACGCCAATACCTTAATTGATTTCCGATTTCACCAACACTATAAAGCCAAAGGCGGACAGCACGGCATGGGCAGTGAATGCACGGGCAGATGTGGTGACGATCTTGTCTTAAAAATACCCGTTGGCACAGTCATTTGGGATGCCGATACCCATGAAGAAATGGGAGATTTATTAGAACCCCATTCCCGCTTATTAGTCGCTAAAGGGGGGCTGCACGGTTTTGGGAACATGCGCTTTAAAAGCAGCCGAAACCAAGCCCCTCGAAAAACCACGAAGGGACGCTTAGGCGATCTCCGCCGTTTACGATTAGAACTAAAACTCTTAGCCGATGTTGGATTATTGGGCTTGCCCAATGCCGGAAAATCGACGTTTATTCGATCTGTTTCTGCTGCCACCCCTAAAGTGGCAGATTATCCTTTTACAACACTGCATCCGCATCTCGGCGTGGTGTCTATTGGGACTAATAAAAGCTTTGTGATTGCCGATATTCCAGGAGTCATTGAAGGCGCTGCAGAAGGAGCTGGATTAGGGTTGCGCTTTTTAAAGCATTTAACCCGCACGCGTTTAATTTTGCACGTGGTCGATGTTGCCCCCTTAGATGAAAGCGATCCCATTACTCAGGCAAAAGCGATTGCTAAAGAGTTAGAAAAATTTAGCCCGGAACTTGCAGCACAAGAACGCTGGTTAGTGTTAAATAAAATTGATTTACTAAGAGTGAGAGAAGAAGAAGTCGAGGCGCACTGTGAAGCCATCATCAAAGCGCTTGATTGGCAAGGCCCTGTCTTTCAAATATCAGGACTAAAAAGAGAAGGGACAGAAAAGCTGTGCTTTGCGATCATGAACAGGCTTGATGAACTAAAGCCCGATTTAAAAGCAGTAGCAGCAAGCCCTGAAATACCTGAAATAGGCGATAACGAGTAAGATTAAGCCGCAACCGCTTTAACACGTTTGCTTAAACGGCTCTTGTGTCTAGCAGCTTTATTTTTGTGAATAAGCCCTTTGCTGACCAAGCTATCGACCATAGATGCCATTGCACGAAACTCTTGTTCAGATAACGCAGCATTGCCTTCAGCAGTTACTTTGATCACGCGCTTTAAATGAGTCCGCATCGTGGAACGCTGGCTAGCATTTTGTTGACGGCGTTTTTCGCCTTGTCGGGCGCGCTTTTTCGCTTGTAGTGTATTGGCCAAAGTCAGTACTCCGAATTAAATTTTTTCAATTTCAACGATCTCAAAAAGATCCAGACCATGGTGCAAGAAAGGAGCTTTCTTGTCAAGCGCCGCTTATACCAATGCCACTAAAAACCCTTTTAAATAATCCGATTCTTCTAAAAAAGGGTGTTTGGGGTGATCAAATCCCGCCCCAACTGTGCGGACAATGCGACCCTCTCGCCCCAACTTACCCAGTGCATGGGAAAGACATTGATGCAGATCGGTTATTTTGACGTGATAAGAGCAAGAAGCAATAAATAATAAGCCGTTTTTAGCGACTAACTGGCAGGCTTTGGTTAATAGTTTTTCATAGCCTTTTAAGCCAACGGCTAAATCTTTTTTAGATTTCACAAAGGCGGGTGGATCTAAAATAACGATGTCAAAGTGTTCTTTTTTTGCGATACGTTCATCCATATCATTAAATACATCACGACAGACAAAAGTCGTGCGATCAGCAACGCCATTTAATTCGGCGGCACGGGTTGCATTTTTGACAGCCGTTTCACTGCGATCAACGCCAATGACAGCAGTCGCACCTTGCAAGGCTGCTTGTAAACTAAAACCACCGCTATAACAAAAATAATCGATCACGGTTTTTTGTTTGGCTAATTGTCCTAATAGGGATCGATTTTCTTGATGATCATAAAACCACCCTGTTTTTTGAGCAGCAGAGAGATCAATCTCAAATCGAGCAGCATTCTCGATTACGGTTAACGTCTGAATAGGCTCGCCTATTATTTCAGGCTCTAACAGCGGCAAAGCTTCTAAAGTACGAATGGCAGAGTCTTGTTTAAGATACAGCGTAGAAACGCGAAAAACACTTTGTAATGCTTGGATTAGTAAAGGCTTTAGCATTTCCATGCCTTGGGTATTAATTTGCAACACGAAAACGTGATCGAAACGATCGACAATTAATCCAGGTAATCCATCTGCCTCTGCGTGGATTAAGCGGTAATAAGGTTTTGCATAAAAGCATTCACGTAACGCTTTGGCACTTTGAAGACGTTTGCTAAAAAAGTCGACATTAATGGATTCATGGATATCTCTACTGAGCGCACGCACGGCAATGAGTGAATGTCGGTTATAATAACCTGTTGCCACCCGTGTGCCTTGAAAACTCAAATAAACACATTGTCCAGGGGATAAATTTTTTGTCTCAGCGGATTGTGCGATTTCATTCGCATAAAGCCAAGGGTAGCCTTTTAAAAAGCGTTGATGATGCCCTTTGAAGATATCTAAGGTTGGAAACATAAGAATTTGCCTAGCGCCTAGTAATATTGAGTTGCTCAGGGTACTATTGTTGGGCAAATTAAAACAAGAGGATAAGCGAAACATCGCGCCTCAATCAGGGGAACATGAGTAATCAGCTGCTAAAATCCACCACATTAGTTGGTAATATGACTCTTGTATCTCGGATCTTAGGTTATATCCGAGATATGGTCGCTGCCCATTTTTTTGGGGCCAGCATGGGTTACGATGCGTTTATTGTCGCGTTTAGAATTCCTAATTTTATGCGACGACTCTTTGCTGAGGGTGCTTTTTCGCAAGCCTTTGTGCCAACCTTGTCCGAATATCGGGCAAACCATTCATTCGATGCTGTGCAACATTTTATCAATTGTGTGTCTGGTTGTTTAGCGTTGATTGTTGCTATCGCGACGGTGGTTGGTGTGGTCGCAGCACCGCTCTTGATTATGATCTTTGCCCCCGGCTTTGCTTTAACGGATTCCGGAGAGCGTCTTGTTTTAGCGAGCCATCTTTTGCGGATTACCTTTCCTTACTTATTTTTTATTTCTTTAACAGCCTTTGCAGGCAGCATTTTAAATTGTTATGAGCGTTTTGCGATCCCGGCCTTTACGCCCGTTTTTTTGAATATCATGATGATCTTAACCACCGTCTTATTAGCACCGTATTTTGCAGAGCCGATTAATGCTTTAGCCTTGGGCGTTTTATTGGGCGGAATAGTACAATTATTTTTTCAAATTCCTTTTTTGAAAAAAATTAATCTTTTGCCGCGCTTTGAGCTCAATTGGAAAGATACAGGGGTGCGACGCATTTTAATCTTGATGGTCCCTGCTTTATTAGGCGTTTCAGTGAACCAATTAAATATTGCCTTAAGTTCTATTTTTGCTTCATTTTTGCCTGTGGGTAGTGTCTCTTGGTTATATTACGCGGAGCGCTTGATGGAATTTCCCTTAGGGGGATTTGGTGTTGCTTTGGCAACCGTTGTGCTACCACGCTTATCTCGACACCATGCCAAACAAGAAACAGAAAATTTTATCACGACCCTCGATTGGGGCATACGGTGGATTATGCTGATTGGCTTGCCCGCAGCCGTGGGCTTAGGCGTATTAGTAGGCCCTTTATTAACCACGTTATTTCAGTCGGGGCGTTTTAGCGAACACGATGTACTATCTAGCCAAACCTGTTTGATGTCTTATGCTGTGGGATTAATGGGCTTTATGTGCGTTAAAGTGTTCGCATCGGCATTTTATGCCAAACAAGATATCAAAACACCGGTTAGAATAGCCATGGTGACGGTTGTCGCGAATATTATCTTAAGTATTATTTTAGTGTTTCCATTAGCCCATACCGGTTTGGCGTTAGCGACATCGCTGGCAGCCTTATTAAATGCCAGTTTATTAGGGATTAAGCTTTTTTCGCGAAAAATGTATCAATTACAACCAGGCTGGGGCAGGTTGAGTCTTCGGATAGGGATCGCACTCTTTATGATGACGAGCGTGTTGTGTTATTTTAATCCTAAGTTGGACCTGTGGTTTTTGATGAGTATTAAAGAACGCATAGTGCAATTACTGCTCTTAGTCGTTGGCGGAGCGTTGACTTATGCCGCAGCACTCTTTGCGGCTGGGTTACGGGCAAAACACATAAGGTGAAACAATGACAATCGATTACAAAGACACATTAAATTTGCCAAAAACAGATTTTCCGATGAAAGCCAATTTGGCACAACGTGAGCCAGAAACGCTAAAGCATTGGCAATCCATTCAACTGGTGCAAAAACTAAAAGAAAAAGGTCAAACAAAGCCCACATTTATTTTAGCCGATGGCCCACCTTATGCAAATGGTTCTATTCATCTAGGCCATGCCGTTAATAAAATTTTAAAAGATTTTGTGCTAAAGGCTAAAACACTCGGTGGATTTTATACGCCTTACGTACCAGGTTGGGATTGCCATGGATTACCTATCGAATTGAATGTCGAAAAAAAATCGGGCAAACCGGGTCATAAAATTGATGCAAAAACTTTTCGTGAAAAATGCCGTGAGTATGCGAAAAAACAAGTTGATTTGCAGCGAAATGCCTTTGTCCGTCTCGGGGTGATCGGAGATTTTGAAAATCCGTATTTAACGATGGATTACCAATATGAGGCTGATATTGTTCGTGCAGTTGGAAAAATTGCCAGCAATGGACATTTGCATAAGGGCTTTAAACCGGTTCATTGGTGTATGGATTGTGGTTCGGCTTTAGCAGAAGCAGAAGTGGAATATCAAAATAAAATCTCTCCGTCGATTGATGTTATTTTTTTAAATGCCGATCTACAATTTGAAGCAGTCTTTCCGGCTTTAAAGAATGCTAAGACTCCGCTAGCAGCTGGGGTGGTGATTTGGACGACTACCCCTTGGACTTTGCCGAGTAACCAGGCGGTCGCGCTACATCCTGATTTTATGTATTGTCTAGTCAAACCAACTGATAAATCAGCTGCGTATTTAATTGCAAAAGAATTGGTGCAAGCTTTTGTGGAGACGATTCAATTAACCGATTATGAAATAATCGGCGAGTGTGCCGGGAAAGCCTTAGATGGCTTTCGCTTACAACATCCTTTTTATGATAAAACAGTTCCCATTGTATTGGGTGAGCATGTCACCCTCGATTCTGGTACAGGATGCGTTCATACTGCTCCAGCACATGGGGTAGAAGATTATGCATTGGGTGAAAAATATCATCTATTAGTTGAAAGTTTAGTCGGCTCTAATGGTTGTTTTTTTGACAAAACACCTTTATTTGCCGGAGAGCATGTTTTTAAAGCGAATGATAAAATCATCGAAGTCTTAAAAGAACGAGGGGCTTTATTAGCATACAAAAAAATAGAACACAGTTATCCACATTGTTGGCGACATCAAACCCCCTTAATTTTTAGAGCTACACAACAATGGTTTATTAGCATGGATCAAAAAGGCTTACGTAGCAGTGCGTTATCAGCTATCAAAACAGTCGAATGGATCCCAAGCTGGGGAGAAGCGCGTATAGAAGGTATGGTCAAAGATAGACCTGATTGGTGTATCTCTAGACAACGCACTTGGGGTGTTCCATTAGGGATATTTTTTGATTGTGAAACAGGCGATTTGCACCCTAAAACAGTTGAATTAAGTGAAATGGTGGCTAAACGCATAGAGCAAAGTGGCATTGAAGCTTGGCATGCATTAACGCTAAGCGACTTATTGCCTGAAGGATCAGAACGTTACGAAAAATCGACTGATCTGCTGGATGTATGGTTCGAATCAGGGGTATCGCATTATTGTGTCTTAGAAAAAAATCCTGAATTACAGTTCCCAGCCGATCTATATTTAGAAGGCTCTGATCAGCACCGGGGTTGGTTTCAATCGTCTTTATTAACCTCTGTTGCGATGAAAAATACTGCCCCTTTTAAACAAGTATTAACGCATGGTTTTACGGTCGATGAACTGGGACGAAAAATGTCAAAATTCCTCGGAAATGGGATAGAGCCCGAAGAAATTTTTAAAACGCTTGGGGCAGATGTACTGCGTTTGTGGGTCTCTGCGACCGATTATCGATCGGAAATGACTGTCTCCAACGCTATTTTAAAACAAATTAGCGATATTTATCGACGTATTCGGAATACAGCCCGCTTTTTATTGGCAAATTTAGAAGGCTTTGTTTTTGCAGAACATCAAGTTGCCGCCAAAGATTTATTGGCGTTAGACCGCTACATTATTCAGCGAACGCGCACGGTACAAGCTGAAATCTTAAGAGCTTACGAGGATTATCAATTTCATGTGGTCTATCAAAAGATCCATCATTATTGCGCGATCGAGTTGGGTAGTTTCTACTTAGATATCATTAAAGATAGGCAGTATACTTGTCAAGTCAATGGATTGCCGAGGCGTTCTGCGCAAACAGCGTTGTATTATATGACAGAATGCTTAGTGAGATGGATTGCGCCTCTCTTAAGCTTTACTGCAGAAGAAATTTGGCAGCATTTGCCAGCGCGGCCAGTGGCTTCGGTGTTTTTAAGCGAATGGTATCAGGATCTCCCGGTATTAACGATTGAAGCATCCAATCTGCAAGAGAGCGATTGGCGTTTAGTCATTTCTGTTCGTAATGAAGTCAATAAAATCTTGGAAGCTGCGAGAGCGGCAGGGCAGATTGGTTCGGGCTTAGAAGCAGAAGTAGATCTGTATTGTGAAGCCTCTATTTTTGCATCGCTGGCTAAATTAGGGCAGGAATTAAGATTTGTCTTAATCACTTCTCGGGCAGATATCCATCCTTTAGCACCAGAAAATGCGTTGGCAAAAGAGACGGGCCTTGCGGGACTCAAGGTTGCTTTAGCACCGTCCGTACACGCAAAATGTGAACGATGTTGGCATCTTCGCGCAGAGGTTGGTCATCATCCCGAACACCCCTCTCTTTGTGCGCGATGCGTTGAAAATGTAGCAGGTATTGGGGAGACACGACAGTATGCTTAAAGTTTTATCAACTAATCTTTCTCGAAAACACTGGGTTTCTATTGCTTTAGTAATCGTATTCTTTGATCAATTATCGAAGTTTTACAGCAGTGTTTATTTATCATCGCTCTCGCGGCTAGAAGTCTTGCCAGGGTTTGATTTAGTGTTACGTTATAATTCAGGTGCCGCCTTTAGTTTTTTGGCAGATGCATCTGGATGGCAGCGGTGGTTCTTTATTAGCTTAGCGTTAGTGGTGAGCGTTTTATTGTACCATTGCCTTTCTAAGGTTTCTCCTAAAAAACCGCTAGAAAGTTTAGGCTTTAGCTGTTTGTTAGGTGGCGCTATGGGTAATTTAATCGATCGCGTGTTGCATGGGCATGTCACCGATTTTATTTTATTGTACTATCGGCACTGGGAATGGCCAGCATTTAATATTGCAGATACAGCGATCTGTATTGGCATGGCTTTGTTATTACCGACGCTTTTTCAAAGAAAGGATTAGTTCATCGCTTCTCCACAAGTCATCAGATGGAAAGTGATTCTTTAGGATCCCCTCATCCGGCGCTACGCGCCACCTTCTCCCACAACGGGAGAAGGTAGACGATCACACATTATTAATACACTGGATCATATTGTATTTTCTAAAGATTTTAAAAGATGCCTTAAAGTTTAATCAGAAAACCCTAAGGCTTCGTCCCCTTCTCCCGTTGTGGGAGAAGGTGGCGCGTAGCGCCGGATGAGGGGATTATACTTCTCGATCATTAAAGGGTTTCTTTGCATTGATTATTGATTAATGACCCCAACAACCTGCAGGGTTTTGGGCACCCGTATTATCTAACGTCATCACTGCACAGGAAACGCCACCCTGGGTATCATTACTTTGATCACCGAAGGCTGTGGCAGTTAAGGTGTATGAGTTTGGCGTGGTGACTGTTGTATAACCGTAATTGTTTGTGTTTGGAATAATGGCGCCAGAAGACAAGGTATTATTGCTAGGATAATTGCTATATTCGGCATTATATTCTTCATAGTTGGCTTGGATGCTTAAGAGCGTTGTGCTAGCTTCCGAACGTCTCGATTCACGCATTTGATTCATAAAAGAAGGATAAGAAACAGCCGCTAAAATTCCCACGATACCAATCACGACCATGAGTTCAATGAGTGAAAATGCCTTTTGTTCATGCCTTTCCATAAAAAAACTGATCTCCAATAACAACCTAATAGATTAGACACAGCAAAGACAAAAATGTTTAAGGGCAGCTGACGGGCGCTGTTTTCAGCGCTTGTCCACTGGACGAAAGGTTGTAAAGCACTGTATATCCTTGGGTGCAATACTGCGGTTTAATCGTGATGTTAAAATGTTGACTCGGAAAACCGCTAGGTAAATAAATAATACTCGCTGCTGGAGTGACACTCATCGCTTGACTGCCACTCGGTTGATACGTATGTAATACCTCGCCGGTCGAGACTAAAATCGTTTGCCAACCAAAATTCCAAGTAGTGGCTGTATCATTACAGGTGGTACTGCCAGTACTGTTTATCGCGCAAACTTTGACGTTAGTGCTGCGATCGATAGCTTCTGTTTGGGCTAAACGCAAAGAAATATTCAAAGTGTTGGCTAGATTTTCTGCCTTATCATTTGCCAAAAAACTTAAAAAATTGGGGACTGCAATGACTGACAATATTGCCACGATGGACACAACAATAACCAATTCGATTATCGAAAAAGCAGACAGACTTTTTTTTCTTTTTGATCGTTTCATAGGAGTGCTATCGGCCGTTTATCGACAAATAAAAGGGGTGACAAACGGCGTTTCAGGATTTTTTAATGGAATACCCAGAACAGGATGCTTGGTAGGTCTATAGGTACGGCCACTTTTGCTGATCACCAAACCATCTATCTCTAGGGCTTTGGCCCTAGGAGGGCAATAATAGAACGATCCATTATTCACCACCATGCCATTTGTTTGGAAATGAAGGTATTGTCCAAATTGCGCAAAATAAAGCTTTCCATAACGGGTTCCTGGGAAGACTTTGAGGATCTGATCGGATTTTGCTTTGGTTGAGTGATCAGCATCTTCAAAAACAATAAAACCAGCACTCCATTGATCATCCTCACACGATTGCCGATCGCTGCTGCCACAAAGTGTCATGCCTTTCCCTTGGATCAACGCTTCTTGTCTGGCATATTCAATGGCCATTTGGAGTCGCTCTAAGACAAGCTCGCGTTCTTGCCGCATCAGGGCTTGCTGAAAGCTTGGAATGCCGAAAGAGAGTAGTATCGATAGTAAAGCAATAACTGTACATAATTCTAGGGTGCTATAGCCGCGCATGGACATCTGAATTCCCTCTCTGTCGTTTGTTTCAGTAGAGAAAAAATGCTAGTCTCTAGTCTTTCATTTAACAATCAGCGTATTAACGGTATGGCGGTATTTAGTTATGAAACATATTTCAAGGATTTTCATTAGTGTTTGCATCACGTTGTTATTGGCCGGGTGTGCGGGTTTAAACGCCGATCGCTATTTGTACAATAAACAAACGTTTATGTTAAACCAAGGAAATCCGCCAGCGTATGTTGCAGGCTATGTCGATGGTTGTGCCTCTGGTCGAAGATTGGGCGGTGATAGACGTTTTAGTTATCGAAAAAATAATACACGTTTTGATAAAGACGCTTTGTATGCCAGAGGTTGGCAAGAAGCACAAATTAATTGCCGTAATGAAACTTTAACCGAAGGTGAATTTTTAACCTACGAAAATCCGCCGGATGCTGCATCTAAACGCGCTAAACCAAAAACGGAGGCTTTAAGTGAAGCCGATCGTAAAGCAGAAGAAGAGATGCGGATCATTTGGGAAGAGTTGAAGAAATAATTTTTTAGAGAAGTCATTATGCCAATTTATGAATATGCCTGTAGTCATTGTGGATATAACACAGAGGTCTTTCAAAAGATCAGTGATGCAGCTTTAAGCGTTTGCGAAGAGTGCCATCAAGCGACATTAGTCAAACTTGTTTCTGCGCCGGGCTTTCGTCTGAAAGGGGGTGGCTGGTATGAAACAGATTTTAAAAAAGACGGCGATAAACAAAAGAATCTAGCAGAAAAGGGCGAGACAAAAAGCGTGCCTGAAACAAAAGTTGAAAAATCAACAGACAATACGACTGTAGAAAAAAAATAGAGAGATACTCATGCGTACAAATTATTGTGGTGATATTAACGAAGCATTTATCGGCAAAACAGTGGTCATTGCAGGATGGGTGCATTATCGTCGTGATTTAGGTGGATTGATCTTTTTAGAAATTCGCGATCGCACAGGGCTTATTCAAACTGTTTTTTCGCCAGATGAACAATCAGCAGCACTCTTTGCTTTAGCGGAAGAACTTCGTAAAGAATATGTCGTTAAAATAGAAGGATTAGTTCGTGCAAGGCCTGCGGGCACAGAAAATGTCAGTTTAGCCACCGGGCAAATAGAAATATCGGTTATGCACTTAGAAATTTTAAGCCGGGCAACCGGGCTACCTTTTTATCCAGACGAACATCAAACGATTTCTGAAGAAATTCGATTAAAATATCGATATTTAGATTTGCGTCGTCCAGAAATGTTTCAGCGTTTTAAAATTCGCACCCAAGCGATTCAGATCATGCGACGGTATTTAGAAGCACAAGGTTTTTTAGATATTGAAACCCCTATTTTAACGAAAGCCACGCCAGAGGGAGCCAGAGATTACTTGGTGCCTAGCCGGGTGTATCCCGGTTCATTTTTTGCTTTACCGCAATCACCGCAGTTATTTAAACAATTGTTAATGGTCGCAGGTTTCGATAAATACTATCAAATCGCTCGTTGTTTTCGAGATGAGGATTTAAGAGCCGATAGACAACCTGAATTTACGCAGTTGGATTTGGAAACTTCGTTTTTAGACGAAGAAGCAATCATGAATATGGTCGAAGAAATGATCCGTCAGTTATTCCAAGAAGTTTTGTCTGTTGCTTTACCTAAGCCATTTCCACGCATGTCTTATGAAGTTGCGATGAACTGCTATGGGATCGATCGTCCCGATTTGCGTAATCCATTACAACTCGTGGAAATATCCGATCTACTAAAAGCAGTCGAATTTAAGGTCTTTGCTGATGCTGCCAATAATCCGGAAGGGCGTGTGGCAGTTTTATGCGTGCCACAAGGTAGCGAACGATTGACGCGTAAAGAAATAGACGACTACACGGCGTTTGTAGCGCAATTTGGCGCTAAAGGCTTGGCGTATATTAAAGTCAATCAGCGAGACCAAGGTCCTCAAGGCCTACAATCTCCTATTTTAAAATTTTTACCCGATGAGATTGTTGAACAGATTTTAGCGAGAACGGCAGCAGAGAGCGGAGATATTCTTTTCTTTGGGGCAGACAAAGCCAAAATAGTGAATGATGCACTCGGTGCCTTAAGAAATAAAATTGGCCAAGATCTTAATTTATTGGAAGGCGAATGGCGTCCTTTATGGGTGGTTGATTTTCCGATGTTTGAGCGCGATCAGCAAAATACACGTTGGCAGGCAGTTCATCATCCTTTTACGGCATCACATCTTCAGGATATTGCGGCACTCGAAGCAAATCCAGGACAGGCCACTGCTCGTGCTTACGATATTATTTTAAATGGCACAGAATTAGGGGGCGGATCAATTCGGATCCATACGCCCGACATGCAGGAAGCCGTGTTTCGTCTATTAGGGATTGGCAAAGAAGAGGCGACAGAAAAGTTTGGCTTTTTACTTGATGCCTTAAAATTTGGCTGTCCACCCCACGGAGGTTTAGCCATTGGGATCGATCGCTTGATCATGTTAATGACAGGGTCAACTTCCATTCGTGAAGTCATTGCTTTTCCAAAAACACAAACAGCGAGTTGTCCTTTAACCGCAGCACCTTCAACAGTTTCACCGCTGCAATTAAAAGAATTGGGGATTATTATTAAAACTTAAAAGATAGTTTTAATGGGCGCGGAGTGGTTCGATAAATCCATCGAAGTTGTGATCGTCGCAATAATTCATGAACTTTTCGCGAAAGGTCGCTAAATGGATGCTGCCTGGCACGTGGATTTTAAGATTTAAAGCAGCCATCTCAGTTCCATTCGGGTTGCGATAGGTGTGTGCGGAGACTTCTTCGGTTAGCACGGCAAATTTACCTAAAAAGTTAGTTATCTCGTTTAATATACCGTTACGATCAATCGCAATCACTTGTAGGGTATAAGCCATTAAGGGATCCTGTGAGACGGCTTCGTGGGTTCTTCGCGTTTGGACAGCCAAACCGAAACGTTCTTCGATTTGGGAGACGTTAGCCTCCATTTTCGCGATAGCTCCCCAATTCCCCGAGAGGAGTGCTGTAATTGCAATATCTTTGCCTAGAACATTTATTTTAGTATTCAATAGGTTACAGCCATGCTGGGTGCAGGAACGTGTAAAATCACTGATAATATCGGGTGTATTGTTTCCAATCGCCGAAATAACGAGGTAATTGCAGATAGGAGTCATAATAGGCACCTCTCAATAGATAGCTCTAGTGTACCAAAGCGGGCGGGCTTCGCCACTGTTATTTTTTCAACTAGCTAACTATCCAGGAGCGACTGCACCCTCTATTTGTTTAGATCGAGGCTTTTTAGTACAATCTTTATATTCTGGATGCTTTTCTTAGCGTGATAAGGTTTTTTTAATATGTTTCAGGGCAGTATGGTAGCACTCGTGACGCCGATGGAGCCGACGGGTGTCGTAGATGAAGTGGCTTTAAGGGCGTTGATTGAGCGGCATATTGAGGCAAAAACAGAAGCGATTGTCGTGCTTGGGACAACGGGAGAGTGCCCGACCCTAACAGACAGCGAACAAAAAAAGATCATTGAAATTGCAGTTGCCACGGCAAAGGGTCGAATCCCCATTATTGCTGGGACTGGTACTTACTCAACCATGGCAACCATTTATCAAACAGAAGTGGCCATGCAGCTGGGCGTGGATGCCTGCTTGCTAATAACCCCTTACTATAATAAACCAACGCAAGAAGGCTTATATCAACATTTTAAAGCAGTCGCAGAAGCGGTTCCCATACCGCTTATCTTATATAATAATCCTACTCGAACGGGGTGTAGCCTGTTACCAGAAACAGTTGCAAGACTGTCGTATTTTTCTAATATTGTTGCTTTAAAAGATGCCACAGGCGATTTAGCAGAAGCCCGTGCATTGTTAGCGGTGATTGGTAATAGAATGGAGCTTTATACCGGGGACGATCCAAGTGCCCTCGCGTTTTTATTACAAGGCGGCAAGGGCGTTATTTCTGTGACGGCGAATGTTGTCCCTCAGCAAATGCGAGAGATGTGTGCAGCGGCTTTAGCAAAAAACGTCAATTTAGCTGGGCAATTAAATGCGAAATTAATGCCTTTACATAAAAATTTATTTTTGGAATCGAATCCTATTCCCGTTAAATGGGCGTTGCACAAGATGGGATGGATTAAAGAAGGGATCCGTTTGCCTTTAACCACATTGTCTGAATCATTTCAGGCAGATGTCGAAGACGCGATGAAAATCGCTGGAGTGATTTAATGCAAAAGGTTAAGATCAAAATGATAAGAAGAATTGGGATTTTATTATTAGCCAATAGTTTACTGTTTGGTTGCAGTGGGCAAACCGGTTGGTTTCGTGATCGCTCAACGGATTATATGAATGCAGCAACTACCCCTGCGCTTTCGTTACCAGCCGACTTAAAATCAGAGTCTTTTAGTAAAGAGTATGAAATTCCAGAAAGTTAATATCGTATTAGGAGAGGTGCCGGAGCGGCCGAACGGGGCGGTCTCGAAAACCGTTGTATCTTCTGGGTACCGTGGGTTCGAATCCCACCCTCTCCGCCATTATAGGATCCAGGGTTGTTCTAGAAAATCCCAATAAGTCTAAAATTTATTTAAAATCAACAACATAATTCATATAGCTCATCCTAAGAGAGTCAAGCTACATCCTTTACATCCAGAAAATTTGGGGGTATATATGGGGGTATAATATCTTTAAATCAGGAGATACCCCCAAATGTCGTTGACAGACATTAAAGTACGTGCTGCTAAATCCCAAGACAAATCCTACAAACTTTCTGATAGTGGGGGGTTGTTTCTTTTGGTTAATTCAACAGGTTCCAAATATTGGCGCTTGAAGTATCGGCTCGAAGGGAAAGAAAAATTGCTTGCTATAGGGGTTTACTCAAATGTTTCATTAGCTGAGGCACGAGAAAAAAGAGATCAAGCTAAAAAACAAATGGCGAATGGAGTTGACCCAAGCATTGTTAAGAAGGTATCCAAACAGACCGTAAAGATGAGAGCAGAAGGTAACTTTGAATTTGTAGCAAGGGAATGGCATTTAAAAAAGAAGGCTATCTGGACTCCAAAGCACGGTGAATTAATTATTCGCAGACTAGAAAATTATGTATTTCCTTGGCTTGGGGCTTGTAATGTGGGTGAAATATCCGCCCCTCAATTATTAGAAGTATTACGGCGCATAGAATATAAAGGCGCTTTAGAAACGACTCATAGGGTACAGCAAATTTGTGGTCAAATTTTTCGGTATGCTGTTGCTACAGGCAGGGCAAGTCGGGATCCCACAAGTGACTTAAGAGGTGCGTTACCCCCTACCAAGGTAAAGCACTATGCCTCTATTGTAGAACCTAAAAAGGTAGGCGCGCTATTGCGTGCAATTAATGGATATGATGGCTTCTTTGTTACCAAATGTGCATTGCGTCTAGCACCGTTATTTTTTGTACGTCCTGGTGAATTACGGTATGCAGAGTGGGCTGAAATTGATTTGGATAAAGCTGAGTGGAATATTCCCGCTGAAAAGATGAAAATGCGCCAATCCCATCTTGTTCCTCTTTCGCAGCAAGCGTTAATCATTATAAAAGAACTTTATCCCTTAACCGGAACAGGGAAATACCTATTTCCAGGCATATTAACTGCTAAGCGGCCAATGTCCGATAATACCATTAACGCAGCTCTAAAAAGATTAGGGTATGAGTCAAAAGAAATAACAGGACATGGTTTCAGAGCTATGGCTAGGACGTTGTTGGATGAAATTTTAGGATTTCGGCCAGATATTATTGAACATCAGTTGGCTCATGCTGTAAGAGATCCATTGGGTCGCGCCTATAACCGAACTTCACATTTACAAATTCGACGAGAAATGATGCAAAAATGGGCTGATTATTTAGATGAATTAACTGCGAGCAATTAAAATATCCCCAAGTTTATTTTTAAAAGCAACTTCGTGCCATTTGGGACGAAGTAAAATGGCCTTTTTTGGTGTCCATAAAAACAGTTCAGATAATTGGCAAAAAATTTTCCTTTATTGTTCAAGTACATATTTTTAAATCCGTTTCCTTCCACTCCTTAAAGAGCGATAAAAAATGATCAAAAAAACGATAAAACGTTTTCGCTTTTTTTTTGTATAGTCGAATTGATGTTTAAAAAATTCTAGGAGGGTTTAATAAAATGCAAGTGAATCATACTATTTTAAGACTTCCGCTAGTTAAAAGCCGAACCGGTCTTTCACGTTCAACCATTTATTTACGCATGGCGCAGAATGCCTTTCCAAAACAGGTATCACTGGGAGGGAGAGCCACTGGTTGGGTTGAAGGTGAAATCGATACCTGGCTTTCTCAGCAAATTGAAAAAAGTCGAAATACACCAGAATTGAAGAGGGAGCCTAATGATGATAAGTGAAAAAACAGGTCTTAAGTTAATTTGCGCAACCGATTTAGAGCCAGAACCAATACGCTGGATTTGGAATGATTGGCTAGCCATGGGAAAGTTTCATCTTTTGGCTGGTGCACCAGGGACAGGTAAAACCACACTTGCCTTAAGCTTGGCAGCAACTATCACTTTAGGAAGCCAGTGGCCAGATGGTACCTATTGTGAGCCTGGTAATATTTTAATCTGGTCTGGTGAAGATGATCCTAAAGATACCTTATTACCGCGTTTATTAGCACATGGCGCGGATAGACGACGTGTTTATTTTGTAAGTGATGTGTTCGAGCAGAATAAACCCAGAGCTTTTGATCCTGCCAAAGACATGCAGAAGTTGTATGAGAAAGCAGTTAGTATAGGGGAGGTGCGGCTAATCATCATCGACCCAATCGTCAATGTAGTATCAGGGGATTCTCACAAAAATGGGGAAGTAAGGCGAGACTTGCAACCTTTGATTGAGCTAGGCGATAAATTAAAAGCAGTTATTTTAGGGATATCTCATTTTAACAAGAACACTATAGGACGTGATCCACTAGAACGCGTCACAGGATCAATTGCTTTTGGTGCTTTGGCAAGAGTTGTTTTAGCGACTGCCAAAATTACTGATCTGGCAGGAGAACAAAAACGTTTATTCGTGCGGGCAAAATCTAATAACGGGCCTGATAACGGTGGCTATTATTATGAAATTGAGCAAATAACCTTAGAAAATTATCCTGGTGTATTATCGTCCAAAATTATTTGGGGCAGTTCGGTCGAAGGCAATGCCCGAGAATTGCTCGTTGATGCTAATGAAGCACCTGCCAATGATCGTTCTGCCTTATCAGAGGCAATTCGTTTTTTAAAAGTTTTACTGAGAGAGGGATCTGTTTCTAAGAAGGAAGTAGATGAGAGAGCCAAAGATGCAGGTTTTAAAGACATTACTTTACGCAGAGCAAAAGCGTTTTTAGGAGTGGAAGCTGTACATGAAGGTTATGGCAAAGGGAGTGTGTGGAAGTGGGCGCTACCGTCAAAGGCGCTCAATTTTGTCAAAGATGTTAAAGATACTCATGTAAATCGTGTGAGTAACTTTGCTGCAAATGAACACCTTCTAATAGAAGGGTGTCGGTTAGCAGATATTCTTGCACATGCCGACCCAATTGATCATGAACACTTGAAAAACCCAGAAGTGCTCTCTTGCTTTGCCCGAACCTTAAAAAGTTCTGGTAAGATTAGCCCCTGGACGTCAAGTTGTTAATCAGTTTTTCAGCTGCATCATGCGCTTCGTCTGATAAAACTTGACCATTTTTAACAGAAATAGTCAGAAATTTATCCATCAAACAATAGGCCATAATGCTGTAGTGTGCGGTCTTCTTTTGCAATTTATCTGTGAGTGCTTTAGGTGTAGGTAAATTTTGCGTTTCTAGAGCAGCTTGCAATAGCAATCTAACCGCAGCGCTAACATTTTCCAGTTCAAATTCTTGTGTGGTTAGCAGTAATTGTTGATACATTTTTTCGGGTAATTTAACAGAAATTTTCGGCATATTTTTTAACTCCTATTACTGAACATTTTAAGAGATAAAATTCAGCGTCCGACGTTGTCGCACCAAATTCTGACGATCGTCCTCTATTGTATGACAAATAGCGGACGAATTCATACACCCTATAGCTGTAATTGATTGATTGCACGGATATTTTTTTAAACGTCGGACAATGTCCTCCAAATGGTATGACAGCGTCGGACAACCGTCGGAAAGCATCTGACGCTGAAAGTTAAAATGCTCCCTTATGAAAGATGAAAAACATTGAAAATATCAATAAAATTAAATAAAATGCGCCAGTGCGTCAGGTGTGCGGGTGCTTTTAGTGATATGCTTTAGATATTTTTAAGATTTGTTTTCGTTTTTTATTATAGATCCAATGATGTCTTTTTAGCGATAAAATTGGGTGAGCTAGTGCGATGGAACCCCTAAAACTATTTTCGTTAAATTAAAATTATTTTGTATTTTTTTTGTATCAAAACTTCTTAAAACAAGTTAATAAATCTTCTAAGAGGTTATTTTTTGCTATCGAGTAACAAAAACCATTGTGTGATAGGCGTAATATGAAAGATGTTCACCCTGTTTAGACGAACACCTTTGAGATCTTTGATGTTTTGTGAGCGTCTTTGACAGTTTTTTAGCATCTTTAATTGTGGTAGGTACCGTATCAAAGTATTGTGCTTTTAATGAGGAGATAATTCTATGAAATTCTAAAAATATCAAATGGTTCGTGTAAAAGTTAAGATTTGATCTGGTAACTCTCATTTTTTCAGGCAATTTTTGCCAGATAGTTTGTACTGTCAGACACGCCTTCTATGCTATAATAATTTTTTTCAATTGAAGTGCGCTTTGAATCCAAAAATTTTTGCATAGGTGTTTTGCCATAACAATACTTTCCAGAATAAGGTTGAAGCTCGTTATAGCTTCGCGCCCATTCATACAAGTCTACTTGTATTTCTTCTAAAGTAGAATACAATTTTTCCTAAACGATATTTCATAAAATTCATGTGTCATCTTATGAGATGCAAAATTATTTGTTTTTCAGCTACGTCTAAAATTTTTTTGAAATTATTATAGCCCCAGGGCCATAACCATTTTTTTCTGCGTTTAGATGTTCTTCATTGTATATTTCCTTCCATTGTTGCCACCTCACTTCATCATCAAACTTTCTCATCCATGTTAAAGCTTGTGGCTCGAATGATGGTAATACTATACCAAGGTCATTAAACGAACTATGAATACATCCTTCTGCCAATTCAGGATGCCTTCTTACCGATAAAAAATAGTTCCCTGTTGCAGCAACCCTTAAAATCAGTTTGTTAGGCAAAGAGATTTCACCTGTATTTGTAGTGACAGTATTGCCTTCAACATAATAACAAAAGAAACCTCTTTGTGGTCTTCTGGTATCAATAACTGCCAAAATGATATCATCAAATCTCTTTGCAAATTCATCAATTGCATGCTTAGCATTCCACTCCTGGTCGAAAAATTGCTGTGTCGGCATTGCAAGTCGTAAACTATCATATGGCGTTGTGCCAAATGGAATAGTGTTAATAAAGCTATGGTTAATTAATTGCATTTGATCAGCTAATGCTTCATAAAAACCATTTCCTTTGTTATTTTCATCTCTTAAGTGGAAGTTAAGAATTTCACGAGGTCCTAATTCAGGATCCACATCAACTTCTTTATTTTTCAGTTGAGCAGTGGTCATATACACATCATTAATTTCCTTATATTCATTTCTTAAACGTTCACATTCATCTCGATTCTTTTTAGCTAAAAAATAATTCTTACCAAGGTTATAGGCTTCATTAAAATATAAGGCTGCCTCATTAAAAAATCCATACTTTTTATAGGTATAGCCTAATAGAGCATAGTTTAGTGGTTCTTGTGTTTTTTTAACCTCTCGAGCATATTCCAATAGATGCATTGAAAATTTGCTTTCTTGATTTATAATTTTATAGATAAATCCTAACAAATAGTATGCAAATATAGCTGCATTGACAGTGATAACGTTTTGTGAGTTTAATTCAACCTTTAACTCATCAGGAAGATTGATAATCTCCATTTCATTGTCGTATGTTAAACTTTCATTATCTTCTCTGAGTTGAATCGCCTGGATCAATAGGTTAATAGCTTCCTCATGTCGATTTTCTATAAAAAGAAAATTAGCAAATTCTGTGCGGATATCAGAACTATGGCTTAATTTCATCGCTTGTTGGAAACAATTTTCAGCTTTGTGTAAAAGTAATGGGTTATTTTCAAGTTGAGATTGCACATGATAATAACAGCCTAGATTGTGCTGAACATATTGTAGTTGCGGATTAAATTCAAGAGCCATTTCATAATGATAAATAGTTTTTTTCAAATCATGTTCGGTAATTGCCTCGTCAGCTAATTCTAAATATATCTTAACACGTAGATCAATTGATAACGCATTAACCTTAAAACACGCACCTGCATGATGCTGTTGCGCTGCCTTTATATACCATTTTGCTGACTTTTTGTTATTCTTATATTGCTTTTCTTCATAATATAACCCTAATCTATATTGAGCCTCGGCGTCGCCTTTGCTTGCAGCTACAATCAATTTAACTTTTAAAATCGTCTCAGTTATTGCTTTCTTGGCTTCTAGTTCTTCAGGTTCAGTCAAATTACCAATATCTTTTTGTTCAAGTAAAGACGCCTTTTCTAAAGATAAACCTTGAACGTTATCTATATGAGCTTGAATTGAAAATAATACAATTTGATTATTGCTCCAAATCAATTGAATATTTGTAATATCAGTTTCTAAATTAACAATATGCCAATATCGTATAGAAGAGTCTGATCCCTGTGTGATTAAATAATTGCCCTCTTCGGTTTGAATCCAGTGCATATCAGAAACATTAAATAAAAAATTTATTCCATGCTTCTTCTGGCGAATTATTATATCCGAAAGATCATGCATCTGATCTTCAACCTCCCAGAACCGAACAGTGTTATCGTAACTTCCAGAAGCTAATTGCTTCCCATTAGGGCTAAAGGTAAGAGTAGTTATTGATCCTGTATGACCTTCTAAAATTTGACTATGGATCCATTCTCCCCTTTCCTCAAGCTTCCATAATAGAATAGTGTTATCGTTACTTCCGGAGGCTAATTGCTTCCCATTAGGGCTAAAGGCAAGAGTAGTTATTGATCCTGTATGACCTTCTAAAATTTGACTATGGATCCATTCTCCCCTTTCCTCAAGCTTCCATAATAGAATAGTGTTATATTCACTATCATGTGCTAGTTGAGTCCCATCTGAGTTATATTCGAGAACTTTGATAGATGTGGCTTGTATATCCAAAATCTGACTATAAGTCTCACTATTAAGATCCCAAATTTTAATACAATTCCGGAGTGTAGAGTTAGTATTAAAAGTGCTAAAAGCCAATTGGTTTCTGTTTCGGCTATAGGCAATAGGTCTCGTAAAGTATGTATCCCATGTTAATATCTTAATGCAAACACCATTGTCTGCATTCCAAAACCGAACAGTTTTATCGAAGCTTGCAGAGATTAATTGCTTATCCATGTTATAAGAAAGAATGCATATCTTGCCTGTATGTCCTTTCAAGTTTTGAATACAGTTCAACTGTTTTCCATTACTGATCTTCAGAATTTGGATGCCATAACCATTGCATTCAAAAGCTATCTGCTGCCTATCTAAACTATAGGCGATAACAGAGCTCATAGTTATAGGACCTGTCGAAGTTTTATTATAAAACATCCCAATTTCCCAAAATCGCAGGTATTCTCCACTGCTGGAAGTTAGTTGTTTTCCGTCAGTGCTGTAAGCGAGTGTATTTATAGACTGCTTGTTTCCTGCTAAGATGCGAATACAAGCCCCAGTATGGTCCCAAAGCCGAATAGTGTTATCATAGCTACCAGAAGCTAATTTCGCCCCATCTGGGCTGTAGGTGAGAGCAGTAACAGGGAAGCTATGCCCTTCTAGGATCCGAGAAACACGAACCTCGTCTTTAATTTCCCACAGTCGAATGGCATAATCAAAATTTGCAATATAAGCTCCACTTGCTGAAGCCAATTCTCTTCCATCTGGTCTATAGGCAAGAGTAGTTACCCAGTTAGTATGTTCATTTAATATATTAGAACAAATACCATTTTCAGTATTCCAAAGTCGAATAGTATTATCGTTGCTTCCAGATGCTAATTGTGATCCATTTGGGTTAAAAACAAGAATTCTTACAGTGTCTAAATGCCCCTCTAAAATTTTAATACAGCTCCATCTCTCTCCGTTTGTAATTTCCCAGAGTCGGATAACATTATCACTATATAAATTATTACCTTGTTGATAATTACTCCCGCCAGAAGCTAGCTGCTGGCGAATCGGGTTGCATGCAAGTGCAGTTATAGGTGCATTATGTCCTTCTAAAACCTGAGAAGAAGCTCCACTTTCAGTTTCCCAAAGCCGGATAGTATTATCGCCGCTTCCATAGGCCAACCATTTTCCTCTTGGGCTAATAAACGTAATAGCGGTTACACTATCTAGATGCACTTTTAAAATTTTAATCAATTTACGAGTTTTGGTTTCATAAATAACGATAGTATTTTCAGAACCAAGAGCTAACTGATTTTCATTTTGAGAATAGCAAAAAACATTGATTGGTTCGGACAATTTCAAATAGGGAAGTTCTCCAAAATATACTTCTTCCATAATAGAACTGCTAAAATCAACTTCTCGTAGCCAAGCACCTGCTAATTTAACTTTATGTAAGTTCGTTCCTGAAAGATCAGTACGATCAAATATCCCATAACTTAAATCCGCTCCTGGGATACGTATTCTGCTTAAATCCATTCCTGAAAAAGACACTCTAGCAGCATTTAAAAAAGTGATGGCGTTTGATGCTGCCTGAGACACGTTTGGGTTTTCTTCTTTAGACGCTAGAATAATATCTATAAAGGGTTTTTGTAGTTTGTATGTTTCGGGTTCGTGCCAAGCTTCTACCATCAAGCGTAATGTTTCAGGCTCCTCTTGTAATGAACGTATATTAAGAAGTTGTAACCCTTCTTTAAAAATAACACGTGGGTCTTTTCTTCGTAGCTCAATAATCCTTCTGGCAATAAAATATTCAAGAAAAGATTTATGGCTTGGGTCAAAAGATAAGGCCCTTCTCTTAAGAGGGGAATCGACTTCAAACTGCTTAAGTTTTAGATGCATTATAGTGATATAATCGATTTCATTTAATAGAGATCGACTTTGATTGCCTTGCCTTACCGCAAAAGCTTTTCGAGTGTGTTCTTCAATCTCTTTTTCTAAGTTAAGCCAAAACCTTGAGTTGGGGCTTAACACTCTATCTTTAGCTAAATTAAAAGAAAAGTCTTTTTCTTTGAAGGTTTCAAAAGCAATTTCAGCAGCAAAAGCATTAAAGCTGTCTAATAAATCCTCGTGTCCTTGAGATAAAGTTTCTTGAATAGAAGGTAATAAAAGGAACTGCCTACTTTTTATCCAATGTTCAGTAAATCCTTGATAAATCTGCCAACGATTTAGTTGAGTTAAATCTTTTTTCGATACTGTTGTTTCCCAGCTTTGAACCAGCAAGCTTAATACAAAAGGATTACGTAAGACTTGACGAAGTTCGGTAGCCTTAATAATTATTTCTTGATAATGTTGATAGGTATCTGGAGCCCAATTTAAAGACTCTTTCAAATAACACAACATTTGCTGAGTATGAAAAGGTAAAAAATACCGAACCGTGAGACGGCCATTCAAAGCAAAACGAGCCGATAATGCTGAATTTTCTACTGTGTTCGATCTACAGGTAACTAAAAGTTTGACATGAGGTAAATCGTTCAGTCCCATCTGTTTGGGTAAATTTTCTGGTGGGATATCTGCTTGGCATTCATCATAAGCATCTACAATCACTAACACAGGAATACCTTTCAGTAGAGCCTCATTTTCTCCGTAAATTTTAAATATTTTATCCATAGCATTGACTAATTCACTATGTGACCATTGACTGAGCTTTGAACGAATAAAAAGTGGATAATAAGGCATAGTCCCGACAGGATTTTTAAGATAATTCCACCATTGAGAAAGCAAGCGGTCAGCCAATTGGTAGGTGCTAAGCGTTTTACCCAAGCCAGACTCTCCTAGTAAAACCAGAGAATTGGCTTCTTCTTGTGCCAAAAATTCATTAAGGGTCTTGTGAAGGCTGAAGGGGGGATTTCCTAATTGAGAAGGTGTTGATATCTCTTGGCGACTAAGGTTACCCTCAAAATCGGGTTGCATTTCTAAGCGTTGCCAATAAGTATCTAAATCTTCTAAAACTTGATGTTCTGTTAAATAAGAAGGGAGGTACTTAAGACCTTCAATCCGGGCAGGATGAATTTCAATGTCTACTTCTTCACACAATTGTATCAAAGAAGAAAACTCATTAAATTCCATCCTTTTTAAACGAGTAACTACCTCTTCTGCCGAAGGACGGTCTTCCGGATTAGTGCGCCAGCAATCTAAAATGAGTTGTCTAATTTCAGATGGGCAATCTTCAGGTATTGGTTCTCGTTCTGCCTCTGCAAATATTTTTCTAGTAGGTTCACGCGGTATTTTACCCGTTGCCAATTGCCAAAGCACTAATCCTAGTGCATAAATATCTGTTTTGGGGCTGCTAACTGTATGGTGACCCATTCGTTCTGGCGCAATAAATCTTATGTCCTGTGAGCCTAAATTTACCGAAGTAGATTCTTGCTGTTCTAAAAAAACATCAACTTGAGCGACTCCTAAATCTGCTAGTCGAGCACAATTATTTTCATCAATTAAAATATTTTCTGCCTTTAGATCTCGATGAATCACCCCTTGATGATGTAAATAAGCTACCGCTTGTGTAGTTTCTAATGCCCATTGCCATCGCATAGCCCAGGTAGGTTGTTTCTGCAATACCTTTTCTAAAGAGCCAGCTGCACAATACTTCATCACTAAATAGGTTTTATTAGATTGTTGGTAAATTCCATAAAATTGCACAATATTAGGATGAGAAAGCGTTGATAAGCGAGAAAGTTCCCATTCGAAATCCTCCATTGCCTCTTCTTCACTCTTAAGATTATATCGAGCCTTCTTAAAATCTATTTCCTTCAATGCCACTGCTTTATCTCGATAATGAGCTTTCCACACTTCACCAAAGTTACCTTTTCCTAAAAAATGACTGAGTTTATTAATGTAACCCCTTTGAGCATTAACTAAGGCATAGATTTGTTCGTAAACATCTTGGTATGAATTTTTATCAAGTATTTGACCATCAAATTCTAATTCTGAAAGAGTGGGCAACTGATTTTTGCTAACAACTAAAGTGTCAATGGCCTTTATTTCTTGTGAAGATTCCTCTTTTTTTAAAAAAGATATTTTAAAGCTTTCACTTTCTCTCTGAATAGTTATTACTTCACCGCTCTTAATTAGTGATTCAGCAATCTCTACACCTGGTGCCAGATATAGGTCGCAGGTTGGAATGGCGATAGCACCAGTCTTAATAGTATAAATGGACTGATAAGCTTTAGATAAAGTATTCTCTTGCAGGTTAATGCCAAAAGAAGACTCGTTGTCTTTAGGTTCAATTTCCTTATCCGTCATGACTGCGGCTTGCTTGCGAAAGTACCAGTCAAACCCAATAGCTGTAATTCCGATTCCAGCGAGAGAAAGCAGCAAGTGATAATTTCCAGTAAATGTTTCCCATATCGATCTCAACATAGTATTATCCTCGTTGCAAATTGTATTCTTGCCTCTAAGAACCCTAGGAGAAAATTTTACCCAATAGATTGGTTGACTTTATTACTATGTTTTACGCTTTGGTTTATGGTAACAAAAATATTGATAAATACAAGAAATATTGTCACAATAAGTTGGCCATAAATTTTAAGTCAATAATGACTAAGGGCAGTTTATTGCTAGTTCCCATGTGATTATAAGGAATGGTAGTTTTAGCGCCCCAAACTTATATTGGGAGTTAAAATGGATATTGTAAAGAGGCTTTACACGAAGCAGAAAACCATGGTTTTACTTTAGGGCCTAATTCTAAAGAAAAGTGGGGAATAGGTAGGCAGTTGGAACAAACTCGAGCTGTAGGTTACCACCTTCCATTCCTAACCCTATAGACTTGCATGCTAAACTTATCAAGCAGCTAATTTAATGGCGTATAGAAACGATGAAGCAAATATGATATAAAAGACAAAATAACTAACATCAGGACAATCTAAAACAGTGGAGGTGGATTAAGAAAATAAATTGGAATTTACGTTTCGAAGACATCACTGTGTCACTTAGGTTAAGGATTCGCAACATGTTTGGAAACATATGGAAAACTATTCTTGAAAGCAAAAATCGTCTACTGCTTACTATCGGCGGTATGGGGATAGCAGCTATTGGTTTTTATCAATGGTATGCAGGGAAAAAAGTTAAGTTTTTAGAAGATAAAAAGCTAGCGTATGAAGGCGATGAGCTTGTTTTGGAAACTAATCCAGAAGAAGAAAACTCTTTACCTATTTTATCTAAAGCTTATTATATACCTACGGGCGCTATTGAAATTAAAAAATGTGATTTAAGGTTAACTTCTAATGAAGCCGAGATTCAATCTGTTGTTGAATCAGGAGAAGTCATAGTTATTCTTAAAGAAAATGTCCAATTTAAAGTATTTTTTTTAAAAAAATTAATCTCTCCAGGTGAAGAATCGATAGGTAGTTTTATTGTTACAGAGAGGCTATTAGAACTGCTTTCAACATTAAATTTTGATAATTGCGTTATTGACAGAAATCATTATGAATATATTTATGAACAGATTTACCAACAAGTGGACTCATATCAGGGTTATACCACTAAACGTAGTGAATATTTAGGGGGAGGTAGTTTTGGTGAAGTTTGGAAAGGATATTGGCAAGGAAGAATAGTTGCATTAAAGGAAATTGATTTTTCTAAGGCAAGAAAAAACAAAGAAAGACCCGAAGCCGAAGAAGAATCGTTAAAAATTTTAGAATGGGAAGTTGCGTTGTCGGCTATATCTCACCCAAATTTAGTTCAATTTCATGGCGTTTATGAAGCTAATAAAATTGATAATACACGTATTTTAGTATTATCGTCGGAAGCCGAATCTTTACCTGAAATTAGTTTTAATTCAATAATTTTATTAGAAAAAGCTGAAAAATTAATTGTATGTTGGAAGTCTCCAAGTGATCTTTTACAGACAACGGAGTTATCAGAATATATTTTTGAAGTTTTTAAGAAAAATAGAGTTTCGGGTGAGATAAAGGAAGCAGAAAATCCCATTTTGTTTAAAGCGCTTCGATTAATTTGTGGTCATAGTGTCGTTTATTTGACGATGGAATTTTGTAAGGGTGGCACTTTAGAAGAAGCACTTAAATTGCAAGAGGTAGAACAAAGAACAGCAACGTCGGGTGATTTGAGAAAAAATTGTTGGGCTTTACGCTGGCAATGGGCCTTAGATGTAGCAGAAGGTCTTGCTTATTTACACAAACAAGGAATATTGCATCAGGATTTAAAAGCCGATAATATTTTGTTAGATGAAAAGGGTTGCGCGCGTTTGTCTGATTTAGGTGTTTCCCAAGTAGATGGGTCGTTGCAATCTGAATTGCAAGTACCCGAAGCAGTTAATGCAGGAGGCCATAAATATTTTATGGCACCTGAAAAAATACGTAGGAAATCAAGTGATATTTATTCCTTGGGACTGGTTTTTTGGCAAATCGCTAATGGAGGCAAAATGCCACAATCCCGAACGGATTTGGATCAACTACCTGCAGATTGCCCATCCGAAATTAAACAGCTCATTAAAGAATGTACGGATATTAATCCTAAAAGCCGCCCTACTACCGAACAAATAATTGATTGTTTAAAAAATATAGGCGATAAATTCAATCGTTTTTCTTCTTTAATACAGTTCTGTAAAGAGGTAGATGTTGAAATCCATCCTGTCCGCACTGAAGGTCTTAAATATATCCGTCCTTATCTAACTGAACATCAAGTTTTAGAAGATTTAGATACCTATTGGCGAAGTTTGGAAATTAAGCCTGATTCCGAAACTAGCCTTGACCAAGAAGAGTCTCAAATTTTAGATAGAGGGAACCCCCATCTAGGTTTTAACAAGGTTCTTGAGGATTTTTTAGCACAAGTAGAATCTGGTACTTTGCTTTTATTAGGTGAATCAGGTTTAGGCAAAACTTTTAGTGTCTACCAGTTTGTTGACAATTTGTTATCTCAATGGTGGAGATATATTAAAGAGCCAAGAGTTATCATGCCTAGCTATTATCCACTCTTTATTCGCCCAAAGCTAGATCAATGGTCTCACGGGGAACTAACAGGTGCTATCGATAAGATATTTGACAAGATGTCTAAGCAGTATGGAGAGTCTTTAGAATCAATTAGAAATAAACCTTGGTTAGTGATTGTAGATGGTTATGATGAGTGCCAAGAAGGTATCATTCTCCAAAACTTGCCTGAACAAATGGGAATCAACCTATTGCCGCATGTTAAACTTGTCGTAACATGTAGATTAGACACCATAAAAAGCTCTATGCAATCAGCTCATTTTGCTTTAAATGGACGTCTTACCATTCGTTATTTTTTACCCTTTCATGTTCACCAAATGTTGCGTTATCTAAAGAATGCTTTGCAATGGGACAAAAAGACTTATGAACTGTATCAAGAAATGCTTGATAAAACTACTGAACTTCGACAAGTCTTACGTAATCCTTTTGTATTAAGTTTATTGGTTCAAAGTTGGGAAACCATTTCCAAAAAAGATCAAAAAGATTTTGATCAACTAAATCGCTGGCAGATTTATCAAGGATTTACTGAACATTGGATAAAGCATCAACAGTTTCTTTTATTACCTTCTATTCAAAAAACTTTATCTCAAGGATATGAGGATTTATTAGACAGCTTTAACGCTTTTGCGTCTGAAATTGCTTTTGAAGCTTTTAAGGAAAAAGTTTGGTCTTTTAAGTATGACAACGGGTATAACTTAAGTCCTCACACAAGACTTTGGTTGAATTTAGGAGAAAAGGTTACAGAACACAGTAGAAAGACTTTTGCTTTAAGAAAAAATATCCAAGAAAACGCTAAGCGTTCTTTATTAAGTGAAAAAGATTTTATCAAAATTATGGAACTTAAGTTAAAACATTTTGAACTGAGCTCTCCTCTTAAAAGAAGAAATACATCTTTTGATCCAAGCCATAAGTCTTTTTTAGAATATTTTATTGCCAGAAGAATTATTGAGCTTCGCAAAAAAGAAAATACTTATATTTTTGAAGAAGGGTTACAGCTCCTCAATGCACGCCCTCTGCAAAAAGAATCTGAAATATTGCGTTTTATGATAGAAGCTTGGCAAGAGCCTAGAACTCGAAAGCTACAAAAACCTTTTTTTAAAATTATATTAGAATCGATAAAGAAACATCCTGATGTTTCTCAGGCAGCATCTAATGCTATCACTTTCTTAAATGCTGCTAGAGTTTCTTTTTCAGGGGAGGACCTGTCGGGAATTCGCATCCCAGAAGCTGATTTATCCGGTGGAATTTTTGAGAAAACTAACTTTCGAGGCGCAGATCTAAAAAATGTTACATTTTCTACTGCGTGGTTATATGAAGCAGATTTCAAAAATGCTGACATGCAAGAGGTTAATCTTGAAGAACAACCAATGTTATCTTTACGAAATGCTTCAAGTTGTAAATACTCACCTGATGGAAAATATTTAGCAATAGCTCATGGTAGCTTCATTTCAATTTACAATGTTTCTCCCATAAAAGAATTAATTTTTGTTCTTCCAAAATCAGCACGTATTTTTCCAAAACATACAGGCTTAGTAACTGAAATTGAATTTTCCCCTAACAGTTCTTTTCTTATTTCTGGAGAGGATGATGGAGATTTAATACTCTGGGATGTAAAAAATGGTATGCCAATAAAAGTTTTCACTGGAGGACATACTAAGGAGATAACTGGCATTATTTTTTCTCGTGATGGTAAAAGATTATTCTCTGGGAGTAAGGATGGCAGTATAAAGAGTTGGAAAACTTTTGAAATGCGCATGTCATTAGCTCGAAAAGATGAGGGAGGAGGAGAAGAATCTATACCCGCTGATATACCTGAAACTGATTTAAATTTTATGGATGAAGAAAACAATAGCCCTATAACCTGTATAGCTTTATGTCCTGAGGGAAAACTTATTGCTTCGGGGGATGATCAAGAAAAGATAAAAATTTGGGATGCGAATACAGGTATGCTTTTAAGAAGGTTAAAGAAACCTAATGTAGGAAAAAAACTGCCATTGGCTCCAGGAGAAATTCATTTTGAATCTCCTTTTAAAACGCTTGAAGATGAAGAAATTGTTTGGAGCATATCATTTTCTTTAGACGGTAAATTTTTAGTATCAGCTAGCGGACAGGGCACCAACTCATACGATAGCAGTATTAAGATTTGGGAGGTTAGCACAGGACTTTTAATTCAACCTTTGTTAGGACATACTTTTATTCCGCGTGGCGTTGTTTTTTCAAAAGATGGTAAAAAACTTGTATCCTGTGGTAACGATGGAACTATTAAATTATGGAATTTTCAAACTGGGTCATTGGTAAAAACATTTGGCGGACATCTTGATAAAGTTATAAAAGTTTCCTATTCAATAGATAATGAAATTGCTTCTGTTGGACTTGACGGAATTATAAGATTTTGGAAAATTTCGGATCATTACTCTCCTAAAATTAGCAGTTTTACTGAACAAATCGAAGGTGTGTTGTGTGTAGCATTAAGCAAAAATGGGAAATACCTCGCATCTGGAAGTCAAGATGGTACTATAAAAATATGGTATTGTGAAACAGGAAAAATTTTTAAAATTTTAAAAGGACACGAATTAGGGGTTAATAGCGTTGCATTTTCTCCTGACAACAAGAAACTTGTCTCTGGAGGTATTGATAAAAGAGTAATATTATGGGATGTAGAGAGTAGAGATAATAAAATTTTACCCTATATATATAATGATTCTGTTGAGAGTGTTATATTCTCTTTTTCGGGAGATAAGATAGCAGCTGGTAGCCACAAAGGAGAAATAACATTATTTAATGTCGATGCAGAGGACGCAGAACCTAAAATTTTTTTCAGTGATCCCTGGTATCGTTTATATAGCGTTTCATTTTCACCTAACGATGAACAGGTAATTATTGGTGGGCTTTTTATAAAAATATTAGAGACAACTACTAATATAAGTAAGAAACTCCTAGATGCTCCTTACAATTCTTATAGTGTTGTATTTTCATTTGATGGCAATCAATTTTTGTCTGGCGGTAAAATTGGTTGTGACATAAACTTATGTTCCACAGAAGATGGCACTGTAATTAAAATTTTCAGAGGTCATACAAGAAAAATTACAAGCATTGCTTATTTATCTAACGAATACTTTGTGTCTGGTAGCGAAGATGGTAGGATAATAATTTGGAACATAGCTAATAATGCTTATATTGAAAAAAAAGAATTAAATGCAGGAATTAGGAGTATTGGAATATCGATCACTGCCACAGGATTTTATTTGGCAGTCGGTAGTATTAATAATGTAGTAAGCTATTGGAGTCTAGATCTAAATGCAAAAGAATCAACTAAATTAAGAATAGTGTGGTCAAGTAGACCATGGACCTTAATGGCGAAAGATACAAAATTACATGAAACAAAATTGTCTTCAATTAATACTTATTTATTATTGCAGTATGGTGCGATTGGAAAAGTTATGGATGCAAAAATGCATCTTAGCCTCGTTCAATCAATGCTCAATTATTTGCCGGAAGAGCAAGGCTTAGAGTTAACGAAGCAAGGGATGAGGTATTATGAAGATAAGGAATTTGATAGAGCCTTTCATTTTTTCAAAGCAGCCTTAGATTTAAAGTTAAGAATAACTTCCGGACCTGATGAAGAAGTAATTGGGTTATATCATAATGTTGGTGTTACCTTAATGTTAAGAGAAGATTATCAACGTGCTCATTTTTATTTATACTGTTCTTATGATCTGAGCTTAAAATTATTAGGTCTTAATAATCTAAAAACGCAAAAGAAAAGAGAGTTATTGCAACAATGCAAGGATAAATTAGCAGAGGTTCATTTATCGGAAAGCCAAGATAGCAAACTTACTGCGAGAGACGTTGTGAGTAATAGTCTATTACAACAATTGCAAAAGCAACAAAGATTGCTAGAGAGCCATGGATCTACGTCGGAAAGAGTAGAACATGTTAAGCAAGATCCTTTGTTCTTTCGAAATAATGAAAGATACACAATAAATCAATTCTGGAAAGATAAAACATTTGGTTCACAAAATTTACCATCGAGTTTGAGAGAAGAACAAGACATTCAAATCGCGATTTGGCGTTCTTTGAATGACATTTCTTCAAGCGATCTCGAGACCAATAAGCTTTTTGGATTGGCGCCTTATGATGTTCCTTATGAAGTTGGTAATTGTCTGTTTGATGCTATTCAAGAAGTTTCAGATAACCACTTTAATGATGCCCATGAAGTAAGAGTGGCTGCTATTTCACAATTACAAAATGACTCTGAACTCCAAGAGCGTCTCCAAGTGGTTGTCAGTCAAAATGAAGATAAATTAAGACTTTATGATGGAAGTCTCGTCGACTTCCGTACACCTCAAGAATATATTAGTCATATGTCGAATGATAAAACTTGGGGAACATATTTAGAAATAGTATCTTTGTCACGAGTGTTGCAAAGACCAATTGTGATTTTTTCACAAATTTTTAATTATCCACATATAGTAGAACTCGATATTTATAGTGGGAATGAACCAATTTTTATTCAAAGGGTGGGAGAGCATTATCGACCAATGGCAGTTCCTACTGGTCGCTCACCAAATGAAATTTTAGGAGAAATTCGTGACCATATACAAGATAGACAATTACCTGAAAATTCTGCTACTCAATCTGTTCAAACAAGAACTGAACCAGAAGAAGTACTCATACAATTTCAAGCTGATGAAAGGGAAAGATTAAGATCTGGTGATAGAAGATATTAAATCTTTAGGGTGGTAAATCTAAAATTTTTCGGTAGTGAAGCGAAGCTAAGACGAATAGCCGTCAGTAGAGCTGCTTGAGAAGTAATTCACGCACACAAAATATGCATGAGGCGGTCGAGTAAAATAATTGTTAAGACTTTAGAGTGAGCACTTGTATGGTATGGATGTCTTACCAAAACTTCACGAGATGCTTAATACTTTTATAGATTGGTTGACTTAATTACTGTGTTTTGTGCGTTTATTTATAGTAACAAAAGCGTTGATAAATGCAAGAAAAATTGTCATAATAGAGCAGCTGTAACTTTTAAGTTAGTAATGAATAAATGAGATTTATTGTTAATTTATGTAGTGTATAAAGTGTGTGGCTTTGTCGCCACAAACCTATATTGGAGGTTAAAATGGCTGAATCACAACTTCAAGCAGCATTGAGAACAAATCAAGCTGCTCTTGATAATGCAGTAGCGGAACAAAATACGTTAGAACAAGCTAAAGCATATTTGGAGAGAGGCAGTTTATTGCACAGGGATGGTTTTCTCAAGGATGCAGCGCTATCTTTTACTAATGCTATAAAGTTAGATGCGGATGATGAGGTAACCGCTACGGCCTTGCGTAAACGAGCTAGGTTGTGTCGGATCATACCTCATTTAGGAGAGGCATTACCTGATTTAGAAAAGGCTTTAAAAAAAATTTCCAAATTATCAAAAGAATATGTCGAAATCTTAAGAGAATATGGAAAAGCTTTAATAGCAGCGAAACGATACCAAGAAGGTATTGATTTTTTAAAGCAAGCTCAAGCATTAAGTCCAGATGAAAATATTCGAAGTGAACTGATTGTTGCAATCACCAAAATACTACCTACTATTACTGATGATGTTGAAATGCTAAAGGTTTATGCTGGAGCTGGATTATTTATCAAAGAAATTGATAAAATAATGGAAGAATCTGGACGTTTATCATTATGGTTAGAAGCAGCTAGACTTGGTTCATTGGAATTAGTAAAGTATTTAGCTCATGAAGTAGAAGATAAAAAAGTTGAGGATAAGGAAAAAAACAATGCCCTACATTATGCTGCAATGGAAGGGCATGTTAGTTTGATATCATTCCTGTGTCAATTCATAGATATTAACTCTAAAAATAATAAACAGCTTACCCCCTTATTTAAAGCAGCTCGCACAGGTAAAACACAGGTAGCTTTAGAATTATTAAGAAAAGGAGCTAAAGAAGCGATTGACGATACAAATGTGTTATTCGAAACTATTGCAGCGGGCCAAGGATGCGTTTTAGAAGAATTGTTAGATTATTCACCTTCTTTACTTCCTGCTTGTTGTGAAATTGGTGCTCTCTTTTTGAAGGCAATAGAAACCCGCCAATTACCAATTTTACGAATATTATTGAATCGTTTTCCAGGCGAAGTAAATCAGGCATATAAGCAAAAATTTTTCTTACAATATGCAGTTGAAGGAAAATTTGAGGAAGCTGTTCATCTGCTTGCTCGAAATCCACTGAATATAGAAGTATTAAAGAAGGCGATAGAATCTGCAAAAAGAACGAGCTTTAAGGAAATAGATTATTTGAATAACCAATTAGCACTTGGAGTAAAATTACGAGATAGAGTATTATTTTCTCGACTATTGGAAATTATCAAGAAATTACCAGAATGGAAAAATTTTAAAGGTGAAGAAATTGAGGAGCAAGAAGGAAGGGTCAGAAAAGCCTTGCTGGGAGAAGACTCCTTCGTGGGCGCATTAGATGAATTATTGAGTGATGCTCAGTTTTTAAAAACTTATACCTTTCAAGATGATAACCCAGAACAGCAGATAGAAAAATGGGGTGAATTGTTATCAGAAGCTCTCGTAGAGAAAAAGGCTGATATTTTTATTGCACATAAAAAAATTCTTAATAAAGGTAAAAAAATTGACTATGATCAATTAAAAATAATTATCAAAAATACCTTAACATTTATTCCACCTGCAAGAGTTGATTCTTTGTTATCAGACAATCAACCTGAAGCCCTGACAACTGACATTTTAGAAGAAGTGTTAGATGAAAAAAGCATCGCATTTTGTAGAAGATTTGAAATACAATTTGATAAAGCTTTTGGATATTTTAGAGCAATGAGTGGAGGCGCTTATGGAGATTTAGCTTCGGCTCCTACTGCTACCGATAAAGCGCTGAACACCGGCAAGGAAGTAGCTTCACGCTTGTTGCCTACGGTCTCTATCCCTACTCCTCTTATGAATATTCCTATTCCTTTAGGAACTATAAGCGCAGGTATATTTGATTTAGTAAATTATTTTCGTCATAAGTACCACGAAGCAAAAGTAAGACGAATGACCGATCTGTTTAGCGCTGTAACTCCCTATGAAAGAGCTTATTTGATTCGTTATGTTGCGGAACAATTGGTTGATAAATACAGTAATCAAATTCAACATTTAATGCCCGGTTCTGATGGTGTGGAAAAACTAGCAGATTGTGCTGTAGCAAGGGCGGTTGAATATATTATTAGCGAAAGTGATCACCAAATTGCAAAAAAGGCAAGTCGTTTTTGGAATGCATATATCAAAGTTAAGTCATGGGTCTTAGATAAAGAAATTCCACGTCAACGAGCAGAAAAAAAAGCTTTAAGTGATATTTTTATAGATGGCATTATTCATGTCACTACTCAATTTCCTACTGACCATGAACGTTTAGCAACCATTAATGGATTAACTCAATCTGATAACTGGGATGCAAGAGGAATTTTTGAGAATACAGGAATTGTAACAGAGGATGGAGAGCGTTATGCTCATCCTAATGCAAAGATTCAAGAATATGGATATTGTAAAGGAATTCAACAAGAAGCAAAAAACCGTGGGTTAACTCTGGGACCTAATTCCAAGCAAAAATGGGGAGAAGGGCGAAAATGGGAAAAAGTTGAAGCAACCCCTTCATTGTCTTCTTCAACACCTCATTATGGCTCCTCAATCTTGAGAAGCTTTGCAGCTCACAAGGCCAATCAGCGAAAAGACGATACACACGACAATCAAAGAAGAAATATCCCCACATTCAGAAAATCTGGAACAACAGATGATGATGTAGATTAAAAAGAGAAACATTATGACATAAACCAACGGGTGAGGCCTGTTTAATGTTTAAAACAATATGGAAAACATTGACTGGAAATTACCGCCTACTGCTTTCTATTGGTGGAGTTGGAATTGCAGCTATTGGGATTGGTATTAGGTGGTATTTTCGCAAGCAGCCTGCAACTATAACAAACACAGAAATTGATCCTAATGGCAGCGAATCTTCCTTCGATATTAATCTACAGCAGAATGCTTTATCTAAAGATTACCAATCAATTTATAATATTAAACCCGGTGCTATCACCATTTTAACCTGTGACCTAAAGCTGGTGTTAGATGTGGAGATTACTGAATCCATGGTGAAAACTGGTGAAATAATAACTATTCAGAGGGAAAGTGAGAGTTTTAAAATATCCTTCAAGAAAAAGAAATCTTCACAAGAAACAGAGGACATTAGCATTTTGATTATTGACAAAAATCAGTTGCCAACCCTTTTAGGGTTAGAGTTTGATGGTCAGATTCTTGATAAAGACTTATACCAAGATGTCTACGAACAAATCTATATCCTAGTTAATGCTCAAAGAGGTTATGTTAATAAGCACAGCCACTTTTTAGGAAAGGGTAACTTTGGTGAAGTTTGGAAAGCTTATTATCGAAATAAAGCAGTTGCATTGAAAGAAATAGATTTTAAGAACGCTCGATATAATCTTAAGAGTGAAGAAGAGGCAATGGAGGATTTCGAATGGGAACTTTCTCGCTTATCAGCTCTTTCCCACCCTAATATTGTACAGTTTTATGGAGTTTACAGACAATCCAATAAAACCTATTTAGTGATGGAATATTGTGCAGGCGGTTCTTTAGAAAGATCATTGCAGGAACAATCCATCACATGGGCTATGCGGTGGCAGTGGGCTTTAGAAATCGCACAGGCAGTAGCTTATTTGCACCATCAAGGAGTCATTCATCGAGACTTAAAGGCAGAAAATATTTTAATTGATGAATGTAATTGTGCTCGACTGGCAGATTTAGGAGTTGCTCAAGTTGATGTTTTTTTAGAGCAACAAGAATCTACTTCAGTTCACTTAGGTGAACAAGATACTCGGTTTATTGCACCAGAACAATTGGGTCATCATGCAATTAGTAATCCTAAAACCGATGTTTATGCCTTAGGCTTAGTCTTTTGGCAATTAGTGACTGGTCAAGCACCTCGTAGACCAACCAGAGAAATATTTGAACTTCCAGAACGAGAAACTATTCCTCAAGATTGCCTACTTGAAATCAGGCAGCTTATTTTAAATTGCTGGCATACTAATTCAAAAGACCGTCCTTCAGCAGATGACATAGTGACTCGCTTAAAGACCATGGGTAGAAATTTTAATCAATCTTCTTCTTTTTCGATACAATTGTGCGGAGAAGTAGATGTTGAAATTCACTCTGCTCGAATTGAAGGTCTTAAATATATTCGCTCTTATTTAACTGAAAACCAAGTTTTAGAAGATTTAGATACTTATTGGCAACGCTTGGAGGTTCAGTCTGATTTTGAAGTTGGTCTTAGTCAACAAGAATCTCAAACTTCAGATATAGGAAACCCTCTTCTAGATTTTGACAAAGTTCTTAAGGATTTTTTAGCAGAAGAAGAATCTGGCACTTTGCTTTTATTAGGTGAATCTGGTTTAGGGAAAACTTTTAGTGTCTACCAATTTGTTGATAATTTGTTATCTCAATGGTGGAAGTATATTAAAGAGCCAACAACTTTGCCTAGTTATTATCCGCTCTTTATCCGTACAAAGCTAGATCGATGGTCTTACAGTGAATTAACAGGTGCTATTGATAAAATATTCCATGAGATGTCTAAGAAACATGAAGAACCTTTAGAATCTATTAGAAATAAGCGATGGTTAGTGATTGTGGATGGCTATGACGAATGCCAAATAGACATCACCCCACAAAACTTACCTGAACAAATGGGGCTCAACCAGTTGACCCATGTCAAGCTTTTAGTAACATGTAGGTTAGACACTGTTGAAAGCTCCATGTTATCGGCTCGCTTTGTTTTAAATGGGCGTCTTACCACTCGCTATTTTCTACCCTTCCATATTCATCAAATGCTGCGTTATTTAAAGAATGCCTTACAGTGGGACAAAAAGACCTATGAGCAGTATCAGGAAACTATCAGTAAGGCTACTGAGCTTCGACAAATCTTACGTAATCCTTTTGTTTTAAGTCTTTTGGTGCAAAGCTGGGAAACTATTTCCCAAAACAAAAAAGATTTAACTCAATTAAACCGCTGGCAAATTTATCAAGGATTTACGGAACATTGGATAAAACATCAACAGTTCCTTTTATTACCTTCTATTCAAAAAACTTTATCGCAAGGATATGAGAATTTATTAGACAGCTTTAATGCTTTGGCATCTGAAATTGCTTTTGAAGCTTTTAAGAAAAAAAGTTTGTCTTTTAAACATGAGTATAGATATAACGTAAGCACTCATGCCAATCTCTGGTTGGACTTGAGAGAAAAGGTTACGGAGCATAGCCGCAAGACTTTTGCTTTAAGAAAAGCTGCCCAAGGAAACGCAAGGCGCGCTTTATTAAATGAAGAAGACTTTGCTACAATTATGCGTCTTAAGTTAAGACAGTTTGAACTGAGCTCTCCTCTCAAAAGAAGAAACGCATCTTTTGACCCAAGCCATAAGTCTTTTTTAGAATATTTTATTGCTAGGAGAATTATCGAGCTTCGAAGAGAAGAGCGTGCTAATATCTTTAAAGAAGGTTTACAATTGCTTAATGCGCGCTCTTTGCAAGAAGAACCAGAAACACTACGCTTTATGGTGGAAGCTTGGCAAGAGCCTAAAACACGAGAACTACAAGAACCATTTGTTGATATTATTCTAAAATCTAGAGAAGAATATCCTGATGTTTCTCTAGCAGCTTCTAATGCTATTACTTTCTTAAATGCTGCAAAAGTGTCTTTTTCAGGCATGGATTTAAGTGGTATTAAAATTCCAGGGGCTGACTTAAGCTATGGGATTTTTGATCAAGCAAGACTACAACAAGCAAATCTAACACAAGTAAATTTTCAGGGGGCATGGTTGCGTCAATGTGATTTAACCGAGGCCTTAATGTTGGGGGTGAATTTTGGAGAGTTACCTTATTTTGAACTGCCAAAGATAGTTTCAAGTCTCTGTTATTCTTCAGATGGGCGTTTGTTAGCTGTTGCCAGTGGTAGTGAAATATATCTCTATGAAGCAAAGACTCGAGTGCTTGATGGTATTTTAATAGGACATACTGCTCCAATTGAAAGTATTGCTTTTAGTTTGGATGGAAGGTTTATTGTTTCAGGGGGTGGTGATAAAACTGTTCGATTATGGGAGTGTGCAAGACAGCGACTTTTGGCTAAATTCGAAGGTCACACTGAATCGGTGTGTAGTGTCGCTTTTAGTCCAGATGGTACATTTGTCGCCTCAGCAGCTGGGAAAAGTAATGATAGTGTTATTCGGTTATGGGAGTGTGCGAAACAGCAGCTTTTTGCTAAATTTGATGCCGGTTTAATAAGGAGTATTGCTTTTAGCCCGAATGGTAAATTTATTGTCTTGGGGGGTGTAGATACGAATATTAAAATATGGGAGAATGAGACTCAAAAGCTTTCTGTTCTTCCCGTAAGACATGCTAATGTAAATATTATTGCTTTTAGCCCCGACGGTAGATTCGTCGTTTCAGCAGGAATAGGTACAACTATTCGATTATGGAAATTTGAAAACTGGCAACTCTTGGCCACTCTCGAAGGACATGCTAATACGGTAAATAGTGTTGCTTTTAGTCCAGATAATAAAATCATTGCTGCAGGGAGTGCTGATAGGACTGTTTGTTTATGGGAATGTAAAACTCAAAAACTCTTAGCTGTCCTAGAGGGACACTCTCAAGATATTCGTAGTGTTGCTTTTAGCACAGATAATAAAACCATTGCTTCAGGGAGTTTTGATAGAACTGTTCGTTTGTGGGAAAGTGAAATTCATCGCTTAATGCCGCTCCCCTCAATTTCTCTACAACCATATATGAATTCGGCTCCAAGAGTTGCTTTTAGTCCGGATGGTAAGCTCATTGCTTTAGGGGGTGGGGGTGGATACGGTAATATTATTCGATTGTTGGAAAGGGAATCTTGTCGACTTATTGCTATTTTGGAAGGACCACCCCGCAGTTTGGTAAAGAGTATTGCTTTTAGTCCAGATAGTAGAATCATTGCATCAGGTGGTCAGGATGAGAGTGTTCGGTTATGGGAAAGTAAAACCCAGAGACTCTTGGCTATTTTAGAGGATGTTGCTCTCAGAGCGGATAATGAACTTATCAGGCCTAGGGGTAACGAAACTATCCTTCTTCAGGAACCTAAGAAGCACTCTCAACCTCACCAACCCACTTTAACTCCTATAAACAGACCTCTGGCCTGGATTCAAAGCATTGCTCTCAGTCGGGACGGTAAGTTTATTGTTTCAGGTAGTATGGATGGTGTTATTCGACTATGGAACTGCCAAAGCTATCAATTCTTGAATACTCTAAAGGGTCACACTAGTATAGTTGAGAGTGTCGCTTTCAACCCCACCAGTAATCTTATTGCCTCATGTAGTCGCGATGGCACAGTCCGGCTGTGGGAACCTGAAAGTCAACAGCCTTTAGGGGTTTTAGGACATGGTACGTGGCTTAACAGTGTTACTTTTAGCCCGGATGGTGAGCTTATTGCTTCAGGGGGTTATGATAAGAATGTTTGGTTGTGGGAAAGTAAAACCCAGCAGTTACTTTTTATCTTAATAGGTCATACTGCACCGGTGCATAGCGTTACTTTTAGTCCAGATGGTAAAATTATTGCCTCAGGAGGGCAGGACAAGACTGTTCGATTATGGGATAAGACAACAAGAGAATGCTTAACCATAATATATGGATTTTGTAGCATAGTTCAAAGTATTGCGTTTTCAGAAAAATCCACAGGATTATTCTTGGTTACAGGTAGTGATGATAATGTTGTGCGATATTGGAAGATAGAAAAGCAAGCTAAAGATACTTGTGCACGTTTGATTTGGACCAGTCACCAGGCTTCTTTATGTGTTAAAGAAACCGTTCTAAAAAGGGTGAAGGAATTATCTGAGCTTAATATAACACTACTGAAACAAAGAGGTGCTATTGATGAATTATACGAAGCAGGTTCACATCCTTTGGTTGAAAAATTCCAAGAAAAAGCTAGGGCTGCTCTTCAAAGAAATAATATAACTGAATCTATTAATGCATATGAGGGACTTATCAAAATTACTGCGCAATGCCAATCCGCTTATCATGACTTGGGGTGTTGTTATTTTGCACAAGGCATTCTTGAGCAGAATTTATTCTTCTTTACCAGAGCAGAAAAGAATTTTCAGAAAGCCATGGAATTAAGCTATAATTCTGGAATTTGTACAGAATACGCTAACTTTCTTTTTTTTCACTGTCGATATGAAGAAGCTATTCCATTATTATTAGAAGCGATTAAGCTTAAAGAAGATGGAAAAGAATTACAATATGGTCAAATGGAAAAAAATTCAACACCAGAAGAGTTAAGAGTTGAAATTGGCACTCAAAGTTCGATAAATATTAAAGCTTTCATTTTTGCGTATTATCTACTTATTTTAATTTACCAAAAATTAGATAAAGTTGATCAAGCAACAGCGTTATTATCCGAATACTCTAAAGAAGTAGAGAATATTAAAAATGCTATAAGTTTTTCCTTGTTGAGTTGTGCTTGTAAATTGGTTGGGCTGTTTAATGAAGCGACAATTTATTTTAATAAAGCTCATCAGTTGAAGAATGACCTTGACAGTATTCGAAAAACTGTGTCAACAGATTCTATCTCTGGTCTAATTATATCGCGAAAAGAATTAAAAAATATAAATATTAGCCAGTTTATTGAAAACCATGTTTCATTCGCTCTTGGGCTAGCAGTAGATGATGGCGGTTGCTTTTTTGATGCACTAGCACAAGCGTTAAATGTAATTCAAAAAGGTAACCAACATTCCGAAAAATCACTTCGTATGAGATGTCATCAATACTATTCTGAACACCAGTTAGAAGTGGATACTTGGAATAAAAAAGATTATGGTGGTATTGATAAAGGCCAAGAATATTTTATGATACAATATACTAAAGCTGAGTTAGACCAAGATTTTCATGGTAGAGCGCCCATCTGGGGAAGGCCAGATATTGAGGGGAAAATTCTCTGTCGCACCTTAGAAATAGAAACTATTATTATAATTGAAATCCTAGAAGATCCTGAGACACAACAACAAATACCAAGCTTTGGAAAAGTTACTACTGAAGGGGAGCAAGGTCTAGATGGTGAAATTGCAAACGCTCTAATAAAAAGCCAAAAATTTCCCATCTTGGTTAACTCTCAAAAGCAACTTCATTTTGTTCCCTTATTGCCTAATCCAACATTAACTGTTAGTGCCTCTTTGGCTACGAAAAAGTTTGAAATCAACGATACTGTGTTGCCATCAACATCGACTACTCAACAAACAGAACAGGTAGAAAAGATAATTCGCGAATTAATTCCCAGCAGTAATACACGCAGTGCTGAAGGATCTTCTGGGGTTATAGCTCCTATAACATGGTTACGAGAAAATTCCAGTCCAATTATCCAAGAAAGAACTGAATTAGAAGAAGCATTTGTTGCATCTCAAGCAAATGAGACAGGTGAATTTAAAGTTGGCAGCAGAAGCTAAATGTAGTTTGATTTCTATAATTCAATTAGTTTTTCAATTTTTTTTGAGCAATAAATATCTATCAAACATAATTTTTCTAATTAGGCAAGTTTTTTAAACATTCAAGTCTTAATAATGTTTGTTGATATAACTTAGCAATTTTTTCAAAATAGGCTTATAGATATCTGCTATGTTTTGTTTGATGTTATACAAGAATATTACAACTGGAATATGCATTTTAAGGGATGTACATTTGTTAAATATCATGATTGCTGTCAAATATTCTCATTCTGAGAGGATGAGATCGTTGGTGTTTTTGAATAGAAGAGGGAATGCTTACAATAGATAAAAATTTAAAATGGGATTTTAACCTGTATGACGAGGGTAAATAGGGGTATCTTTGGGGGTATCTGTGAATTACCAAAAAAGATAAAACCCATGCGCTTCTAGGCTCTCAAGCCAAAGTAAGAAGGTCACCCTCTCCGCTAGCCTTCGCCAAGGCTACGGCTGGCAGGCCTTCCAATTTGTCGATTTATTCTCAAAAACACCTAGACACCGAAGTGTTGCAATGACTGATTGAATCTACCGCTACAAACCTGCAGCATCTTTGAACAAAAATGCGTTGCTTAGGTCTATTAGGAGTGAGGGAGATAAAATAGCATGATCTGCAAAAGAAAATTGATTAATAAAGGCTTCTCTTTAATAGAACTTATGATTGTTATCGCGATTATTGGAGTATTAGCAGCAGTTGCTGTCCCAAATTACCAAGTTTACGTTAAAAAAGCTAAGGTTGCAGCAGTTTTCCCTTTTGTGGAAAGCGCAAAGATAGCCATTGCCGAATATACACAGACAACAGGTGATCAGAACTGTGTAAATTTAGTGGTAGCTGCCGATAATCAAGCTGTTCCTCTCAATAACTATTACTATGGCTCTTCTGCAAATAGTGCACAAAGTTATTCATATATTACGCCTAACAGTTGTGTCATTGCGATTGAGCCGTTAAATTCACTTAACAGTTTTGGGGGTTACTTTGATATATTCTATGTGGCGAATTTTACTTCAGATGGTACTATCACTTGGCAATGTAAATATACGTATTTTCTGGGAGGATCTGGCACCTCAGCAGATTTTGCGCCATCTGGATGTGTATACGCATTCTAATATTAGTATTAAAAGTTATTTTTTAATGTCAAAATTTGACTCCTACTAACTCTTGAAAGAAGGCGTGGCTTTCAAATAATTAATAGTGGAGTGATCTCCCTCCAATAAAGTGGTCCGATCTAAAGGGGGGCTACTTTTCTGGTAATCCCCCCGTATAATGATCCCAGCCAAAAGTAGTGTTATCTTTCATAAATTGATACCTCACTTCGATTCTTGAGCGAAGTAAACTGCTGCCTTTTTTAGAATTTCCCGCTCCTCGATACTCCGTAAAACACGAAATTTTATTCCAAGGAACATAAGGCGGATAATTATAAATCACACTCCATTTTTTGGCGCGTTTTAAGGTTTTGGTAAAATATTCGCACACAAAAGTAGCTTGTTTAGCTTTTTCATAAAAAAAGATCATTTCTTTTTCGGGAAAATATGGCTTTACATAACGCCAAAACGGGACATTAAAGGCTTTTTTCCAGCACTATAGTATACCCATGGCGATTTAAATACAAAAAAAGGGTTGAACAACGAATAGGATCAACACACGCATTAAATTCTTTTCTAAAACGGTAATATTTTTTCGTTGTTATTTTTCTGCGTAAATAACAAACGACAAATTTTAATAAATTTTTTTCGTTGTTTTTGTAAAGTTTGATAAAGTGTGATGAGATCAGGATTAGCATCGTTTAATAAATAATTTTTATAGTGGGTATTTAAAAAAACTGCTCCACCACCGACAAAAAGCTCTACTAATTGTTCGCCCAAGGGTAGGACGCTCAATACTTTATCGAGTAAACGAAATTTCCCCCTCGGCCATTTGAGAAAGAGCCGAACTCGCTGCTGTTCCATGGGTTGTCTCTAACAGTGTTTTGGTATTTGCGAGCTATTATGGCGGTTTTGATCTCTCGTTACCATCCCATCTATATGGCTGCATATAAAATCAGCCCATACAGAAAAAATTGAATTATACTATCTTTATGAGCTCTAACTTGGTAGAGGTGACGTAGATGAAAACAATACAAAAGGGTTTTTCTCTTATAGAACTCATGATTGTAATTGCCATTATTGGGGTCTTAGCAGCTATTGCAATACCTAGTTATCAGAGCTATACAGCCAAAGCCCGTATCACCGCTAATATTTTCCCTGTGCTAAATGCGATGTTACAAAACGCACAAGAAGCTTACAGTGAAGGTGGCGGTACTTATCCTGCTGCTCTTATCACCCCTTATGGTACTTTGCCTTTTGGAGTTGATGTACCTATTAATCTTGGCCCTTACATTACAAGAATTCGTTATGATGTTGGCATAACTCCTAATGTAGCCCAAGTAGCTGTGTACTTTAATGCAAGCAGCTTAGGTATTACCAGTTCTAATCCCTGGATAGGTTTTGGAATTAATGCAGATGGTTCGGTAGTTTGTGGTAATTGGGATGCAACAGAAACAGGTCCATATTTATCAAGTTCGTGCCAAACTGATATGGGGGCTTGGGGCAGTAGTAGCTTAAATTTATAATAATAAATCCCGTTTAGAGTCTGTCGGGGTAATCCCCCGTATAATGATCCCAGTTACAAGTAGAGTTTTCGTGGCAAGATATATTAGACGCAGTAGCTATTCATTTTAATCTTGATTCAAAAGTCATTATTGAGGGCGATAAGGAAATAGGAAATATTTCTAGGAAAATAACAAAATACCTGTCACAACGGATAAAGCACCGATAACTGCGAAGAGATTTGAAATAAACAGAACACGATTTTTCAACAGCAGCCCATAAATTAACCAACTGGTGACAGAAATCAAACCAAATAAAAAGGCTGCTAATGAGACATTTTCAGCGCTCTTGGTAGAAAATATTTTAAAGGCTTGTAGGTAGAAAACCATTTGCCCAACCAACCCGATAACAAACATGTATTTTTCATAGATGTCTTTCCAATTTAAGTGATTTCCAGCAATATGGCTCTGTTTCATAAATCCTCCTTTACTGCTAAAGAGTTGTCTTACATTCCATTTAAAGAGGTCTGGGTTCTGGTAAAGTCTGCTAAGCCGTGTTCCTTACCGAGCACGGCTTAAATAAAGCATTATTTTACTTTATGCAACAAAGAGCTATTATCTTAAAGCCTAAAACTATCAACGTTGTACTTTCTAATCCTAACTTTCTAATGATGTCTAATTCAAGTAGGAATTACCCTAATAGTCGAATACCCACTCCCCATTGCTGAGAAGCAGGCTTCTAGGAACGGAGCGTACAACTTTCACTCTGTATCTGAGTCACCCAGCTTTTTAGGATCAATAATGAAGTTATCTAGAATTAAGATCTGATCCCTGTTGGTTCATAAAATAGGCTTCCCAATAAGCTTAGTACACTAAATCTTCCGGATTCTCAGTGCTAAGATTAGGAGGCTTTAAAGTTTGCCTTTTTTTAACTTTCATCTCGCGCCTAAACCACAAAGAGGTGAGAGCGTTTAATTCATCGTAGATATGATGAAAAGATGTCATAGCGAGACCCTCCGCTTTCTAAGATAGCCCAGTGGGTCTTTCCTGAATCCATTGGGCTACAATGGTCGATTGTTTGGAGATTGCTTCCTTGCGTATCTAGCTTGAAACTAAATGTTACAACAATCGGCTTTGAAAAAAGCTAGTCGTTTGTCATTAAGTTTTGTAAGAAATTAGCCTTGTGAGCTAAACCATTTTTTTACGAGCGTAGCTTAAAATACAAAAGATTATCCATAATCCAGTCATAAATTTTTTAACGATATTTCATATGGTTGTATTTCAAAAATATATTATCATCTAGAATCAAAATTAAAAAAAATGGTGTTTTATTTCAAAATATCTGTAATATTAGAAAGAACTTGTAGAAAGAACTTGGCCAGAGTCCAGAACTGAACTTTCTGATCTTTAAAACAGGATTTTAATGAAAACAGAAGCATATTACGCAAAGTTACGGGCTGCCCTAATCGAAGAATTACGCATCAAAGGCCAAGTAATCGACGAAGCTGTATTAAAGGCAATAAGCCTTGTTCCACGTCATCATTTTGTTCCTAAAGAATTATGCGATAGGGCTTATGAAAATACCGCACTTCCCATTGGCAAAGGTCAAACGATTTCACAGCCCTATATTGTTGCAGCAATGACAGCAGCGCTTTGCCAAGGGAGAAAATTAGATTCAGTATTAGAAATTGGTACTGGAACAGGGTATCAGGCAGCAGTACTTTCGTCCATTGTTAAAACAGTTTATAGTGTCGAGCGCATTGAAACGCTTGCTATAGAAGCAGAAAAAAGGCTAAAAAATTTAAGTGTCAAGAATGTGCAGATCGAGGTGGCAGATGGATTTTTAGGCTGGCAAAAGTTTGCCCCTTACCAAGGGATATTGGTAACGGCTAGCCCAGAAAAAATTCCACCGGAATTACTGCTTCAGTTAGCAGATGAAGGCGTCATGGTTATTCCTGTTGGAGAACCAGGCGATCAACGTTTAGTTCGGTTAACACGCAGAAAAGATCATATCCAACAAGAATTTCTAGAATTTGTTCGTTTTGTCCCTTTATTGCCTGGAACTGAATAGAACTGATTATTTTTTGAGCTAAAATCCAGGTTTTACCCCACAACTTTCAGCTTGATGCTGTTAAGTCTTCTACATATTGATATTACCTGCCTACAGTGTCAACGATATCAAAATTATGGCAAGCTGAAGGTAAATATTGGGTGCTTTGTAAGTAGCCCCAAGTTCCACAAATGGGTGTTATATTCCCCTGGCTATCTGCCATAAATGCCAACATGATCCTGCCACCACCTAGCTCATTAGAAACCACTGCTTTTACAAATGTAGAGCAGGTTGAGAATTTAGGGCCTCAAGATGATGGTTTTCCGGAAGCTTTATCGAGAGGAAAAGAATGGGAGTTAAGTTATGAATGCCGATCCTTACCTTCAGATGAAACTGTTGAGGGTGATAGAAAGGCTTTAGCTCAGTTGTTAAGTACGCGTCTAGAACAAAGAAGGGAATTTTTTTCTAAGGTAGAATCTGCCCTTAATGCAAAAAAGAGGAGACTCTCATAAGAGAAAAAAGGTACTGTTTCAGAACTTGTGTTGATTGGTACAAAGCAAAGAAACCAGTGGCAAATTTCATTCTTCATGCTGTTTTATCCAAAAATTTTCTCTCGATATTGCGAGGTAAGATTATATTTTGCATATTTTTTGCTTAGACCGGTTGGTTGTAAAATATTATCAGCCATCATAGCTTTAATTAGAGTACTCGCTTTTCCAGCAGAAATACCAAAACAATTTCTTACGCTCTCATTATCTAAAGTTTCTTGCATGATAGCAAAAATATAACCCATTGAATTTTAATTAAAAAATTAGATTTCCCTTAATGATCTCTAATAAGAATATATGAGTTCGCTTGTTTGCACAGGTATTAATTAAACATTGGCTGATAAGCCTTGCAAAAATAACTTGTCTCCCCTACTACCCTTAGTTCTGCATGGCTTTTAGTCAACCTATCCCCTCAATTTTGAAAGGGGTTACCCATCCCAACCAGCGTTTTTTTCTATGGAAAATCAGCCTTAAATAAAGCTATGTTTAACAAATTCTAAGAGTGTTTAAGAAAACGCAAATTAATCACACTATTTTAAGATTCCCAGGAGTCAAAAATTGAACAGGTCACAATGACTGATTGAATCTCCACTACAAAACCTGCAGCATCTTGGAACAAAAATGCATTGCTTAGGTCTATTAGGAGTGAGGGAGATAAAATAGCATGATCTGCAAAAGAAAATTGATTAATAAGGGATTCTCGTTAATAGAACTTATGATTGTTATCGCAATCATTGGAGTATTAGCAGCGGTTGCTGTCCCAAATTATCAAGTTTACGTTAAGAAATCTAAGGTTGCAGCAGTTTTTCCTTTTGTGGAAAGCGCAAAGATAGCCATTGCCGAATATACACAAACAACAGGTGATCAGAACTGTGTAAATTTAGTGGTAGCTGCCGATAATCAAGCTGTTCCTCTCAATAACTATTACTATGGCTCTTCTGCAAATAGTGCACAAAGTTATTCATATATTACGCCTAACAGTTGTGTCATTGCGATTGAGCCGTTAAATTCACTTAACAGTTTCGGAGGCTACTTTGATATATTCTATGTGGCGAATTTTACTTCAGATGGTACTATCACTTGGCAATGTAAATATACGTATTTTCTGGGAGGATCTGGCACCTCAGCAGATTTTGCGCCATCTGGATGTGTATAC
>Ga0302315_10000248_pt1 | contig 65899 bp, 52 predicted proteins | sample III_Palsa_N3_1_FD_200532 | JGI IMG/M metagenome (GOLD analysis project Ga0302315, IMG submission 200532) | Peat permafrost microbial communities from Stordalen Mire near Abisko, Sweden - III_Palsa_N3_1 | ecosystem: Environmental > Terrestrial > Soil > Palsa > Peat permafrost | place: Sweden...
GTTCACCTCCTCTCCGGCAGCGCGTATGACCTGAATCTGAATCCGCTGCAAGGAGCGACGACGTATATCGTATGTCCTCCCAACGCGGCGGCTCTGCCGTGCAACGGTCCTATTTATGTGCTGCCGAACATGGATAATGGCCTGCTCACCGAAGGCCGAATCAATCCGAACCTGGGGCAGATCAACGAACTGATCAGTCCCGCTCAAAATCATTACAACTCTTTGTTCGTGCAGTTGCAGCGGCGCATGGTTAGAGGGTTGTCGATGCAGGCATCGTACACGTTCGCGAAGAGCATCATGCTCGACGGCATGGACTTCAATAATCAGTTTGACTTCAGCAATACGCATGCTCCTTCTCTGCTTGACCAGCGCCACCGGTTCACTCTGGCGGCGGTCTACGATCCACATCTCGAAAGGTTGATGGGCCCGGGCACGGCCCATAGTTTACTTTCCGGCTGGAAGCTGAGCAGCGTCATGGAGTTTTCTTCCGGACGACCGTATGCGGGATTGTTGAGCCCAGCTTGCACGACCGCGACGAACACTGGGAGCTTGCCGAGTCTAAGTTGCCAACCGTTCGGCAATGACAACCTCAACGACACGGCTTTCAATCAGGACACGGCCAACACCGCGGGCGGCATCAACGGTGCAGGCCCAACACCGGGAATCGGCCTGAATTCTTTTTATGGTCCGTGGCTGGAAAGGATAGACGCCGGCTTAGGGCGCGGCTTCGAAATCCGCGAAGGCAAAGAATTGGAATTTCAGGCGCAGGCATTCAACCTCTTCAATCATCCCAACTATTACGTGCAGAATGGAGATGGGATCAACCAACTGCAGTACAACCCGTTCGGGAGCAATTGCGGGGACGGAACGTCGCTGAACCAGACCTGCTATCTGGTGCCGAATTCAGGTCCGGGCAATTTTGGCGCTCTACAGGAAATTAGTCCCAACGGCCTTCCCAGGGTGTTGCAGTTTTCAGTGAGATTTACGTTCTAGGAGGCCAAGCCGTGAGAATTCTGGTAGTTGAGGATGAAGCCAAAACCGCACGACTTGCAGAACCCGGTTTCGTCGTCGATATCGCAGGAGATGGGCTCGATGGGCTACACCTGGCGCTGGTCTGAGGACAAGGCAATCGACGTAAGCTGCTCGACGATTGCCTTATCCTCATCCCGTTAGTGATGCGTTGAACTGACGTTCACCTTTCGCGAAATGACTGCGATGGCGGCGTCTCTATTGCACCGTATACCAACGAACGTAGTCCACCATCATCGGCCCCGGACTGGACAGGCCGCTGGTCGATCCACCCAGGGTGCCACCGATCGCCACATTCAAGATTGTGAAGATATCTTGATTAAATGGCCAAATCTCCCGAGGGTAGGCTGCTGGGTGTAACCGTGAAGAACGGCGACGATGCGTTGTCGACAAAGAACTGCATCTCGTTCGCCGTCCAAACTACCCCATAGGTATGGAAGGCAGTGTCGGTTGCTTCTCCGCTGAGGAAAGTAAAGCGTTCTCCGATTCCATCCCCTCCAGTCTTTTCAGTGTGAATCGGAACGCGACCTGGAAAACTGTTTCCATTCTGCTTGCCGTGTACGGGGTATTTTTTGCGGGATTTTTTCTAGGACACTGCTCGAATTATTCCACGATTCGCCGGCGAATTTTTCCTTCGAAGCGCATTCCCCTGAGCGTGCGAAAAAGACTCGCGATCAAGCCGGCAGGAGTTGCAGCCTAACTTGATCGCGAGCGCAGGACAGCGATGGAACGCGCCTTTAATTCGGCACGTACCAGCGAATGTAATCCACCGTCATGACCCCGGCGGGATTCGTCAGGCCGCTAATCGAGCCACCGAGCGTGCCACCCACGGCCACATTCAAGATCGTGAAGATTCCCTGGTTGAAGGGCCAGGTATCTCCCGAAGGAAGGATGCTGGGCGTAGCCGTGAAGAACGGTGCGGATGCATTGTCCACGAAGAACTGCATCTCGTTCTGCGTCCAGATGATCCCGTAGGTGTGGAAGGCCGTGTTAGTGGCTTGGCCGCTGGGGAAGGTATAACGCGCTCCGATGCCATCCCCTCCTGTATCCATCGTATGGATGGTGGAATTGTTGCCCGTCGTACCTGCTCCGCCATCCACCTGCGGAGACCAGTTCTCCATGATGTCGGCTTCGCCGCATGTGGGCCATGGAACGGTCGTGATGTTCTCTCCCAGAGTCCAGAATGCGGGCCACAGTCCTTGGTTGGTGGTATTTGGGAGCTCGATGCTGGCCTCGAAAATACCGTACGTGAAGTTTTGTTTCCCTTCCGTCTGCATGCGGCCGGAATACCACGTTCCACCGACTTCCAAAGGCTGGATCACGAGATGCCCGTTGCCGTCGATGTAGGCGTTGCTGGTGGCCGTGCTGAAGGTTGTGGGGCACCCGGAGGGATTGCCCGCATATCCCGGAGGCCCGCAGTAGACTTCGGCTTCACCGTTGCCCCAGCCGCTATTGTTCCCAAGATCGAAGTTCCACACCGTGGTGTCGGGAGCCCCCACGGCGCCATTAAATTCCTGGCACCATTGCGGAGTATAGGTGATTCCCCCGACTGTGATGTTTGCGACCCCTGAGCAATTGCCGGTCCCTCCACCGGAAGCCGACGTGGTGGCGCTGGCCGTAGCCGAGGCTGGCGATGTGCCGTCAGAATCGACTGCTTTTACGTAATAGGTGTAAGTGGTCGATGCCGTCAGGCCGGTTACGGTGTAGGTTGTGCCCGTCACTCCGCTCGCGACCAGCGTACCCGCGCTGGTATAAACGCTGTAGGAACTGATAGCGCAGTTAGCTGGAGGAGTCACCGCCGTCCAGCTCAAGGCGATAGAGCTGGAGGACGTTGCCGTCGCCGTCAGGCCGGTTGGAGCCGAAGGAGCGGTGGTGCAAGGGGCAGCAGTCTGAATTTCGATTCCGTTGACCGCTGCGTTGTCGGTGACCGTCGTGAAGACAATCACGATCTGACCGGAGGTATTAGCTGACTCCTCAAACTGCTCGACAACGGCCTTGTTCTCGCCGCCCGCCGTGGCAAAGATGTCGAAGTTGGTCAGCACCTGCGTGCCGTTGATGCTGACATCGAAGACGCGCTTGCCGGCCGCGGTCCAGTAGCCCTCGGAAAAGTGCAGGCGAACCTCGTAGTTTGCGCCAGGCGTGAGCCCGGGAATTGTGTAAGTGAAGTTTCCGTAGCGCTGCGTCAGATAGACAGCAGCCGGCGCCGGGCAGGTCACCCCCGTGGTGCTCACCGTCGCGGTAAAGCTGGAAGTGGTTCCACCCGAGAAGTCCTCGTCCGCTACCCAGGCTGTTCCAGAGATCGCCGGACCGGAGGAGTTGATGTCCAGCACATCCGTGCCGCAGCCGCTGGAAGTAGATCCCTCGATCTCGATTCCGTTGACCGCCGCATTGTCGGTGACCGTGGTGAAGACAATCACGATCTGGCCCGAGCTATTGGCGGTCGCTGTGAACTGCTCGATAACGGCTATGTTCTCGCCGCCCGCCGTGGCGAAGATGTCGAAGTTGGTCAGCACCTGCGTGCCGTTGATGCTAACGTCGAAGACGCGCTTGCCGGCCGCGTCCCAGTAGCCCTCGGAAAAGTGCAGGCGAACCGTGTAGCTGGCGCCAGCCGTCAACCCCGGAATCGTGTAGGTGAAATTGCCGTACCGCTGCGTCAGGTAGACGGCTTGGGGCGCTGGGTTGGTCACCTTGGAGGTGTTCACCGCCGCGGTAAAGCTGGACGCCGTGCCGCCCGAGAAATCTTCATCCGCAACATAGCTGGCGTCGCCGCCGCCCGAGTTGCTGACCGCGGGCCCGGCGGAGTTGATAGCCACGACGACCTGCGCCAAAGCAGGCCGTGGGGTTAACGTCAGGATCAACGGCGCCATGAATAAGCACAAGGCGGCCAAGATCGTGGAAAAGTTCACGTCTGCTCTTGGTTTCATTTGTGGTCCCTCATTCCTTCAGTTGGTTGTTTTGCTGCGTTTTGAACTTGACCGCGAACGCCAGGACAGTTGTGGAACGCGCAGGTGCCTCCATTCAGGCGTGTCTCGCGAATTTACAGAATGTAGGCGATGGAGGATACCGGCGAAACGTTATACTCGTTACATTCCGGTTTTCGTAACAGTTACATCCGGACGTTACATGGAGCTTCCGAGCGGGTATATATTCGAATTTGTACTTCGGGCCAAGACGCCTGAGGCTTTGGAATCGTGCCGGTATCGACGAAATAGGGCCCTCGAGGTTAAGGCCAGAATGAAGCAACGACAGTAGGGCAGTGGAGATTTGCGGTATGACCACTCGGGGGGCGATTCCTCACCCGGACCACATAGATCCGGGCCGCAGAGCCAAGGAGCAGGCAGCGTTATATGCAGTACTAGCCTCTGGGACCTTCGAAAACAAACCCCGGTTAGCCAACCTGCTGAAACATATTTGCGAAAGATACTTTGAGGGCAACACCGATTCCATCAAGGAGTATTCCATCGCGACCGATGTCTTTGGCCGGTCCCAATCCTTCGATCAGGCCACGGACTCCATCGTTCGGGTGGAAGTTTTTCGGCTGCGAAAGAAGCTGCACGAATTCTATGACGACGAAGGTGCGGATCAACCGATAGAGATTGTCGTGGCCACCGGGCATTATCGGCCCGAGTTCATTGATCGGATCCCGCGCGCGCGGTTGCAGGATCCGTCCCGCAATCCAGGGTTGATCGCGGCTTCGGCGGAACCGGAGCGCGGAGTCGAAAGCGGCGGGGTCGAAAGCCGCGGGGTCGAAACCAAAGACCTTTCCTGGACTCCGGACGCAGAAAAAGCTCATCGAAAAGATCGCATTCATCTGGAAGCGGTTCCGTCAAGGCTGGTAGACAAACCTACATTTGGCCTGCGCGGGTTTCTAGCGGTCGGCGCGATTTTAGCGACGGTGGCGGTTGGTTCGATGATTTGGTGGTTCAGTCGTGACCCTCATGCGAAGGCCAATAACGCTCCGGCTGCGTCGTCGTCCCCGACCACTTCTTTAGTTACAGGACCCGAGGTGCGCATTCGATGCGGATACTCGCGTCCCATCTTTAAGGACGCGGAAGGAAATGTATGGAGCGGAGATCGATACTTCGCTGGCGGCTTTGTCACAGAACTTCCCAACCAGCATATTGCCCGAACCCGAAACCCGGACTTATATCTCACGGCTAGAACGGGAGTCTTCTCCTATAAGATACCTCTCGCTCCAGGTACTTATGAATTACGACTCCATTTCGCCGAGACCACCTATAGCCCCGCCAGTTCGCTCGGCGGCGGAGAGAACAGCCGGGTATTCGACGTTCAACTCGATGGAAGCCCGCTTTTGAAGCAATTCGACATTGTTTCGGATGCGGGAGCAAATACCGCCGATGTGCGCGTATTTCGTGACATATCTCCCAACAAGGACGGCTATCTTCATCTCGACTTTGCGGGATCGTTAGGCCTTCCCATCATCAATGCTATTGAAATCGTACCCGGCTTGCCCCATTGCCTGCGCCCGATTCGCATGGTGGCTCAAAACAGTTTCTTCGTGGATGCGGCAGGCAATCTTTGGATGCCCGATACCTACTACAGCAGCGGCCAGCTTGCCGCAGATAAGGTTGTAATTGACGGCACTTCAGAGCCCGGCCTCTATGCCGGTGAACGGTACGGTAACTTCAACTACGCCCTTCCTGTGGACAAGGGAAGTTATAAGTTGACTCTATATTTTTCCGAGAAATACTGGGGATCGCAAGTCTTACAGAGAGGTGGAGCGGGCAGCCGCGTGTTCGATGTCTTTTGCAATGGCGTCGCACTTTCGCGCGGCCTCGATATTGTGAAAGAGGCGGGTCCTGGACGAGCATTAGTCAAGACTTATCGTGGTCTTCGGCCCAATGCTCAAGGCAAGTTAATCGTTTCTTTCGTCCCTGACGTCAACTACGCAAGCGTGAATGCCGTGGAAGTGGAAGAGGTGATACCTTAAGGTTCCCTAACAGGATACATACCATGTCCATGTGAAAACCACCTAGAGTGCTGGGCCCGTAGAGAGTGGCCGGAGGGTCACACACATTCCCGTTGCGCGCGGAACCGTCACGGTGTACCTGGCACCTTGGATACGGCTAACTACCGGCGAACTCGTGATGTGAGCTTCCCGGCTATCGAGAGCCGGAGCATGCAGCATCTTTCTCTCTATCGCCCCCGTTGTCCCAGCTCCAAAGTTCAGGCTTAATTCCACACTCTGCTCCGGGTCTTTGTTCAGGATGATGACGGCAATGTGGCCGCCGGGAAGTCTCGCGGCATAGGCGGTTGCGTCAACTCCCGCTGCCTGTAGGTGTGAATTGAAGTCAGCCGGGAAGAAACGACCTCCACTGAGCTCTCCCGCGAATTTGAGGCCGTAGGCCACCGGTTCCATCACATACTCTGAATCGAACGTCGCGATGGGAGTGTAGAAGGGGTGAGGATAAGTCCCGATCTGATCCGGGTTTCCGCCTTTCTCTTTGAGAAGGATGTCGCCGGGGAGAAACCCTCCGACGGAGTTTGCGACGGACTTGCCCGTGCCGCCATGCAAATTAATTCCGGAATAATTGTTGCTGGCGAGCAACAGCGAATAGTCGGCAGACCACAGCGCCGCAGCGAAAACATCGGACACACCGGGCTTGCCGCCGCGATAGCAAGTATTTCCTTCCGTCATGCGCACGCGGACGCCCATCTTATTAGCTGCGGCAGTCGCGGCATCCGCCGTCTTCTGAACCTTGGCCATCGTCGCTGGCTTCAGCAGGTTGGGAATGTTGACCTCGGGATTTGTTGCCGGGCCGCCGAAATAATAATGGTGGGTGAGCGTCGTCACGTGCGGTGGATTCTCGATCGGAGGCCACAAATCTGCGATCTCCGTTAGCCACCCCACATTGCCTGCAACATCCGGCATGCCGAACTTTGCCCCTGGAACGACGGAGGTCACGGCACGGGCAAGAGCAAGCCACTCCCGCAGATAGGTCTTCGTGGACCACGTTTTTGGATCGCGCAGATGACGGTCGAACAGATCGGCTTCGTTGCCAATCTGGAAGTACTGTAGACGCTCACCCAGAGTCTTAGCCACGAACGCCGCCTCCGCCGCTGCACGCTCCGGAGTATTGGTTCCCATTCCGATGCCATAGAGACAGGTCCAGCCGGTCGCTTTCAGAAAATCAGACAGATTCCGTACCGCCTCGGCGGTTACGGCGTAATACTGTGGCTTCGGCTCGCCTTCGACCACGCGAGTCTGCGGGTGCTTAGGTTCAGCAGAGCCGGGCGCTGCCTTCCACCAGGCAAACTCGCTGGTATTGCCGCCCAGGCGCAGCACGCCCCGCGGCGCCAGAGCTTTGAACTGTCGGATCAATCCGATATTGCTGGCCGCGAAGAAATTCGGGTCGGTCAGTTGCTGCACTTCGTATGACAGACCAACGAAGTCGTCAGGCATGTGGGGTCCTGTGGCCTCGGTTGAAAGCGTCAGAGTGACTGGGGCTCCCGTGCCGCGCTGCGCATGAAGGCGCGTGGCGGCAAGCGAGAGCGCGGCTGTGGCAAGGAATCTGCGTCGGCTGATCGTCGTCATCTTAAGTAAGAGTGTAATCGGGCGCGGGACCTGCAAGCTACCGCCATTTTACGGAGTACACGGCTTTATAGCTAAGACAAACGTTTGTCTTTATACTATTTCCGCAAGAAAATCCTTGACAGTTCGTGTGCGGCAATTGTAATGTCCGTTCCGGGTAGTCGATTTGAACTAGACAACCGATTGTCTGTAATAGCCTTTGTTGCGTCCCTGAAGCCGCAGTATGGGCGTTAATTTCTGGTGGAGGAACTCCATGACGAGCTTTACTCGCTGGGCTGTCGTATTTTGCTTTCTGCTGTGCATGGCCGCGCCCGCGTTCCCGCAGAGTACGAATTCCGGCGACATTCGCGGTACGGTTACCGATCCGTCGGGAGCGCTGCTCCCCGACGTAAAGGTCACGGTCTTGAACGTCGATACGGGCGCGACGAAGGAGCTCGTCACCAACAGCGACGGCCTCTATGACACGGCCTCAATTCTGCCGGGAAATTACAAGGTTACCTTCACCAAGGAAGGCTTCAGTAAACTGGAGCGTGGCCCCATAACCTTGCAAGTTGGCGTCATCACGGTGAATGGCGAGTTGAAGGTCGGCAGGATAGCTGAAACGGTTGAAGTTACGGCTGACATTCCGCTGTTGAAAACCGAGAGCGCCGAACAATCCACAACCTTTGACGCGCAAACCATGGTGAATTTGCCGCAGGTGGGTTCGAGTGGCCAGAATTGGGGTCCTTTGGCGCAATTGCTTCCTGGCGCCTCGGGCACGGGGGGAAGTATGCCCACGGCTTCTGGCAACTCCGGCGACCCCGGAATTGCTATCTCGGTGAATGGCAACCTGCCGTTTTATGACAACTTCCTGCAAGACGGCGCCTCCACCAATTTGCCGATCAGCGCTAACGTCGATATCGCTACCTTTGAGACTATGCAAGAGCTGCAAATCACCACTTCGACCTTCTCGGCGCAATATGGGATCGGTGGCGCGGTGTTCAACCAGATCACCAAAAGCGGCAGCAACAGGTGGCACGGCGCGGGCTATGAATATTTCCAAAGCGACCAACTGAAGGCGGACGCTTATAACTTTTCAAGTACTCCACAGCCGAAACCGTTCCTGCGCTACGACGATTACGGCGGGGCGATCGGTGGGCCGATCTTCAAGAACAAGTTGTTCGTTTTTTTCAATATAGACAGAATTTATGACAACGGCGGCAGTGCAAGTGAAGTTGCAACCGTCCCCACCGTGGCTATGACGCAAGGCAACTTCACGGGCATGCCCACCATTTACGACCCCACCTCGCCTATAGTATGCAGTGGGACTCCGCAAGTCTGCTCACGCACGTCCTTCGCCAGCGAAAACGGTGGCGTAAATGCGATCCCCGCGGGTGTTGCCTTGGACACTGTCGCGCTTGCGGCCCAAAAGTATTTCCCCGCGCCAAACACCACGGGACAGGTACCCAACGCAGCATTCCCTGGCGTGGTAGTTAATAACTTTGCCTATACATCGCCGAACTTGACTCCATTCCATAAATGGTTTGGAAGAATTGACTACGATCAATCGGCGAAAAACAGGATAAACTTCTCCATCACTCAAAGTGACAATCCTGGCACCAATACCAACTTCCAAGTTTGTCCGATTGACTGTTTCTCTGGAGACGTAGACAGGTACCAGACACAGGTTTCTGACTTCTATTCCGTCAGCTCGCACGTAACCAATGAAGCCCGGTTCGGCTATACCAAGCAGGGCAACTGGTTCATTCCTTACACTGCGGGGGGAGGCTACCCGGCGAAGCTGGGTTTGCAATATTCCAAGGGTGATGTTTTCCCGTCGATCGGCGTCAGCCAAACAGCGACAGCATCTGGCAGTGGTGCTTCTGGTAACGTGGCGATCTGTTGCAGCGCTATTTTGCAGCCTGGTACCAACGCGATTTACATCGAGAACACGTTCCAACCGTCCGACATTGTTACCATGATTCGAGGCAAGCACATCCTGCATTTCGGCGGCGAACTGCTCGATTATCAGGCCAACTATACCCCTTGGGGGAATTTGCAATCGGGGAGTTTCAACTTCACGGGAGTTTACACTCAGCAAAACAACACGATAGGCACCGGAGGATCCGCTTACGCCGATTTTCTCCTGGGCGACGTAAATTCCTGGAGTGCCACGAACCAGCCCGAATCCGGGATGCGGATGAAGAGCCCGCAGGTCTTTGTTCAAGATGATTTCAAAGTCCGCCCGAATCTTACCTTGAACCTCGGCCTGCGCTATGAATACCAAAGTGGGTGGAGCGAGGTTAAGAACAATTTGGGGTCGTTTGACCCCACTATCCCGAACTCTGTCTCTGGCAATCTAGGTGCAATGTGGTTTGCGGGCGAAACTTCGCGAACCACGTTGATGCAACCAAAGAATGTATGGCTGCCTCGCTTCGGCTTCGCCTGGACTCCTGTGGGCACCACGGTCGTCAGGGGAGGATTCGGAGTTTATGCTCTTACCTGGAGCATGGATGATTACGGTCAAGGGGTAGGGGTAGGCAACAACAGCACGGGTAGTGCGTCTGATAGCGTAGGCATTACTCCAATCACCCAGCTAGACGGGCCCGGAACCAATAACCAGACCAACGCACCTCTGACCTACGTGGTGACGAACAGATCGTCTACGGCATACAACGGGACGAATGTGCCGTACAACCAATACAACCTGCCTGTCGCCAAGATGTATCAATGGACGGCCAGTGTGGAGCGTCAACTGGGTGCCAACATGGAGGCCGAGATTGCCTATGTAGCCAGTCACGGCGCCAATCTGGCCTACCCGGCTGACATTAACCAAATACCGGCGGCCGCATTGGCGACGCAGGCCACGCAAAATGGCGGGGCTTTTAACGCCGCTAACACTCCGTTTCCGCAGTTTGGAACCATTCAGGGAAACCTTGGCGCCTCTGTTTCCAACTACAATTCTTTGCAACTGCAGGTTAATCGCCGGTTCAGTCACGGACTGACCTTCAACGCGAACTACGTCTGGTCGCACTTCTTAGATGACCAGGATTCCGCCGGATGGGGTGGTCGCGGCGGCACGCAGGACTACCAAAATGCGTACAGCCCCGCTGCCAATTACGGTAACTCTAATTTCGATGTGCGGAATGCGCTGAAAGGAAGCTTGGTTTACCAGTTGCCGCTAGGCAAGGGCAAAAGCTTCCTTAACGACAATCCCTACCTGGATGCGTTCGTGGGCGGGTGGCAAACCTCGGCGACGATGGTGGTACACAGTGGGCAGCCGTTTACTGTCGTGGATGCCAGCAACAACGCCGCTGCGGACAATTCCGGCTCGAACGCTTCCCAGTTCCCCAACGTTATTGGCGACCCGCGCATTAGCCACCCAACCATTCAGAACTGGTATAACGTCGCAGCCTTCGCTCAACCAGCTGCCAGCACCTTCGGCGACGAACGGCGCAACCAACTGGTGGGTCCGGATCTCTCGGAGGTTGACTTCTCGTTGGGCAAGAACTTCGCTCTCAAGGAGGGAATTGGACTGCAGTTCCGCATCGATGGGTACAACGTTTTCAACCATCCGAGCTTCGGACTTCCGAATACCGGCGTGTCTTTTGCCAATGGTGCACCGACAAGCTCATCCAACATCACCTCAACCGCGATCGGGCCTAGGCAGTTCCAATTGAATGCCCGCATCTCGTTCTGACAACTGGACTATGGGAAGACCGGGAGGACAGCAGCGTGATGCGGCTGTCCTCATCTTTATGGCATCGGGGAGGGCCTGGAAGCGCGCATGTGCGCCGTACAATCGTGAGATGAGAACAACAACAGTTGCGGTCTGGTCTTGCGTGGTTGTGCTTCTAGGCGGGTTAACATGCTTCTCCCAATCGACTCCGACCCGCCAGCAACAGATTGAATCGCATGCTCGCAAGGCTGCGGAATATCTGAAAGAGAACAAGCCCGAACTTGCCGCGCCCCAGTTTGAGGCCATCGTCGCCCTCGATCCCAATAACGTGGACGCGCGCGGCAACCTTGGCGTGTTGCTGTTCTTCCAGGGGGCGTATGCGGATGCAATCCCTCAGCTGCGCGCCGCGCTGAAACTGAAGCTTACGCTGTGGAAGATCCAGGCTCTGCTGGGCATCGCCGAAAAGCGCACGGGCGACATTGAAGCGGGCCGGCGCGATTTGGAGCAGGCATTTCCGAAAGTGCCGGAAGAAAAGATCCGGATTCAGGCTGGGATGGAACTGATCGAAATCTATTCCGGGATGGGCGATCTGGATAGAGCTGGAGCAACGGTGAGCGTTCTGCGTAAGTTGGAACCGACGAATGAAGCTGTTCTCTACACTTCTTACCGGATCTATTCGGATCTTGCGGCAGAGTCCGTGCTCAGCTTGTCCGTGGTGAATCCGAACTCCGCCCGCATGCATCTTGCGCTGGCGCACGAATTGGCCAAGCGCGGAAACGCAGTGGAGGCCATCGAAAACTACCGAGCCGCGCTGAAGCTCGATCCGCAGTTGCCCGGACTTCATTTTGAACTGGCAGAAATGCTCAGCACCCTGGACACTGCCAAAGGCCGCGATGAAGCCGAAGAACAATATAAGGTCGCGTTGGCGGCGAATCCCGGCGATGAGCAGGCGGAATGCAGGTTGGGGGAGATAGCCCTGCAGCGCGACGACAGGAAAGAAGCCGACCAGCGTTTCAGCCGCGCCGTACAGCTGCAGCCTAACGATCCCGAAGCGAACATTGGCCTGGCGAAAGTCTTCATGACCATGGAGGAGCCGGAAAAAGCCGAACCACTTCTGCAACATGCGCTCCAGCTCGATCCCACAAGCCCCTTGGCTCATTTCCGCCTGAGCACGGTGTACCGGCAGACGGGACGCATCGCGGAAGCCAAGCACGAACTGGAGGAGTATCAGAAGTACAAAGAGATAAAGGAAAAGCTGCGGAAGATCTACAGCGACTTACATGAGGATCAAGGCCCGGACGAGCGGGAAAATAGCGGTCCGAAGAGTAACCAGTAAAGAGTAACCAGTAGCTGGAATTCAAGCCATGAACGCACTTCTCGCCACGGCGATATTACTATCGGCAGTCCCGGTATTCGCCAGTTCTTATTATCCCGGCCGCTTGGATGATGCAAAAGCAATTTACTTGACGCCCCAGAATTTTCCTGTCAAGGGTGACGGAATCGCGGACGATTCCGACATCCTGCAGCAAGCCATTAATACGGTTCAGGAAAAGACGAATCAGGGCATTCTGTTCGTTCCATCCGGGCGGTATCGGCTAACAAAAACGGTCTACATCTGGCCGGGGATTCGATTAATTGGCTTTGGCCCCGCCCGTCCGACATTTGTACTCGCTGCGAACACTCCAGGATTCCAGCAAAAGCCAGCCTACATGTTGTTTTTTGCGGGGGCTCGTCCGCGCGGCAGTGCGGCACCCCCAGATGCGCATCCCGGGACCTTCTACTCCGCAATCAGCAATATCGATATCGAAATACAGGACGGAAATCCCGGCGCCGTCGGCGTACGCGCTCACTACGCCCAGCACTGCTTTCTGGCGCACATGGATTTCCACATTGGTTCCGGACTCGCGGGCATTCACGATGGCGGCAACGTCGCACAAGACGTTCATTTCTATGGCGGCAAATATGGCATCTGGACTCGGAAGCCCTCCCCTGGATGGCAGTTTACGCTGATCGACACGACGTTTGAGGGCCAGCGCGAAGCCGCCATCCGAGAACACGAAGCCGGCCTTACGCTCATCCGTCCGCAATTCAAGAACGTTCCCACTGCCATTTCCATCGATCCCGAATACTCCGAAGAACTATGGATCAAAGATGGACGCATGGAAAATATCAGCGGACCCGCGGTGACGATCAGCAATGAAAACAATCCACGTACCGAGATCAACATGGAGAACATCGTCTGCCGGCGCGTTCCAACCTTTGCAGCCTATCGCGATAGCGGAAAGAAGGTTTCAGGCCCGGGGGAAGTGTATTCCGTTCACACGTTTTCTCATGGACTTCAATATCAGGATATCGGCTCAGAACCGGCGATTCGCGAGACTTACGAAACCTCAATCCTAAGTAGCCTGCCGGAGCCAGTTAAATCCGACATTTTGGATTTGCCCCCGATCGATACCTGGGTGAACCTCCGCACTCTGGGAGCCAAGGGTGACGGCACGAGCGACGATACCGACGCGTTGAGAAATGCTATCGCGCAACACCGAACCATTTACTTCCCTTCCGGTCAGTACCGGGTGACCGATACGATCAGCCTTCGGCCGGATACGGTTCTCATCGGACTGCACCCCAGCGTTACCCGCATCCTCCTGGCCGATTCCACTCCGGCCTTTCAGGGGGTTGGCAGTCCTAAGCCCCTGCTCGAAACGCCGGAGCGCGGTACAAATATTGTGACCGGTATCGGCCTCTACACCAACGGCATCAATCCGCGGGCGGTGGCCGCGAAATGGATGGCCGGCACGAATTCGATGATGAACGATGTTCGCTTTCTCGGCGGGCATGGCACCATCGATCCGAACGCCACCGCCGAACAAGCCTCTAAGGTGTGGAGTGAAATTTACAACAGCACGCATAGCGCAGATTCCAATCCCAACCGCCGCTGGGACGGGCAATATCCCAGCCTCTGGATTACCGGCGGCGGCACTTTCGTGGACCTCTGGACTCCCAGCACTTTTGCGCAAGCCGGCTTATATATCTCGAACACTTCCATTCCGGGACGAATCTACCAGCTATCGAGCGAACATCACGTGCGCAACGAAGTTATTCTCGACCAGGTTTCCAACTGGGAGATCTATGCTCTGCAAACCGAAGAAGAGCGCGGCGAGGGCAGCTTCGCATTGCCGCTGGAGATTCGGAATTCGAGCGATATTACCTTCGCGAATCTGCACATGTATCGCGTGGTGAGCAGCTACCAGCCTTTTAACTATGCGGTGACGGTGGCGAATTCCAGGAACATACGGTTCCGCAATGTCCATTGCTATAGTGACAGCAAAGTGTCGTTCGATAATTCCCTCTACGATCAGACCCACAATATTGAGATACGGCAGCGCGAATTTGCCTGGCTCACAATTTCCGGCGCCGCTCCTTCAGTGCCCGTAATGCAGCCCTCCCCCGTAACAGCCCCGGGCGCGAAGTTGGAGAAGCTGGCGAGCGGTTTCTTTAATATTTCCGGCGGAGCGATCGGTGGAACCGGGGATGTCTATTTCGTCGATGCAAAATGGCAAACCATATACTCCTGGTCGGCTTCTCGCCGCCAACTATCGAAAGTCCGCGACAATCCGCTCGATCCAGTGCAGTTATTTTTCGATAAAGCGGGCAATCTGATGGTGGTTTCGTATGCCGGAGCGGGAACCGTGTATACGTTCAAACCCGGCGCCAGCGATGACATCGTCGTCTTACTGAAACCCTTGCCAGCCACGCCACGCCCAGGAATGACCCCGGTTCTTCCCGTCGACTACTGGCGCAACGAGAACGATTTTCTGGAAACGATTACCGCCGCGCCGCCCTATCAATTTATTTCTCCGGACGGAACAACTTTTCTACCCGCGGGAGCGGACTTTGTGACCGGCGCGCTCTATTACGGGTCGAAGTTGAACAACACTTTGCGAGCCTTTGGCTTGGCGCCAGCAATCGCAGGGCAACCCTATTATGTGACCGATGAAAATGGAGAGAAGACCTACTCTGCGCGCGTTGGCGACGATGGAACCATTTCGAATCTGAACTTATTCGCCGAGCGCGGCGGAGAGAGCGTTGCGCGGGATGATCAAGGAAACGTCTATATCGCCGCAGGCCAGGTCTATGTCTATAACTCAAAAGGCGAAATGATCGACACCATCGATATTCCAGAGCGGCCGTCGCAATTGTTGTTCGGGGGGAGCGATGGCCGTACGTTGTTCGTGCTGGCGCGAAGCTCCCTTTACGCCGTTCAAACCCGCGATCGAGGACGTTGAAGTTAGCATTTTTGGAAGGCTCATATATGACACGACAAACCACACGCAGAAATTTTCTTGGACTCTCAGCCTTGGGACTTGCCGCGGCGGTTACTCCTGGCGAGCTGGCATGGCCGGCATTCGCGTCGACGGGACGCGCGCAGGAAACTGCGACGGCCGGTTCCGAGATTTCCGTCTGGGTTACATCCGGTGAAGAACGATTTGCCGCCGCCCCTAAGGTAGCCTGGCGTCCGGTGTCGCAGACCAGCGCCTCGGATCAGCTTCGGCTTAACCCCGGCACAAAGTATCAACCCATATTAGGATTTGGCGGCGCTTTTACTGACGGCACCTGCTACATGTTTAATCAGCTGGCGCCCGCGGTGCGCGAGAGTCTATTCCATGAACTTTTTCATCCCTCGGAGATGGGCCTGAGCACTGGCCGCATCTGCGTGGGAGCGAGTGACTATTCAACGAAAGTGTATAGCTACGATGATGGCGAACCCGATCCCAACCTGACGCGATTTTCCATCGAGCACGATCGCGAATACATTTTGCCCATACTGCGGCAGGCCCGGCAGTCAAATCCTGATCTGTTTCTTTTTTCGACTCCCTGGAGCCCGCCCGGATGGATGAAGTTCAACCACTCGATGCTGGGCGGATCCATGCGCCGATCTTACTTGGACGCTTATGCGCAGTACTACCTGAAGTTTCTGCAAGCGTACGCGGAGGGGGGCGTGTCCGTACAAGCCTTGACCTCACAAAATGAAGTGGATACCGATCAGGACGGGAGGATGCCCGCGTGCGCATGGCCGCAGGAATACGAAATTGAATTTATTCGCGATCACTTAGGACCGCTTTTAGAGGCTAACCAACAACCGACGAAGATCTGGATTCTGGACCATAATTACAATTTGTGGGGCCGCGTCGTGGACATGCTCGGGGATCAAAAACTGCGCAAGTATACGAATTCAGTTGCGTGGCACGCATACGCCGGAACGCCCGACATGATGAGCAAGGCTCACGATGCCTATCCCGATGCGGAGATGCATTGGACGGAAGGCGGCCCGGACTACACCGATCCGGCTTATCTGACGGATTGGTGCAAGTGGGGCACAACCTTCAGCGAAGTTTTGAAGAACTGGTGCCGCTCGATCACCTCGTGGAACTTGGCGCTCGATGAACACGGACGCCCGAACCTTGGACCCTTTCCCTGCGGCGGCGTGGTGACGATCAACTCGCAGACCAAAGAGATCACGCGCAGCGGGCAATATTGGGCCTTTGCGCACTATTCGCGGCTGGTGCGGCGCGGCGCGCGGCGCTTTGACTCGCAGACCGCCAGCGCCGATCTTAAGCAGGTTGCATTTGAAAATCCCGATGGCCAGCGGGTACTGGTTGTGACTAATCAAGGGCCTGCGCGAACCGTCCAATTAGAACTGGCCGATAGGTCGGCTGTGGTTCCGCTGAAGGCGAATTCGTTGACGACTTTGGCCTGGACATAGATTCTCTTAAAGACAGGTATTTCTATACTGTTCCGTTAACGGGGTCATTTGGTCGCGCTCTTCGTTTTCACCTTCTGCGTCGATTCGCGCACGATTAACTCGGGCTCCACTACGATTTGTCTCCGGTAACGCTCGGACCCATGCAGTCGATTGAGAACGCATTGTGCTGCGATCCTGCCCATATTTGAAAGCGGCTGGCGGATCGTAGTTAGCCTCGGATTATTGAATTCCGCTGCCCGGATGTCGTCGAAGCCTATCACCGATATATCGTGAGGTACGTTTAATCCGAAGTCTTGAAGCGCGCGTATCGCGCCAATGGCGGACATGTCGTTAAATGCGACTACCGCGGTAAAAGATTTGGCCCCGGAAAGCAATTGCTGCATAGCGGGATAGCCTAGCTCAGGGGAGGAGATGTCGCGATCCAACTGAACGGTGAGTTCGGGTCTGATGGAAATGCCAATTTGACGCGCCACCAGGACCAGGCAGCGCCAGCGTTCGTCGGAATCCGAACTGAATGACTGGCCGCGCATGAAAGCGATGCGCTGGTGTCCCAGAGAATGCAGATGAGTCAGGATGAGTTCCGCGGCAAAGCGGTGGTCGAGTATTACGTGGGTGACCCCCTGGACAGCGTGATTACCCGCGACCGCTACGACCGGCACCGGCAAGGGATGGATCAATCGGGTATCAATCGCAATCAGAGCTTCAGCGCCGCGGCCCAGCAGCATCCGGCTGTACTCTTCAATGAGATTCTCCCGGTGCCGGTGGTGGGCAGTGAAATAAAAATATCCCGCCTCCATCAAATGATCTCCGATGCCGCTCATTACCTGGGTGTGGTAGCCGTCCCCGAGCTGGGGAACTAATATTCCGATGGCTTGAGTACGGCGGCTGCGCAGGGAGCGAGCCAAGAGACTCGGCTGATAATTCAGCTCTTTGGCGGCGGCCTTGATGCGGTCGCGAGTGGCCTGCGGAATGGATCGCCCTGGGACTTCGTTCAGTACGACAGAAACTGTCGCTGGGTTTAAACCGAGGTGCTCAGCCAATTTCTTTAAGCTGGTCGCTCCGTCTCTCGCCAATCTCTTCTTCGCCATGGGTCGGTGTTTTGTTCTATCGAAGATTAACCTTTTTATCGAAGTGAGGTGAAATCATACGATTTCCACCCTCGCGCCCGCTTCGACGCGCAGTATAGAAATCCTGGCGACCGTAGCCTGCGATTTTACTCTGTGCGTAGTCGCGCCGTAGCAGCTTTACCGAAATCGGTCCCATAATCTCGGACTTTGGCATGCCCTATGCTTCTTTACCATTCGGAGACGCAATAGCAGGCCCACGACCGCCGCTGCGAGAAAAGCTTGCTGCGAGTTGTCAACCCACAAAAGGTCAGGTTCGAACTGAGTCTGGGTGGGCATTTTCGCATAAATCGGACCTCTTATTCGTCGATTCCGACGACTGAGACTCGGCATTGCCTAGCGAGCTATCCGGTTTTCGTAACAAACTTCTGCAGCCGTGCATGGTACGCGCGGACAGGAGGGTTCGCTATACTGTCGCTAAGCTACGACGGATGAACGCAATACGCTCCAAAACTTGTCCGTCGGTTAGCTCCTGTTCTACTTTCGTAACGAAACGAACTTCATTGCTTACCTTTAGGCCCTGCCGAGTTAGATTTACGCCCGCCTTCTAACACTCCACCAAAACAGACTGCAGGGGCGCTTTCGGTGGGGACCCTTTAGCTTTCTCGAAACGCAAGCGTATCTGCCGTTCGGCCTGCAGACTGTTCAGCCAGCGGAACAAGATACTGACTGCCGCTGCGCCGGAACCTTGGTTACGTATTTCAGATCACTAACTTCCGGAGGGCTCTATGAGCAACGGTGAACAATACGACGTCTGCGTAATCGGAAGTGGTCCAGCCGGATCTACCGCAGCCACCTTTGTGGCCATGCGCGGCCATCGCGTCCTTCTGATTGAAAAAGAGGCCCTGCCGCTTTACAAGATCGGCGAGTCTCTGCTTCCCGCTACGGTTCATGGGATCTGCGGCATGTTGGGCGTGACCGAAGAGTTGAAGCGTCAGAATTTTGTCCGCAAACTGGGAGGCACTTTTCGTTGGGGCAGGAACAAGGAACCTTGGACTTTCGCATTCGCGGAGTCTTCAAAATTTCAAGGGCCCACCTCCTATGCGTATCAAGTTGAACGAATCAAGTTCGATGCGATCCTGCTCAATAACGCAAAGCGCAAAGGGGTTGAAGTTCGCGAACAACACACCGTGCAGGACTTGCTCTTCGAGGAAGACAGGGTGTGCGGAGTGAAGCTTCTGGACGACTCGGGCAGGGAAGAGACGATACGAAGCCGGTACGTGGTGGACGCGTCCGGTCACACCAGCAGCGTCGCGCGCCACGCCGGGCAACGGATATACTCCAAGTTCTTCCGAAACATTGCCGTGTTTGCTTACTTTAGAAACGCCGACCGGTTGCCGGGAGCAAATTCAGGCAACATCTTTTGTGCGGCTTTCGAAAAGGGCTGGTTCTGGTTTATACCTCTCTCCAAAACTCTGACGTCCGTTGGCGCTGTGGTCGGTGAGGAGCATTCATCTCTATTTCACCGCGGACATGAGGAGGCGCTTGCCGAGTTGATTGCTTCCTGCGCCCCGATTCAAAGTCTCCTGAGCAAGGCGGTTCGGTGTAACGATGCTCCGTATGACCAGATTCGCATACGCAAGGATTATTCCTACTGCCACAGCAGCTTCTGGAGGCCGGGTCTGGTTTTGATCGGGGATGCGGCATGCTTCATCGATCCCGTGTTTTCATCGGGAGTGCATCTTGCCACGTATTCCGCATTACTCGCGGCAAGATCGATCAATACGCGTCTGGCAAACTGCTTAAACGATGAGGCCGCATTTCAGGAATTTGAGGCTCGCTACAGGCGGGAGTACAGGTGCTTTTATGATTTCCTGACCGCCTTCTACGATTTGGACCAGGACTTGGAAAGCTACTACTGGTCGGCGCGAGTCATGATGAACTCGCAAGAGCAAGGCAACCACGCCTTCCTTAGTCTCGTAGGCGGAGATGCCAGCGGCGAACTCTCACACACCTGTGAAGTCGATAAAGGCAAGCGTGGATTGGACAGCAAGCAAATCTTTCCAGCGGCAGCGGGAATGTCCGCCGATATGTACGTCGAAAGCGGCCATCAGTCAACGGAAAGAAAGCGATTCTGGAATGAGCTCAACACCGAGGGTTTTCAGCTGCAGCTGCGGGCCGTGCTTAAGAGTTCTGCGCCTCCTGAGCAGCCAATGTTCAGGAATGGGCTGGTTCCATCGGCGGATGGTCTTCACTGGTTGCAACCCGCGGCGATGGCTGTTTCCCGCGTCTAAGCGTCCCTAGGTCGAGACCGAGTTTCAGATATGACTGTTGAACGACACCGTAGCGCCTCCTGCGCACGGTCATTTACTTCGCCGATGTCCAGGCGCGCAGCGGTTGTCCAGCGCGGGCGCGACGTCTCCGCTTCTTCCTCCGGATCATCAACCCGGCCGCCCGATACACCCGATGCACTCTTGTGGTTCACATACTCTCCCGAGCGGCTCAACATCGGGAACAGCAGACTTTCCTCCATCGGATTGTTCTGTCGCCTCTCCGACGCTAACGTCGCGGAACGCTACTTTTGGCCCGGTCATAACTCGGTTGAATGTTGAGTATCCGGCGCGAAGGGAAGCTGGAAATCCGATTTGCGCCCGCGACCGTATTCATCGTGTAGGCGGCTCCGCAGCTAGTCCGCGGGCAGTGGCCGCCATCTCAGGATGAACTGCGCGTAACCAATGTAAATCCTGAGTTCCTATGACCTAGCGAGGCTGGAATGGACAGGTGGTTACTTATTCTTCCGATCCTTTGTGCCGCATCAACATGGTCCCAGATTGTGCCCGCGCAAACAGTTGGGTCGACCTCACTCGGTCCAGTTTCACAGACCGACCAGCAGATTCGGACACTGCAAGATCAGGTGAAGCGAGCGCCCGGTGATTACTCACGATATGACGGTTTAGGTTCTGCCTTCTTTCAGAAGGCCAGAGAAACTGGAGATATTGCGTATTACGACTTGGCCGAACGGACGCTTATCCAGGCCCTGGCTCTGGCGCCGCAAGACTTCCGTGCGGCCGATCCTCTGGTTCACTTGGCGTTGGTGTATATGGGCGAACATCGCTTCTTGGACGCCCTGAGCTATGCTCAAAGGGCCATCGCCACAGGCTCGGGAAATGCGGCCGCATTCGCCATCGAAGGGGACTCCTATACCGATATGGGCGACTATGACGAGGCCGCAACTGCCTATAACACCGCGCAGTCTCTTGGGCGGGCAACCTCGTCCCCCTTGGCGCTGGCCTACACAAACGACAGTCGCATGGCGTATTTGCACTTCCTGCATGGAGATTCCAACGAAGCGATCCGGCTGATGAGGAGCGCCATCGCGGCCGCGCTGCAAGCTAATATTCCGCGAGAAAATCTGGCTTGGCTGTATTTCGAATTGGGCGAGCGCTATTTTCAAACCGGAGACTTGGAAAATGCCGATTTGTCGTATCACTCCGGCATGGCAGCCGACCCCAATCACTATCGCTCCATCGCCGGCCTGGCGAAGGTTCGAGCCGCGCAGGGGAAACTCGAAGAATCCATTCAGCTCTATCGACGCTCGATTAACATCATCCCGTTTCCGGCGTACGTCGCTGAGCTGGGCGACGTTTACAAGAAGGCCGGACGTGCCGCGGAAGCTCAGCAGCAGTATGACCTGGTCGAATATATCGGACACCTCGGCAAGTTGAATCAAGTGCTGGCCAATCGGGAACTGGCGCTGTTCTATGCGGATCACGGAATAAAGCTGACCGAAGCACTGGAGCTTGCTCGAAACGAATTTGAAGTGCGGCACGATATTTACACCTGGGACACACTGGCATGGGTCCTCTACAAAAATGGCAGATTCCCAGAAGCAGCTGAAGCAATCAAGAAAGCTCTCGCTCTGCATACCAACGATTCGCTGCTGCTGTTTCATGCCGGCATGATCTACCACAGCCTGGGCAAGGATTCCGAGGCGGAAGATTTTCTGAATCGTGCCTCGAAAGCTAACCCGCGCTTTCACGTCTTTTACGCTGAAGTGGCCAGCCAAACTCTGGAAGAGATATTCCGATCGCACGATCGGGTTTTGAGGTCGAAGAATGCAGAGCAATAACGAGATATGCCGTCCTTGCCGGTCGCGAATGATTTTGTTTCTGTTTGTGCTGCTCTTGGGCGGCGCAACATCGTTCGCCCATCCCATGGGAAATTTCAGCGTCAATCATTATTCAAAGGTCACCATCAAACAGGGCTCGATTGAAGTCGTCTACTTGATCGATATGGCCGAGATTCCAACTTTTCAGGAGATTCGGCAGTTCAATATTACTCCCAGGGCAGACGACCCGAGCGCCACCCAATACCTCGAGAGACAGGAGCAACTCTTGAAGCAAGGGCTTTCCTTGGAGGCCGACGGCCAGCCAGTCATTCTGGATACGATCTCTCGCGAGGTGAAATTTACCGACGGCGCCGGCGGCCTGCCCACGATGAAGCTCGGTTTCGTGTTCCGGAGCAAACTAAATGTGACTGCCGGTACTCACAAACTCTCCTACTCAGATAACAATTTTCCAGGGCGGGCAGGTTGGAAGGAGATTGTGGTGCTTGGCGAAGGAGTCACGATTGTGGACAGCTCCGCTCCAGCCACCGACCGCAGCCACGAACTGACTAACTATTCCAGCGACGCTTTGAATAGCCCACCGCAGCAACTGTCCGCGCTGGTCGGCTTTAGTACTTCACTGGAAGGGCCGGCGAGTAATGCTTCAATTCAGCCGTCTTCCAAAAGCCCGACATCTCAAGAAGGCGAACGGGCACATACTGCGTCATACCCTGTCCGTCGAAGAGTTACTTCCACCTCGAGCCATTTGAAAAGCGCTCAGACCGTGTCCGGCGATCTTGCGACATCCAGCGTTGCTCCCGTGTCACCTGCGGAGCGCCCGAAGAACACGCCGCGTAGTCGTTTCACAGAGCTCATCTCCACCCAAGGCAAGTTGAGCTTCTGGGTATTGTTCTCCGCGGCTTTGATCGCTGCCGGGTTGGGTGCGCTGCATGCGCTCGAGCCGGGGCATGGTAAAACTATCGCTGCCGCTTATCTTGTAGGTTCACGCGGAACAGCGAGACATGCGGTGTTGCTCGGCATCGTGGTTACGGCTTCGCACACGGCAGGCGTATTTCTGTTAGGTGCGGTAACACTCTACGCTTCAAGGTACATCGTCCCTGAGCAGCTCTACCCCTGGCTTGGGGCAATTTCCGGTCTGAGCGTTGCCGGCCTTGGCATCTTCATTTTTCTAAGACACTTGACTGGAGAAACGGGAGAGCATTCCCATACACGTGGAGAGCGGCATTCCCACTGGTTCCTCTCCATGTTCACGCAGACCATGTTCACGCGGGCCACTGCCCTGAATTCGGCGAACGACGATGCTGTTTCCGGCGAGCCGAAGACAAAGGAGCGATCCTTATCTTTGCGCGAACTCTGCATGTTGGGCATTACCGGGGGCATTGTGCCTTGCCCAGCGGCGTTGGTGGTGCTCTTGAGTGCGTTCTCCCTGCATCGCATAGGTTTCGGGTTGTTCTTGATCACCGCATTTAGTCTTGGCTTGGCCGCCGTACTGGTGATCGTCGGGTTGGGAATGGTTTACGCGAAAGGCTTGATGTCCTCGCGTGTGGGTAGCGGCAGTCCCGCCCTGCGGTATCTTCCCTTGTTGTCCTCCGCTTTCATGGTTGTACTAGGTGTGGGGATAATCGCTTCTGCAGCCGGATCCTTGCACCTCGGGCAGGATTTTCTGTCCCAGAACAAACTTGTCCCTTTCGTGACCGTTGTTTTGCTCGGGTTGTTCCTGGGAATGCGCCATTCCACCGACGCCGATCATGTGGTTGCGGTCTCGACCATCGTAAGCCGCCAAGGCTCTGTCAAGAGCTCGGCTACGGTCGGATTGCTCTGGGGATTGGGGCACACTCTGACAATTTTCTTCGTAGGCTCCGCCATTATCGTCTTCGGTGTCGTTATCCCACCACGGTTGGGATTGTCCATGGAGTTCTGCGTAGCCCTGATGCTCATTCTACTGGGAGTGTTGAATTTGACCGGTGTAATGAGTTGGATTACCAATCGCCTTACTCCCGTAAAAACGGTTTCGGTGGCGAGTGTGGAACCGCGGCACTTCTCAGGTGGCGAAGACACTGGCAAAAAAAAGTTCGAGGGCTTCGCGTGGGTGCAATTGCTCATCGATCGAACCGTCGGCAAGATGGGGCTTTATCAGACCATGCGGCCGTTAGTTGTGGGTCTGATACATGGTTTAGCCGGTTCCGCAGCGGTTGCCCTGTTAGTGCTTTCCACCATTAAAGATCCACTCTGGTCAACGGCCTACCTGCTCGTGTTTGGTTTGGGTACGATGGTGGGAATGATGCTGATGACTGCGGCAATTGCGCTTCCGTTGGTCTACGCGGGAAAGAAATTCTTCCAACTAAACCGGCATATGGCTGTTCTTTCGGGCCTGGCCAGCGTGGCTTTCGGCATGTTCCTGGTTTACCAAATCGGTTTCGTGGACGGGCTATTTACTTCGCACGTGCACTGGATACCACAGTAGTTTCGTCTCACTTATTTTGAATTAAGTGTGGCATGGTTTTGTAAGTCGAAACTAGTCTGACTATCTTCAGCAAATAAAGTCGAAAATCTTCAATCCACTCGGGAGTTACGACCGTACCTGAGTTACGCAGATGGATTACGGTGTCCGCGACGGTGTCGTCCCACCCCGCCCGCGGATTCGAACTACCGGGAAACGTCTACGAATCTTCAACCAGGAAAAGACAATGAAAAAGCTAAAGCCAATCCTGGCGCTCGCGATGTCGCTGTTCATGCTGGCACCTTCCAGCCTGTTCGCGTCAAGTCATCGCGAAGCGCCTATTACGGCATTGGACCATTCCGCCGATGTTACGGACTGGTACGCCTTTGTCAGCTATGACAACCCTAACAACGTCACTTTTATCTTGAATGTTGATCCGCTCCTCGAGCCGGCCAACGGACCCAATTATTTTCCCTTCGACCCCAATGTGCTATATCAGATGCTGATCGACAACAATCAGGACGGAATTCCAGACGTTGTCTTCCAATTCCGCTTCAACACTGAAATTCGCCAGCCCAATCTATACACCGGATTTATCGGTGGCATCAACGGAGTTCCGCAGATCACTTCACTGACCGGCCCCGGTTCTGGGGGTTTGAGCCTGCGCCAGACTTACACCGTAACTATGGTCAAAAATGGCCAATCAACCTGCCTGAGCTGCGGACAAACGCTTTACGCGGTGCCGTCGAACGTAGGCCCGGAGACCATGCCAAACTACCAGGCGCTATTCAACCAGGGAATTTACAGCCTGGGCAATGGCATTACCGCATGGGCGGGAACTGCGGACGACCCGTTCTTCATCGATTTGGGCGCGGCATTTGACTCGCTCAACTTCCGTGCGGGAGTGGGCCCGATTCTGTCTCAGGCCATCGATGACGACAACATCCACAACTATGCCCCGGACGCCGTGGGCGGCTACAACGTCAATTCCATTGTGCTGGAAGTCCCCATCACGATGCTGACGGTGGACGGCCAACTTCACGGCTCTGGCGACAAGCGAGCTGTCATTGGGACCTATGGCAGCACCTCACGCAATCACATCACGGTGCGGCGCTCGCCCAATCCCGACCAGAATTTTGGCGCTTTTCAGCAAGTCAACCGCGAAGGCAATCCGCTGATCAACGAACTGATTATTGGCACGGGTTCAAAGGACCGCTTCAGCATGGACCTTCCAGTCAACGACGTGCAGTTCGCAAAGTTCGTTCTGAATCCCGAACTGGCCGCCATATTCAGCTCGCTCGGCGTTCCGGTTCCACCCAATCCTCGCACCGATCTGCTTATCCTGGCTCAGTATGAGGCTCCGATCTGTCCAGGTTGCGGACCGGGCGACCTAGGCCCCGTTGCGGATCTGCTGCGGCTCAACACCGGCATACCACCGACTGCGGTGGGCAGCCAGCTGCGGCTCGGCTTCATCGCCGGCGATTCGGCCGGCTACCCCAACGGACGCAGGCCGATCGACGATGTGTTTGACATCTCCGCCCGTGCTGTCGGCGGCATCCTGGTCAATTCCGTAACATACGGGACGCGGCTCGGAGATGGCGTACAAACCAAAACGGAAGGCTTCAACAACTCCTTCCCCTACGTCATGCCGGCGAACAGTGGACGGAACAGCGCCCATACCGGACCCGGACAGGCAGGCTGCACTGGCGACCCCAACGGCATCTGCCCCATACAGTAGTGAACCCTCGTGGCCTCTGTTCGACCGGACAGTGGCCACGATTTTCCCAACCGAAACGAGGCCCTGCCATGAAAAAAAGTTTCCTAGTCTTCTGCCTGTTTCACGCCGCCCTCGCTGCCGCACAAAGCGGATCAGCGCCGGCAAACACCAATCTCTCACCCGCTGAAATTGAACTCGCCCAAGCCAGGAAAGCGATCCTCGAAAAGCCCACGGAGTACACGGCCTACAACCTTCTCGCGACCGGCTTGCTTCGCAGCGCACAGAAAACTTTCGATGCCGTCATCTACGCTCAAGCGGAAGAGGCAGTAAAGAAATCTTTGGAATTGGCCCCGAACAATTTCGATGCTGAGAAAATACAAGCTTCGATCTTGCTGGCCGAACATGAGTATCCCGCCGCGCTGGAGCTTGCCAAGGCCTTAAACAAAAGGGTTCCCGATGATGTCATGGTCTACGGCTTGCTGACCGACGCCAACGTCGAACTCGGCAATTACGAGGATGCCGAGGACTCGGCACAGTGGATGCTCAACCTTCGTCCCGGCAATCTGCCCGCCTTGACCCGCGCCGCTCATCTCCGCGAACTCTTTGGTGATCCAGAAGGGGCGCTCGACCTATTCGACCTGGCGTATCAGTCTACGCCGCCAACCGAAATCGGCGAGCGCGCGTCGATCCTCACGCAGATGGGCTATCTTCGATTGGCTTCCGGCAATACCGAAGCCGCGGAGAAATTCTTCAGCCATGCTCTGCAATCGTTTCCAAACTATCCCTCCGCTTTGGGAAATCTTGCCCAGGTTCGTATTGTGCAGAAGCGTTACGCAGAAGCAGTACTGCTCTTACAGCAACGCTATCAGTCTGAGCCACGGGCTAAAAACCTCTATGACCTCGCAGAGGCGCTTCATCTAGCAGGATGCCCCAGCGAAGCGAAGCAAGCATTCGCCGAATTCGAGACGAAATCTCTGGCGGAGTCCCACCGTAATGATAATTCCAACCGCGAACTCGTCTTCTACTACGCTGACCATGTGCATCGGCCGGCCAACGCGCTGGACGTGGCACAACGAGAGTACGCCTGGCGTCATGATGTATATACGCTCGACGCTTATGCCTGGGCATTGCACATCAGCGGTAAGGATGCGGAAGCCCGCAAGCAGATTGAGACCGCCCTGGCCGTCGGAATTCGCAACTCAGAAATATTTCTGCATGCGGGAGAAATCGCTTTGAGCGTGGGAGACGCCCAAGCGGCGGAGCGTTACCTGAAGCAGTCAGCCAGCATGAACGCGGTCGAGTCAGAGCAGGCGGCAGCTAAAAAATGACGAATTCATTCGGATTCCCGGGCATGTCCTCCCACAGAAGGAAGAATGTTACTGTGAGTTCGATTTGGACGAGACATCTTCATGCACCGCTTTGGCGGGCGGGATTTCGACTCCAGGCGGGTAGATGAGAATCTGCACCTTACCCCAGCCTGCGTCTTCATTGCCGTCCGCTTTTTTCCCTTCTCCTAGAGTCTTTAGCTGGCTGTCGTCAAACCCGAAATTCTCGACGAGGTACTCGCGTATCACCATGGCTCGCGCTTCCGTTAGAGTCAGATCCTTTTGAGTATCGCCTTCCTTACCGGCGGATACCACAACCACTGCACAGCCAAACTGACTATCCGCCAGGAACTCGCCGCTGGCCTTAAGGGATTTCTGGTTTTTCAGCTTGGCCGAATTTTGCTTGTCGAAAAGCTGTTTCGCCGGGTAGGTGAACTCCTTGATCGGTGTTCCTTGCGGCAGCCGTTGGATCTCATATTTTGCAAGCTCGGTCGAGTCTTCGTAGCCCCGATTCTTGAAGTATCCGCGGACGAAGAAGTTGTGCTTCAAGGCCTCCATATTTTCTTGAAAGTCGGTGACCCCGGCTTGCGCCTGCTCCATGGTCTGGTTCAATGTGCTCGTGGTCTCGGCCAGGTTGTTGTAGAGTTTTTTGTCATTTACAAGCGCTCCCACTGTTCCCTCGCCTCGATCGATTTTTGCGCTGATCGAGTTCAGATGTTCCGTGGCGCGAGTGGTGTTCTGAATGGCTTGCTGGCTGCTATCCAGGATGCCGCTTGTCTTCTGAAGAAGATCTGCCATCTCCAGCGGCGGGCGGCTCGCGATGATGTCGCCATTGCGCACGTCGGCAGCGCCAGCCGTTCCCACCGAAATCGCCAAATACTGATTTCCTAGAAGCCCCTCGGTTTCGATGGTGGCTACTGAATCTCGCTTGATAATCTCATGCGTCGAATTCTGCAGATCCATAATCACCGTGACTTTGTCACCAGGTTTGTGCGGCAATAAAATGCTACGTACTGTGCCAACGTGAACTCCCCCCAACCGCACGTCCCCTCCGGCATCCAGCCCCACGACATCGGCAAACTGCGACTTGAGTTGATACGTGGAACTGAAAAGATACTGCTTGCCCCCAATAATAAAGATGCCAGTCACCAAAATTGCTAGTGTCGCAACTATGAACATTCCCAGCCGCACCGCCCTCGCCATAGGTTCTCCTAAGAATGCTTTAAGAATTCTCGAACGAACTCAATGTCACTTTCTTGAAGCTCTTCAAAACTGCCATTGATCACTACTTTTCCTTTATCGAGCAAGGCCAGGCGGTTCGCAATGGTTTTCGCGCTATGCAAATCATGGGTAACAACGATGGAAGCCATGTGATGTTCTTGCTGAAGCTTGAGGACCAATTCGTCAATCTCTCCCGAACTGATCGGATCAAGGCCAGCCGTCGGCTCGTCGAGCAAGAGAATGTCGGGCTCCAGGGCGAGAGCCCGCGCCAGTCCCACGCGCTTTTGCATTCCTCCGGAAATATCCGATGGCATCTTTGCCAAGGCATCCTCCATACCCACTTCCGCCAACAGTTGCAGCACTCGACCGCTTTGCTCCGACTTGGACATTTCCCTCTTGTGATGCTGCAGTGGGAAAGCTACGTTCTGCTCCACGTTCAGCGAGTCATAAAGAGCGGCGTGTTGAAACAGAAAACCCATCTTCTTCCGCACTCCGCCGAGTTCATCGAGAGTGAGATCCGAAATTTCCTGGCCGTGAACACGAACCGATCCAGAGTCCGGTTTCTCCAGGCCAATGAGGATTCTCAACAGCACGCTCTTGCCGGTACCGCTGCGGCCCAGCACCGCCAGGGTTTCGCCGCGATTTACGGTCAGGCTGACTCCATCCAGAACCTTCTGACTTCCGAAAGATTTATGCAAATTCTGCGCTGCGATTGCGGGCGCCTCGTCTTCTCGCTCTTCGACTCGCCTGGTCTCAAGTGCAGGTGCAATTGGTCGAATCGTAGTCATAAAGTTCGCAGCCCTATGGACAAACAACGGTCACGGGAAAAAAATCAAAATAATCTTCACCAACACAACATCGGCTAATATCACGAAAAGCGAGGACAGGACCACGGAACTGGTGGCTGCCCGGCCGACCCCCGCCGCACCTCCCTGTGTCCGCATTCCTTGAAAACAGGCGATCAGACCGATGATGAGGCCAAACACTGCGGTTTTAAACGTCGGCGGCAGGAAGTCATTGAAGTCGGCGCCCTTAAAACCGCTATTAATAAATTGATGGAGCGAGAGAGGCTCAACCAACGCCTGCGCAAGCCAGCCCATCAAGACCCCGCACGAGTCGGCGGCCAGAGTTAACAATGGCAGCATCAGGATGCAAGCAAGTATGCGAGTAGCCGCCAGCAGCCTATATGGATTTACCGCCGATGCTTCGATGGCATCGATTTGCTCGGTTACCTTCATCGATGCCAACTCCGCACCAATGCCCGCGCCCACCCGGCCACTTACGACTAGACCGGTAATGATTGGGCCCGTCTCATGAATAACGGAGAACACGATAGCAGCGGGAAGCAGTGACTTAGCGCCAAATCGAGTCAAGCTGTATCGCGCTTCCATCGACAGGACAATTCCGGTGGCCGCCCCGGCCAATGCAACTAACGGCAGAGACTTTGATCCGATCTCATCGAGTTGAACGAAAAGTTCGCGGAATTCGAAAGGAGGCGCAATGGCAGCCCGCAAAACTCGCCAGAAAAATATGCCGAGATCCCCGAACCATCCGAAGAACTGGTCGATCATCCCTCTGCTGACAACCGCGCTAGAAGGCATAATTTCTTGAGCGATCCTGTTGAGTGTCCATATTCACGCCAGCTTTCTCCCTGATCAGGGCGTCCAGGCTGGCGCTATGTGGGCTGTATTAAGATGCAATTGCGAAAGCAAAGAGCAGGGAGACTCGCAATAAATCAGCTTTTTCTGCCGGCCACATTCCCTTAAATGGCAAAAATCCTTGGCTCCCTCCCCAAAACATGCCCGTCTCCGCAACCTTTCGTCCTGAAGGCGATATTCTTCTACGAACCGGACTCGAGAGAGGTCTGCTCGTTACAACGAAAACTTAGCGGGTTTTAATAAGAACAAGGTCAAGCCGCGATGGCCGAAACCCAGCCTCTGATTGCATTGCCTTCGCCGCTCGTCCTGCGGGAACCCGGACTTCGCATGTGCCGTCCATCTGGGCACGCTTGACACGGACTTCCCCCTTGCATAGAGTCTCTGAGTTCGAGAGCGGAGACAAGGGTAGAAACCATGAAACGCGTTGCAGCTTATCGCGCGGTGTATCCGGGGACCCAACCGAGTCATCTTCATCCGCCGTATGTATCGTCGATCAAGCGTGCGCCCACGAAACCGCAGGTGCCAATTCCCTACACGCTGTCCGAGGTCACCGGGCCAGCATTCGGGCCCGAAATCGTAGCGCCTAAGGCGAACGATTTGACGCGGCAGCACTCTGGGGAGCCGATGGGTGAGCGGATCATTGTGAGCGGGCGCGTGCTCGACGAAAACAGTCGTCCTCTGGCGAACACACTGGTGGAAATCTGGCAGGCGAATGCGGCGGGCCGGTATCTGCACGAAGGCGATCAACATAAAGCACCGCTGGATCCGAACTTCACCGGGTGCGGACAAGCTGTCACCGACGCCGAAGGCTGCTATCGCTTCGTCACGATTCGTCCCGGCGAGTACCCTTGGCGCAATCACTACAACGCCTGGCGGCCGGCTCACATTCACTTCTCTCTGTTCGGTCCGGCGTTTGCTACGCGCCTGGTGACGCAGATGTACTTTCCCGGTGATCCGCTGATTCCGTTTGACCCGATCTTCAATTGCACCGCGGATGAGAAAGCCCGCAACCGGCTGATCTCCGTGTTCGACTGGGAGACCACCATGCCGGAACACGCGCTGGGTTACAGGTTCGATATCATCTTGCGGGGCCGCGAAGCCACACCGATGGAGGAATAAATGAGTTTGCAGGCGACCACCTCGCAGACGGTTGGGCCATATTTCAAGATTGGCTTCCAGTGGTTGAACCGTGACAATCTGGTCGGCGAAGGTGTTTCCGGCGAACGCGTCACGATTCAAGGCCAAGTCTTCGACGGCGACGGAGTTCCGGTTCCAGATGCGATTCTGGAGATCTGGCAGGCCAATGCACACGGGAAATATGACCATCCAGAAGACATCCAGGACAAGCCGCTGGAGCCGGGGTTCAAAGGATACGGCCGTGTGCCGACATCCGCAGAGGGAGCGTTTCGTTTTGTCACGATCAAGCCCGGCCCCGTGCCCGGCCCGGACGGAAAGGAGCAGGCGCCGCATCTGCTGGTTTCTGTGTTCATGCGTGGAGTGCTGCGGCGATTCGTAACGCGAATTTACTTCCCCGATGAACCACGCAATGACGCGGACTTTATTCTAAATTTGGTGGACCCGGCGAGGCGTTCAACGTTGATTGCGAAGAAAGTGGCGGGTGCTCCCGGCGCGCTGGAATGGAACGTTGTATTGCAGGGACCGGAAGAAACGGTATTTTTCGACTTGGGATTGTAACAACTTGGATGGCCTTATTGGATCCACTCTTCGGTTTAGCGGCAAGGGGCGAACGTCTATCGAATATTCGGACACTCTCCGACGGAACGCTACAGTCGAAGCAGTCGTCACCGGCGTGCGGCGACTGCTACGAAAAGAATCTGTTTAACGCTGTTCCCCAAACTGATCCATTAATCGACGGTAACCCCGATCCCTGGCTTGCGCCCTGAGACGGCCATAGTGGTATATGCTTCACATGATTCTGATGTGTACTACAGATGAAGAGTCGATAGGAGAGCAGGAATACTCTTCTGAGAAACGCCCAGGAGGCGCTTTTCTTGTGTTCACTACCTACATCTCTGCGTCTGCGTTCGTCGAGTCGGCGAACGATGCATCGCACCTTTTACGAGCGTTTGCACGCGGAGGATCGCGAGCGTGCCCGGCAAGCGATCGCTGAAAGCCAACGCCAGCGATACTCCTTACGACATTGAATACCGCACGGTTTCGCCCGATGGCCGCCAGAAATGGATTCGGGCAGTGGGCCGAACTTTTTATGATGCGGCGGGGCAGCCCCGGCGTTTCGACGGAATCACGCTGGACATAACGGAGCGCGTGCGGGTGCAGGAAAAGTATCGCACGTTGGCAGAAACTCTCGATGCAGACGTGCGGGTGCGAACGAGAGAGGTTGTGCAGCAGGCTGAGGAGCTACGAGATCTGTCGAGTCGCTTGTTGCAGGCGCAGGATGAAGAGCGGCGGCACATCGCGCGCGAACTGCATGACAGCGCCGGGCAAATCCTGACTGCGCTGAGCATTAGTCTGGCGCAAGCCGCGCGCCATGCACCGAAAGAGGCTGCTGGACTTACCGAGTATGTGCAGGAGAGCGAACAGTTGGTTCAGCAGCTGAGTCAGGAGATACGGACGATGTCTTATCTGTTGCATCCGCCGCTGTTGGACGAAATGGGGCTGGCGGAAGCGCTTCGCTGGTACATCCAGGGTTTGACCGAGCGCAGTGGGATAGAGATCGCTTTAGAGGTGCCAGCGGGCTTCGAAAGGCTTTCTCGTGAAATGGAATTGGTAATGTTCCGTCTGGTGCAGGAATGCCTGACCAATATTCATCGCCATAGCGGAAGCAAGAGTGCGGTGATCCGCATTGCGCGCGACCGGGAAGCGTTTCTCTCGAAGTCCACGATGAGGGAAAGGGAATATCGGAAGAAAAGCTGGTGGACATTCAGTTACAGGGCTCCGGAGTTGGGATCAGAGGGATGCGTGACCGGGTGCGCCATTTTGGTGGTCAAATGGATATTGAGTCAAATTCCGAAGGAACAAAGATTTCATTTAAGTTTCCGCTGCCGAAGGATGCGCCCGCGAAGCGAGAGCAGATTGTCCGACAGTGAGCGCCGTTTAGCAAGTCTAGCCGCTTTGGCAGGACATTCGCATGGAACGTATCTCCGCATATCCGGGCAACGCGCGGAGCTGGCGAACGTTGGTCCATGTCTATGGCGGGATAAGCACAATCTTTCGCCGTACCGTTCGCTTCAACGTGGCGAGAGCAGAACTCGTCTGGCCGCAATACGAGAGGTGGGAGGCAGCGAAGTTGTCGGTTTCCGGGACTATCCTCTCGCTGGATTCGTGCAGCCAGAGCGGCCCGCCGCCAAGCGCGTTTGGAGTTTCCTAAGTGATTGGTCTCGATTAACAGCGATAAGTGCCTGATCGGCTACAGATCGCTCGCTCGCGATTGCGTCCGGACAGTCGGCTAACCGGAAGTGATCTGATGCCGGTAGAGGACAAGCCTGAATTTGCCAGACCGTTGTACACGTGAGCCGGGGTTCGAGTCCCTCCGTCTCCGATCACTTCACGGGTTCCCAGCCTTCGGGCAGCATATCGAATGCCAGCGTGTCACGATAGGCGTACTGATTGCCTTCCCGGACGAACACCGGCGTCAACATATGCCAGATGCGATCATCGTCGAAAACGTAACACTCACCCGATTCGCGCATCGTGAAGCGATCCATTTCTTGCCGGTTATTGTCGGTTATGACGACTTCGCCACCCTGGGCGCCGCAACGGCCCACTAGATGCGTGGCGATATATTTTTCCCCGTCTTTATGTAAGCCCGGTGGACTCGTGTCACACGGCCGGCCGGGCGCAGCCGTGAACCTTATTAGATGAACGTTAACCAAAAACTTCGTACCCACCGTCGACAGCGGCAGGCATTGAAGGTGGTGAGCAATCATCTTGCGAACGCCTATGGAACCGGCGATCGCCTGGGGCAGCGGAGCGTACTCTCGCGGCTGGCCGCCGATTGTCGGGTTGTATTTTTTCAGCTGCACGTAGGGCGTGCTCTCTTCGCTCAACCAAACCTTTACACCACCCTCAACAATCTCGGCCCGGACACGATTTAAGGAACGATACCTGTCGCCGCCTTCATAGTATTTGTCCTTTGGAACGGACCAGGCGGCATGGGATAACTCTGCCAGCGAGCGCGCTATGTCTACATCAACTCTGAGCGGCTGACGACTGAACCCGCGCTCGACCAGGTCGCTTCGCGACCTGGCATTGCTTGCAACCGCAATAAAACTGTCTTGTCCCATGATGGCTCATGATAAATGCTTGATGATTGCATGACCAACCAGCACTGCAAGGGCCGTGCGCGCGCGCAAAATTATAGCCGACGCAGCCCATTGCAGAGGATGCCGGCGACTCTGAGTGGGTTCGGCTGGAAAGTTAGCCAGAAACGGACTTCGGGGAAAGCGCCGAACGCGTTTCCCAACTAGCTGCCAAGAGTCAACCCACGACGGCCAAATCCCCGATTCGTGATCGCATTGCATTCGCCTAATACCATGCTTGAAACCGGACTGCGCATTGGCCCTCCAGAGAAACGCCAGAAAAGTGACCCGGCTCGACTGTCAGCTGTTCATTCTCCATCTCCGCACGTAACACTCGATCGCCCTAATCGTGCGCACCTAGCGGAAGCGCCGGATGAATAAGGTGTGGCGCTCGGAACGGTAATAGCCAACTACGTAAATGGTGGCCTTGCCACTGGTGGAGTATATGACCTGGCGAATTCGCAGAATGGCGGAGCCTTTGGGCAGAGTCAGCATTTCTGCGAGGTGACCGTCAGCGGCCGTGGCGTCGATCTCCTCGTCGGCGTATGCCAACTCTACCCCATACTCATGCTGCAGAGCGGCGAACAACGAATTTCTGCCCAAGGGAGCGTCCACCAGTCCGGAAAAATCAGCAGCCGGAAGATAACATGTCTCGAGAGCAAAAGGTTCCTCTCCGGTCAGACGGAGGCGCACAATCTTCACCAGGCGGCTGGCGGCGGGCAGACCGAGACGCGCGGCAACTTCTTGCTCGTCGTCGATGATCTTGGCCATCAGCACGCGCGAGCGAGGTGCCAGCCCGCGGCTGGACATGTGCTCGGTGTAGCTCATGAGCTTGTTGAAGTGAATTTTTGGCGCCGCCACAAAGGTTCCTGCGCCCCTGCGCCGTTCGACGAGACCTTCCCGCTCCAGACCAGCCAAAGCGTGCCTGGCGGTCATTAAGCTGACCTTATGGGATTTTGCCAAATCGCGTTCGGAGGCCACCGCATCCCCCGGGTTAAGTTGCGCCGTCTCAATTTTTTTGCGAATGGCGGTCTGAATGCGCTGGTATGCCGGTGTTCCGTTGCGGTGAGTTCCAGACATAATCGATTTTCTAGAGTACATCAGCGCTGCATGCCTGCCAATTGGCGGCGGAATTAACACTTCTTCGCGCCTCTATCGCATAGTGCATTGTGCTATATAGCGTATGAAAGGAACAGATGTAAAGGGGAAACTTCATGCCGCGATCGAATGTTTTCATTATTCCCCGAGAATTGCTATAGAGCACAGGTTCGGATGCAAAGCCTTCCCCCCTCGATGCGCGATCAGTCCCAGGTCTCGATCTCAATAATTTATGGGGCAAATCGAAAAATCGACATGTCGCTCCTCTTCTCCGTTAATTATGGCGATATAGAGCGCTATGCGATATGCCTTGCAGGATTTCCACAGGCTTAAGTATTTTGTTCTTGACCGACTGGCATCATGTGCTATATAGCATAGTGCCATTGAACTAGGGGTCGCTTTGAAACGCTTGACTGTGGAAAGCGCTCTCGGGAGGTTGTGAAATGAAAAAGCTAGCGTGTGGATTTGCAGCTCTGCTGATCGTAACTGGGATGGGGATGGTCGGGTCAGCCATTAGTCAGGAAGTCACTGCCGCAATCGTGGGCACGGTAACAGACCCGAGCGGTGCGCCGATCAAGGGCGCCAATGTGAAAGCCACAGACAGCGAGCGGGGGACGGTCTGGACAGCGGAAACCAACGATAGCGGCTCCTACAACCTCCTCCGTCTGCCGATCGGAACTTACGGGGTAAAGGTTACGGCCCCTGGGTTTCAGACCTCTGTGCAACCGCCGTTCACGCTGGAGCTCAACCAGACCGCGCGCGTAAGCGTGCAGATGAAGGTGGGCAAGATCAGCGAGACCGTCGAGGTCTCGAGTTCCGCCCCGATCTTACAGACCGAGAATGCCGAGGTCGGCACGGTGCTCGATGCCAACTCCATTACCAGTCTGGCGCTAACCACCCGCAACTACGTGCAGCTGACCTTGCTCACGCCGGGGACAGTCTCGGTCGATCCGGCGAGCATGAACACAGGCTCCAACACAGCCGAGGAGGGAGGCCGGCCGTACATTAATGGCAACCGCGAACAAGCCAACAATTTCCTGCTGGACGGCGTCGACAACAATCAGGCGTCTGACAATCTCCTCGGGTTCACGCCTTCGCCAGATGCAATCGGAGAGTTCAATCTGATCACCCAGAATGCGTCCGCGGAGTTCGGCAACTACAACGGCGGAATCGTGAATGCCGTGATCAAATCCGGTACCAATAACTATCACGGAGACATTTTTGAGTTTTTCCGGAACGATATCTTCAACGCCAACAAATGGGAAAACGGCCTGAAGGCCGGCGTCCCGGGGGTCGGTGTTCTACCCACGCCCAAGCTGCGTTGGAATATGTTTGGCGGCACAGTGGGCGGTCCTATCGTCAAGAACAAATTGTTTTTCTTTGCGGATTATCAAGGGGGCCGTTTGGACTTTCCGGCAAGTTCGGGATTTATTACGGTCCTTACCCCTGCGGAGATTGGGGGCGACTTTGGCGCCTTGAGTACGCAACTCTACAATCCTTGCGCTGCCGGGACAGGCGGTACATCCGGCACGGCATGTTCGATCCTAGCCCCTGCTTCAAGAACCGCGTTTCTCGGCAATTCTATTCCCGCGGCGAACCTGGATTCGGCATTTACGTCGCTGGTCACCAGTTCTCTGTATCCCCAGTCGGTCGTGACCCTTGCCAACGGTTTTGGGCAAGCGGTGAATACCACGGCCACCCAACACAATTCGGATCAGGGGGATATTAAGGTCGACTACATTATCTCCGCCAAAGACCACTTGTTCGTTCGCTACTCGAAGGGCGATCAATATGATCCCTCCACCAATTCGGTGGCCTTGCTTGGCAACACGGTGAACGAAGCTTATCTGGACAATGGTACCCTCAACTGGGCTCACACCTTCACGCCCACCTTGTTAAATGAGGTTCGCTTTGGAAAAAACTACGTAAAGTTGCCTCATGGCCTTACCACCTTTGACAGTTCGGTTGGGACCTTGGGAAACAAGATCGGGATTACCGACGGCAACCCGTCCAGCATCCCGGGGCTGCCAGAGTTGGGCTTCGGAGGCGGTTCGATCACGAATATCAACACAGGAACATTGACCAACCTGGGAGCGGCCGATGTTCTCGAAAAGTTCTCTTCTACGGTTACGCAGTTTGACGATGTTCTGATCTACACGCGAGGCCGACACATTCTCAAGACAGGCTTTCAAGCAAATCGTTACAACATCAACGTTTTCTACAGCGGCAACGGCGGCGAACTCGGCGCCGAGGTCTTCGGCAACGGATTGGGCGGCAACTATTCCGGCAACGGAACTGCGGGTGATCCGTCCGCCGATTGGGCGCTGGGATTGCCGGAAGACGTGGGCCGCGGCACAAGTTCGGGTGGATGGCATCAACGGGACTGGCTGTTTGCTGGTTTTGTCCAGGACGATTGGCGCATCACCGATAGACTCACTCTGAACCTGGGCCTGCGCTATGAGGCGCGAACACCCTGGATCGAACTGAACAATCGCCAGGCCGCTGTGAATATGCAAACCGGAGCCATGGAACTCCCGGGCAACACGGCGGTGCCCACCGGAGTAGTGGGGAGCAGCGGATTCAGCCGCGGGCTTTACAATTCCACCTACGGCCTGCCGGATTTCCAGCCGCGTCTTGGTTTCGCCTGGAGCCCCGCAATTGGTGAGGGCAAGACGGTAGTGAGGGGCGCGTTTACCATCTCTTCTTACCTTGAGGGCACAGGAACCAACTTGCGGCTTACGCAGAATCCGCCATTCACTCCACCCCAGGTCGAGGCGTCGAACGTGGCCACAGGCTCCGGCTACAGCACGGAATCGGCGTTTAACGCCGCCGCACCACCCACCGGGGATCCGTTCATTGGTGCGACTATGCTCACTTTCGGTTCGACGGTCCAGCCCGCAATCGCAGACCAGTGGAACCTCTCCATCCAACAGCAGCTTGTCAACAACACTACCTTTCAGGTCGGCTACGTTGGGCAGCGGACGACACACCTTATGGTTCCGGAGTGGCTCTCTCAAGGAGATCTGCAAGCGAATGGTTCGGTTACCTATCCCTTGATCGGCGGGCAAAATCCCGTCGGGACTGTGATTAACGGGGTTACGACGACTGCGCTCACCTATGGGCCGAACGGTTTCGGCAATGTCAAGAGTACGGCCTCGGTTGGCGATATGAACTACAACGCGCTGCAAGCGGTCTTGCAGAAACGGTACAGTCACGGATTGGAGGCCCAGGTTTCTTACAGTTTCGAGAAGTGCATGACCAACGACGATGGATACTACGGCACGTGGGGCGCCACCACTCAGGCGGGGCCTTCCGGAAATTACTGGCAAAATCTTTATAACCCCAATGGCGACTATGCACGATGTTACTGGGATTCCACGCATGTGCTCAGTGCCTACGCCGTCTATGAGCTGCCCGTTGGCCATGGCAAGCAGTTCGGGGGCAATCTTCCCGCGGCGGTGAATGCCGTGGTTGGCAACTGGTCGATAAACCCGATTGTTTCCTGGCATAGCGGGTTCCCGCTTTCGCTCTATGGAGCCAGCGACTCCGGCACAGGAAGTCCGGAAAATCGCCCCGACTGCATCGGGCCAGTCACCTACCCGAAGACGGTCAGCGCCCAAGGGATACAGTGGTTTGGCCAAGGTTCGTTCGCAAATGCCGCGACGGGCACCTTTGGAAATTGTCCGGCTCAAGGCCCGGTCGTTGGACCCGGGTATGCCGATGCGGACATTAGCATGCAAAAGAATTTCCCGATCACTGAAATGATGAAGGTTCAATTCCGCGCCGATTTCCTGAATGCGTTCAACCACCCGAACTTCGCGGTTCCAAACGACAGTTGTTGTAACGGAACGTTCGGGGTCAGCAACTCAACCCAGGATGCTAGAGAGCTGCAGTTCGCTTTAAAGTTCTATTGGTGAACTTTGACTGGGTCATGGCAGGCGCCATCATGGCCGCCTGCCATTTTCATTTATGATCGATTGATATGTTCCGGCTTGAATCTCTTCTTTGCGTAACGCTCTGCGTTGCGATGGCGGGCGGAAGCAGCGCGGCGCAATCTGCCGGCAAAGCTCCCGCCGATGGCGCTAAGGTTGCGCGAAATGCCGCAGCCCTGGCCGAAAGTGGCCAGTGCGCCGAAGCCCTGCCGTCCCTCAACAAAAGTGTTGGCCAGATCAAAGACAAAGAGCTTAAGCGCAAAATTGCTTTGGACGGCGTGCGCTGCGCCATGACGCTCCATCAGACTGAGGAGGCGCTGCAATTCCTCCGTATTCTGACGCGCGAATTTCCGAGAGATCCTGATGCGCTCTATGTCGCCATCCACGCGTATTCGGACCTTTCTGCTTTCGCTTCACAGGAACTAGCCCGCAACGCTCCCGCTTCGTATCAGGCGCACGAACTATTGGCTGAATCGTTCGAGTCCCAGGGCAAGTGGGCCGATGCGGAGAAAGAATATCGCGCCATCCTGAAGCAATATCCAAACTTGCCAGGCATTCATTTCCGGCTGGGGCGTGCGTTGCTCTCCCAGCCGAATCCCGGCCCCGACGTGACCAGTGATGCGAGACAAGAGTTCGAGCGGGAGTTGCAGATCGATGCCAGGAACGCTGGCGCTGAATATGTGCTGGGCGAATTAGCGCGCCAGAACCAGGAGTGGGAAGATGCAGTCAAGCACTTTTCCCGCGCTGCCAAGTTGGACCCACAGTTCGGGGAGGCGCTTCTCGGGCTGGGAGCGGCTCTGGTTTCAGAGAAGCAGTATGCCGACGCTATCGGACCGCTCGAAACCGCGATCCGGCTGGAACCCAGCAACCCCGACGCCCATTACAATCTCGCGATGGCATATACTCGCGCCGGACGTAAGCGAGATGGCGACAAGGAATTCGCTATTCACCGGCGTTTGATCGGTAATGAGGGTGGCGCCAACGAGCAGACACCTGCGGCTAGCCAGCCGGCAAAAGAATAAAACTTAGTTAGCCGGTATCGAGGAGACGCGCGCGATCCGCCGTTCGAGGGGAAGTGAAGAAGCCTGTCTTGAGATATGACGATTGGCCAGGGCGGAAGACTCGCCGTGACTTTCTTCGCGGATTGGCCGGTGGAGTAACCACCGGCGTTGCCTTCTCTACGTTTCCCCGATTCGCCGAAGCCTTTGCGCAGGCGTCTTATCCTTTTGAAGAAGTCCCGGCCGCGGTCAGCGGAATAACCTGGAAACATACCGCCGGCCACTCCCTGCAAAAATATTTACCTGAAACGACCGGAGCGGGATGCGCGTTCCTCGATTACGACAACGATGGCTGGATGGATATCTATCTGGTGAACAGCGGCAAGTGCGATTTCTACGATCCATCACCTCCACTGAGGAACGCGCTTTACCGGAATAATCGCGACGGAAGTTTTACCGATGTCACCGAGAAGGCCGGCGTCGGCGCCGGTGGCTATGGTCAGGGGGTAGCCGTCGGTGACTACGATGCGGACGGCTTTCCCGATATTTACGTCACGCAGTATGGCAGGAACATCCTCTACCACAACAATGGGGATGGCACTTTTTCAGACGTGACCGAGAAGGCTGGAGTCGCCGCGCCCGGATGGTCTTCGAGCGCGGTTTGGTTCGATTACGACAATGACGGGCGGCTCGATTTGTTCGTGTGCCGCTTCGTGGATTTCGACAAATCCAAGAACCTGCCCTGCACGGCCGATAACAAACCCGGATACTGCATTCCCCATCTTTACAAACCGATGGCCAGTTGGCTGTTTCATAACAACGGCGATGGGACTTTTACCGATGTTTCAAAGACTTCGGGCATCGGGAAATTTTTGGGCAAAGCCTGGGGAGTGGTAGCGACGGATATCAACAACGACGGCCGCATGGATTTATTTGTTTCCAACGATACCGTAGCGAACTTCCTGTTGGTAAATCGAGGGCAAGGAAGTTTCGAAGAAATTGGCCAACCGGCGGGCATAGCGTACTCCGATGCGGGAAGACCGCGCTCTGGAATGGGCGTGGATTCGGCCGACTTCAATGAAGATGGTTGGATGGATCTTTTTGTCGCGAACATCGACCATGAAGCCTATTCGCTTTACCAAAACAATCACGACGAAACTTTTGACGATATCGCCGCTCCTTCCGGCGTTGCGAGTGCGACAAAACTAATGAGCGGGTGGGGACTAAAATTTCTCGACTACGATAACGACGGAAACCTTGATCTGATTCTCGCCAATGGTCATCCCGACGATCTGATCGAGAAGATTTACGAACATGTGAAATATCGAGAGCCATTACTGCTCTTTCACAATTCGGGAAGCGGATTGAAGAACGTCAGCGCTGAAAGCGGACCGCTCTTCTCCAAACCGATGTCGGCGCGCGGCCTGGCTCTGGGAGACTTCAATAACGACGGGGCGGTTGATGTTCTGGTTTCCAGTAACAATGAGTCGCCTGTCCTCCTGCGGAATAACGCCGGCAGCGGGAACCACTGGCTGGGTATAAGACTTGTCGGCAAGAAAGCGAACATCGATGCTATTGGAGCCCGCATCACTTACCAGGCAGGCGATCTGAAAAGAAGCCGCATGAAAGTAGGGGGAGGCAGCTATCTCTCATCCCATGACCCGCGCCTTGTATTGGGAATTGGAAAGCGCGCCAAGATCGACTGGCTAGAGATCCACTGGCCCCAGCCCAGCGGAATGAATCAGCGCTTCACGGGCCTTCCTGTTGATCGCTATATTACCGTTCGCGAGGGCCAAAATAGTTGGGAATAATACAAGATGTTTGCGCGGTAAACGTTCCGTTCAGGAGGAAACTTGACATAATCTCTTTCAGTGTATACTAGTATGTCGATATGTGTAGTAGTGTTTAATAAATGTCCCTATCGCCAGTTACCAAACCACTCTTGGGTTTTCCCGGCCCACCAGTCGTGACTCTTAGCCTGAGGGCGTCCCGCTCTGGTGTTTGAAGACGTTAAGTCCAAGGCAATACTGGAGAGAATCCATTTGATCGGACCCAGCACCGCAAACGTGCTGGTCACTGGAGAAACGGGTACGGGCAAGGAACTGATTGCCAGACACCTGCACAAACTAAGTCCCCGGGCTGACGGTCCTTTTGTGGCGGTAAACTGCGGGGCTTTTTCTGAAAGCCTGGTCGAAAGCGAACTATTCGGTCATGAGCGCGGCTCGTTCACCGGAGCAACGGTAGCCCGGGCGGGGTGGTTTGAAGCGGCCCGGGGCGGAACCCTATTCCTGGATGAAATTGGGGATCTTCCTTTTACCATGCAGGTAAAGTTGCTCAGGGTACTGCAAGAACGCCAAGTGGTTCGGCTGGGTTCGCGCAGTCCCGTGGCAATTGACGTTCGCGTGGTCGCTGCCCCCAACGTGAATCTTGAGGATGCGGTTGCCGCGGGACGCTTCCGGGAAGATCTCTACTATCGGCTTCAGGTCGCCACGCTGCACATCTCTCCATTGCGCGAACGGCTGGGTGACATTCTGCCTTTGGCCCAACATTTTCTTGACGTTTATGGAGAGCGCCTGGGACTGAAGGATCCCGCGCTGAGTGCGGAGGCGATTGGCGTACTGGTGAGCGGGCACTCGTGGCCGGGCAATACGCGCGAGTTGGAAAATGTTATTCATCACGCTCTGCTGGTGTGCCGGGAAAATGTGGTTCGACCAGAGGACTTGAGGCTCTCCGCGCTTCGGCCGCGGCTGGTAACGACGAATCCCGCGGACACCGAGAAGGCGCCGGACAAAGCCTTGCACAGAGCGTTGCTGGCGCTTTTTGAAGATGGTCGGCCGAACTTGTACGCCGAGATCGAGGCTGCGATCACAAGAACCGCATACGAATTCTGTCATCGCAACCAGGTCCAGACGGCCCGTCTGCTCGGCATCAGCCGGAACGTCGTTCGGGCCAGATTGATGCAATATGGCGAGTTGCCCGGCCGGCTGGTAAGGTGAACGGTCGCGCGCTACCTCGTCGTTGTGTGGATGCAAGAAAATCACTCCTATCCGCAGATGTCTCAGTAGCTCCCGGAACTGAAACCCCCTCAAATTGTCCGAAAATAAAGCTTGCATTTACATTAAAGTCTATTATATTAGTAGACATGTAACACGGCATTCATACTTTTCTCCCCCTTGAGATGATCGGCCTGCTAGCGCTTTCCCCCGAGAAAGCGGGCCAAATGGATGGCGGAAGTAAACCTGGGGGGCACTTCCGGAAAAATAAGCGGCAACTTCAATCTATAGAAAGCGCGGGCGAAGCTTTGTCTGAAACCGCCCCGGAGGACGGAGTATGGGGAAACTATTGATTATTCGCCATGGCCACACCAGTTTGAATATGCCGGGCCGGGATGAACGGCTGCGGGGCTGGCTCGATGTGCCCCTGGACGGCGAAGGGCTGGAAGAAGCTGCCGAGACGGCTGCGCAGGTCCATGCCACTTACGCTGTCGACGCCATCTATTGCTCGGACCTGCGGCGCGCCCGCCAGACTGCCGAGGTTCTGCGCAAACAAACCAAGGCTCCCATTACAGCCACCAGCGATCTGCGTCCGTGGAATCTCGGAGTGTTTTGTGGCCAGCGGGTGCGGGAAATTCTGCCATTCCTCAATCTTCTAAACCAGCATCTAGACCTGGCAGCCCCTAGCGGCGAATCCTTTTATCAATTCTACGGACGCTATTCCCACCGTCTTAAGGAACTGCTAGCGCTGGCGGAAACGTCACAGAACTCTATCGCCGTGGTCACCCATGTGCGAAACCTGCTGGCCGCCTCCAGCGTAATTACCGGTTCTGACCGCGACAAAGTGCCGGTCAAGGGCGGCCCGCACACCGGCGCGGTCATGGTGGTGGAGAAAGATCAGGAACAATGGAAGATCGGCCATAGCACTCACGAATTAGCAGTTGTCCAGGACGCGAACATAGACGCACGGCTGCAGGCGGTTTCTTAGCATCTTCGGGCGAAACAGAGGCAACAACCCCTCAAGCTGTCCTGTCCCCGAGAATCTTCATGGCCAACGAAAAGCAAACAAGCACTGTGCCGCAGCCAGCGCCAGGTCCACTGTTCATCGTGAGTATGTGGCGGGGCGGTTCCTCGTTGCTCTACGCCCTGCTCAATAAACATCCGCAGGTCGCTCTCATGTTCGAAGCTGATCTGCTCTTGCTGCGTCCAGTCTTTCTAAAGCCGGCTGGAGTTTGCGACTGGAGTGAACGCTGGGAATTCTGGAACCAATCTTTTAGTCGCCACGGCCTCGAAACCACGGCGTTCTGGAATACCCAACCTGAGTTTCGCCGCGTCTTCGAGACGGTCCACAAGGAATATGCCCGCCGCCAAGGCGCGGCAATCTGGGGAGACAAGTCTCCCAACTATCACGACCAACTGGTGCAGATGGCGAAGGATTTCCCGTGTGCCCGTTTCATTATTGTGTGGCGCGACCCCGTGGAAACGATCGGAGCTACTGTGCGCGCGGCTGCCTCCGGAAGCCGTTATTTCCGCAAGCGCGGGATGCCATGGCGATCCTTGCTCGGGTATCGAACATTTACGCGGCAATGCGGTCAGATCATCTCGGCCGGGGCCGCCGTGCACCAGTTGCACTATGAAGATCTGATCAACGACACTGCCGCAGTCATGCGGAAGGTCTGCAACTTTCTGGACATCCCTTACGACCGCAGCCTCACCACTCTCGCGGGGGCCGACCGCTCTGCAGTTTATGCCGGCAGGCACCACAACTTGCTCAGAGACAACGCCATCGTTGCGGGACCACGCGTGGATGTGATCGAGCCAAGCCTGCGCCGAAGAGTATCGGGCTATGTCGCATTGTGGCGGCAGATCGAGGCAGGCATCGACGACTCCATCGCGCTGGGCATACCCAGCTTTGCCGAAATGCAACTCGATCAATTTCGCTATCGATTGTTTCGCGCTCTGGACGCGCTTATCCGGCTCGGCTTTTGCTTCCTTCCGATCCCACTGTTGCGCTTCTATCGCAAGACCAAAAGACTCGGACCGGAGGGCAAGGCCGCAGACGATTCCGTTGATCTCTCACCGTTGTCGGACACTGAACTATGAACAATAACGATATCTATGCATCTCAACTGAGTTATGCCGCCGAGCAGGCAGACCCGCGACCAGCGAAGGCCATACCGGTCGCTGTCCCAAAGCGTGCTCTACGCGAGGAAATTTCCTACCGCTTACGCTATTTCATAAACGCGTATCCGGTGCTTTACATGCCCTGGGCTCGCTATCACCACCGCTACTCGATGGACCGCATCGTTCGTCACGACACCGATCTCGTCATCGAAGCCTTTGGGCGCACCGGCACCACCTTCGCTAACTTCGCATTTCTCTCCGCTCAACGCCGCCGTGTCAGGACCGTGCATCACACGCACGCCGCCGCACAAGTTATTACCGCAGTGAAGATGAAGATCCCGACGCTGGTGATCGTTCGTGAACCGGAAGCTGTGGCGCTCTCGCACATGGCGCGTCATCAGGTGTCCGCTCGTCCGCCCCTGGTTGCCTGGATTCGATTTCATCAAAGGCTCGTCTCCTACCGTAAAGACATCGTGTTTTGCGGCTTTGACCAGATGACCAGCAATTTCACTCCGGTGATCGGGCGCTTGAATGAAAAGTTCGGAACCTGTTTCGACACATGGCAGCATACCCCGGAGAACGAAGCTGAAGTCTTTGAGCAGATCAAAAGGCGAAACCGCGGGCGGTTTCGGGAGGACCAGGCGGAACAGCGCATGCGTGCTTTTGCTTTGCCCACGGTGGAGCGCGAAGCCCTCAAGAACCAGCTGCGCGCCCAGTTAGACGCGCCTTCCCTGGCCGGCCTTCGGCAGCGAGCGCAGAGACTATATAGAAGTCTAGTAGATAATTGATTCCCGAATATGGGTCGTGCTGTGCGACCAAAAATAACCACATTTAGAGAGTTAGGCATCGTCCGCGACAAGCGCTACCGCACCGGGCGCACCAGCTCATCGTGAACTAATTTCCGCAGGCGGACGAACTCACGGTCCGTCCGGTCGCGGGGCCGGGGCAAACGGACAGGCAAGATGTTCCTAATCGTGCCTGGCTGCGGAGACATGATGACAACCCGATCTGCAAGATACACCGCTTCCTCGATGTCATGAGTGACCAGCACCACCGTGGTTCGCTCGGCAGCCCAAATACGCAGAATTTCCTGTTGCATTCGCATCCGAGTAAGCGCCGCCCGGGCGCTGGTTGGGCGGCCTGAAGTTCTACTGTTGGACGAGCCCTTTGCATCCCTGGACGCGGGACAAGTTCGAATATGAATATCCTCACCGGCTTTCTGGCGGCATGTCCCAGCGAGCCGCCATCGGTGCCGGCGGCGCACAGGCTGCCTGCAGTGCCGAACGTGTCCTCCAAGAACTGCACGTAGGTCAGCTTGCCTTGGATAATTCCTAGTTATCCATACCGACTCGCTCCACGAGAATGCCTCGATCTATTCTCAATATGGCACACAACTGGCACCCATACGCCCGCCGACATCAGCAAGAAGCAGGAATTCTGGAGGTCCGACAGTCAGTCGGGCAGCGACCTAGATCCTTGAATGCTGTCGTGCAGATTTAGCACACTTTTCGCACACAAACCGAAACACAACTGGATCGGACTCGCGAAAAGCACAACGAGTTCGGTTTCATCGTGTCGGGGCGGATGTATTTCCTGGTTGTCGATAATTGGGAACGTGCGTTCGCACTTCCCACAAGCCCGTTTCTGGCTAACCACGCAATTGGCGATTGAGAAAGGCGTACGTCCGCTCGTGGGCGAGTGCGGCAGCCTCAGCGTTGTAATGCGGCCCACCATGCCGAGAGAAGGCATGATTCTGACCGGGATAGCTGTAGACCGTCGTGTTTGGTTTCTTAGCAAGTGCCGCTTTGATCTCAGCTTGTGCAGCCTTGGAAATGAACTCATCCTCTTCAGCCAGGTGCATTAGAAGGGGCGCGTTAAGCCCATCGGCCTCTCCCAGATATTTCTCAGTATCGCCGCCGTGATAAGCGACCGCAGCGTCAACACCATGGCAACGCACGGCTGTCAGAAAGACCATCAGCGCGCCAAGGCAATAGCCGAGAACGGCGACCTTGCCGTTGCACTCCGAGAGTTTGCGTACTGCGTCGACGGTGTCCTTGACGTCCTTTGCGCCCGCGTTTCGGTCATAAGCTCCGTACAGACGAAGGCCGTGTTGCCAGTCAGCCTCGGAGGTAACGTTAAGTTCAACTCCCGGCTCCTGCCGCCAGAACAGGTCTGGCGCAACCGCAAGGAAGCTTTGTTCTGCCAGTTCGTCGCAGGTCTTGCGGATGTCGGCGTTCACCCCGAACAGCTCCTGCAGAACGACAACGGCGGGAGCCGGCAAAGTCTTCGGCCGCGCGATATAGGCGGCAAACTCGCCGTCATGTCCTTCTATGGTGATGTGATCTTTCATTGTGTGTACTCCTGAGACGACCACTTTCATCCGGGCCTCCGCCGATGTCGTCAGGATCGGCGGAGGCCCACTCCGAACGAGCCAGGGTCAGCCGGTCGGGGCGGACGCGTGGCTAACAAAGAGGCGCTTTACGCTGCTGCCGTGACCTGAACAGCTTTTGCCGCTTTTCGGATCACATCGATCACGAGTTGTGGCTGCGACAGCATGGCGACGTGGCTGCTCTTCACCTCGACGGTCGTGGCGCCCATGCGCTTGGCGAGGAAGCGTTCCAGGTCGGGATGGACGGTGCGATCCTCGGTGGCAACGATGGACCAGCTCGGCTTCGATTTCCATGCGGTACCGTCAACCTTCTGGTTGAACAGGTCCGCATCGGGGGCGAAGTGGGTGGCCCAGACGACCTTCTGCTCCTGCTCCGGAAGGTCACCGGCGAAATCCTTAGCGCCTTCCGGGAGCATCCAGACCCGTCCGTCGGCAACTTCGATGTGGCCGAAGATTGGTGTGGGGTACTTGTCGAGCTGGCTCTGCACGGTTTCATGAGCATCGGGAGCGACCGCGGCGATGTAAACCAGCCCGACAACGCGTTCATCGGTTCCAGCAGCGGTGATGACGGCGCCGCCATAAGAGTGGCCGACGAGGATGGCCGGGCTGCTCACCCGCCCTAGCGTGCGCTTGGTGGCGGCGACGTCAGCTACCTGTGAGTCGAGGCCATATTGGGCAGCGATCACCTCGAACCCTTCGGCCTGAAGCGTGGGGATCACCTTGTCGAAGCACGAGCCGTCGGCCCAGATTCCGTGACAGAACACGATGCTGGGTTTGCTTTGCGTAGGTTTCATTTTGTTCTCCCTTTCATTTTGTTCTCCTTTTGTTGAGGAATTATTAATTGGCGTGTGCGGAGGTAGCAGCCTCTTCGATGAGCTTGGCTGCTTCCTTGGGGTGAGACATGTAGGCCACGTGGCTGGCATCCACTTCGACCGTCTTGGCATTGGCGCGCTTCGCCATCATGCGCTCCTGTTGGGGATTGATCGACCGGTCTGAGCTTGCCACCATGTAAAAGGTCGGCTTGTTCTTCCAGGCTGGATTCGTGACCTTGTGGGTGAATGAATCGGTGGAGATCGGCACCTGTGATACAGCCATGAAGTGAGCCTGGGCCGGGGGAATATCCGCTGCGAAGTCGGCCGCGAAGTGGTCCTGTTCTATCCACCAGTTCCCGTTGCTATCCGGCTTGAACGCCTTGGAGGCTTGCGGGACGGCCGTTTCGATCGACGCACAGCTCTCACCTTCGTCGAGCGCAAAGGCGGCGATGTATACCAGTGCGGCAACGTTTGTATCGTTGCCGGCCTCGCTGATGATGGACCCGCCGTAGCTATGGCCGACCAGGACGACTGGGCCGCCCATGGCGTCGATGGCGGCTCTCGCGTACTTGACGTCGTCGGCGTAGGAGGTCTCGGGAGGCTGCGCTACCGATACCCTGTAGCCATCCTTCTCAAGGATCTTGGCGACGGCTTCCCAGCCTGAGCCATCGGCGAATGCGCCGTGCACCAAAACCACGTTTTTGATGCCATTCGGCGCAGGGCCCGCCGCCGCAACTTTCAGAGGTTTCTCCAACAGCAGAGTCGCGCTGATCACAGCGGCAGTAAGTGTAATAACAGCATAACGATTTCTCATGACCATTCTCCTTTGTAGTTGCAACTCCACCCGACAACTGAAGATCGACGCCTTTACGTTTTCGAAAACCTTCGAGTCACGCAGTTCCTAGCGGGCGGTGAGCTATGAGCTGGGCGTGCTGTCATCTGCACCGTACGAAATCCCGTCGGAATTGTTCTTGTGCAATTGCGCACGATTTGCGATTTCGTATCTCAATCTCTGGAATTTGTTCCCCCTGCGCTCCGCCGATCTCATTTCACTGCGCTCTCGATCAGGCCTATTACCTTCTTGTCGAGGCCTTCCGCGATTTGCCGCGCTTCTGTGCTGTCATAAACGGCCAACAGGCTCGCCAAGGTGTCGTAGCACACATACACGTCGCCACCGAACTGATAGATGAGGATCGTTATAGGCGCATAAGATCCGGCTGCCGGTACGCTCTGAGTCATACTGCGCATAATCATTGGATTTCCAGCGATGATCCGGATCATCCGATGGGGATGGCTCAAAGAGCCCACTCTTAGTGCCGCACCTAAATCCAGGTGAAGAAATTCAAGTAGACCCACACTCCCCACGGCCGCATTCACAATCTGTGCGAACTCCGCAAGATCATGAACTCTCTCCAGCCGTCGCTTCAGTTCGTCGAGGTTCGGCCTGCTGATCCCTCTGTACAGTCCGGCCAGAACGTCGCCAAAGGCTTTCTTCGACGTGAAACATAATCTCTCTATTTGTGCGTGAAGTGTCTCCATTGAAGGTCTCCATATGCAAGCCACGGTCGCCCTGCGATCGGGCCAATCGTGTTGCATTGTTCGCGACCAGGCATGCACTAGGCTTTGTCTAGCGCACAGCGTCGATGGCGGTTCGTTCGGAAGTCTCCCTCGCGATCATTAGTCGGTGTCGAATGAGATTTCTTGCAAAATTGTCTTCGTTTTGTGATTTGTTGCTCAAACGATTTGTGTTCCTGAAATAGTGTTCACGGTCCAAGCCAGCTAGCCAGATTTTGGGAGCCACGACGGCTCGATGGGCCAGGGTTGAGATAGGCGCTCAGTGCAGAAATCGACAAAAGAGCACATTTTGCAAAGACGCATAGCGATGATGTCAGCGACAAGTGAAGAAGTTCTTTACGTAGTTAACCGGTATTTGTGTGCCCGGAGAGGTTGTGCTATTTATTCTCCACTGAATGGATCGCCGCGAGAGGGCCCAATACGACTGACGAAAGAGATCACACACAAACTTTTAGACTCGGTCAGAAGCCACTGCCTAGGATGCATCAACGCTGGATAGTCATCGCGGCTTCGGCACTTATCATTGTGATGCAGTCGCTGCGCAGTTCTGCGCTTGATCCCCACCAATTCATTTCCCAGTACAGTCACACCTCGTGGCGCGTTCAAGATGGGGTCTTTCTTGCGGGTGTGTCAAACGTTGTGCAGACCAAAGATGGCTATCTTTGGGTAGGCACGCGCAATGGCCTTTTTCGCTTCGACGGGGTTCGGTTCGTTCCATGGGAGCAGCTTTACGAGAGCAAAGAAGTCGTGCGTGATGTCCACGTACTTCACGCTGCGGACGACGGCAGCCTATGGGTTGGCTACTCGACCCGACTGATTCGCTGGAAAGATGGCGTTGCTTCCGTCTTCGATCTTCCAAATCGTCCTCTACAGATCGCTGACCTTCCGGATTCCACTGTATGGGTCGGCATGACCAAAGTGACGACCTCCAGCATGGTTCTCTGCGGCGTTCGAGCGGGTGCAGTGACCTGTTATGGAGCGAAGGAAGGGGTTACGTTGACTCACGATCCATGTGTGGCGGCGGCGAGGAATAATAAGCTGTGGATCGGCGACGAGATTGATGTCCTGTTGTGGGATCCCGTAACGCATCTCGCGGAGCACTTTGGCCCACCTTTTCCCCATCGCCCGCCTGATGCCGGCTGGTTGAGCTTCCTGTGGGAAGACGCCGATGGAAGTTTATGGGCTGGGGCGCGCGGTTCAGGAGCAGCGGCCGGGCTCGCGCATCTCGTCAACCGCCAATGGCAACCGCTTCGCGGTAAGAACTTTGATACCCATGCGATGGAGATCATGTCTTTCTTTCATGATCGTAATGGAACACTATGGGTCGGCACAAGGAAGGATGGACTGCTTCGGATCGCAGATTCCCATGCTGAGCACTACAATTCCACTCAAGGTTTAAGCGGAGATTTGGTTCGCAGCATTCTGGAAGACCGCGAAGGCGATCTTTGGATTGGAACGTCGAAGGGACTCGACAAGCTTCGAAACTTCCCGGTGAAGTCGTTTACCAAAACCGAAGGATTGAGTTCAGAGGATGTGGGCGCGGTAGCCGCGTCGACCGATGGCGTCATCTCTATCGAGAATGCTGAGGAACTCGATCAGGTGCAGCTCGGAGATACGCCAACGGTGAAAACGCTGCAACAGCGGCCGCGTGGACAAGTGAGAACCATGTTTTCCGACAGTCGCGGTCGCCTATGGGCGGAAATACGAACCGACCTTTACGTAGTCGATCATGGCCGTTGGACACGGATCAGATTGCGCTACTTCGACGGTCAGGCAAATATCGACGACATCGCAGAATCAAACGGCGACATTATTGCAACCGCCCTTCCCCAGAAAACTGAAGAGGTATATCTTCTGCGCATTCGAGGAGAGGAATTGGTTGACCAGATTCCTCTCAGCTCTGTTATTGGCAAACTGTTCGTCCGCACCATGGCGGGAGGGCCAGACGGCACAATCTGGTTGTTGTTGAGCAATGGCGCCATCGAGCGTTGGAAGGCGGGCGTATTCACAAAGCTCGATTCGGGTGCGCCGCTTAAGCCGGTCGCTCGGCTCGCGATTGGTCATGAAGGACTTGGCTTCGTTGGAACACGAGACGGTGTTGTCGTTCTCTCGGATACGCGGCGGCAACTACTCACCACCGCAAATGGCCTTCCGTGTAACCGGACCTACGAGATCAGGGAGAGCAAGGCCGGAGACGTCTGGCTTTACTCCGAATGCGGGCTGGTGCAGATCCCGGCAATGCAGTTTCAACAGTGGTGGAAAGATCCTAGAGCTGCCATGCACCCGCGAGTTTTGGACAGATACGATGGCGCATTCCCGGCGCTATCGACGTTTTCTCAGGCGAGCGCCGAATCGCCGGACGGCAGATTGTGGTTTGCCAATGATGACATCCTGCAGATGATTGATGCTCCGCATCTGACCCGGAATGAAGTTCCGCCACCCGTTCACGTTGAGAACATCCTTGTGAATGGTTCCGCTGTTCCTCGCGCATCACTCGATTTGAAACACGGAGCGAAGTCAATCGAGGTTGACTATACGGCACTGAGTCTTGCCGTCCCGGAAAAGGTCCAATTCAGATATCAGCTCATCGGATGGGATAAAGATTGGCAGAACGCGGGCGGGCGCCGACACGCCTTTTATACCAATCTTCCTCCACGGCAATACGTGTTCCGCGTGGTCGCGTGTAACAACGATGGAGTTTGGAACCAGGAAGGCGACACAATCCGCTTTCGGATTGAACCCACGTTTTGGCAGACGGGATGGTTTAAGGCCGTCGCAGTCTTGGCAGGTTTTGGCGTGTTGTGGTTGCTGATTAAGTTCCGAATGAGGCTGATCTATGAGCGAATGAGAGACCGGTGGGCCGCCAGGATCGCAGAAAGAGAGAGGATCGCCCGTGAATTGCACGATACATTCCTGCAAGGAATACAGGGACTGTTGCTTCACTTCAGCACGGCTGCTCGCTCGATGCCGCCTGAGAGTTCGGCACGTAAGTCGATAGAAGAATCTCTCAACCAATCGAATGAAATAATGCTAACCGGCAGGCGTCTCGTCGAAGATTTGCGAAACACTTCTCGCGCTGTGACGCTCAGTGAGGAACTAGAGGCAATCGGTCGCGGATTTCAGGGCCTCTACGCGACCGACTTTTCGGTTAGCAGTTCAGGAAAGGAGCCGCCCCTGAATCCGGTCGTCGCTGACGAATTGTTCAAGGTGGGACGCGAGGCTATCTCCAACGCTTTCCATCATGCGCAGGCCACATCGATCCAGGTTGAACTGGAATACAGGGATCGAGACCTGAAGTTATTGATTCGCGATAATGGAGTGGGGATCGACGAAAGGCTGCTTATCGAAGGAAAGAAGATGGGACACTGGGGCCTGCCCGGAATGAGAGAGAGAGTGGCGCAGTTGAATGGCAATATTCGGTTCAAAAGCCAGGGCGGAATAGGAACCACCGTAGAGGTTAAAATACCAGCGTCCAGAGCCTACCGACGCAAGCAGTTCCGTCTCCCGCGTTGGTTATCTCTGATGGGTGAGAACGACGGGTATCTTGAATGACTGGAGCTAACGTCATCACCGTATTGGTTGTCGACGACCATCCGTTTATGAGGTCTGGCCTGGCTGGGGAGATCAATAGCCAACCGGATATGCGAGTCGTAGCCGAGGCGAATGATGGAAGAGAATGTCTCGAAAAATTCAAAAAGCACCTGCCTGACGTTACGCTACTCGATCTGAGAATGCCCAACATGAATGGACTGGATGCTCTCAAGGCAATCCGGGCCGTCAAGCCTGACGCCAGGGTGATTATCCTCACAACGTTAGTAGCAGATGTTCAGGTCTACCGCGCTCTGCAAGCCGGCGCGATGGGGTACCTGCTTAAGAGCCTTTTACAGAATGAGTTGGTCGATACCGTCAGAGCTGTAATGAAGGGGCAGAAACGAATGCCTCCGGAAATAGCCTCAGAAATTGCGATGCACGCCACCGATGAGGACCTGACCGAACGAGAACTCTCGGTGCTTCGCGCTATCTCAAAAGGGTGCTCGAACAAGATCATAGGAGCTGAGTTGGGTATCTCTGAACACACGATCAAAAATCACGTGCAGAATATTCTGGCCAAGCTTAGAGCAAATGATCGAACGCATGCCGTGACGATTGCTTTGCAACGCGGCTTCATTGAAATGTAGGGCCGGCGATTCGTCCTACGCGTGGAAGCGCATATGCACTTCGATTGAGTATTGGAATTGAACCAGGTAGCGGAAAAATCGTTTTTGCTTCTTCCTCAGTCGCAGGCTGACCCGGTTTCATGGGTCGTGATTCCGTTAACTCTTGAACACGAGCCTTGTATTCCGCTCGCCACCGCGCTGGAGGGGCCCCCAGATGTACCGCAAATGTTCGGCTAAAAGCAGCCTGATCGGAGAAGCCCGCTTCGAGTGCGATTTCAGCGATTGAGAACTTGGAGTTACGAAGTAGTTGTTGCGCGCGTTCGATTCTCTTGTTCACCACGAATTTGTGTACCGAGGTGCCAAATGTGATTCGAAAGCACCTGCAGAAATAGCTTCTGGAGACACCGCACTCTGTCGCCAGCCGGTTTAGTCGCAAATCTCCTGAAAGATTCTGCTCCAACACTTCGAGTGCCCGTCTCTTTTGCCACGGAGCAAAGCCGCCTTTATGAAACTCGTGGGATAGTGGGAGCGCACCATAGGTTAGAACAATACGGCCACACAGCATTTGAAGATAATGATCGAGAAATAAACCAGGCAGCTCGATTTTGCGAACGATGTACGGGCGAATCATTTCCGCAAGGTGATAAAGAACTGGATCGGGCTGGCCTTCTGGGCAGTGCAGGCTTCCTATATTTGGAAGCTCAGCGTCTTCGGTGAACGCATTAAGAGTCGCTCTGGGGATATTGAAGTGGATAACCTCAAATGGAGTATCCCGAAGCACTCGCGGGAGCGACTCCAGGTCGAATATCCCGATGCTGCCGCGTCTCCAGTGAGGAGTATGCGTGTATCGGTTGTCGACCCATGATCCCCAATTGAGCGAGTTCGGGTGAGCGAGATGAACCGGGATGGTAAATCCCTCCTCTGGCGCCTGGGGATTTGTAGCGTCAGGTTGCCCAGTCGATGAATTCACATATGTAACTGCCGCCAGCGTAGCGTTGTCGGACTTCAGGAGCAGGGTCTGTGCGTCGTGTACGCCGAATGCGTGGCCCAGCGCCTTTCCGAAGAGATGCGGCCCGTGCCTCATAAAGAGCCTCCTATATTCGCCGAAAGCTTACCCCATCGATGGATTGATCCTGGCTTTGGACTGCAGTCAGCGTCGCTTGATACGTCGCAGCCCGATATGGACACAATAAAATGCCGAAGTTCGGCCTCAAAGAGCGAAACCGGCCAATTGGACTAGTGAATTCGAGGGGGCCTGCGCGGGCATAGCAGGTTGAGGCCAAAGAGCAACGTTGAAGTGAACTGCGCCCCGGAAATCTGAACCAGCAACGTACAGCATAAGACGCTCGGATAAGTACCGGGAAAGCGTGTCGTAGCTCCTCCTCGAACGGCTACGTCGAAAATCTGTCTTTTCTGATCTTCAGCTGCTTAATCTTCGAATCCAGCGTCGACGGCGGAATTCCGAGTTTGGTCGCGGCACCGCCCTTCCCCGCGATCTTTCCTCGGCTCTCAGCCAGGGCGGACTCAATGATCTCTTTCTCCTGATCTTGGAGAATTCGCGTCATCTTTGCCGGCCGAGCCGACTTGGCGGATTCATCCTGAATCGATAGCCATGCCTCGTCGATCGAGAACGTGTCGCCGCTGCAAAGGATTAGTCGCAGCCTCATTCTCGAATCACCGTGAGCTTGGTAGGAATTGGGCAAATCAAGAAAATGAGAGGCAGCACAATGTCAGCCGCGATGACTTACGAACGAGAAAATGTAGCGAACGTAAGACCTTCATTCGCTGCAAGCGGAGAGGCAGCCCTGCTGGCATTTGCCAGGCTGGCGATTCGGCAGCATTTGAGATTCTTGTCATGCCGCACCTGGACGCCCTCCTTCGCGTTACCCAACGAATTCTTCGTAATCGAGAGGACGCTGAGGACGCGGTTCAGACTGCATCGCTCGATGCTTTCCGCAATCTGAGCGGGTTCCAGGGGCGCTCGCGATTCTCCTCGCTGACCCGCATCGCCATGAACGCGGCCTTCATGCGCGTGCACGTGAGCCGGCGGAAACAGGAAACATCGCTTGATGAAGTGGCTGAAACCGGTAAGATTCCGGCAAGATTTCGTCTCGTGGAAACGAGGCCAAACCCCCAGCAGGAGTACTTGGCAAAGGAGGGCAAGAATATAGTTGCCTCGCCCACCGTGAGGCGGTACGATGAGCCGACGACGGAAATTCCATCTTGTCGTCGGAGCCTTTGTTATGGGTGAGTTCCTGCATCGTCTTTGGATGATGGCAACCGATGGCGCACGGCCTATCGACTGGGTGGTTGTGCTCGTTGATTTCTTGGTGTTGGTAGCAATCTTGTGGTTTGAGTTACCAGAGTGGCGACATAAGCGCGTGGTCACTCGACACAAGGCCAAGGTTATCCAATTCTGGTCGAGGGGGCAGCAACTACAGGCCACGGCCCCCTCCAATCAGCATCCTGACAACCTCCCGTCTTGGTTGGTTAGCGTTAGAAACTGGAATAGCGAGGCTCAAGAGTTTCTCCAACGTTGTTCGCCGTGGGCGCTGGCGTCATTTGTCCATGAGACAAGCGGCGCACTTCCCCCGAGTGCTCGCGTAGTCGTCAATCAAGCGCGTGAGTCGTATAGAGTGCTACTTGTCAGGCTCGACAACCTTAAGACGATAATGGACAACCCCCATGAATACCTCTAATCCAGAAAAGCGAGAGCCTTCCCAGTCCGAAAAGTTCGATACGGTGATGCGGAAGATCCTTTCGGTATCGAAGGACGAATTGAAGAAACGAGAAAAGGCATGGAGGCGCAAGCGCGAACGGGCAAAGAAAAAGCGGGCTCTTTCTTAGCCCGCTGTCCTCGACCTTGCCGTCGAGAGGCCCGTGTCTGGGTAGTCTTTGCTCAATTTGGTTTGCCCGTCAGTTGAGCAAACGTAATGCGCTTTCCGATGATCTGGCGAACTGCGAGATCGAAGCGGCCAGCGTCGTCAAGGTCTTTGCGGTTGTTGAAGCGAAACATCTGTTCGTCAAGGTAACGGTGAAGATGAAACGGTTCGACCGATACGTAGGTTCCCGAAATGCCGCGCTTGAGGAGACTCCAGAAATTCTCCAAGCCGTTTGTGTGTACGCGGCCATCCACGTATTGAGTGGCGTGGTCAACGACCTGATGCGCGTAGTCCGCTGCCAGTCCTTCGTAGGACATGAGCGCATCGCTGTAGAGTGCCGCACCAGCAGTGACATGCTTATAGACCTGCTCTTGCAGTACGGTCTTGCGGCGGCTAGGAACGACAGAGGCGCGAACCTTTCCGCCCCGCTCAAGAATCCCCATGACGGCAGTCTTGTCCTTGGTTCCGGTCCCAGTGATGCGGCGCTTGCGCTCAGAGACGTGCATGTTTCGCGCTTTGCCGCCAATGAAGGTTTCATCTACTTCGACTTCGCCGCCGAGCTTGGAGCCGAAGAAATCGTCCTGCATCGCAAGGCGAATCCGTTGCAGCATGAACCATGCCGACTTCTGGGTAACCTTCACGTCCCGCGCAATCTCGTAACTGCTCACTCCGTTTTTGCAGTTCGTGAGCATCCACGTTGCAGTAAGCCACTTGTCCAAAGGAATCGGGCTGTCCTCATAGATGGTTCCGACCTTGACGGAGAACTCGCGTTTGGGATGATGGCTACCGCACTTCCAAGTCCGGCGGGTCGGATTGAATGCGCTAACCTTTGTGGACCCGCAACCGGGACAAACTACGCCGTTCGGCCAGCGCCGGATAGCAACGTAGTCAATGCAGTTGTCCGGATTCGCGAAGTAAACAATCGCTTCTTGAAGGCTCTTAGGTTCGTGTTCCATGACTGAAATGTATCAAAAACAGGTGGGCGAGTCAAGTAAATTCTTGCCCAAAATAAAGGTTGGTGCGCCAGGATGTTGTTCGCCGTAGCTGCGGCGTCGCCATCTACGACAAGACCTTTGAGGAAGAGCTCGCCGAATATCGCCATCAAAAAGTAAAGCAAATACACGACCCCGGTAATCCTGGCCCTGGGACACGGCGCCTCCTCTGCAATGCGTTGCACCATTACAGCTGTGCTCATATTGGTTTCTGGGCGAGGAGATTAGCCATTTGAGGGTCAAGCCTACTAACCGTTTAATCAGCTGTCTGAGCAATTCTGCACATATCGAAATGTCGGTTCGCGCGAGCGGGAGCTAGCCGGCAGCGATTTCGCTCCTTGATCTATCGATGCGACACGACGAAGACGCCGACCCCGACATTCCCATGCTGAAGAAGGCCAAGAGCGAGTACGCGAAGGTGCAATAGCCGTTGGGGCTATCATGTTGCCGGCGACAAAACCAGAGGAGGCTGCGATGCTTCGAGAACGTGCGCTGAAGACTGTGTTGGTTGTGGTGGGATTGTTGTTTACGGCGGGAGTGGTTCCGCTGGCAATGTTCTTCTCGCGAGAGCCTGCGGTGCCAATGATAATGAGCATCTATGTCACACTCGGAATTTTCCTGCTGCTGGCGGTGCGTGACCCAGCGGCGAACCGCAGCCTGATCGCCTTCGGCGGATGGGCAAATCTTGCGCATGCTGGAGTAATGGCAGCGCAGGAATACCGGAATGTGATCGAGCGCCGAGAACTCGTGGGAGTGGTCGTGTTCGCAATCGTCGGTGTTGTGCTGGTCGCACTGGCTCCCGCGAAGCAACCCGTCGAGAAAACCTCTGCTGTCGTCGCGTAGGATTGGGAGCTAGAGCCACGAAAGACTAGCGACCCATGGATGCCGCAGCCATCATAATCATAAAAGTCAACTCGCCATGGTCGAATCCCCGGCTTCTGATCGCATTGCATTCGCCTAATGCCCTCCTTGAAACCGGACTGCGCTTGTGGCCTTCAGAGAAAAGCCGGGACCATGAGGCGATCAATCCTAAGCAGTCCGTTCTCCGGAGTCCGGTTTGTCAACAAATAATCGTGAAATACGGGCATCTTTCGCGTATTTCGAGGGTGGGGGAGCCGACTTTCTCTGCAGTCCAGACTGCGTGGCGGAGGGAGAGGGATTCGAACCCTCGGTACAGGTCTGAATGGCGTAAGAGCCGACGTTTGCGTAAGTTACGCGGAATCAACTGGTTCAGAAATTCTCTAGCAGACAGTGTGCTCCTCATTAGACACGCTAAACAGTGCGGTTTCGCGAAACTTCTGGAGGCGAAGCGCTGGCGATTGTGTGGCTGAAAGTGGTCTCTGCAGACGCCTCCGAAGCGGCCAAATGGGTTCGCACGTGACTGCGTGCTTGCCGCGCAGTCCAAAGCGAAAAATCTCTCTGCAGGGTGTGCTCACAAAAAGGTAAATAAATGAAGATTTTCAAAGATTCTTGCTCGTGCTTTGTTACACAACTTCTGCCTCTTGGTTAGGAGAGGGAGACATCCATCTGTCAGATTGTTTTGTCGTCGGGAAACGCTAACTTCCTACAAGCTGACTTCTGGACCGCGTGCGCGGAACCACGCCGACGTGAAGCCCGTTTTTCCTAATCGGGATTACTTCCGGGTAGCCCGTGATTCGGGCCGGGATAACAGTACGCAAGGGAGACCTGCGATGTCGGTCGACAAACGACCCGAGTCGTCAAAAAGAGGGGCCGCTCGACGGATTGCGGCACGGAACATTGGGCAGAGACAAGACGTAGATTACGGGTAGACAGGAGAGTGGGGATGGGAGAAATGATCAGACTGGAGGCTTGGGTAGCAAGGAAGGCTTTGGTTGTGGCCATACTGGGATGTGTGAGCATGATCCCGGCTGCGGGACAGGAAAAGGCGCAATCCACTGCGGGAGCCTTCGCGCCAAGAAAAGACGGGCGCGCCGGAATTGATGCCCATGCGGTGGAATGGTTGAAAGAGAGCGATGTGCCAAGCGTAGCCGTGGCATACATCGAAAATCGAAGAGTGGCGTGGACCGCCGTCTATGGCGAGCAGAGTCCGGGCGTGCCAGCCACGGCAAAGACGCTGTACAACATGGCGTCATTGACAAAGCCCGTGACGGCGGAGACAGTTTTGCGGCTTGCGTCAGCAGGAAAACTTTCATTGAACGAATCAATGTCGCCCTTCTGGCTTGATCCCGATATCAAGGACGATCCGCGAAGCAAATTATTGACGCCTCGCTTGTGCTTGTCGCATCAGACCGGATTTCCGAACTGGAGGGGCAAGACCGGCGGAGTCCTGAAGTTCCAGTGGGACCCTGGAACCCAGACCGGATATTCGGGGGAGGGATTCAACTATGTTGGCCGGTTTACCGAGAAGAAACTCGGCAAACCGTTTGATCTGCTCGCGCAAGAGATGGTGTTCGACCCCATCGGGATGAAGGACACTTCCTACACAGCAAAGGACTGGCATGCCGGACGCCTGGCGGTTCCCCACGGACCCAAACGCGAGAAACCTGCCGACGATGTCGCGCGGGCCTGGAATGGCGCTGACTTGCTCCGCACGACCATTGAGGACTATGCGAAGTTCGTGGTCAGCATCATGCACGACGAAGGCTTAACCAAGGAAATCGCGGTGGAACGGGCAACCCTGACCCGCGATCGCATGAAACCCGAAGATTTGAAGAATGTATGCAACACCGCCGGAGAGCCCGGACACTGCCTCGTGACCGCAGGAATGGGTTTGGGGTGGGAAGTCGAGACCGTGAATGGAGAAAAAATTCTGGATCACGACGGCTCCGATTGGGGAGTGAAAACATTCGTGATGTTTGTTCCGTCCCGAGGAATCGGCGTGGTAGTCTTTACCAACGGAGAAAACGGCGAAGCCGTGATCAAGAAAGTGGTTGAGGCTCTTTATCCGAACCGGCTATACGTGGCCACGATGTAAGCCGTGATGCGAAAATGCCCTGAGGAACGGGCATTCATCCCAGCTCGTATCGGGGCTAGACTCCGTCGTACCGTGGCGGCCAGAATGCATTCTTTACCCCCGTTAGGAGCACGAAACCCGAAGAATGCGACCGCGCCCCCTGAAACCAATCTGTTCCACGGATGACTGACAGATAGGGCTAACCGGAAACTATCCAGAAACGGGCTTCGCGGAGATCTCCTCGAACGCGACTTCTGGCCCGGCGTCACTAACGTTGGTCCCATCAACCAAGTCCGCCACATTGCCCCATAGTTGAATACTAGCCGACTTATCAGGAGCGATCGGCTGAGCAATGCGACGGATGGCAAACTAATTAACTGTTTGCGCGGGACGTTGTTCTGCGATTGTTCGTCGCTACCTCGCGGACAAGCGTGCTCTCGTACAAGACGATGAAGAGTGACAGCGTGCGCTGCGTGAGATTCTGAGACTTTCATAGAGGCTGGCTGGCCCGCAGCTCAACACCTTGCTTACAGAATTGACGAAATTCACCGCTGACGGGTGCACTGCGTCAAATTGCGAATGCGAATTGATACGGACGCATAGGCGGGCGGGAAAAGGCAGCTCTTTACGTTGCTCGGAGGGTCTGACCAGAAACGCTGGCTGGAGCCTCGACTCTCGTCTAGAGATCAAGCATGATCCATGTTGGCGCGTGGTCACTCGCGTTTTCCTGGCCACGCGCCCATCGGTCAATACCGCCGTCCACTAGCCGGACGGACAAATTCGGCGAGAGCAGAAAGTGATCGAGTCGCATGCCTTTGTCCTTCTGCCACCGTTCAAATTTGTAATCCCAGAATGTCCAGAGCGGCCCGTCCGGATGTAGCTTCCGCATGGCGTCGGTCCAGCCTTGAGCCAGCAAACGCGCAAAGGCCTGTCGGCTCTCGGGTTGGATTAACGCGTTGTTATCCAACGATCGAGTCGGATAGATATCCTGCGGTGTCGGCACGACATTGTAGTCACCGGCCAGCACCACGGGTGCGCCGCTCGCTATGAGTTCGGCGGCGTGGGCAATGAGGCGCTCAAACCACGCCAACTTGTAATTGAATTTTGGCCCAGGCTGCGGATTCCCATTGGGCAGGTAGATGGAAGTGATCAGGACTCCCTGAACCGCCGCTTCGATGTAGCGAGCTTGATGATCTTCAGAATGACGATCAGGTTTTCCCGGCAGGCTTGTGCGAGTCAGTACGGGAACCTGGTTTCGCGCGAGAATGGCCACGCCGTTCCAGGAGCGCTCCCCTTGCCAGACTGCTTCGTACCCGAGAGTTCGAAGGGCATTCACGGGAAAGGCTTCCTGCTCTGCCTTGAGCTCTTGGAGACTCACCACGTCCGGTTCAGCTTTCGCTAACCAAGCCACGAGGTTGTCGAGCCGCTTATTGATGTTGTTAATGTTGAAGGTGGCGACTTTCACCAAGTCCCTTTCCGTCCCTGTGCCTTCTGGGTGTCCCCAAAATGAATAAACGAGTTCGTTGTTCGGGCTAGCATTATTTTACCGGTGGAAAGAAATGAAAAACCGATCAACTCTGTAGGCCAACTGGAACTCAGCGCCCACAAAATCTTGATCGGACACAACATTCCACGGAAAGAAAAAGCGCCGGGAGATTCCCGGCGCACCCACGATTTGCAAGTGTTTGTGACTAGTAGCTCTTTGAAGAGCCCTTGGCCGCGGGCACATCGCTGGAATTCATGTCAAATGTGAGCATGAATCCGTTTGTTCCCTTGAACTCATACGCCTTGGGTCCCTCCCTGTATGTTTCGATTTCGTTCGGCATCATGACAAAACCGTCATTGCGCGGCGTACCCCAATACTTTACGTTCTTAAGCACGGCCGGCTCGTCGGTCATCCCCTGAAAACGCGCCAACTTGATCTCCGCAGTCTTGCCGCCGTTTAGCGTGGCGTGCGCGTGGTCTTTGTCGAACGTCCAGGTGTCGATGTTGCCTTCGGCGATCTGCAGCGATTTCCACTTCACCGGAAACACGTGCCCAATGATTTCCCCGAGCGCCTGACGTTGTTCGGCGGTTGCCCCTTTATCGAACGTCACCTGCGCCCAATCCATCTGTCCCTGCGAGAAGTCGCCACCCAAGTCTCCATTGATCCAGAACTTGGCCCCGGCAAGATCAACGTTGCCGTAGTGTCCCTGGTTCACTTTGTAAGCATTGTTGAACTTGCAGAAGTGTTCCGTCTTTCCGTTTTCGTGATGAGCTGCTGGATGCGAGTTGAAATAGCACATGCAGAAGTGAGGACAGCTGCAGGCCTCGATTGCGGTTGCATTGATCGCCCAATCCGCCGCCGACTCGCCGGAGTGACCGGCGCTGACGGTGAGTAGGGCAAGGACGAGTGTTAAAGCTATTCTGTGCATAGAGCACCCCCAAAATGAGTAAGAGAAAGCCGCTATCTAAATAAAACTAACGAGCATCGTCAGGCCCAGCGCCAAGCCCTTCAGACTGTCCCAAGAGCGTGTCAGGTACTTCTACTTGTCGCTTGCCGAGCGCCCGACGGTCAATGCTCCGGCACTTCTCCTTCGATACTCTCGCGATCCCCTAATAAGTCCTCTGTTTGCAATGCAATGTAAGGTATCGCATTGTGTTCGGTGGCGTGCTAGACTTCTCGAAAATGTGAGTACGCCGATGCCGTCCACCCTCCCATCATTGGTGCGTTTCGCAAATTTCGCAGTCGATCTGCGGGCTGGCGAGTTGCGAAGAGAAGGCAGCAGAGTCCGGCTCCAGGAACAGCCCTTTCTACTTCTGGCAGTGCTCTTGGAATACGCGGGGGAAGTCGTCACCCGTGAAGAACTTCGCAAGCGCCTTTGGTCGGAAGATACCTTTGTCGATTTCGACCACCGTCTCGCGGTTGCCGTAAGCAAGCTCAGGGACGCGCTGCGGGACTCCGCCGAGAACCCTAAATTCGTTGAGACCGTTGGCCGACGCGGCTACCGGTTCCTGGGGCAGCTGGAATTTACCGATTCATTATCTGCGGATTCCGGCGTGAGAATGTCTGACACTCCTTTGTCTCAACCAACCGAGCGAGCGGAGCTTCCAAAGCCGGCGCATCCGCAGCCGAGGCGATATCGAGTCAACAGACTGATCTTTCTCTCCACGGTCGGATTTGCGATTCTCCTCGGAGTGATCGTCGTGACGAAGCTTGTCCACATTCGGTCTGGGAAAGGACAGTCCACGGCTCCCCGGAGCTTGGCGATCCTTCCGCTGCAAAATCGTGGCGAAGATTCAAGGAGCGACTTCCTTGGATTGTCACTGGCGGATGTACTGATTACGAAATTGGCCTACGTGAGTTCCCTTAGCGTCCGTCCTTCTGCGGCAATTGAAAAATATCGGGGAACGGCGATTGATCTTCAGAAAGTCGCCGCGGATCTCAAAGTCGATACGCTGCTCACGGGAAGCTTCATACGCGATGGCAACAATTTGCGCATTACCTACCAGTTGGTCGATGCCAAAACCGAGAAAATTCTAGGCCAAGGAGTGATCGACCTTAAGTACGACAATCTTCTTGCTGTTCAGGATAAAGTTACCGGCCAACTGATTTCAGAACTGCAACTGAACTTGCCTCCAGGTGAGGCGGAGCATCTAAAACCGGAAGCGTCGGTTAGTCCACTCGCCTACGAATATTTTCTACAGGGGCTTGATCTTTACGGACAGCACAAGTTTCCCCTGGCGATCAACATGTTTGAAAAAACCACGGAGATCGATCCCAATTATGCTCCAGGGTGGGCGTATTTGGGAGCTTCCTATAATTCGGACGCGGCGTTCGAGCTTGGCGGGCGGGAGCAATATCGCCGTGCCCAAGCCGCCTACGAGAGAGCGTTGGCGATACGCCCAAACTTGCTTGACGCCCAAATTTTCCTTGCGAATCTGCTGATTGACACGGGGAAAGTTGAGCAGGCTGTGCCCTTGTTGCGAGACGCCTTAAAGACGAACGGCAATTACGCCGCCGCTCACTGGGAACTGGGATATGCATACCGATTTGCTGGAATGTTGGACGAATCGGTGGCGGAATGCGAACGGGCGCGTCAACTGGCTCCCTTCGTGAAGGGCAACGGGGCAGTATTAAACAGCTACCTCTATCTGGGGGAGTACCAGAAGTTTCTTGAGAGCCTGCCGGCCGACG
>Ga0302315_10000250_pt1 | contig 65781 bp, 56 predicted proteins | sample III_Palsa_N3_1_FD_200532 | JGI IMG/M metagenome (GOLD analysis project Ga0302315, IMG submission 200532) | Peat permafrost microbial communities from Stordalen Mire near Abisko, Sweden - III_Palsa_N3_1 | ecosystem: Environmental > Terrestrial > Soil > Palsa > Peat permafrost | place: Sweden...
CCAACTGCATTTGGGCCTATCCCTCCTCCTCCTCCACCGGCAGAATTATAATAACCGATGCCAGCTCCACCCAGCATGCCTCCACCACTCGCTGACAGCCCGTTACCACCATCGCTAACACCACCAGCCCCCCCCCTCGCATTAGAGCCTGTGGCAATCACATTTGTTAAATTTAAAGTCGCTCCTGTATTAACAAAGGCTGCTCCCCCGGCACCCATCCCTCCACCGCCAGGAGTTTGTGCATTTCCCCCTGCTCCCCCAACCGATTGACCTGTTAGAGTGATGCTAGATGAACTAGAAATATTGACCGTTCCGCTATAAACGAAAAAGATGGGGACATTATTAGCTGTGCCATTAATGATTAAATTCTGTACACCAGAACCATCAATGTTTAAGGCTCCTCCCGTTACCTGTAAAAGTGGCAACGGTGTTAACAAGGTAATAGTTGAGCCAGCTGCTATACCATTAAAGCTCAAATTACCACCGGTGTTATCAAGATTTGCTTGTGTGACGGCAGCGCGCAAACTTCCCGCACCTGAATCGTTAGTATTTATAACCTGATAAGGAGGGGCTGACTGTGAATAATCAGCACAGAAAAAGACTGTACTAAAGATTGCTCCTAGTAAAACGTGTTTCAGTCGTTTTTGTTGCACCCCAACCTTCACCCGCCTCTCCTAAGCAACCCCTTGTCCTACGGTGCTAAACCGTGTAGTTACCTTTAAAGCTTATACTAAGATTTTGGGTTCCGCCAAAATGACCTATTAACTAAAAGCCTCCTTTAAAACAGCCATCTAAACTTCAACGATACTGCTTGATTGATTAAAGCTTTTCTCACTTCTAAATCGTATCCGCCGGTAAATAAGAAATCCCCGTCGGACATCAGAGCGCTGATACTGCCACCCACATTAAATCCCCCTTTGGGTGGCGTGGGCGCTTCAGACACAAAAGCACCTCCACCATCGACAAAGCGTGCAGCAGTTTGTAACTTAGGTGATTTAAGATCTTGCAAAAACATCGCGTGTATTTCTGGAATAAATTCATCCGGATAGCGAACAGCTGTTATTTTTCCGCCAAATCCTGCTTGCAAAGTGCTGGTTTGTAGTGCATCGACTCTTAAGTTTGAAACGAGTCCTTGTTCAGTGTAAGAATTTTGTCTAAAACTAGTGTATTGCAACGAACCCATGGGGGAAATTTCAATATCATATAAGGGAATCGTAAATCCACCCTCTACTTTGCCACCATATTGATTCCCGCTGTAAGAAGAAATTGCTGCTTGCTGAAGCACGGAAACATTGCGTTTGCCGTGATAATTATTTTGTCCAATGGCTGCAAGCCCTGTCATAAAAAGCGGGCCATAATCAGCTCTACCATAGATCATTTCTTGTAGCGTATTCATGGTAATAGAACTGCGAGAACCATCGTCTCTCATCACAATACCACCACCATACGCAATGGCGGCACCCATTCGTAAATGATCACCAATCGGTGTATCCCATAAAAACCCAAATCCACCCGATGTTGCTTGGTATCCGCTAATGCCACTGCGGATATCTTGTCTGGTAGAACCCCCAAATAAGAAGGGACCATAAGCCGTTTTATTTTCGGCCATGTCCCCTGCCACATATCCCGTCGAGTCAACATTTAGGCCCGATGCAACTGCCGTTAAATGTCTCGCCACACTTTGTTCAATTAATCCTTGTGTACGACAAGCCATCATCACATTCATGCCACTCGTTTCACCTGGGATCAATTGTGCAATCACGCTCTCAATCCCTGCGTCGGTTGATTGTGCGTCTAATGCGTTAATAATCGGGGCAAACTTAGGATTGGTGCGATTTGCATCTAACACGCCAGCCACTTGGCTTAACCCAGGAGCACCTTCTTCATTCACAATATCGGAGAAGGTAATAATTTGTGTGACCAAGTTAAAATCATTTCCATTAATGACAGGGTTAAATTTCAAAGTGGGTGTTGCTGGTGAATAGCTAATAGATGGCATGCTAACCACATTAAATCCACCCGTCGAAGTAATAATAGGAATACTGATACCGCTAGTGTTAAATCCTTCTGCCCCGTTGGCGAGTGTGACATTAATGGCGCCACCATTCAGTGTTGTTAAACCGTCAACATTTAATTGACTAAAAGTGGCAGCATCAGCAACGCTAAGATTGTAAGTGCCTTGTTGAGTAAAATCACCAACTACCTGATAGGTTTGAGTATTTGGCTGGTTAATCGTCCCTAAATTATTAATATTTCCAGTGACATTAGCCGCTAACCCCAACACCCCACCCTTGTTAATATTCAACACAGTATTGACTGTAACAGGCTGAGCAATATTTAAGATGCCTGTTTTGCTAACATTAATCGTGTCTATCGTAATGGCCCCAGGATTATTGACCAAAGTATTCACATTAACAGTCCCAGTTCCATTAATAGCACCGGCAAAAATACCGCCGTTTAGATTTAACGTTCCACCATTCATCGTGATAGGGTTAGATAAATTTCCACCATTTTTCAAGGTAATAATCCCCCCGTTTCCTAACGATAAATTCGTATAACCAGTTACTGCATTATTCACCGTAAAATTACTACCCATCCCAATGTTAATATCGTATCCGCCCACGCCTGAAATAATGCCGCTGGTCGATAGTGTCCCGTTTACATTAATAACGCCCGTTGTACCCACCGTTATATTTTGTTCGCCCATATTAAAGCTACCATCGATAGTTAATGCGGCATTATTAGGAATCGCAAGGGCTGTCGTTAAGACGACAAAACCACCTTCGTTAACCGTAAAATTTGAAAAACCTGTTGGCGCATTTAGCACTGTAAAAGCACCTCCATTGTTCACGATAATATTGTCGACATCTACAATAGGTCCGTTGTTGGCAAAGTTAGTATTAATATTAAATATTGAACCAGCCTCACCGGATAGCGTTTGACCGTTTAACTGAAAAACACCTGAATCTGTTAAAACAGCACCCGCAATTAAATTTAACCCCGTGTTGACCAATTGAACATTACCACCTGTCTCAATCGTAAAAAGATTAAAATCTGTTGTTTGCGATGCAACAGAAAATTGACCCCCTGAATTAACGGTGATGGTTCCGATACCATTAATAGGGGCACTACTCGTGAAAGAACTATTGAGCACTAAGCTGGAGTTTGCATTTCCAGTGATTGTTTGCCCAAGGGTATTCAAAGTGCCACTCACGGTTAGAGCAGCAGGATTTGCTGCGTTGACGGGATTAATGAGTGTTAACGGCACAGAGAGATTAGCAATCGCGCCTGAAGCAATGTTGAAATTTGAAAATCCTGTGATCGCATTATTGACGGCTAATGTTCCACCTTGATTGACATTGATAGTCGCGACATTCGTGATAACGTTTGCGGTCGCAGCATTAGCAGTGACAGTCACAGAAGAAGTCCCACTTGGCGCGCCTAAAGCCCCCATTGTATCAATAATTGGCGTTAAAATTTGCCCACCGGCAAAGGTGACATCGCCAGCTGTATTGATTGGAGTAAGGTTATTTTGTGTTTGAAGTAACCCGTTTGGACCAACTAAAATACCTGCACCATTCGTAATAGTAAAATCGGTATAATTTTGAAACGTATTATTAATCGTTAAAACACCAGCATCAACCGCAACTATAAAATTACCCATCCCGACTGTTGTTACCACATTGTTCAGGGTTGAATTCGCTAAAACAGTTAGAGAAGAACCCCCATTCCCACCGCTAATTTGGCAGTCTATCTCGCCGCCATTCATGATAATGGCATTATCATTGGCTAGTATTTGATTCCCAGTCGATTTAATAACCCCAAAATTATTAACTTGAATGGTGCCATTATTAGTCATTGGCTGTGTTTGTAAATCGACTATACCAACTGCTGCTGCCGAGGCTCCCGATACAGTTAATGTTCCGCCAGCTGAGAGTGCAAAGGGCGTATTAACCAACATCTGCCCAGGGCCAACAATATCAAAATTAGTGTAATTTTGTGGCACACCGCCTGGATTGTTTAAATTCAAAACACCTGCACCACTCACTTCAATGGTTGCCACATAGTTGATCTGTTGGGTTGGCGCAAAAGGTTGTGAAATTAATAAAGTGCCAGAAGCAGGGCCCATATTAGCTCCAGTGATACTACCAGTCACATTTCCGCCTGCTATTTCGAGCGTTGCACCATTTAAAATAGAAGTAATATTTCCCGCAATAGAACCATTGGTGGCTAATGCTAACGTTCCTGCTTGAATGACAGTTGTTCCTGTATACGTGTTCGCACCTGCTAACGTTTGTCTACCTATCCCTTGTTTAATCAAGTTACCATTAGCCCCAGAAATAACACCCGAAAAGAGACCATTATTGGCTGTCCCAAAAGTTAAGGTCCCAGTCCCTAATGTTACTGCTGAACCTATCACACCATTTAGATCACCGATTATTTGGTTATTATTATGCAGATCGAAAACAGCACCATTATCTACTTTAACAGCGCCAGATCCTGCTACGCCCGAAAATGTTGGCATGATATTAGGATTTAACATTTGTAAAGTACCTGTAGTAATTTCAGTACCGCCGGTAAAACTACTAACACCTGAAAAACCAACAATAGCATTGTTAGTCGCAGTGATAATCAAATTTCCAGGGCCACTAATTTGACCTGCATAATTACCACTGAAGTTTTGATTAAAAATAACCGTGCCGTTATTCACAATATTATTATTGTTAAAAGAAAGCGTTGTTCCTTCTAACGTGTTAACACCTGCCGCATGTATCCCCATAACTACTGGCACTGCCGCGGCAACAGTAATACCGCCTGTATTCGTATTAGTGCCTGATAAGGTTAATATGCCCCCACCACTGCCTGCTAAGGTAAAGGCTCCCGCACCACTAAACACCCCAGAGAAAGTCGCATTATTTCCTTCAATGTTAATAATGCCAGAGCCTGTCAAAGCAACATTACGGACAGAGTTTAAGCCTGCAGCAAGTAATAATGTTCCATTGTTAAAAGTTAAAGCGCCAGTCGGAGCTGCCCCCAAATTAGCATCAGATGCAATTTGCACTGTTGTATTAGCAATAATGCTAGTTCCACCCGAATAATTGCTTGTTACATTCTCTAAAACGAACGTGCCACCGCCTGCAAATGTTAACTCACCTAGGCTAATAGGCGCGTTGTTAATAGGACCTGTGAGTGTTACCGTATTTCCTGCAGCTGTCTGAATGGTATTATTTGCATTTGCGTCTAATGCAATAGTACGCGCTGTTGTAAAATTATTGAGTAAATTTAATGCGCCACCATTAAAAATCAGAGCGCCGGCAGTGTTCCCTAAGTTATTGTCGGCACTGACAGAAAGTATTCCACCTTCAAAAATAGTCCCATCTGAATAAGTATTAGCTGCTGTTAAAGTGAGTGCATTGGGCCCAAAGTATGTTAACGCGCCAGCCCCGCTTACCACTCCAGCCAAGGCCACTGGCGCATTAGCAACACCAATACCCGTTGAACCTGCACCTGCGTTTAATTGAACCGTAATATGAGAGGTATATGCGGCTGCATTGGTAAAATTCAACTCGGATGTTGTGCCTAGATTGGTTGCCGTTAATTGAACTGTTGGACCTGCAGCAGGTACGCCTAAACAAGTATCTGTTGCAAATGATATCCCTCCACCCGTCACAAACGTGCCACCAGTATAGGTGTTAGCACTCTGTAAAACTAAAGTACCCGGACCTGCAAAAGTGAGAGAACCAGGACCACTAATCGTGGCCGGATTACCCAATGTCATTGTTACACCAGCAGCAGTCGTGCTAAAAATACCACCGCCTGTTCCTAAAGTAATTGCCCGATTTGAAATAGAAAGCCCCACAGAAAACTGTAAAGTAGCACCATTGCTAATGGTAAGTGGTTTTGCAAGAGCTCCTAAATTTCGAGCAGCACTCACTTGCAGCGTACCATTATTAATGGTGGTTCCATTATAATTATTCGTGCCGCTTAAAATTAATAATCCTGTTCCAGATTTAATTAAACCACCAGTATCGTTTACAGCACCAAGGGTTCCTGCAAACGTGGTTCCTACTGGTCCAGCAACGGTTGAATTAACGGTTAAATTAGCTGCTCCGAGTGCAATATTCGCAGCATTTGCACCACTCAGATCTCCAATAGATTGATTGGAAGAATTTAAGTTGAAAGTACCCCCATTCATGGTCACATTTTGGTTATTCACCATTGCATTAGCAGTCGTTGTCTTTAATATGCCACCATTGATTGTTAAACCATTTGCAAAACTAATAATATTTGAAGCTGCTGGACTAAAATTCACAGTCCCACTTGTCATGATCATGCTACCCAAAGAATTAATTGGGCCACCCGATGTTGGTGATAAAATTAATGTTCCATTTCCGCCAGGGTTCGTAACTGTTAGTCCTACGTTAGTCGACGCGCCAAACGTGCCGCTATAAGTGGATGTTGTATTCGTTGGAATATTGGTTGTTAAAGTAGCCGCTCCTGCGTTCGAAAAAATAGCCCCATAGGTACTACCACTAAAAGCCCCTATTGTTTGGCTACAACCATTTAAATCAAAAAGTCCGCCATTTAGCGTCACACTTCCTGTCGTTGGCATCGCGTTGGCAATCAGGGGTCGCAGTTCTCCACCAGTAACCACTGTTCCGCCTGTATAATTCATCCCGTTCGTCGCAGCAGATGCCAACTGCAAAATCCCACTTGAAACCGTTAAGCTGCCTGTAAAATTAAGTGGATTCGCATTCGTCGGTTGCAAGGTGAGTGTCCCTGGTCCTGCGACAATTAAACTACCTGCACCTGTCATGCCACCACTGTAAGTCGATGTACCCGTCGTATTGGAGGTTAATATCGCAGCTCCCTGCAGAGCAGTACCCAAAAGAATAGATGATGTGCTAGTTCCACTTAAAGTTCCGATTGTTTGATTAAAGCCATGTAAATCAAACGTCGCCGATGCTGGACTCGCCCCAGGATTCATCAATACTGCTTGCGGCACTGGTGTTGTCCCTGTCGAACTTGGCATCGCATTCGCAATACCCATTTGCAACGTTCCACCACTAATCGTGGTGCCACCGGTATAATTCATCCCACCAGTAACGCCAGTGGCAGAGGCCAATATCAATTTACCGCTCTTCAATGTTAAACCACCCGAAAAAGCAATCGGATTCGTCCCTGTCGGTTGCAAGGTTAATTGTCCTCCGCCACCTGCCCCAGTACTTTGAAAAACAAAACCTCCTGTCCCAGACATACCGCCACCATAAGTCGATGTACCCGTCGTATCGGAGGTTAATGTCGCACTTCCTAAAGTAATGATGGATGTCCCAGCAGTTGCCCCTGCATTTACCGCACTTAATGTCCCTATCGTTTGATTAAAACCAGCTAAATTAAAAGTGGCTGTGACAGTATTAGCAGGATTCATCAACACTGCTTGCGGTACCGGTGTTGCCGCTGTCGAACTCGGCATCGCATTCGCAATACCCATTTGCAACGTTCCACCACTAATCGTGGTGCCACCGGTATAATTCATCCCACCAGTAGCGCCAGTGGCAGAGGCCAATATCAATTTACCGCTCTTCAATGTTAAACCACCCGAAAAAGCAATCGGATTCGTCCCTATCGGTTGTAGCGTTAATTGCCCTCCACCGCCAGTGCTTTGAAAGACAAAACTACCTGTACCATTACCCGATATACCTCCACCATAAGTCGAGATGCTGGTCGTGTCTGAGGTTAAGATCGCGGTTCCTAAAGTAACCACTGCAGTCCCTAAACCACTTGAACTTAATACCCCTATCTTTTGACTAAAACCATTTAAATTAAAAGTGGCTGTGACAGTATTAGCAGGATTCATTGTGACACTACTAGCAGCAGGTATTGTGTTCACACTTCCAGTCTTTAACGTTCCAGAAGTGACTGTTACGCCTCCTGTAAAATTATTGGCTGCTGTGAGTAACAAGGTTCCACCGACACCATTTTGAACAAGACTGCCTGAACCTCCTGTCCCAATCACACCACTTAAAGTAATGGTTCCTCCTGTGTTGTTGATAGTGAGCGCATGCCCACCGAGCCCTATGGTACCGCTCAACGTTAAATTATTTGTCCCACCGATAAAAGAATTTGCATTTAGCAAACAGTTATTCGTTGTTACTACTGCGGTGCTGGATACTAGTGTACCGCCATTTAATGTTAAGTTACCTGTTCCTAACGCTGCGTTATTTCCGATAGATAATGTCCCAGCACTAACCGTCACTCCTCCTGTAAAAGCATTCGCTGCTGGTAATGCTAATATGCCAGCACCCGTTAGCTGAATACCCGCTCCTCCTGAAATGGAGCTCGCTCCTCCTGAAATAAAATCACCCAATGTTTGCGTCAGTCCAGCCCCTACATTAAATGTAATAGTCCCAGATACTGCATAGATATCTTCACCATCTGCAGTACCAGCAGATCCACCAGCAGATCCTGCGACGCCCGCTGCGACAGAATTTCCTGAAAAATTTGTATTCTGTGTAGAATTTTGAAATGTAACTGTTCCTCCCGATTCTACGAAAACGCCTCCTCCTTGCGCCGAACCCCCACTGGCGCCAGTAGATGTATTGCCTCCCTTACCACCCCCATAACCCCCAGCAGCCAGTGTCGAGGTGTTATTGGATCCACCACCACCACCCCCAAAACCCCCTACTCCTCCTGCGCCATTGGTATTGCCTGTGCCACCTGCACCACCACCGCCACCAAACTTTCCACCAGCACCTCCTGCTCCAGTAGTAGGACTAGATCCGCTATTTCCTCCACCGCCACCGCCATAGTTAAGGTTACCACCACCGCCGCCGCCCGCACCGGTACCACCTGCACCACCGCCCCCCCCTCCGTTTCCTCCAGGGCCTGCCGTAATAATTCCGTTGCCTCCAGATATAGTCGAATAACCTCCATATGCCGCCGCTCCCAAACCACCTCCACCACCGCCACCATCACCTCCGGAACCAGAAATACTTCCGAAGCCTCCACTCGCGGAAATCATTCCTCCCCCCCCACTCCCAATACCTTCACCTGAAAGAAAAGGCCCCCCATTCCCTCCCTGGGCTACATTGGAATTAAAATTCACATCGATAAAAGTGGCGTTGGCGTTAGTGCTAATATAAGCACCACCTCCTGCGCCAAAACCACCACCCCCCATACCTGCGACGCAAGGTCCTCCCCGTCCACCTATCGAGCTCCCGCTCTTTAGCGTCATATGAGAAATAGAAATAGTAGAATTGGCCACCGTTGGGTCTATGAAAAAAATTGGGGTTCCACCAGGCGCGTTGTATTTTGGTGCGGTAAAGGTATTGCCAACAATAGTTAAACCGGAAGAGCCAACGATTGTCATCGCCGCTTGGATAACTAAAGGAGAACTAGCAGTCGAGCTATCTAGGTTAATGGTGCTATTTGCTGGCAGCGTGGATGTTATGGTACTGCCCGGATGACTGTTTGCTTGGATGATAGCGTAACGCAGGCTTCCCGAAGCAGGGCTAGAAGCAGAATCGCTAGTATTTGTGACTGTATAGGAAGCCGCAGTAGCACTAGAAATAAATAGAAAATTACTGATCAGAATAAGACCAGATCTGCTTAAAAAAGCTTTTAAAAAGAAGCGGTTGAGAAAAAATGTTAGCGGCCATTCCTTAGCCATCAAACTTTCCTAATTATATATATTTAGAGCTATCGTTCTCCTTAAAGCTTAGATAAAGATCGGGCGGTTAGCTACAACACTACAGGTATTTAAAGTCAGTATAAGGAGCTGTATCCCTATGTACACCAGTTCGAACCTCTTCTGTTACCCAAAATGAGCGATTAGCTCGAGTAGCAGCAAAGCCCCAAACCATTGGATCCACCGCATGATAAGACACATTCAAACAATTAGCAGGATCTTTCTTTAAAGTTACCGTGGCTGCTCCTAATGGTGTCAGCGTTGACTGGCTCAACTGATGTAATCTTGTTAGCATTGATAAATGCGAAAGAGAAAAAACGGGAATAGGATGCACTCCCCCCTGACTCCAATGATCCAGAAAAGCGGTGATCTTTGTCTGATGATAATCAGTTCCTACCGCTGGCCAATCATTTTCTTCCGTACAGATCGCCTTAATAACTACCCTGCCATTGGCTACACAAGCCTCTATTTCTGCCATTAGCGCTTCCATTAACTTGTCTTCTTTTCCACTGGTTTCTTGCAGGACAACAAATAATATGAGCGGTTTTCCTGAAATAATAGGGTATTGGTTACTCATTTTGTCTTCTTGGTGAATCGCCAGCATAATAGTAAGATAAATATCTCGTAAATTCCCTCTTATTACTGTTGCAGTCATTTGATTGTCTTGCATATCTTTAGCTATCTGGTTTATTGCCTTCAATCCATCAAACACCAAGGATTCATCTCCTACAGGGCGACCTTCGCTCATTGCCAAAAGATTAGCACGATGATCAACAGATAAAGTATGGCAATGCTGGATAGCAGGTCCATGAAATCCGCAAGCAATTCCAAGCGCACTTAGTGTTAACATAATTGGTAGTGCATAATTGCCACCGACTATTGCTTTTGGTCCCAGCGAACTTAAATCTTTCTTTTTCAATTTTTCGCCTAAGTAATTCAATATCAAAGGCATTCTGAGGTCATGAGGATCAACTTCTCCTTTTTCATCAAACCAAATAATTCTTACATTCGGATCAACAATAGCTTTTACAATGCTATCTGCGACAAATTCGCATTCGATCGGATCTAAAATAAAAGCTTTAAAAAGAGACATCCCTATCTCCGGTTGAGTCAGTTCAGATTCGATTTTAGCTATGTCGAGAAAAGAATGATTCTCAATAGCAAAGTGATACCCTGGAAAAGTCGTTTTTACATGACGAATAAGAGAAGCAAACTCTGAGATGACTTCTGTTTTATCTGCCCCCAACCAACGTTCCGCTTTTTTATGCTCTCTCATTCTATCTTGAATATCTGTGTAAGATTTAATCGTATTAATTGGGATAAATTGTATTATTTTTAATGCTTCTGCCGAAGTAGGTTTCACTTGCTCTCTACTCCATTCTTTTAAACTGTCTCGAGTAATGCTAGGAGCAATATCCATCGGGGTAAAATAGCGGGGCGAATCTTTTTCATCACTCCAAAAGGGGAATTTTTCAATAGGCGTTGCAAGCGTTATTCTTTGATAAGATAAGTTCAAACTGAATTGAACTCCATCCGATAAAACTGTCGCATTTGCTATACCAAAAGGAATAATTGTTTGCACAGCTCGCTCTGTTCTAGAACTATGCCCCACTCTTAAACCAGAATATAGCGGAATATTAAGTGCTGCACAAAATTGCTTCATCATCTCAACTTTTGATGGGGTTGTTAAGGCAACAGGATTACTAGGGGTCACCGAATAACCAAGACACACGAATGCTATGTTTAATCTTCCTTTCTTAATCTCTGCTGCGAGCCGCTTAACCAACATCTCTTCATTGCCCATATCGAGCTGTTCAAAAATAAGCGCTAAGGGTTTGCCTGAAATAATAGGGGTACTGCTACCCTCTTCAGCATCAAGAGTCGCTTTTAGAAAGCCATAAACTGACTGTAATAAACCGCCAAACACAGTGACTGACGTTGGAGAATTTCTGTTAACAAAATCACGTGCTGGGTTATTTTCTGCGACTAACCCCTCAATGCTTAATACATCATAATTTTGATCAAAAACAGATTTAAGAGATAGAACCTGATCATCGACTAAACTACTTTCTTCTAATCCGCTCATATCTTGCGCATGAGGTCCATGAATGCCTCGGCACAAACCACGTGCTGCTAGCGACCCTAAAAGAGCTGCAACACCACAATAACCCACGACTGGTTTTTGACGAAAATTTTCAACGCTTATTCCTCTCTCTAAAGCAATTTTATAGCTATGCTTGATAATGCGGCCAATTTCAAGATCGGTCACGAATAAAGTATGATATTCACCAGATGTTAGTAACCAAATCGCCTGAATCTCATCGTCCTGCAATGCCGTCATTAATGTTTCTGCTGTCAGTTCACTTATTTTTGGCGTTTGACATAATGCAGAAAAAAGCGCAGGCCCCATCTTAGGCTCAGCGAGAAGTTTGTTTTGGAAAACATCCACTTTCAGTTCATCTAAAGAACTAAAACGATATCCACCAATATCAAATACATAACTTTCGCCAAATCTCTGGAGTAAAGGACGCAAAATGTCGCTGATAAATTTCACGGCTGGAAGAGTGTCATTTTCTCTTATTAAAACAGAAACTCTAAGAGGATCTAGAGACTGTAAAGGAATAAGCTTGATAGTTGGCATAGTACACCTTGTAAAAGTTAACAATAATTCCGTTTATGAGAGCTATTCGCTATCTGTAACTAGCGATTATTTCTTAAATTTTAAATAAAATCAATGTACAATACATTTAATAACCATTCGTACCAGGATTTTGCAGATGCGCCAAAATGACCTATGCTGTTTAAGCCTATTGTTGATATTAACGCTGGGGATTACAGCTTGCACCAAGCCCATCAAACCCACGGTTATGGCAGAAAATAAAGGTTTTAAAAAAATACTCATTCGAACTCACCCTTTTCTCTTAACAAGCTATCAAAGAATTCAACCAGGGGCAGAAAGTCTCAGACTCTACATTGAAGGCGATGGTCGCGCATGGATTTCTCGGCATCAACTTTCCACCGATCCCACCCCACGCCAACCTTTAGGCTTACAATTGGCCCTGCAAGACAGCAGCGCATCCGTTGCCTATTTAGCCAGACCTTGCCAATATACCCCCCATACTTTAGATGCCGCTTGCCAATCGGCTGTTTGGTCTCATTTACGTTTTTCAGAAACCGTGATTGCCGCTATGAATGAAGCCGTCACTCAATTAAAAAAAACCGCAAAAGCTAAAAAAATCCAGCTAGTTGGTTTTTCTGGTGGGGCAGCGATTGCTGTATTAATCGCCGCACGCAGAGACGATATTGAAAATTTAAGAACCGTTGCAGGCGATCTGAATCATGAAACTTTAAGCCAATATCATGCCACAACGCCGCTCACCGGATCTTTAAATCCCAGCAATGTGCTCCAGCAGATAGCAAAAATTCCGCAATGCCATTTTAGTGGGGAAAAAGACAAAACTGTCCCGCCTTTTATTGCAACCGAATTTGTGGATAAAATTAACCAACAGGGTTTTGGCTGTGCAACGCAGGTAATCATGAAAAATAACACTCATCATCAAGCTTGGGAACGGCAATGGAAAAATTTGTTAACATTACCGTTAGAATGTGTCCGACCAATTTCTAAAACAAAACGGGTTAAAGAGACAATTTCCCCATAAACGATTACGCTCTACCATTGATAGATTTGCTTCTTCGCAAACGCTCATCCAGCGAAAGCGAATCGTCTCAACGATTTCGTTAATGATCTCACGGGCACTGCTATCAGTTAATTGAAAATATTGTCTGATAGAATAAATATTAGCCAAAGTTGAAAAATTTCCTTCCAAGCCTTCTATCGCCATGGCTTGTGTTGCTTCTTGCCCAATGCGAGGTTGCGGGCAAAGATCATAGGCGGGGGTTAAACTGAGTGTTTTACCATCCCAAAATGCTGAATGGTTTCTGGCATGATCATCAGTATTTCCAATTAAAATATTAAAGACGAGCCTTTTAAAAAGTTCTGTTAAATCTTGCTGAGGATCGGTGAATTTTTGTCTAATTATCTCTGCTAAATCACAGTAACTAGCGTATCTAGCCTCAAGCTCATTTAACTTTAATAAGCTTAACGCGCTCAACATGAAGCGGCGAGTCACACCAATATTGTTGCTTTCTCGATCAAATCGTTCTACTAATAATATGTCTTTGCCTAACACATTTCGCAATGCCACCCATGGCACATTGAGCCCTACTAACTTTGCCAAACGCATACCAACATATTCTGCTTTAATAACATTAAAAATATCCGTACTCAAGGAAAATTTGGCAATAAAATTTTTGCTACCATCTTGAATCAAAGCTTTTGGCCTAGCGCCACCCACGCTGGTACCACGTAGCAAAGCATACTCCAATTCTGGTGGCAATGGTTTGTTTTGCTCAATAGATAATGCGACCTCTAGCAATTCTTCTAAAGTCACCATTTTTGTTTCTCGGGGAATATACTCAAAAGGTGATGTTTGAAAATCTAAAGCCCCTATCCTATCGCTACCTGATAGCAACAGATAGTCTAATTCGTCGGAATTTAAATTGGCGTATTGATAATCTATGACACGACGACCCCATGCATCAGGAGCAGAATCTCGCAAACAAGCGTGTACCGTATTCATCCCTTCCGGAAAAACATTGCCTGGTTTTAAGGGTAATTCGATGGGAGACAGCGGAATAGCCTCTCGATTTTCTAAATAACTTCTTCCATAAGTAAAGAGATGTAATGTATTTATTTTTGATAGCCGCCCTGCAACGATGGGAAAAGTTTTCCCGGGTAACCAGATCCAAACAAAAGCATGATCGGCATTTTTTATTTTAAAAGTTGTCATCAGTCGGCTCATCTTTAAAACGCACGCGTTTAGGTAAAACGGCATTAAAGCTGGCAAGCGTGCGCTGAGATTTTTGCAACTCTAACGCATTATCCGCCAGTAATGGAATACCCACGATGGTAGCAGCTTCAAAAAAAACACCAATCGCCACTTTAGGATCGCCTTTCTCTATCGCTATCACTGAATAACGACTGACATTTAACCTTTCAGCAAGATTACTTTGCGACAATCCGCGCTCGGTTCGAGCTGCTCGAATAAGTGCCCCAAATGTTTTAAGCGCCAAACGGCTCAGCTTAGACAAAACCCTATCAGCCATCAAAATGTTCCTAATAATCAACCTTAAATCGCTTAAGGTTGATTATAATAAACAATTGATTATTTGTCAACGATTGTATGATATATTGATTTCTACCAACTGAGGACCTCATGAAATCACTTAAAATCGTTTCCAGAACCAGCCCACTCGCCTTATGGCAAGCAGAACAGGTGAAAGCAAAATTGCTATTACTTAATCCTTTGTTAACAATTGAGATTATTGGCATTAAAACAATCGGCGATCAATTGCTCGATGTTTCTTTAGCCAAAATAGGTGGCAAAGGATTATTTGTAAGCGCCTTAGAAGACGCCTTATTAAAAAATGAAGCAGATATTGCCGTGCATTCCATGAAAGATCTTCCTGCTATATTAGATCCTGCTTTTACGATTGCAGCTATTCTAGAACGAGAAGACGCCAGAGATGTTCTCGTGTCACATGACAACAAAAATTTAAACGAATTGCCGGAACATGCAATCGTTGGTACGTCTAGTTTACGTCGACAATCTCAGCTCTTAGCATTGCGATCGGATCTTAGCGTCTCTCCTTTACGCGGCAATGTTGAAACGCGTTTAGCAAAACTAAAAGACAAACAATACGAGGCGATTATTTTAGCAGCAGCAGGCTTAAAACGATTAAATTTACAACATCATATTCAACAGTATTTTGAACCGACAGAAATGCTACCTGCCATTGCACAAGGAGCCCTTGCCATTGAATGTTGTCTTGATAACCTTGCAATACGCGAACAACTGCAAGCACTACATCACTTACCCACGGCCGCTTGCGTCTTAGCAGAAAGAGCTCTTAGCGAAAGCTTAGGGGGTAGTTGTACCTTACCACTCGCAGGATTAGCAACATTCACCACAGCGCATACCCTAACGCTCACCGGCAAAATAAGTTCTCCCGATGGAACACGCGTTATCACCAGCACAGCAAGCGGTCCCTCAAACAATCCCGTCGCACTTGGCCAAAGCGTTGCTAAAAATTTATTCGCGGGCGGCGCTACCGAAATCATCGCATTATGCACGTCTTAATCACGCGTCCTTTAGAAACAGGCGCGCCACTCATTGAAAAGTTATTGTCTTTAGGGATAAGGGTCACGCACTTTCCCGTCATAACGTTTAAAGCCACCCTAAAACAGCCGACACTGCAGCAAGCCATTCGCATACTCCCTCACTGCCACATCGCCGTTTTTGTAAGCCAAGCCGCCGCGCATTTTACGTTACCCCACATTTTAGCAGCATGGCCCCTGTTGCCTGCGGTCACCTTTGCTGCTATTGGCCCCAGCACAAAAAAAGCTTTAAACGACTATGGTGTTTTATCTGTTGTCACCCCAGAATCTCCCCCCTTCGAAAGCGAAACTCTGCTAAAAATCCCAACTTTTCAAATAGTTTCTGATCAGCACATTCTCATTTTTAGAGGCAATGGCGGACGAGATTTACTAAAAAGTACTTTAGAAAGCAGAGGGGCTCTGGTGCAATGTATCGAGACCTACGAGCGCAGACGACCTACCCCTCCTTCCAAAGCCACTTTAAGCACCTGGCGCCAGACATCTTTTGACGCCATCGTGTTAACGAGTCTCGATTGTTTAAAGCATCTTTTATCCTTAATCGGTCCTGATCATTCATGGCTAAAAGAGTGTCCCACCATCGTCGTCGGTTTGCGCATGTTCGAAGTCGCGAATAAACTAGGACTTAAGAGAGTATTTATTGCAGCAGGGGCGGATGATACCTCTATCATCCAGGCTCTGACCACTTTGAAAGGATAAAGCGTATGAAAACAACGATTTTCACCTTGTGCATTGCCATCGGTGTGGCCGTATTGAGTTTGTTCCAATTCGATCGGTACCAAAAATTTACCTATGCAACCGAGTCACACCTGAATGAGCTCGACAAAAGCGTTTCCCTCAGATCAAACGACACGCACAATGAAGTTGAGCAACTAAAAAAACAAACCCATGATCTCCTGCTACGGATTCAACACTCCAGTTGGAAAACAAGCGAAATTCATTATCTCATTACCCTGGCTGCGACGCGTTTAGACACCCTGCGCGATGTTCCGGCTGCTATTCGTTTACTAAACGCCGCAAACGATCGCCTGCAAGCCTTAAACGATCCCAGTCTAGCGGTCTTACAACAAGCTTTAAGTCGCGATTTAACCGCTTTGAAAAATGTCTCCCTTCCTGATAGCGCCGTACTCTGGACAAAAATAGGGACTGTGATTGCAGACTCAACCACGTTTACCCCAAATCACGCGAAATCTACCTTGCAACCTATGGATGAGACGCCCGAGTCGACTGAAACCCACACCTCACAACCTGGCTGGCAGCAAAAATTATGGCAGAGCTTAAAAGAGATGAAAGATCTGGTTAAAATTCGTCATTACAGTAAACCGATCGAACCCTTATTAACAGAAGCCCAACAAACCATGGTGAAAGAAATTCTTCGTTCGTTACTCGAGCAAATTCGTTTTTCTATTCTCGAAAATAATCAAACTATTTATGACGGGGCTTTAAAAGATAGTATCGATTGGTTAAACACCTATTTTGATACAACCGACGGCCGTGTGCTCGCCGTACAAGAAAAATTGGTGGCCTTGCAAAAGGTTGCACTGAACCCCAGCATTCCGTCTTTAAGCGTCTTGCAATCACTCGATAAATTAAGGTAAACCCTGATGAGATTATGGATTTTTATTAGTGCACTCGCCTTAGCAACCGCAATCGGTATTTTTATTACCCAAGATCCCGGCTATGCCTTATTTGCTTATGGAGATTGGGCAATCGAAATGCCTTTATGGGTGTCTGCCATTGTGTTTATTGTGGCAGTGACACTGGTAATCGTTACTTTAAATCTCATCAACACTATTTTTTTCAGCTCCCGCCAAGTCAAATTGTGGTGGGGCAAACATCAAGAACAATCTGCTCGCAAAAAAACCCATCGCGGTTTAATCGAATTAGCGGCTGGGCGTTGGAAAAACGCCGAAAAATATCTCATCCAAAGTGCCGCTCACAGCGATACCCCTTTAGTCAATTATTTATCTGCGGCGAAAGCGGCTGAAGAAGGCGATTCTCCCGAACGACGAGATCGTTATTTACAACTGGCTTTCGATGTCAGTGCAGGATCGGATGTCGCCGTACGACTCACGCAAGCACAATTACAACTAGAACATGGTGATTTAGCCCAAAGCATTCGTAATCTGGAACGCTTACGCGAAGAAGCCCCGAAAAATCCTAAGGTTTTAAGACTGCTTTGTACCCTATACGAAGCAATGAATGATTGGCAGTCTTTGTATGCCTTGCTACCATTCATGCAGAAAACACACGCGCTCACTCCTGCTGTTTTAGAAAAGCTAGAACAAAAAGTTTACCCCCCTCTTTTACCGCTGTTTGGCGAAAAAGGACTCAAAGCACTCATGACTTTTTGGCAAGACTGTCCAGCATCGATTCAATCAAATCCCACAGCGATCGCTATTTACGCGAAAATTTTAGTGCAAAAAGCTGCCATGGCAGAAGCTGAAAATCTGCTCCGACAAGCTTTAAAAAAATGCTGGAACAGCCAGTTGGCCTATCTTTATGGCACACTCACGACCAGTCATCCTAAAACCCAGCTTTCATTCATCGAATCTTTTCTCTCTACTCATCCAGATGATGCAATCTTATGGCTATCAGCCGCTAAGATTTGCTTAAGCAACCAGTTATGGGGGAAAGCACGTGATTACTTAGAAAGCAGTTTAAGTTTAGCTCCCTTGCCCGAAACGTATGCGCTCTTAGGCCAATTAATGGAACAACTCAATTTAAGAGAAAAAAGCGATCAATATTACAAACAAGGCTTGCTCGCTGCGACTCAAACAACGACGGACTATCTTTAAACACCAATTTCGTTTTAGATATTAATTTAAAACGAAAAGATGGAAAAAAATAATTATATTAACTAAATTAAGAATATTAAGTCTTTTGTTATCAATACGTCCAAAAAGGTCTTCACGATGAATGACACTAAAAATGAAGGTTTTTCTTTAATAGAATTAATGATAGTTATCGCGATTATTGGGATTTTAGCGGCTGTTGCGATACCAAGCTATCAGATTTACGTCGATAAAGCGCGCTTTGCTGAACTATTTTCCGCGGGGAAAGCGGCTCAAGATGCTATTGCTGAATATACGACCCTTAATGGCGGGTTAGATAATGTTGCCTTTAATACTGATAATGGCTGTACTATTATTCCATTTTCTTATCCCACAACCAATAATGTCGCAAGCGTGACTATTGATTCAGCTTGTAACATAACGATAGCGGGAGGGGCGAGTTTTTCAAATCCTCCATCACTTCATTTTTATCCTCGTACTAATTACCCTGATGATGGCTCAATACAATGGCAATGCGCAACATTACCTTATAGGTATCCATCTGCGCCAGCTTCTTGCCCTTCTCCCTCTGATGGATAAAGAGTAAAGATTGATTACCTTTAACGAGGGATATCAAATTAAAATATATACAATCGTTCCTAAGTAGATGGTGTAGAGCGCGAGAAATAATTTTGGGATCAGTGTTTCTTTTTCCAAAATGACATTACCCTTATTAGCTCCTCCTTCTTCTAATTCAGCCAGCAGATCCGTTCTTAAGGAAAATACCTTGGTTGGCATCAAATTTTCAAAAAACTGAATTAAAGAGTAATTAATAAAATTAAATCGCTTGAAAGAGTCAATCAAAACAAGCCAATGAACTGAAATGAGAATGGCTACTATTAATAAAAACCCTAGCATTAAAGCGCTTCCAGCTTTTACTTCATTTAGATGAACCATTTGAGAAAAAGCAGCAAAGAAGATCCAATTGATAGTAATAAAGATGTTATTAACATCTTTTCTTCTTTCTTCAGTTTTTTGCGCAGATTCTACTAGCATTTTATACTGGTCAAAAAGCACTTGTTTCTCAGTAGGAATTTTCATATCAATCTGCATATTTAAAAGTCTTGATTCAATTTTATTTTTAATCAAGCTCATGTTATCTAGATCTAATTTCTTTGCCATGACTTACTCCTCAGTAAAAATATGGCTTAACTCTATTTATTAGGCCCCTAAAATTTAAGCTTTGTCAATATCAACATCAATATCGCTAAGAAGACATTTAAAGAAGAATATGATAAGATCTCTCTTATAGGAAATCAGGCAAGCAGAAGCTAAGGAGAAAACATGCGGTTTTGCAAGCGTGTTCTGGCATGTTTATTAATCACCTCTTTCTCGAATTCTTATGCAGTTACATATCCAAAAGAAAGTGACGAATATCTAAAAGGATATGTTCAAGCACTCTTTGTCCATGGTTATAGTTTGTCCAGTAATGCTGTTAATGTACAAAATGGAATTGTTTATATTGAATCCAGCCAAATTGATGGAAACATGACTCAAGAACAGTTTATTGAAAAAGTATCCCAAGCCACTTCTTCTCTAAAAGGCATCAAAGGAGTGAGGATAAAACAAAATCAAAAAACACCGGACACAGAAAAACCTATTGATGGCTTAATGCCCTCCCATTCTCTATTTCATGCATTAATTGCCGATCCAAAATGGCCTCGGTTTACGTTAGCTTATCAATACCAATTCAAAAATGGCGTATCAAAACAAGCCTTTGCTCCTAATTTTGGAGCTAGTTTTCCTATTTATCGAGGATTGGCAGATAATTTTGAATGGGAATTTGGTATTCAAGGAGGGTTATTTGCCCTGTTAGATATTCATCAAAATCCCAGCGCTTTAATAAACGCCGACTATTACATCAGTTTGCCCGTTACTTTTCAGTCGGGGCCTTGGTCTGCTATGGCGCGAATTTATCATCAAAGTTCGCATTTGGGTGATGAATTTATGCTAACACAACAAGGAAAAAATACGACCAGAATTAATTTAAGTTTTGAAGGAATCGACTTACTCTTATCGTATTATCATGCCACTGGTGTTCGTTTGTATGGTGGAACTGGATATATTATTCACAAAGATCCCCATGATATTAAGCCATTAAAAATGCAAGGAGGGGCAGAATATCGCGCCGAAAATACTTTTTTGAATGCTAAGCTGCGCCCTGTGACAGGACTTGATATTAAAGCAGAGCAAATGGCTCGTTGGACACCTGGGATCTCATTTAAAACTGGCGTTCAAATTGAAAATTCAATGCTGATCAGTAATGAAATTCAACTGATGCTTGAGGCTTATTCAGGAAAATCAATGAATGGACAATTTTATCAACATAGAATCACCTACGTAGGGATTGGGTTACATGCTTTCTTATAATTTTTGCAAACCTTACTTAATGATACTTTGTAAAAATTGATGAATATCTTCAATTTCTTCAGCTGCAACAGAATGCGCCATGGCATAAGTGCGCCAATCGATCGAATAGCCTAAGTTTTCTAAGGCATGATGCGCAGATTGCCCTAACATGAGTGGGACAACCGGATCAAACAAACCATGTGCCATCAAAATAGGCGTGTGTTGATTGGCAAGATGCCGTTCTAACACGACTGTTGTTGCTAATGGCAAATACGCCGATAGCACGATAATCCCGGCTAGTTTTTTTTCCAAACGTAACCCTGTGTGCAGCGCAATCGCACCACCTTGGGAAAATCCAGCCAAAATAATCTGATCACTCCTGATCCCTCGTGCTTCTTCTCGTTCGATCAAAGCCCGTATCTGCTGTGCCGATTCTTTAATCCCCACCGCGTCTTCTTCGGCAGCTATGTCACGTTTGGCAATATCATACCAGCCGCGCATTTCCATGCCACCATTCACCGTAATGGGCCGTATAGGGGCATGGGGAAAGATAAAACGTGTTTTCAATAAAAGTGCCGCGTCAAAACGCTCGATCACTGGCACAAAGTCATTACCATCGGCTCCCAAACCATGCAACCAAATAACCGTTGCGATCGGATCGTTTCCAGCAGGGTTTAGTTCAATGGTGGCAGGTGTGTTATTCAATGCAACTAACTCAATAAACTCACAAGATTTATCATGGCATGAAATTCCGAATTCGTCTATGGCATATTTTCGAATTTATATGATACTTTATTGATAGACATGACACAGAAAGGACGAAAAAACATGATGAAATGGTTTAAAAGGCTCATCGCACTCTTCTTAGGACTCGCCTTTTTACTCGGATTAGGGACTGTCGCTGTGGTCAATTTCGTCGATCCTAATCAATTCAAAGAAAAAATAGAACAAATTGTCATGGTCGAAACAAATCAAGTGTTAACGATTGATGGCCCGCTCGCTTGGCGCTTGTACCCAAGCTTATCTTTAGAAATGCACGATATCACGCTCAATAATACCAGCACTTTCAAAGGCACTCTTTTTTCGGCTAAAACAGCCGCCCTTGAATGTTCTGTTTGGTCCCTGTTTTCAGGAAAAGCACTCTTAAACCTTAAGCTACAAGGTTTTAATATTGCCTTGCAAAAAAACGCGGCTGGGATCAACAATTGGGATAATTTAACTCAAAAACTCAGCGCTAAAAAAAGCACGAAAGAGACAACTAGCTCTTCTTTTATCGCTATTTTGATCAATGGGTTGAATATTAAAAATGGAGCCGTCTCCTTTAGAAATCTTCAAGATAATTCGATAAATGAAATACAGCAGCTGGATTTAACAGCCGAAAATTTATTTCAAAGCGTGGTAGGATTATCACACCCGCTTTCTATTAGTTTTGGACTTAAAAATAATACGCAAGCTATTTCTACCGTTTCTTTTAAAAGCAATTGGTCGTTAGATCAAAATCTCAGCGCTGTCTGTTTAAAAGATATTAAGCTTGCGCTTAAATTACCGGCACTAAATGCTGTCACCTTAACCGGCGAGACGACCATCCAATTTGCAGCAAATAAACCCCTCAGCATTGCCGGCGCCTTTGCTTCGGACAAGCTAGACTTCGACAAGCTCTCGCTGACGAAATTTAAAACAACGCTAAATTTCCAAGATAACATCTTGGATCTTTCCCCGCTCACTTTTCAAATGGCGAATGCCACGCAAAATATTCGGCTAAAAATTAATTTAAAAGGTAACACGCCCCAATATCATTTAAATCACAGCACTCAAAATCTTGATTTAGGAATGCTAGTCGCTTCATTCGTGAATGATAAAAAAATAGAGGGAAGCACTAATATAACGCTAGATCTTTCTTCCAAAGGAAGTAGTCAACATGAACTATTAAGCAATCTTTCCGGACAAACTAATGTCGATATTCAAAACGGAAAACTCTATGGAATAGACTTAATTGCATTGCTTAAAAATGCTGAAAAGACAGTGCATGATCTATTGGCTTCTGTGACCTCTAAACAAGTCGTGAACAGCGATGCGGCCTTAGATACCACACAAAGCAAATGGGCGACCACGACTAAAAATGCCTATACCCCTTTTGACACGCTGAAAATAAATGCGGAAATTCGCCAAGGAATTGCCACGCACTCAACCTTAAGCGTTACCCACCCGGAATACCATATTAATGGCAATGGAACGGTTCAATTAACGAATCAAACCCTACAGTACCAAGCGGCAGTTTTACTTAAAAGCAATCCCTATCCTGCCAGCGATGCAATTGGCAGTTATTTAGCAGCAGTTCCTCTCCCAGTTCGAATCGAAGGCTCATGGGTAGATCCTAAAATTCGACCTGACATGAAGACATATTTTAATACCAGTTTTCAATACGCTCAAAAAAGCCTCGTGAAACAAACAATCAATAATGCTGTGCAAAATACACTCAGTAAATTTTTAAAGAATGGACTTTAGATGCTAGTAAAATTTTCAAAAGGTATTGCTGGTTGTTTTTTAGTTGGGTTTTTAGCGTTCGTCGGGATCGTGACTTTGGTCGATCCTAATCAGTTTAAACCCACTCTATCAACCTATCTTCAGAAAAAAATGGGCGGGAATTTAACTATCCATGGACCTTTGCAATGGCAAATGGATCCCATGCTCTCTCTAGCAGCTTACGATGTCTCACTGGAAAAATCGGGACAGACATCACAGATGCTCACTGTCAAAAAATTGAGTTTACGGCCAAAATTATCGACCATTTTTTCTGAAAAATTTTGGACAAATGTTGAGATAGACGGTCTAACACTTAAGCTTGATCAGGCGACCACCATTTCTCAGCAAGGAACACTCAAAGCAAAATGGGCGTTCACTGAAAAAACTGCCGAAGTCATCATGGAAGATCTGCAGGTTAATGCTAATACTCCTCAAACTTCATTAGGCGTCTTAGCAGGCCAACTACATATCACTGCCTTGCCCCATCAACCAGTCATCATTGGAACCCTGCAATTATCCAACGTGGAATTATCTGCTCTCTTAACGGCTTTTAGCATCCCAATTCCTCCTTCTTTTCCCAAAGCCACCCAAATAAATGCGACATTTAAATTTGAATCTCCTCATTTAGAAGTTTCTTCTTTAATGCTGTCGCTTGAAGGAAATGGCACGATTGAAGGCGCTTTTAGGACTAATTTTCCTGTGGAGTCGTTCAATGCTTTAAACTTAAGCGCAGATTTTACCGGGAAAAAATTACGCATCGGCTTTCTGCCTGTGAATGAATGGAACGCCCATCTTGACATAAAAAATAAAGTATTCGATTTCAGTAAAATGCAGACGAAAATAGCAAACACGCTGCACCAAGGAAAGTTGAAGATTGATTTTAGCAATCCTACCCCGCATATTTACGGCTTCGATCAAATGAGTAGTACGAATATCCAAGATTTATTAGCTTTATTCAATACGCCCGATAAATTAAGTGGCCGAATTGAAATGGAAACTTCTTTTACCACAGAAGGTGAAACCCTAGCTGCCTGGCGTCAGAACATTGTTGGGAAATCACACCTTGTTTTAACAGATGGAAAATTACATGGCATTCATTTAGTACCCTTGTTACAGCACGCTCATACCACTGTCTCTGGCATCAAAATAGCACTGCAAAAAAAAGAAAATCTCAATATCGCAGCACTCTTAACCGCTGAACTCAGCGAATGGAAACAGCAAGCTATTCACTTTCAAGATTTACAAACACCCTTCCAGTTACTAGAAACTAATCTTATTTTAGAAAATGGCAAAATCACCACCCCCTCGTTTAAATTATTGCACCCGGATTACACTGTCAATGGCAATGGATCAATCGATCTCAACCAACAAACAGCGGAATATCAATTATCTGCCTTGTTAAAAAACCAAAATACCCGAACCCCACTGCTTATTCGCGTACAAGGACCCATGACAGATTTAGCTGTTTCACCCGATTTGGTCCATTATACCAATGCACTACTCCCCTCGTTACCAAAGTTAAAACCAAAATCGGCTATCACGAGCCAAAAGCCCAGTGCTCCAACTCAAATTTCCCCAGAACACGAACTCGAAAAACTGTTTGGTTTACCTTAATGCAGTTTGCGAAAAAATTACTTCGATGGCATGAGAAGCAAGGCCGAAAAGATCTCCCTTGGCAAAAAGATATCACCCCTTATCGGGTTTGGGTATCTGAGATCATGCTGCAACAAACCCAAGTTTCAACGGTTATTCGTTATTATGATAAATTTTTACAACGTTTTCCAAATCTAGCGACCCTAGCAAGCGCCTCATTAGATGATGTTTTTCATTTATGGGCAGGCCTAGGTTATTACGCCAGAGCTAAAAATCTGCACCGAGCAGCTCAACTAATCGCCACCGAAAAAAATGGCGTATTTCCAACCAATTTTGCAACAGTGTTAAGCCTTCCTGGGATTGGCCGATCAACTGCAGGCGCTATTTTGGCAATTAGCGATAACCAAATGCACCCTATTTTAGATGGGAATGTTAAACGCGTGTTATCGCGTTACTTTGCCGTTAAAGGTCTCATCACTGATCCTAAGATTTTAGAAAAACTTTGGCACTTTAGTGAAACAGTCACTCCTAAAAAACAAACTGCTGCCTACACCCAAGCTATCATGGATCTTGGTGCAACACTCTGCACACGCACAAAACCAAACTGCTTAGCCTGCCCTTTGAAAACCGATTGTCGCGCTTATGCGCTAGATCAAGTCTCGCATTTTCCCAAAACACAATCTGCTGTTAAAAAATTAATCCCGACTCGTTCTACCCAAGTGATGCTGATCCTCCATCAACGCCAATCAGCTATTTTATTAGAAAAACGTCCTGTACGGGGAATTTGGGGCGGATTATGGAGTCTCCCAGAGTGTCCCGTGCAAACAGATCTGAAAACTTTTTGCCAAGAAACTTTTGGTTTAAAAATCTTGATAAAAGAAACCTGGGATCCGCTGCGCCATACCTTCACCCATTTCCATTTAAATATTCACCCCGTTGTCTGCCAACTAAAGCCTGAGCCTAAAAACTTCTCCCTAGAGAAAAAATATCAATGGCACTCACGGCATGAAACACATAAACTAGGATTGCCAGCACCGATTAAGCGACTGCTTGAAAAAATAAAATAGAGGACTCTATGACACACCGCGTGTTTTGCATAAAACTGAATAAAGAAGCGCCAGGATTAAACCAAGCCCCCCTCCCCAATGCGCTAGGCATGCGTATTTACGAACACGTCTCTGCAGAGGGTTGGCGTCTTTGGATAAAACACCAAACTTTACTGATTAATGAACACCGGCTTAATCTGACTGAAGCTAAAAATAGACAGTTCTTAGTGCATGAGATGGAAAAATTCTTTTTTGGTGAAGGCAGCCAAACACCAGACGGCTTTAGTACGCCTAAAGATTAACTTAACAAACCTACTTAAAAACCTCTGTTGACGAATGAAGGCGGATACGGTCTAATAAGCTTTTTTCGAGGCCAGATAGCTCAGTCGGTAGAGCAAAGGACTGAAAATCCTTGTGTCGCTGGTTCGATTCCAGCTCTGGCCACCCTTTCTCCTATTATTTTTTTCCGTGTTATAGGGATAGTTTTTTTTATTCAAACTCTATATACTGGCTGCGAATTAGGGAGTAGATATTCGTGGTTTTAAAAAGACTTTTTGGACAAAATAGCCCATCCATCACCCCGCGCTCAACATCAACTGTTGTCCACCTAACTGATAGACGCGATCAGCGAATCGAAAAGCAACTGGCAAAGTGCATGAAAGAAATTCAACAAATGATGGTAGAAAAAAGAAACACTTTGAAGACAGACTCTAAAATAAAGGTGGTATTACATACAGTAAATTAAGCATAATTATTCCCCGGGGAATAATCTATTTTCAAACACGTTCCCGATGAGCACTAAGAAAAACCGCTTCGGCATCATGGTGTTTCAGTTCTTTTACCTGGTTTTCAAAGACATATTCCCGAAGAGCATTAAGACAAGCTGCTTCGACATCATGATGGTTCAGTTCTTTTGCTTGGCTATCGAAAATAATGTAAAAGCGATTAAATTTATCCCGCCGACAGGACATCACTGCCTTATTTTCTACCGCTAATAGTGTCGACTCAAAAGTTAAATCGACACTGGGTTTTGCTTCGTTAATTAAGATCTTTAATACTTTGGATGCCGGGGGAAACTGCTTAGTTTTTTCAATATCTGCTTTCATCGCTAAAGCTTCTGCGTGAACACGATGAAAAATTTCTGGTTTTTTAAGCAGCACAGACAACATATAAGCGTGCTTCACTGAAATATCTAATTTGTTATGGAACAAACCCCGAATCCAATCATGTTCAAAAATTTCGGCCGCTTTAATCATCTTAGAAATCGTGCCTTGCGAAACACCCATGGCGTCCGCCATCTCTGTTTGATTTTTGAAGACGCCAGAGTTCATTTGTTGTGCAAAAGAAAAGGCTCTTTCAAACTCTGAAATATCTTTAGAATCAGCATTTTCGGCATGCATTAAGATCATACATGTTTTATCATCCGCGTTCGTGACGCACACTAAAAACTTTTGATGGGGGACCTCAGAACAGGCAAACCAGCGACGCACCCCACAAATAATTTCAAAATCGTAACGGGGATCATCATTAATACGTCTGACAATCGCCGGTTCAATTTGACCATTTTTTTGAATAGACACAATTAAATCTAAGCATCGATCTCTGGTTAACCAGGCAACGTCCCGATTGTGATATTTCCAAGGCGTACAACGCATTGGATCAACCGTTTGCATCTGGGTTAAAAGATCTTTATCCGAAATCACTGGCATTTAATTCACTCCCACTACCGATACGATATGCCTAGAATTGCAACGTTAAACTGTTATACAAATGAATTCAAGAAAAAATTTGATATTTTTCCTCATTTCATCAGTAAATTGAAAAAATATAATCAATCTCGATAAAAAAGACTGACATAATCAAATAATTTAAGGTAAGGTGGCAGCAACATTACTGCAAGGATGCAACATGATAGAAAAAGGAATACCTGAAAAATTCAAAGATACGTATGGAATACTGCAACTGCTTGCAACAGGAGCACCTCAAAAACGTTCAAAATTATTTTATTTTTTAAAAAAATTAAAAACAAATATAAAAGAAAACTTAAACGATATTTTTCTAACGAAAAACTATTATGCCTCCATAGATCCTTATGAAGTTTATTATGAAATATTTTGGGAAATAAATTATTCTTTTTGAACTGTTTGAAGTACGTTAAGTGTTTTTATTTTCTGAAAGAAAAATATCGTATTTTTCCAATAATGACACAAACGATAAACACAAAAACTGCCATGACAACAATGGCAGGACCCGCTGGCCAATCCCAGGTCTTAGAACACATTAAACCACCACTAACGGCTAATGCTCCAAAAATACTGGATAATACAGCCATTTTTTCTGCTGTATGGCCTAATTGACGCGCAGCAGAAGCCGGGATTAAAAATAAAGCGGTAATTAATAAAACACCCACTAGTTTCATGGCTACCGCAAAAACAAAGGCCATTAACAACACGAATGTCCAGTGAATGCGCTGAACCGGAATGCCTTCTACTGTGGCGAGATCTTCATGAACGGTGATGGATAATAAAGCTCGCCAAATTTTTGCCAGCACGATAAATACAATAACATCCACGCACAAAATCCATCCTAAATCGCTGTTATCGACCGACAGAATATCGCCATATAAATATCCTAATAAATCGATTCTAACGCCTTGCAACAAGGTTGCACCCAGTAACCCGAACGCTAAACTACTATACGCTAGTATACAAAGCACCGTATCGTTCGATAAATATTTTTGACGAGAAAAAAAGACTAAAGCAATGCTCATCAAAATACTCATGGTGATAAGCCCTAAGTAAAGATTAATCCCTAAGGCCAGAGAAAAACATAATCCCAACAATGTCGAGTGAGCCAGCGTGTCTCCAAAATTCGACATCCGTCGCCAAATCATAAAGCAACCTAAAGGCCCTGCCACGACGGCAATGCCAATGCCAGCCAAAATACCACGAGTCATAAAGTCTAATTGCATAGTTCTCCATCCAAATCGTGTTGGTGATTGTGCTGGTGCGCATAGACTAATAATCGTGTCGATTCTTTTTGACCAAATAAACTTAAAAAAGCGGGATGTTGCGTCACCACACTGGGATGTCCCGAACAGCAAACATGCTTATTTAAACAAATCACGGAATCCGTGCCGGCCATGACTAAATGCAGATCATGGGAAACCATTAAGATCCCGCAAGATCGAGTCCGACGGATCTCTGCAATCAATTCATACAATGCCTCTTGCCCTGTCACGTCGACCCCTTGTGCTGGTTCATCCAACACCAACAAGCTTGGGTTTTGTAACAGCGCTCGTGCGAGTAATACCCGTTGTAATTCACCGCCTGACACAGAGAGCACACTCACCGAGTATAAATGTTCAATGTTGAGCTCGCGAAGAATGTGGGTGATCTGCTCTTTGCTAACGCCTGGGACTAATTGTAAAAATCGATTAACAGATAATGGCATAAAAGGTTCTAGTGTTATCTTTTGCGGCATGTAGCCTACCCGAACGCCAGCTTGTAAGGTGATCGTTCCCCCTTGTGGGCGAACTAAACCTAGGATAGCCCGAATCAGAGTGGATTTCCCTGCCCCATTAGGCCCAATCAGGGTTACAATTTCACCTGGGCTTACGGTAAGATCGACTCCTGACAAAACAACCTTTTGCCCAAATTGAACACTCACTTGATGAGCTTTGACTAAGAACAAGGGAATAACCTAAATAATAGTTAGTTAAATTTATGACACATTTAAATATTAGAACTCGACTCTCTCTTTCGTTAGTGCTTTGCTTTTTATGGCTCCAACCAGCCTCTGCACAACTCACTGAAAACAGTCCTAAAGTCGTGGTTAGTATAACGCCATTTTATGGATTAGTCGCCGCTATTATGGAAGGGGTTGGCACCCCAGCCCTATTAGTGCAACCAAAGGCCTCTGTGCATCACTACACGCTCAAACCCTCAGAAATCCAAGCTATTGCAGAAGCTTCGCTCATTATTTGGGGCGGACCCAATCTTGAAACTTTTCTGGTCAAGCCCTTACAAACACTGCAAAGCCATTCTCCTAAAACGCCTGTGCTAGAACTCAGCCAAATTCCAGGATTATTATTACTGACGTCAAAACAAGGCGCGTGCGGACACGCGCACCATGCTTTGCCCGAAACAGGGGTGCAAGCTGTCGATATGCATTTTTGGCTGGATCCGCTGAATGCCATACGGATGGGTGACGCTATTGTGACTGCTTTAACTAATATTGATCCTCTCCATCGTTCTCTCTATCAAAACAATGGAAAACGCTTAAAAGAAGAACTGTTAGCACTCGATAAAACAATTACCGAAAATTTAAGATCCGTCAAAGGCATCCCTTTTATTGTGTTTCATGACGCGTATCAATATTTCTCTCACCGCTATCAGCTAAAGATGGTTGGGATCATCACTCATGATCCTGAATCTTCTACTAGCGCTAAGCGCTTAAACAATATTTTAACGATTATTCAAGATACAAAAGCAAAATGCGTGTTTACAGAACCTAATGCACAAACAAAGCTAGTCAAAAATTTAGTGAAAGATCTGCCTATTAAAATAGGAGAATTAGATCCTGAAGGCAATAAAACTGCCCAAAATTCGAATGGCTATTTTTTGCTTTTAAATAATCTCAGCCATAATTTAAAGCAATGCTTAGAAACAGAAACACCCCTACCCAACGATTATTTAAAAAAGCTTTAAAACATTGCTCTGGCTTTCGATCTTTAATTAAATACTGCTGATAAATAAAGAAACCTAGCACGCCGCCTAAACCCAGATAATAGCTAATATTTAATTTAAGAAAAAACCCTAAAAAAGCTAAAGTCATTAAAAAAACACCTTGTAAAATAGCAATGATTAACCGATCGGCTTTTCCAAATAAAATAGCGGTCGATTTTAAGCCTATTTTTTGATCATCAATTCTATCGACCATTGCATATTCTGTGTCGTAAATAACCGCCCACACCACCGTGGAACAATATAAAATATAGGCTTGCAATGGCACGTGATTTGTTAAAGCAGCAAAGGCCATAGGGACGGCGAGGCCAAAAGCAGCCCCAAGAATACATTGTGGAAAATAAGTATATCGCTTCATCAAAGGATAAATAATCGTTAAGGCAATCGCTACTAATGATATTTTTATAGTGAAGCTATTTAATTGCAAAACCAACAGAAAAGCGATGGCGAGTAAAAAAATAAAAAAAATGATCGCCTCTGTAGGCGTAAGATTGCCTGTTGCCAACGGTCTTTCTTTAGTGCGAGCAACATGCTTATCTATCTTGCGATCGATGAGATCGTTTATCACGCATCCCGCACTTCGCATCACTACCACCCCTAACCCAAAGATCCCGACGACAACAGGATCAGGGCTGCCACTGCCAGCAATCCATAAGGCAATAAGGGTTGGCCACAACAGTAAGAAAATACCAATGGGTTTGTTAAGCCTGGCTAAACGCACATAAGAAAATAATTTTTTGAATTTCATACAGGCCTTATCTCACGCCTATTGAAAATTGTAAAGAGTGCCTAAATCCAAAAGCTGAGTGAGTTCATCTAAGGCCGTATAACTCTCTTCTAATAAACGCGGATCGTGCAGATCTCCATGACTAAGCCTATCGCGATAATGCTTTTTTACCCATTTCACTAAACGCTCATATAAGAAATCATCTAACATCACTGATGGCTTGCAGGCTTTTAACTCAGCTTCTGTTAACACCACTCTTAAGCGTAAACAAGCAGGTCCACCGCCATTTAGCATGCTTTGGTGACAATCGACAAAATGCAGCGTTTTAATGGGATTATCTGCAGCTAAAATAGCCAACAACACGGCTTTTGCCGAATCTTCTTGGCTTTCTTGAGGGGCAATCAATGCCATCTCTCCAGGAGAAACTGTTACTATTTGGCTATTAAAGAGATAAGATTTAACAGCCTCTTTTAAGCTTAAATTTCTGGAGGAAACTGGGAAAAAATAAAAATATTGATTCAGTTTTTTTTGACAAAATTGAAGAAAAACTTCTAAATCGGCAAAAGCTTCTTCATGATACAAAAATACATTTTCATTGCCAACAGAGACTACATCATGGTGAAAAACGCCTTGCTGAATTGCTTCAGGGTTTTGTCTAGCAAAAAAGCATTGCTCTGGATTGATTCGATGAAGGCGAACAATAGCTCGAGAGGCTTCTAGCGTTTGTCGTGCAGGGTAATGTTGATTAAAAAACTTTTCTTTATCTTCTGCACTCCTGCCATAGACAAACAAATGCATGCCAAGCGACCCATACTGTGAGCAGAATCGATGATGATTAGCAGCCCCTTCATCTGAAAAATGATCATGTGCGGGCAAAGGATCGTGAACTTTAAAGTATTGTTTATTAGAAAAAAATTTTTCTAATATTTTATGCGTCAGGCTTGCTTCTAGTGAACGGTGGAAAAAAGTGTGGAGATTAGCCGGAGTAAAATGCACCAAGCCATCTTGAGCATCCACACTAGGAGTCACGGTTGCCGCATTAGCTGTCCACATAGCAGAAGCTGCAAATACATCCCAAAAAAGTTGGGGAGAAGCTTTAAAGGTATCGGTTAATATTTTTTCGTCTCCCCCTGTAAATCCTAATTGCCTTAACACGGGTAGATACGGTCTTTCATGCGGCGGGAATACTCCCTGCGGGATCCCTAATGTTTGCAAAAACTTCATTTTTTTTAAACCCTGCAAGGCTGCCTCGCGGGGATTAGAAACACGATGACTGTTTTTTTCTGATGCCATATTTCCTAATGAAAGACCAGAATACCCATGTGTTGGACCGACTAAACCATCAAAATTGACTTCTATTGTTTTCATGCACTATTCCAAGCCGGGGGTTCTTTTTTCAGGTTTTTTAAGCTGAGTTTCTTCTAAACTAGCAACTGGATAAGCACAATAATCGGCAGCATAATAGGCGCTCGGGCGATAATTACCGCTGCATTGAATACCCCCAAAAGGGGCCTGACTACTAGCGCCTGTCAGCGGCCGATTCCAATGAATAATCCCTGCATTCACGGTAGAAAAAAATTGACGATGTAAGGCCTCACTGTCACACAAAAGCCCAGCAGCCAACCCATAACGTGTATTATTCGCTTCTTTTAAGGCTTCTTCAAAACTATCCACCCAGATCAATTGCAATAAAGGTCCAAAAATTTCTTGATCAAGACGAGATTCAATGGGCGTAACGTCTACTAAACTCGGACTTAAAAAAGTAGCATTATCTGATCTTAATTTTAATAAAGGAACTAAAGCAACCCCGCCTAATTTTAATAAAGATTCGTAGGCATTTACCACCTGTGATGCTGCAAACTCGCTCACCAATGGGCCCATAAAAGGCTCTGGGCTTTCGGTATAAGCGCCCACTTTAATTTTTGAAATTGCTTGTATTAAAGCCGAAATTAATGCTTGGCCCATCGCATTATTCACCACAATTAAACGCCTAGCACAAGTACAGCGCTGTCCTGTTGTTAAATAAGCCGATTGAATAATACAATAAACAGCTGCCTCTAAATCTTCGACCTCATGTACAACCAACGGATTATTGCCGCCCATTTCTAAGGCTAATAATTTCCCCGGGCGCGTCGAAAATAACGTCGCTAACGCAGCACCTGTTTTAAAACTACCGGTGAATAATACTCCATCAATGCCCATATGTTCGGCGATTAATTGCCCTGTCTCTTTTCCACCTTGTAATAACTGAATAACGCCCTCTGAAATACCAGATGCTTCCCAACAAGCCATCACTTTTTCTGCCACGCGTGGTGTTAATTCGCTGGCCTTAAAAATAATGGTATTTCCTGCTAATAGCGCGGGTAAAATGTGTCCGTTCGGCAAATGTCCTGGAAAGTTAAAAGGGCCAAAAACTGCTAAGACGCCCAATGGCTTATGCCGCGTCATCGAGACACCCTCTTTTAAGACTTCTTTTTTTTCTGGACAACGTTCATGATAAGCCGCAAGCGTAATGGGTAATTTGTTTAACATCGCACCCACTTCTAATAAAGCTTCCCATAAGGGTTTTCCCATTTCGGCTGAAATCGTTTCTGCGATCGATGCTTTCTGATCCGTTAATATTTCGCAAAATTTTTCTAAATATGCTTTCCTAGACTCAATCGACAAAGCACGCCAGTCCAAAAAAGCTTTTCTGGACTGATTAATCGCCCTATCAACTACCAAGGAATCGGCAGCCAATCCTTCCCAGACAATAGCGCCTGTTGCCGGATTTTTTGAGATAAAATAGCGCGGATCATTGTGGGTAGTCATCAATTACGCTCCTCTGAATTTAAAAAGGACAATAAGCAATATTTTCCCCAATAGAAACATTTAATATTTCGGCAAGCGAACTCTCTAGAATTGCTTCTCCATTGGGGGTCAACTCAAGCAAACCTAAGGTTGCCCTAAAATCTAATTTTGTATTTGAAATAAGAAATCTTCGATCAGCATTGACTTTTTTCTTTAGCGCTTTCAAGGGAGCACGCGCCGTATGCCGAACTGTTTTTAGTTCTGATTTCGTGATCTCAATGGTCGGCCCTGCATCGAACAGATCAATATAGTTTCTAAAAACAAATCCCTCTTCCGTTAAAATATGTAAGGCCGGCACTGCAAATTCGTGTGTTTTTCCAATGGATTTTCGAGCTTCTAATGAGAAAAAATCGGCATACAATGGGTAGTGTGGTAATAAATCAGCCAAGACTTGAAATCCTTTGGTCGCTTTTAAATAACTGGCTTCTTGATACGTCATGCCAAAAAATCGTTTGCCCACTGCATCCCAAAAAGGAGATATTCCGTCTAGATTACTGATCCCACGCATATCGGCCACCATGCTATGAGAAAAAAAATGTGGGAAAACTGCAATAAATAAACAGCGCGCACGTGACAATAAAGTGCCGCGCCCACCACCCCGATAAGCAGGTTTCACATACAATGTCCCCAATTCTGTCGCGTCATTATGATCGTTGGTTAAATGTAAAACGGCATGTTCTTGAGAATAATTTAATATTTCAGAGGCTTGCGTTAAGCGAGACACTTTAAATTTATAAAATGGCCAAGGATGACCAATACAGACATCGATCCCTGCTGTTCCGATCACTGCTTGAGTGTCACCTTCTTCCATGACAAAGAAATAGAATCGTTTATTTACTTCCAATGTTTCGGTAAAGCTCGCTATTGAGCAGGCAATTTTGGATCCAATAACACTTGGATTATTCGGCAGGGAATTAAAACCAGGGCCCGTTTCCTTGGCAATGTCTAAGACAGTTTTTAGATCTTTTTCTTGAACGGATCTGACCACCACGTGCGGCATTTTTTTCACCTTTCATGCACATCACCTTCATTTAGTATAGTCCGTTTTGCCAGTGATCGCCGATACTGGCTAGGACTGCTAAAGTAAGTTTGGCCCGATCCGTCAAACTTTTTACGACTAAATATTCTTCGCTACTGTGAATATTCCCCCCACAAACCCCTAGGGTATCTACATTGGGTAATCCTGCTTCAGACAAGGTGTTTCCATCACAAACCCCACCACTTCTGCGTGTCTTTAAGTGTTGACCAATATTGTTAGCAGCATCAACCACCAAACGATACAACGCTGCTGTTTTTCCCGCTAATATTTTTGGTTTTCGAAAAAATCTTCCTCTAAATTCTACCTGAAATCCAGCTTCGCGATTAAATTCGTCAGAAACCGTTTGGAAAGCTTGAGACACAAAGGTTTCATCACTCGCCGTTTGGATCCGGACATCGATACGGCAGATCGCGAGATCAGGCACCACATTGATAGCACCTCCTCCCTGGATCCGTCCAACGTTTAGAGTCACTCCAGGTTGTTGATGATTATAAGCATCTATTTTAGCGATGATCTTTGCCAAGAGCACAATGGCATTCTTCCCTTCATCAAAATTTCGCCCTGCATGCGCAGCATGCCCTCTAACAATAATCGTCCATCGTCCACTGCCTTTACGCATACCAGCTAAAGTTCCGACTTCATCCATAGCAGGCTCGAATAATAATCCCACTTGGTGGCGCTTTGCGCTTTCTAGCAAAATCGGCATAGATCCTAATGATCCAATTTCTTCATCTGGATTAAGCAAAATTTCCCAACCCACTGTTTTGGCTTGTTCTAATGTTTCAAAGGCTCTGAGCGCTTCTAACATCACGCACAATCCCCCTTTCATGTCAGTAACACCCGGACCATGCAAATGCGTTTCATTTTTTCGAACAGCTTTTTGAAAGGGATGGTGAATGTCATATACCGTATCCATATGCCCAACTAATAAGATTTGGATAGGTGCTGTCGGTCTTTTTCTAAAGCGAAGCATAGGACCCAGTGGCAAAGATTCTGTTTTGCCCTGATCATTTATCTCAATAATAGGATCTAATGAGATGATTTCTTGCTCTGCCCCCAAAACAGCAAAAGCCTCTGCTAATAACAGCGATAATGCCGTTAGGCCTTCTCGATTAAAGGTATGTGAATTGATATTAGCCCACGCGAGCACCGTGTCGATCATGTGAGCTTCACGGTGGTCTAATTGATTGAAATAATGCTCCAAATCCATGGATAATTCCTTCCCTTTTATTTTAGGCGAACGACTCTTGTCACTGATTCGATAACTTTTAAAGAACGAATGATCTTCGCTAAATGTGCACGATTTTTAATACACAATAAAAAAGTAATCGTGTTGTGACGATTATCTCGCTCATCAATATGCACATTTTGAATATTAGATTCGTGATCGGTTAACACATTGGCCAGTGTTGCTAAAATACCTCGTTTATTCAAGACATCTACGCCAATCTCAACAAAAAATTCTCCTTCTACTTTTTCAGCCCATTGAATAAAGATATATTTTTCCGGCGCTTTAGCCGTATCTGCCACATTTTTACAATTATCTCGATGGATGACAATACCGCGCCCAGCACTTAAAAATCCAATAATGGCATCCCCCGGAATAGGGCAACAGCATTTAGCATATGTCACCACCATGCCTTCTGTGCCTTCAATGGCTAAAGGGTACATGACATAAGGATCATCAACGGGTAAATCAGAAACCAAACGCCGTACCACTAAAGGTGCAACATGATTTCCTAAGCCGACGTCTTCACATAATTGCTCGAAAGAATCTATTTTTAATTCTGCTAATGCACTCGCTAACCGTTGTTCGGAGATATCCTCTAATGCAAGAGAAAGTGCTGCTAATGCGCGTTCAATTAAGCGTTGCCCAAGTAACCTGGCTTCACTCACTTGCTGTGTCTTTAACCAATGGCGAATATTGCTGCGCGCCTTACCAGTGGCGACAAAGCTTAGCCACGCAGGATTTGGGTGTGCGCCAGCAGTCGTAATCACTTCGACCGTTTGTCCACTACTTAAGCGAGTACTTAAAGGCACTAAACGCCGATCGATTTTGGCTGTAATACAAGAATTACCGACATCGGTATGTACTGAATAAGCAAAGTCTACCACCGTGGCTCCACTCGGCAACGACAAAATATCACCGTTCGGCGTAAACACATAAACTTCGCCGGGATAAAGATCTAATTTGACGTGTTCGATAAATTCTTGAGAGCTGCCGGTCGTTTTTTGAATATCCAGCATATTTCTTAACCATTCTCGTGCTCGTACTTCTGCATCACCCACAGTGCTCTCAGTGGTTTTATATAGCCAATGGGCAGCAATGCCATTTTCCGCCATTCGATCGATACTTTGGGTACGAATTTGCACCTCTACTGGCACGCCATAAGGACCGAGTACCGTTGTGTGTAACGATTGATAGCCGTTTGTCTTTGGGATCGCAATATAGTCTTTAAAACGGCCATGAACGGGTTTATACAAACCATGCACAACGCCTAGCACTCGATAACAATCATCTATTTTATCAACAATAATTCGTACGGCGTAAACATCCATAATTTCTGACAAAGACAGATCTTTTTTACGCATTTTTTTATAAAGACTGTAGAGATGTTTTTCGCGACCCTTCACGAAAAAAGAAACAATGTTTTCTTCTTCTAATCTGTTTTTTAAATTTGATTCTAGATCTTCAATCAGCTCTGTGCGGTTTCTTCGGGCTTTACGAACGGCTTCTTTTAAAACACGGTATCGAATAGGATATAAAAAAGAAAAGCCTAAATCTTCAAATTCAATCCGAAAATTATTCATGCCCAAACGATTGGCAATAGGCGCATAAATTTCTAGCGTTTCTCGTGAAATTCTCCGCCTTTTTTCCAAAGGCAACGAATCTAAAGTCCGCATATTATGTAAACGATCGGCCAATTTAATTAAAATGACTCGAATATCTCGAGCCATGGCCAACATCATTTTTCTTAAATTTTCACCTTGTTCTTCGGCACGATTTTCAAAACGAATTTGATCAAGCTTACTCACCCCATCCACTAATTCGCCGATCTCTTCGCCAAACAACTCGGTAATAGCCGCTTTATCTAAATCGGTATCCTCGATTACATCATGCAAAAGCGCTGCCATGATGCTCTGATAATCCATGTGCATCCCGGCTAAAATGGCAGCCACTGCTACCGGATGTGAGATATAAGGCTCCCCCGAATAACGCAGCTGGCCCGTGTGGGCCTTCTCTGCGACTTGGTAGGCTGCTTGAATACTGAAAACCTGATCGGCAGGTAAGTAGGCGGAGACTTCTTGCTGAAGTGCGCTAAAGTAGTCCACTGGTCTTAAGCGGAAGCTTCTTCTTCTACCGTTGAGGCCGGAGATCCTTTATGCCCTGCGGCGATTTCTCTTAAAGCAACCACAGTCGGTTTGTCATTTTCCCAAGGCAAATGCGGTTCTGATCCGCCCAAGGCTAGTTGACGGGCCCTTTTTGCGGCAACCAAGACTAATTCGAAACGATTTTTAACGTGTTTTAAGCAATCTTCAATAGTAACGCGCGCCATGTTGTATTTCCTCAACTAAAAAGCCAATGGGTTCTCTCTAAAATACCGTATTACTGCTTCATCATACAAGAACTTCTATCACTTAGCTAGCTTAGAAGCTTTTTAAGTAGTTCAACTTGTGCCTCTTGCTGCCGAGGCAAACGGAGCCGACTGCTCACCAGCACTGCCTTTAGATCTTGCAGTGCTGCTTCAAATTGATCATTGATGATTAAGTAATGATAATGATGATAATGCGCGAGATGATCTTTAGCTTCCCGCATGCGGGCCTCGATGACAGCCTCATTATCTTGATGCCGTTTTTTAAGACGCTCCAACAAAATCTCTCGCCCCAGTGGCACAATAAAAATACTCTCTACCTTTGGGTATTGACGAGAAACCTGTTCGGCCCCTTGCCAATCTATTTCTAGAATGACATCTAGCCCTTTTGCTCTTTCTGCCTCTACCCAAGCGCGCGAGGTGCCATAAAAATTTCCAAACACTTCGGCATGCTCTAAAAAAGCACCTGCAGCTAACATCTCTTGAAAAACGCTTTTAGTGACAAAATAATAATCAACCCCTTCCTGTTCGTGAGGTCTTTTTGCGCGTGTTGTGTAAGAAATAGACACGCAGATATTATTGATAACGGTAAATAATGCTTTTAGTAAACTAGTTTTTCCAGCGCCTGAAGGGGCTGAAACAATGAATAAGGCGCCTTTGCTGATTGATGTCATTTCCTAATCCTATTTTAGGTCACAGTTACTTTTCTTTTCTGACGATTCACTAATAATAAAAAACTACACAATCCTAACAAGATAATAGCCCCCATAAAAATAGACAGAGAGATAGCATTACCCTGGCAAAGCCCCCCAATCCAATAGCTACAGGCGGCTGCTAAAATAAATTGCATCGCCCCCATCATCCCAGATGCGGTTCCCGCAAAGGTGTTTGAAACAGCGGTTAGCGCCCCAGCGGAGGCCACTGGAAATAAAAAACCATTACCCAGTGTAATCACCGACATTGGTAGAATCAATGCATACGGACTATCTGCTGAAAAAGAGGTCGCAGCGATCAGCAAACAGCCACCCGCGATTAAAATAGAAATCCCTATTTTTAAAACTTTGTTCAAACTCAAACGATTGATCAGTTTTTTTGCAAGCAAATTACCCACTAAATAAGAAAAAGACAATGAGATATAAAAATTGCCAATTTCTTCTGCCTCATAACCTTGCTTGCTAAACACAAAAGGAGATTCAACAGAGTAGCTTCTAAAAATGCAATAACACGCACAAATAATAAACGCATAGCCTAAAAATTCCGCATTACTCATGACGCTGAAATACGCTCGCCTAACAACCGGCGCCTCTAACACGGGCGACACTTGTGCTGGCGTACGATTATCTAAACAAGCTATTGTTGATAGTAAAATAAAAAATCCAAAGAACGAAATAAAAATAAAGGTCGCTTGCCAACCCCAAAAGTGCGTGAGATAACCGCCGAGAAAAGGCCCGATGGCAGACGACAATCCCACAACGGGGAAAACGGTTGAAAATATTTTGACAGACTCCTGGCGATTATAACGATCGACTATTAAAACTCTGCCAATCACTGAGCCCACACCCCCACCACAAGCTTGGATCAAACGGAAAAAATTTAACTGCTCTAGAGTGGTTGCTTCTGCGCACAAAAAAGAAAAAATGGTGAACACACTAAACCCTGCAATGGCAACGTTACGGCGACCAAAATAATCGGATAAGCGCCCTGCTAATAATTGACACATGGCAAGGCCTAACAAAAAGACAGTAAAACTGAATTGAATATCGGCTTGAGAACACCCGAAATAAATCGCCATTTCAGGGAGCGCTGGCAAATAAATATCGGTTGCAAATAAACCAACGGACATCATCATCGTCACAATGATCAGAAAAAAATGATGATTACCGTAGAGTTTTGACATGTTATTATCCCAGGGAAAGATGTATTATTGTAGGTTGACTGTCATAGGAAGTCAACTACAAAAAAGGATGTGTAACACCATGGTTCGTCTGATCACTTTGAACGTGAATGGGATCCGATCCGCTGCTAAAAAAGGCTTTTTTAGTTGGCTTTCGAAGCAAAATGCCGATGTGATCTGTCTGCAAGAAGTGCGTGCAGACTTATCGCATTTGAACGATCAAATTTTTCACCCCGCGGGCTTTCACACCTATTATTTTGCTGCCGAAAAAAAAGGTTACAGTGGTGTTGCCTTGTATAGCCGCCTAAAACCTAAACGTATTCAAGAGGGCTTAGGCTTTGATCTCGCCGATAAAGAAGCCCGTTATCTGCAGGCAGATTTTGACAATATCAGTGTGGCCTCACTGTATCTTCCCTCTGGCACCAGTGGTGAAGAACGCCAAACAGCTAAATTTGATTTCATGTTACGTTATGATGCAATTTTGCAACAGCAATTAACAGAATCCCGAGATTACATTCTCTGTGGAGATTGGAATATTGCCCATCAAAAAATTGATATTAAAAATTGGCAATCAAATCAAAAATCCAGCGGTTTTTTACCCGAAGAGCGCGCCTGGTTAGATAGATTATTTGGGACTTTAGGTCTCGTTGATGCTTTTCGCGTATTAAACCAAGAACCACATCAATACACTTGGTGGTCACAAAGAGCTAGAGCACGCGAAAACAATGTGGGTTGGAGAATTGATTATCAAATCGTCACCCCTAAACTTGCCTCCACTATTCAAGCCGTGAGCATCTACAAATCAGAAATTTTTTCCGATCACGCAGCACTCATTGTAGACTACAATATCACACTTTAAATGTCGGCTAATGCTTCTTGTTGGCAATGAATTAAGCGTTCAATCCCGCTTTTAGCGAGATCAAGCATCGTTTGTAATTCGCTGGCTTGAAAAGGATTTTTCTCTGCAGTGCCTTGAACTTCAATAAAAGCGCCTTTGGCATTCATGACAACATTCATATCGGTTTCGGCATTCGAATCTTCTAAATAATCCAGATCCAAAACGGCTTCTTCTTTGTAAACACCAACCGAAACAGAAGCGATTAAATATTTTAAGGGATCAACGCGTAAAAAGCCTTGTTTTCGCATCGAATTTAATGCATCAACCAGGGCCACACAGCCGCCGGTAATACTGGCTGTTCGCGTGCCCCCATCTGCTTGGATCACATCGCAATCAATGGCAATGGTATATTCTCCGAGCAGACTTAAATCAACCGCCGATCGCAGTGATCGACCAATTAAACGTTGGATTTCTTGCGTGCGGCCAGAAGGCCCATTTCGAGATTCTCGCTGAATACGTTCTGTAGTTGAGCGTGGCAACATACCATATTCTGCTGTGATCCAGCCTTGGTTTGTGCCTTTCAAAAATTTTGGGACACCGGCGGTTACTGTTGCTGTACAAATAATTTTTGTATCGCCGTACTCCATCAGCACAGAGCCTTCTGCATGCTTGGTATAGTGGCGAGTCATTCGGATAGTTCTTAATTCATCTTTAGCGCGAGCACTGGGTCTTATCATGAAAATTCCCTAAGGTTTTGAGATTAAAAAGGCAGCGACCATTGTGGGTTGAGCGTGTGTAGCAAAACCCGAAATTCCGCTTGAATTCTCGTCAGCGCTTGCAGTGTATCACCCTCAAATCTTAAGATCAAATTAGGGCCTGTATTCGAAGGGCGCACCAAGCCAAAGCCATCTTTAAAATCAACGCGCAACCCATCAATGGTACTAATGCTGGCCTCTTTAAAATGGGCGATGGTTAACAAACGTTCTATGATGCTAAATTTTTCTGCTTCACTCACCGGCAGCACTAATTCTGGCGTGTTAACGCTGTCTGGAATAGTCGAAAATAATTGTTGCACCGTTTGTGTTGGCGCCAAACGAGAGACAATTTCTAATAATCTAATCCCTGCATATAATCCATCATCAAATCCAAACCAGCGATCATTGAAAAACAAATGCCCACTCATTTCTCCAGCCAATAATGCGCCCGTTTCTGCTATTTTTGCCTTAATTAAGGAATGCCCTGTTTTCCACATCAGCGGTTCGCCGTTCATCGCTTTCACGGACAACGCCACCTGCTGCGTGCATTTTACGTCAAAAATAATTAATGCCTTCGGGTGTGTTTCCAAGATATCTTTCGCTAATAAAATTAATAATCGATCAGGCCAAATAATATTACCTTGATTATCGACCACTCCTAAACGATCCCCATCGCCATCAAAAGCAATACCCATATCTGCTTTATTTATTTTAACGGCAGCAATCAGGTTTTTTAGATTGTCTGGTTGGCCTGGATCTGGATGATGATTCGGAAAGGTGCCATCAACGTCGCAAAACAAAGGGATGACCTCACAACCAAGCGCTTCATAAAGCACAGGAGCCACCACACCAGCAACCCCATTTCCGCAATCCATGACGATTTTTAATTTCTTGGAAAGTGTCACATCTTCTGAAATTGCATCCACATAAGGTTTTAACATATCTGTCGCTTGGTAACGCCCTGTTCCGTGCTCAAAAATACCTGTTTTTATGTGTTTTTCTAAGCTTAAAATACCGTCTCCATAAAGCGCCTGGTTCCCCACCATCATTTTTAATCCATTATAATCAGGCGGATTATGACTGCCTGTTATCATGATGCCTGAGGGGATTTTCAAATATTGAGTGGCAAAATATAAAACTGGCGTTGGAACCATGCCAATATCAACCACATGGCATCCGGTCGATAAAATGCCTGCGCACAAAGCCTGTCTTAAAACTTCTCCTGATAATCGCCCATCTCTGCCGACAACGATCGAATTTTCAGCACGCGCTAAGACGACACTACCTAAGGCACGACCAATGGCTGTGACAGCCGAAACCGTTAAGGTTTCATCCACAATACCTCGAATATCATATGCCCGAAAAATTTCGGGCGCGATACCATCTTCTATTCGCAAATTAGCCCCGCCCTGTATGACCAAAACCGCCTTCTCCTCGTCTCGTGCTCTCAAAGTGCTGCACTAATTCAAATTGTGCCTGCACGATTGGCACCACGACTAATTGAGCGATGCGTTCACCAACATTTAAGGTAAAAGGATCACTGCCTCGATTCCAGCAGGAGATCATCAGTTCGCCTTGATAATCTGAGTCAATCAATCCAATTAAATTGCCTAAAACAATCCCATGTTTATGACCCAAACCCGAGCGAGGTAAAATGACACCTGCAAGGGTTGGATCGGCAATATAAATCGCCAAACCTGTTGGGATCAGATGAGTGGTACCAGGTAAAATCTCTAATGCTTCAGTTAAGCACGCTCTCAAATCAAGTCCAGCAGAGCCGTCGGTCGCATAGTGTGGCAAGGGAATATCTTGCCCAATCTTAGGATTTAAAATTTTAAGCTGAACTGCGGCCATTTAAAATACTCCCGTAATAGAATGTGTTAAACCTTGGATCAATTCAGGCACGGCTTTTTTAAACTTTAAATTCACTTTATTCGCCATGCCAACCACTCGAGTTTGATAACGCTTCCATTCAATTTTTTCGGTAGAGGTCACTTCTCGTACCCCTCGTGTTCCTTGTTTTAAAGTCGCGCGATTTTTTTCTCTGACAACCACCGAATTCCCGATCCGTTCGGAGATCTGCACATCGGCTATCACGCTATAAACCACATCTTGCACCATCGCATCAGTCACCGTCGACACCGCAGCACCCATGAGTCCGCCAACAACAGCGCCTTTTCCACCATCTTCTCTGGAAGATAACGCGCTCCCTGCTAGAGCTCCTCCAACCGCACCACTAATCGCTGCCCCAAATCCTTGATCGAGCGCATGTTGTGCGGCTCGCAAATCAGCACGCCCCACTTGCAGCACATTTGTTTGCAATAAATAATGGGCTTGTTCGTGGGTATCCATAATACAGTAGCCTTTATTTTCTAAGGCTTTTGTAATAGAGGCTTCTAGATCTAATTCTGGTTTATCAGAGGTATTTCGAATTTGTAAAAAAACTGTTTTTTTATCGTTCGCGACCGGATCTAAAAAAATCGTGGCACTCATTTTTGTTTGGACATCAAGATTTCTTTTATTAATGGCCACATGGGTGGCACTACACCCCATTAACCCCACCAACAATATCGAAAAACTACCCCACCATACACACTGATACCATCGCTGCAATCGCATAAGAAAATCCTTTTTCAGAAAAGTGTGGAAGCAGTATACCTGGGGAGTTCTTAGGTGGAAAGCATAAAAGGTATCAGACACCTTTTCCAACCTCTTGATCTCCTACTCTCTTACTGATATAAATAGCCTCTTAATGTTGAATTTATGTATAGAGAAACGGAAGAAATATCATGTCTAGAGTGTGCCAAGTAACTAAAAAAGGCGTTATGTCTGGTAACAACGTCTCCCACTCCAACCGTAAGACCCGTCGTCGATTCTTACCTAATCTGCAAGCACACCGCTTTTGGGTGCCTAGTCAGAACCGCTTTGTGAGACTTGTTGTCTCGCACAAGGGAATGAGAACGATCGATAAGTTAGGAATAGAAGTGGTTTTAACCAAACTTCTCCAACAAGGTGAGAAATTCTAGGAGTTTTTAGTATGTCTAAGGCAAAAAGCGTTAAAATCAGACTGGTCTGCCCTGCAGGCGATGTTTTCTATACCACGACCAAAAACCCAAAGATCCCTAAGTTGAAACTCCGCAAGTTCAACAAAAAGACACGTCAGTACGAACTTTTCGAAGAGAAAAAAATCAAGTAATCAATTAAAGTTTTAGGGTGAGCCGATAACGCTGCCAACCGACGTGTCGTAAATAATCGTGTTGATTTCGCTATTCAGTGTAAAAATACACTGACTGCCTGCTGCTGTTGCAATATAACAATTCGTTGTCGTACAACTTGCAGCCGCTGCTGCTGCCTGAGGCGGATTATTCACAACCCCAGTCCAAATCGCTAAACAGTCTGTCGCCGCAGGTGCTACCCCTGCGTTATTATCAGGCCAACCTAAACTATTCACATGCACCGAAGTGCCCTCTAAAGTGATGTTTCCACCAGCTACAGGTGATCCATTCGCTACCCAAGTGGCATGCGAGATGGCTACTGCAGAAGCAAGTCCACCAGCAACACCCTGGTTAGAGGCATTACGCGCCTGGGTAGTTAAATTCGCAAATTTTGGGAGGGCCACAGCAGATAAAATGCCTAAAATAATAATCACCATCACTAATTCAATTAAGGTAAAACCGCTTTGTTTAGACATACTGTGAATCATGATATTTCCCTAATATTATCAAGCAACTGATCCCAGTATAGATAGCTGGTTTAAAGTTGTCTAACTTTGCTAGATTTTAAATCATTACCTAATCTAAAAGAGCCTCTTGCTTAATCTGAATAGCTTTTTGTATAGCCTATGGATCTACTCGAAAAATGTCGTGTCTTCTTGCTGGGAAAAACCCTCGATCCCCTTAATCCAAAAACTCGAAAAAACATGTTATTAGCAGCTTTTTTGGCTTGGATAGGCTTAGGCGCCGATGGACTTTCCTCCGCTTGTTATGGCCCAGAGGCAAGCTATCTCGCCCTAGGATCGCACAATCATTTAGCCTTATATTTGGCCATTGCGATTGCCTTAACCGTTTTTATTATTGCCATTGGCTATAACCAAATTATTGCACTTTTTCCAACCGGTGGTGGTGGCTATAAAGTGGCCACCCAATTGTTAGGCCCCATCACTGGCCTAACTTCAGGAGTGGCTTTAATTGTCGACTATGTTTTAACAATTAGTATTTCTATTGCAAGCTCAGTCGATGCTACTTTTAGTTTACTGCCCTTGAGTATGCAATCTTGGAAATTACCGATTGAATTTTTTTTATTATCTTTATTAGGATTGATGAATCTTCGAGGAATTAAAGAATCCATCAAAATCTTAATGCCTATTTTTTTAGTTTTTTTTATCTCTCATTGCGTACTTATTGTGTATGGTGTGCTTAAAAAATACAATGACTTACCGCAAATTATCCCGAACACCTTAGCAGAGACAACCCATTTAAGTACCGACTTTGGCTGGATCTTTCTTTTCGCTGTTTTTTTACGAGCTTATTCTTTAGGTGGCGGCACTTATACCGGAATAGAAGCTGTTTCAAATAACATTCAACGACTAGAAACCCCTCGTATTCGCACAGGCCAATGGACGATGTTCTATATGGCTTCGTCTTTAGCCGTCACTGCAGGTGGCATTATTCTGCTCTATTTATTGTGGAATGTTGCCCCTATTGAAGGACAAACGTTAAATGCTGTCGTTTTTAATAATATCCTTCAGGGGGATAGCTTTAATGGGTTATCTCCTATTATTTTGATCATCGTGATGTTGTCTGAGGCAGGATTATTATTTGTCGCAGCCAACACGGGATATATCGACGGCCCAGCCATTCTCTCTAATATGGCTTTCGACAACTGGGTCCCTCGGCGCTTCAGGCATCTCTCTTCTCGACTAGTCACTCAAAATGGCATTATTTTGATGTGGCTTTCTGCTTTTTTTATTTTAATGTGGACCAAAGGAAGCGTCACTATATTGGTCGTGATGTATAGCATCAACGTCTTTATTACTTTTAGTCTGTCATTGCTAGGATTATCGATTTATTGGATGAAAAACAAAGGCGCTAAAAATAGGTTTTTTAAATTTTGTACTTCGATCATCGGCTTTACGGTGACTGCCAGCATCTTAGCCATTACAGTGGCTGAAAAATTCACCGAGGGTGGTTGGGTCACTTTAGCTATCACCTTACTATTAATTATCGTTTGCATCCTGATTAAACGGCGTTACACCGCCTTCCAAAAAATAATGGCACGTCTTAGCGAACAGTTTGTTGAAGAAGAGCCCATAGAACCATTGCCCGCCTTACCACTCGATCCCGACCAACCAACTGCTGTTATTTTTGTCGGAGAATATTTAGGGCTTGGGATTTGCACTTTAAATACTGTCTTAACTTTATTTCCCAACCAATACAAAAATTTTGTTTTTTTAAGTGTGGGGGAAATTGATTCTCAGTCCTACGATCCAGAAGCTGAAGAAAAAAATCCCCGCCAAAGCATCCAAGAATTACGTTCTAAAACCATTAAATTATTGGGTTATTTTGTCAATTATTGCCGTAATAGAAATTTACCTGCCGTGCATTTCCAAACGAATAATATTGATGTTATTGAAGGATTAGCTTATCTCGCCGAAAAAATGCAAGAACGCTATCAAAACTGCGTCTTTTTTGCCGGAAAGCTTTTGTTTGAAAATGATACCTGGATGAATCATTGGTTACACAATCAAACCGCAGCCTTAGTACAACAGCGCCTGCAGATGGAAGGGATGTATATGATGCTCATTCCTATTCAGGCAGAACTTCCATCCAAGGAAGTAGAGTAATTTTCTCTCCAGTATAATTATCAACGCTACAATATCCAATACCAGTTAATTAACGGATTTCAAAAAGCCCTCGATAACGCTATTGCTTGTATTCAAGATAGCACTTGATCGATTGTACCAATTTTGGTACACTTAGGGAGTTCGAGGCAATATGTGGCAAAAATTAGGCGTAAAATTTTATTGCACAATAAATGGGACAGAACCTGTCAGGGATTGGATAAAGGGTTTAAGAAAAGAGGATAAAAGGACTATTGGGGAGGATATCAAAACACTTCAATTTGGATGGCCACTAGGAATGCCATTGGTCAAAAATTTAGGAAGCAGGTTATGGGAAATACGCTCAAATTTATCCGACGGAAAAACAGCGAGGGTTATCTTTTTTATGGCAAAAAATACAATCGTATTGGTTAATGGTTTTATTAAAAAAACTCAAAAGACCCCCGCTAATGAAATTGAACTTTCGAAAAAACGTAAAGCTCAGTTTGAGCTTGAAGAAGAAAAGGATAAAAACAGGAGGTCATTATGCCCAATAAACATTTAGGATCTTCTTTCGATGATTTTTTAGAAGAAGAAGGGCTCTATTCTGAAGTAAAAGCAGTTGCTATTAAGCGAGTCTTGGCTCACCACATTCAAGAATGGATGAATGAACGCCATATTTCTAAAAGTGAAATGGCGTACAAAATGCAGACCAGTCGTTCTTCGCTAAATCGCTTACTTGATCCAGAAAATACATCTATTACGCTCCATACCCTCGCGCGCGCTGCCGAAGTTGTTGGAAAGAAATTAGATATTTATTTAAATTAAGCAATATTCAGATTAAAAAAATCTAGCTATTTTAGGATTCGACACTAAATCTATTTTAATACCCATCCTTCTCCCCGTTATGGGGAGAAGGTGGCGCGAAGCGCCGGATGAGGGAAATTGGAAGCCGGCTCTTAGACCGTCGAGTTTAAGATGGTATAACCCTTTAGATAACCCACGAAATCCTGAAGCTTTTTAATGCCTGTTAACTCCGCAGCGTGACACCATTCTTGCAGCGCATCAATCAACTCTTTTTGCGTTGCGGTGGTTCTATTCCAAATGGATTTCAATTGTTCACGGAATTGATACACGACTTGTAACACACCGTTATTTTCTAAAAATTCTTCTAATTCATTTCGTTTAATTTCATCCACAAAAATATCTGCTCGAATTAAAGCAGGTTTCATTTCTTGGAGCAGCTTTTTCTCAGCGGCAACCGTCACTTTTTGTTTTTCTTGCTTGAATAACGGCAGAATAACGGCTTTAGAATACGCCGTCATCACTTGCACTTGATTCGCTAATAAGGCTTGCAAGCTTTCTGCATCAATATGTTTTTTGCCACTGACAATGTATGGCTTTGGCACCACCCGTTTTACTTTGGCTAAGCCCAACAACATCATCAATTTAATATAAAACCAGCCGATATCAAATTCAAACCATTTTACTGACAATTTAGCTGAAGTTGGATACGTATGATGATTATTGTGTAACTCTTCGCCCCCAATCAAAATACCCCAGGGAGAAACATTGCGGGCTGCATCCCCACATTCAAAATTTCGATAACCCCAATAATGGCCAACACCATTAATAATACCTGCTGCAAAAAAAGGCGTCCACGCCATTTGAGTCGCCCAAATGGTTAAACCCGGGATCCCAAACAAGACTAAATTAATAAATAACATTAAAAAAATACCCTTCGCAGAATGTGGGGTATAAACATGGTTTTCTAGCCAATCGTCTGGTGTTCCTTGCCCATAACGTTTCATGGTTTCTAGATCTTTCGCTTCTTTACGATAAAGCTCTGCCCCTTCCCATAATACTTTTGGCAATCCAAATATTTGCGGGCTGTGTGGATCATCTTCTGTCTCACATTTCGCGTGATGCTTGCGGTGGATCGCTGTCCACGCTTTGGTTTCCATCCCAGTCGTTAACCACAACCAGCAACGGAAAAAATGACTGGGTAACCAATGTAGTTCAAGCGCTCGATGCGCCTGACAGCGATGTAAGAAAACTGTAATCGACACAATACTGATATGCGTCAAGATCAAAGCAGCGACAATATAGCCCCACCAGGGTAAATCTAAGATTCCGTAAACCATGCCTAAAACCTCCAGGGCTAATGTCATTTAAGAAAGTTGAATAACAATTATCTCAAGTTCTCTATCCGTAACAGCGTCTACTATACTCCATTTTATGCATAATGACTCTCTCATCTCGGCTGAGAATCTTACATATTATAAGAGATCTACCGAAGCAATTGTACAAAATTTAAACCTAGTTCTAAAGCCTGGGGCTTGTTTGGCGCTGGTTGGCCCCAATGGCACTGGGAAAACAACCACCCTTAAGCTGCTGGCTGGGCTTTTAAGGCCACATCAGGGCCTAGTGCGGATCCAAGGAGCGATAGGCTTTTTATCGGACAAGCTCCCCCTTTATCCGGAACTGACCATTAATGAATTAGCCAAAGCCCTAGCCAAGCTTCGCCAAATCCCAAAAGATTTGCAGGCACCCCGTCTCGACAAATGGCTCCATTTACTCCATTTAGAAAGGCATCAACACCAATTGATCGGTACCTTATCGAGAGGGCAGCAACAACGCGTTGGTTTATTCCAAGCCTTATTACACGAGCCTCCGATTCTCTTGTTAGATGAGCCAACGCAGGGTCTAGATCCCGAACAAATCACCGATTTTTTATCGTGCCTCCGTGATTATAAGCCGGGACGCACCATTGTCTTTTCGACTCACTATCTCCCAGAAGCCGATTTATTAGCCGATACTATTCTTCGTTTTAGCAACCAGGGAATTTTGCAACATGATCCGCACGATTGCACAGTTTGAGTTATTAAAACTTTTTAAAACAGGAAAAATTTGGACGCTACTAGCTGTCTCTCAGTTTTTTTTAGGTTTTGTCTTTTATGCACTCTTGCGTGAATATCAGTTGAGTGCGCCCCAGTATTTAACCCTGCCGGGATTCCCTTTAGGGATCACTGAAAAAGTAATCCATCCTTTTCTGGCCTGGACCACCTTATTTTTTTTCCTGATCACCACCTTGCTCGCAACTCAAACTTTAACCCAAGAAAGAAAATCACAAACACTGAATCTTTACTTAACATCAGCCTTATCGCCGACCCATATTATTTTGGGAAAATTTTTAGGTATTTTTTTAGCAGAGTTTTTTTTACTCTTGCCTGTTTTGATTATGCCTTTGCTGATTTGTATCACCAATTCAATCGATGTTGGTCATTTTTTAACCGGTTTACTCGGACTATTACTCTTGCAAACCGCCACTTTAAGTTTGGCCTTCTTGATGGCCAGCTTTTCCCGAGAGCCACTGTTGGCAGCCATGATGATTTTTATGACGCTTTTTTTATTGAGTCTCTTAGAGTGGATGGGGCGATTTTTAAGCGCTGATTATCAATGGATCATGGAGTTTGCTTTGTTATATCATTGTAAGAATTTTTTATCGGGGATAATTGATAGTCGCGACATTATTTACTATTGCTTTCTTTCAGGTCTTTTTCTGTGTGCTAGCATATTAAGATTGCAACAAGAACCCCGGATGAATCGATGAAAAAAAGACACTGGTTTTTTTTAGGCTGCATTATTAGCATGATGAGTTATTTCGGCTATCAAAATCCGTTCTATTTTGATACGACTTTTAATCGTCATAATAGTCTACAAAAATCCAGCCAAGCAATTCTAAGCACCCTTGCCAGCCCTGTCCAACTAGAGCTCTATACCGAGGATCCTGTCACACGCGAGCATGTCACTGATATCGTTTCGCTTTTTCAGAAAGAAAGTCCTCATATCCAATGGAAAGAGACGTTGCAGCTAATGGATCCTGACAAAAAATGGCGCCTAGGCTTAAATGGTCGTCACCATTTATTGATCCGTTATCAAGATGCTTTTAAGGCCATCGATATACAACCCGAAAAATGGAACGAACACGCTTTTAGCCAATTACTCTATCAAGTCACTCAATCTGAAAAACGATGGGTTGTTTTTTTAAGTGGACACGGTGAGCCTAATTTAGCTGAAACAGGCAATCGCCATTTAAGCAAACTTGCCGAAAATTTAAAAGAAAAAGGGCTGGCCCTTGCTTCTATTAATCTCCAAGAAACAAAGACTATTCCAGATAATACAGCACTGCTGGTAATAACCGATCTCAAAGCCTCTTTATTACCGCAGGAAATGGCAGCTATTCTCAAATACTTAAAACAAGGAAAAAACCTGTTGTGGGCAGCCAACCCTCATGCCGCCACCGCACCCGAACTCGCCGCGGCATTAGGGATTAACTGGTTAGACGGTACGCTGGAAGACACGGAAGCTAAAAGCAAAGGCGCCCCTCACCCGGCTATTCATTTGGTAACTGAATACCCGAAACATCCTGTGACAGAAGCGCTAGAAATGTTAACTGTCTTTCCTTGGGTTAAAGCCTTCGATTATCAACAAGCAGACACCTTAGAATGGGTTGCAAAACCTTTTCTAACAACGCCCACCTCCAGCATTTTAGCGCATGAAGATCAATATCAAAACGGTTCTTTTACCATAGGGGTTTCTTTGGCGAGACAAAAGCAACGGGTTGCGGTGTTAGGTAATACGCATTTTTTGAGCAATGCCGGCATCGAAAGCTATGGAAATAGTGCCTTAAGCCAGCATATTATCCATTGGTTACTGGGAGAGGATTTACGTTTAACAGAAGTGGTTATTCCCATTCACGATGCCTATTTCACTCCAAATTTCTTTACTCAAGCGCTTTTTAAATATGTTTTTCCCTATGCGCTTCCGCTGGGGTTCTTTTTGTTTGGCTGGCGCTTAAAGCGACTGAGATCACAAAATCGATGCGCCTAGGTCAAGTTTGATATTACACGGAGTTTTTCCTACACTCTAACTAGACCTTCAAAACAATCTCCTCTCTTGGAGTTAAACATGCAAAGGATAGATCCTTTGGATCCTCAAAATAAGTCATTATTTAAAAAACGTGTCCACCGACCCTGGGATCCTGGCACGCTCGACAATGCGCATCTGACTGAAGTCGTCATTGAGCCTCCTAAAACACCCATCGGCCAGCTCCTAGTGGGTGGATTTTTAAATATTCAAAATAATAGCAGTCAATGGGCCAATGTTGATTTACTGAACGACTTAAAGCCAGATAAAGCAGTCGAATATGCCAAACAACTCTATTTAGCAAAACAAAAAGAAGAGCTTGCTAGAAAAGCCGCCGAAAACAAAATGCTATTCGCCTTACAACAAGCCAAAATTGCTGCCGAAAAAATTCAAAAATCAGAGCACGAATTATTGAACGAGCGCCAATTAAGATCGAATAAAGAAATAGAAATAGCTAACACCTTGAAACTTTTACAAGAAAAAGAAGAAGCTCAAACTAAGTCTCGAGAAAAATTGCGAGAATTAGAGATAAAAATACAAGAATCTAACATCTTGTTTGAACAAGAAGTTCAAGCGCTATTAGACAAAAAGTCAGCGCAGCTATCTGTTGAAAATGCAGAAATGCAATCGAAAATTGAAATGGATGCGCGAGAAAAAATCCATGCTGCCGAAATGAAATTCCAGACATTAGAAAGAACCTTCTTCGATTCGAAAGCAGAATTAAATGAAAAAATAAAAACGACTCAAGCTAGAATGGAGGAAAAAGTTAGACAGGCAGAATTGCAAAAACGTGAAAAAATTAGACAAATTGAAGAAATTTGTCACCGCCAGATCAAAGAAGCGCAAGAAAAAACACATTTTCATGAAAAAGCAAAACTAACCGCTCAAGGATGGATCCAAAAGCATCTTGAAACCGCCCGCCAAGCGGAGCTAGCTAGAACAGAATTAAAAGCCAACCTAGAAACAGCTCATCTAGAGATTAAATCACTGCAAAATAAACTCGCGCAAGCGACACAAACAGCAGTCGCCATAGAAACCGAAAAAACCAGTTTTATTAATCAAATTTCCAGCTCTTTAGAGATCGTCAAGAAAATGGAATCCATTTTGATCGTTGAAAGAAATTTAAGAAAAACGATGGATGAAAAGCTATCCCGCTTTGATCTGCGCGAAGAAGAAGTGAAACGAAAGTATCTAGAAAACAAAGTGTTAGAAGTCACAAAAACTTTAAGTGACGCAGAAATGGCAAAATTAAAAGCGGATGAAAAATTATTCGAAACATTAGAAAGACTACAACAACTGGATATTCTGATAGATTCTGAACGAAATCTCAAAAAAGGATTAGAACAGCAGATCGAAAAAATGCAGCTAACCACAGAAGAAACACATAAAACGCTCATGAAGAAGATCAGTCAATTAGAACAAGTTAAACGAGATGTTATTCAAGCCAAAGAGTCGACTGAGCAAAAAATGTGCCTTTTGGCAAATGAAAAAAATATTCTAGAGCAAGAAAGAAATCAAAATAAAGATAAATTATCTAAATTCCAAGAGAAAACAAAAGAGTTAGAGCTCGTGCTTGAAACAGAAAAATACCTGAGAAAAGAAGCTGAAAAGACTAGAGACCAAGAAGAACTACTCAGAAAAGCCGCCCAAGAAAAAATCAGTTTGGCTATTGAACAAGCCAATAAAACTGTCTTAAATGTTTTAGGAAATTTTACGGTTGATTCGGATGTAATTGAGCGTATTTAGCAAATAATTCTGCTTCGGATTCTAGGTATAACGGATCAAGCTGTATACAATCTACCGGGCAAATTAAAACACATTGCGGCTCTCCAGAATGTCCAACACATTCCGTACAAAGCATTGGATCTATTTCATAATGATCTGCTCCTAAAGAGATCGCTTGATTAGGACACGCCGGCTCACAGACATCACAATTAATACATTCTGAGCTAATTTTTAAGGACATGTGACAACCTGTGGTTGATGATAAGGCATGCTAAGACGATGGACGCACTCCACCAAAACAGCTACTTTTTCCGGATCCATATCAGGATTCATGCCATGTCCTAAATTAAAGATATGTCCTGGTAATTGTCCATAGCTTGCGAGCGCTAGAGCGACTTGTTGTCGAATAATGTCAGGCTCGGCATAAAGTACTGCCGGATCGATGTTTCCCTGTAAAGCGACTTTTTGTCCTGTTAATTGTAGAGCATCTTTCAATGAAAGCGTCCAATCAATCCCCAGCGCATCGCAGCCCGTTTTAGCCATTTCGGTGACAAGTCCCCCAACACTTTTCGTAAATAAAATAATCGGGATTTTTTTATTTTTCTGGTGCATAGCAAACTGTATTTTTTTAACGATTTCTTCCATGTATTTTAAAGAATAATTGAGATAGTCTGAGGGAGATAACACACCACCCCAGGTATCAAATATCATGACTGCATCGGCACCCGCTTCAATTTGTGCAATTAGGTAATCTGCAATGCTGGCACTTAAATGCGATAATAAATGTGCCAACAGTTGGGGTTCTTGGTAAAGCATCTTTTTAATCTGGCTAAAGCTTTTTGAGCTTTTTCCTTCTACCATGTAAGTGGCGATTGTCCAAGGACTGCCAGAAAATCCGATTAAAGGCACACGCTTGTCTAACGTTTTTTTAACCATTCGAATGGCATCCATCACATAACGCAATTCTTGTTCTGGATCAATTGCTGGCAATTGATGAATCGCATGCTCTGTTCGCAATGCCGTTTGAAAACAAGGACCTTCTCCTTCGATAAAATCGAGCGCCATCCCATAAGCATGCGGAATGGTTAAAATATCAGAGAAAATAATGGCAGCGTCTAACGGAAATCGTTCTAAAGGTTGTAGCGTTGCCTCACACGCCAGTGACGGTGTTTGACAAAACTTCAAAAAATTGGGTTCTTTTTGACGAAGCATACGATATTCAGGTAAATAACGTCCTGCTTGACGCATCAACCAAATCGGGGTTTTATCGACTGGTTGACGATATAAAGCGCGAATAAAACGAGATTCTATTAAGCTATTCATAGGCTGCTATTGTACCTAAGCAATATTCCCCTGACAACACGCGGCTTAAGGCTGTGCTGCTGGTGGATTAACTATTTTAGGAGTGAGAAAAACCATGATCTCTTGCGGGACATATTTATGATAACGATTTCGAAATAATCGACCGATGAAGGGCAGATCCCCCAGGTAGGGAACCTTAGATGAAGAGGTGGCTTCATTAATCTGTAAGACTCCCCCTAACACAATCGTTTCTCCATTATCTGCCAATACTTTTGTTTGCAATCGATTGGTGTTAATCGCAGGGCCTGCAGTCGTGGACGCACCCTGAGTATCATTAGAAATATTGAGATCGAGTGATATTTTATCATCTGGCGTAATCTGCGGGGTGACATCTAATTTTAAAGAAGCCGACTTAAAGGCGACACTTGTCGCGCCACTAGAGGTCGCTTGCTGATACGGAATATCCACCCCTTGCTCAACCGATGCTGGGCTCTTATCTTGGGTAAGCAGTTTAGGTCTTGCTAAAGTTTTACTGCGAGACTCGTATTGCAGAGCATCTAGTTCTAGATCCAATAGCGTCCCATTGGGTAGTCTTGCGAGGGCTAAACCAATACTAGCGACCGGCGTGCTGGACACGGTTGTAAAACTATTCGCAGCACCTAAATCACTAAATAAACCTTCTGTATTAGTCACGGTTGGCAACGCCGATGTACTACTACCACTACTGCCACCACCACTGCCACCGCTACTGCTTGAGGCAGGTGCACCTAAAGCTGCGGTAGCATTCACTGGGTTGGAGGGAGGAACAACACCGCCAGGCGTATCTGCAATGGATCTTGAAGTTGACAGATTATTACCGACACCTAGACGGCGACTACCAATACCTAAATTGGCACCTCCCCCAAAACGCACACCAAAAATATCTTCCATCGTACTCGTGGATGAAACAATCTGGGTTGCAATTTCAACCTGTCTAACCGGAATATCTAATTTTTTCAATAAAAGCTTAATATCATTCAATCTCGCTTCCACATCCTGGATCAATAAATTATTAGTTCTTTTATCGACGGTGACAGCTCCTCTGGCGGTTAAGAGTGAACTCGATTTATCTTTGAGGATCGCTGCGATATCTGAAGCCACTGCATAATTAATTTGGATAAGTTCTGATTTAATAGGGCCTAAATCTTCTAATTGCTTTTTCTCTTCTAGTTCAACTTTTTCTCGCGCAGCCATTTGATCGATGGGCCCCACCAAGTAGACATTTCCATATTGCTGCTTTGATAAGCCTTTGCTCCTCAAGATAATCGCTAAAGCTTGATCCCAAGGAACATTCTGCAACCTTAAGGTAACATTTCCTTTTACCGTGTCATCGGTGATGATATTAAAACCAGAAAAATCGGCAATAATTTGCAATACGGCACGCACTGAAATATCTTGAAAATTAAGTGATATTTTTTCCCCTGTATATTTCTCTGATAACTCGCCAGGCAGTGCTTCTTCTGCTACTGAACCATCTCTGACTTCCAAAATAAATTGATTGTCTATTTGATAGGAAATTAAATCATATCCTGCCGCCGCCTCTATCAACAGAGCTGCATTATTCCCTTGATTTTCAATCGTCACCGTTCGCACAGGCGTTGCAAAATCCAACACCTCATATTTTTTGACTAGGACGTCTGGCGCATTGACGCCAAAAAACAACACCTTAATCGTACCATTTTCGTCTTTGACGTCTACTTTAATTTTTGGCGTCGATAAGTCTAATATTAATCGTCCTTCCCCCCTTTCGCCCCGACGAAAATCAAACGATTTTATTTGTGCCAATTTTTCCAAGGAAGGAGCTTTGGGTTGGATGATTGAATTCACTTGTTCTTCAAAGGAAACTTTTAAGATATTACCCTGTATCACCGTATTAAAAGGCAGTCCATGATCTAAGGCGATAGAAACACGGGTCTTAGTATCTGCTTCAACCACACTAATACCCTTAATAAAACTATTTGAAAACGTTTGCGTGGCCATCTCTCTGGTGAGTTGATTTTTAACGCCCGGAAAATCTAAGACAAGCACTGGCGGATTTTCTATCGAAAAACTTTTCGGTATAACAGGTGGGTTTGAAAACTCAAGAAAAATATCAACATTTTTTTCGATGGTTGATTTCATTTCAACACGCTCTAGCTGATTCGCTTGATTAGGCGCTTCGGCAACAACGTTTAAGCTTAGTAACAGCAAACCCAAACAAAAAAAAGATTTTATCGTGACAAATCGTTTAATCATTATCTGTGTCCTTGCGTTTTATCTTCAGGCACAAAGCCTTTGGTTTTATCTTCAGGCACGAAGAAAGCAATGCTCGTTTCATGCGCTTGCCATCCTCCTTTGCCATCCGGCAACCATTCTTTAATATCTACTTCTGTCTCAGTAATTTTCTCAATTTGCCCTGAGTTCTCGCCAACATGATTACCAACACTCGCCAAATGTACTGTATTCACCGAGTCTTTAATCAGCGCATAGAACATGCCTTCTTTTTCTAAAGTTCCAACCATCGTTAAATTCCCCAAGGGAAAAGATTCTAAAGGTTCTCTCGCCCTATCAAGATCCGGACCGCCTCCAAACTGGTTTCTGGCATCTTTTGAGGCTGTTTTTAAGACATCGCTCGCCTCAAAAGGATCTCTAAAAGTTTCTGCAGCATATTTCAGCGCTTCTGGCTCTGGGATCACCGGTACATTTTCAATATACCCTGGCGTTTGTTTCTCAGCTTCTTTGATAAAATTAATCACCCCTTTATCTGGATCGGAGGTGCATCCTGCCAAGCCAACAATGGCCCCAATAATAACGAGCAGCCATTTCATTTTTTTTGCTCCGCGGCACTCAACCAATAGCTTTTCGCTAACACATCCATCGTTAAATTCGCGCTTGTTTTCCCAGCTTTAATAGAAAAGTCATGCAAAGTTACTAATCTTGGCATGGAAGAAACACTACTCACAAATCCACCTAAACTATTGTAAGAACCAGAAACGCTAAATTGCGTAGCGCTTTCTTTATAGAAATCTAGGCTAACCTCATTCCCTGGTTTAATCGCCACAAATTGCACACCACTATGTGTCGCTCTCTGTGAGATATCCCCTAATAATCCAGAGGCTTCGCTGTGAGATGGCAACAACGCTGTCAGTTTATCCAACTGCGCTTTAATTTTACTCACTTCCTCTCGATAAGCGCCCAAATTAGACACTTGACGATAAGTATCAATATAAAGCCCGCTCAAAGTGATTACTTTTTTATTAGAGTCATCCAGTTCTCCAATGGCGTCATTGAGATCAAGCCAATATCCCAATGAAAACACTAAAAGGCTACAAAGTCCTAACACAGCTTTCTTAGGAAGCAGCGGCCAATCACCAATATTACGGATCTGCAATTCTTTTATATTGATATTATTTAATGCCACAGGCTATCCTGCCCCCACAATGTTTTGGAAAAATTCCAGTGTAAAAGATAATCCGACGCCATTTTTATTAACAGAAACTTCACTTAATTTAACATTAGACAACCAAGGAATCGCTTCGAGATTTTTTAAAAAAATAGCCACATCTGTGTTGCCGAGAGAAACCCCATGGACAACGACATGGTACTGGATCCCATTCACTGCCGGTGCATCATGAACCACGCCTTTCGGTATCGGTCCACTGGGTGGCGCGCTCTTTTTCTTAGCCTCTGCTGCTGTTGCTAGATTGGTTCTGGACAGTTCTGTTAAATAAATTCCCTCTGGCAATACGCGTGGCATCAGATCTAATAATTTTACAATCGAGAATCTATCTTGCTGCAAATTCTGAATCGCCTGAATTCGACTCATTAATGTTTTTCTGCTGTCTTGCAGGGTCTTTATCTCTGATACTTTTGATCCCATTCCCGTTAGCTCAGCATTAATATACTGAATATCAACTTCATTATCACGTATTTGATAAGCAATATATTGATCGAACATCCCCACAATCAAAATAGTTAAGGCAACTGTTTTGGCCAGATCGACAAAGAAAATATTATTAAGTGCTTTTCTGCGTTCTTCTCGCCAAGGCAATAAATTTATTTTACTCATCGTCGAAATTCCTCAGCGCAAGTCCACAAGCCGCTAATAATCCTGGCGCCTCTTCATATAACGCATCTTTATTAACTCCTTCTGCAATCTCAATCCCAATAAATGGATTAGCGACAAACGACTTTATTTTTAACTGACTCTGCACCAATGTTTCTAAGCCCGACAACTTTGAAACACCTCCGGCTAGCACGACATAATGAACTTCAACTTCCTCGTTAGAAGAAGAAAAAATTTGTAAAGCGCGCGCAATTTGTTGGATCACTGTTTCTTTAAAAGGTGTCAATACTTCAGTCACATAATCTTCTGGCAAACCACCATAATTTTGCGCAATAACAGCCTCTTCAGCAGAAAGACCATATCTTCTCTTAATCTCGTCCGTTAAATGTTTTCCACCAAAGGCCTGTTCTCGATTGTAGATAATTTTTAAATCACGGAAGATATAAATGGAAGTGACAGTGGCCCCAATATCGACTAAAGCAAAATGATGCTCTTTTCCCTGAGCTGGTAGATGATTGACTACCATCGCAAAAGCTCTTTCGACTGCCATAGATTCAATCTCGATGACAACCGCTTTCATCCCCGCTTCTGCAACAGCTAGCACTCGGGTATCCACAACTTCTACACGTGCCGCCGCTAGTAAGACATTTGAAAACTCTGGATTCCTTTCAAAAGGCCCAATCACCTCAAAATCATAATAAAGTTCTTCGAACGGAAAAGGGAAATATCGCTCTGCTTCAGCCTCAATTTGCTCACCAAGCTGCACAGACTGATAGCGCGCATTCAATTGAATCACCCGTGTTATGACCGCACCGCCAGAAACGCCTAAAGCAACATATTTGCTGCTGAATTTCGACCACTCCATCACCTGACGGATCGTCTCTGCCACTTTATCAATCGCGCTCAGGCTTCTGTCGACGATGCTGTGTACGGGCAGGAGCTGAAACCCATAGGCCTCAACCCTGTATTGGCCATCCGTGCGGCTTAAGGCTAACATCTTAATAGCAGACGAGCTGATGTCTATTCCGACTAAAGGTCTCGATCGGACATTTAAAAATTCAAACACACAACTACCTCGCCAAATCAAAAAAACTGATAGGAGCCCTAACTTAATACTAGTTCTCCCTCGCAAAAAATCGAGCAAAACCACCTGGCATGTTAGATTTTGGGTCTGGTATGATGTCTGTAGAGGGTTTGGCCCTTATTTATTATTTGGATAACTAAATGGGTGTTTTATTAAAAATCATCCGCCGCTCTTTCTGGAAAGTGGTTGGGATGATCATGCTTTTTGGCATCGTGGGGCTTTTTTACTTAGATTCAACCTTGCCTTCGACGGCCTCACTCAAAGATGTACGATTACAGGTCCCCTTAAGGGTGTATTCGGAGGAAGGCCAATTAATTGGAGAGTTTGGGGAAGAGAGACGAACCCCAATCACTTTAAAAGACGTGCCTCCCAACTTAATTCACGCCGTACTGTCGACAGAAGACAGACGGTTTTATGAACATCCCGGGGTTGATCTGCGCGGATTGTTACGAGCTTCTGTTATTTTGCTTACTAATTCTTCTATTAAGCAAGGTGGCAGTACCATCACCATGCAAGTCGCTCGGAATTTCTTTCTATCGCGTAAAAAAACGTTTACCCGTAAATTAAGCGAAATCTTACTGGCGCTTAAAATAGAAAAAAATCTCAGCAAAGATGAGATCTTGGAGCTTTATCTCAATAAAATATACTTTGGGAAACGCGCTTATGGCATTGCTGCGGCAGCCGAAGTTTATTATGGCGTTAACGTCAATCAATTAACACTCGATCAAGCCGCCATGCTGGCAGGTTTGCCGCAAGCGCCTTCTCATATTAACCCCTTACATAACCCCGAAGCCGCTTTTAAACGCCGTAAACACGTTTTAGAACGAATGTTGTCTTACGAGTTCATTACCCAGAAACAATATGACGAAGCAGTTAATGCGCCACTCCCTAAACAATATCATGGCCGTTATTTAGAAACCGACGCGCCTTATGTCGCAGAAATGATCCGTCAAGATTTACATCGCCGTTATGGCGATGCCATCTATGCAATGGGCTATGAAGTCTATACCACCATCAAAAGTGACTATCAATTAGCGGCCAATCTTTCCTTAAAACGTGCCTTATTAGAATATGATCAACGTCATGGATATCGAAAACCAAAGATCCGTTTTAAATTTTCAAAAAATAAAAATCCTGAAGAAGATCTAGAACATTGGTTAAGTGAACTGAAAGATATTCCACACTTTGGGCATATTCTTCCTGGTATTGTGATGCGCATAGAAGATAATAAAGCGCATGTTTTACTGCAAGATGAGCGTTATATTGAAATTCCTTGGGCAGGTCTTAGTTGGGCCAGACCTCAATTAAAAGGGTATCGCTTAGGTGCTTCCCCTAAAAAACCTTCGGATGTCGTCAGCATTGGCGATGTCATTTACGCAGAAGAAACTCCCACGCATACCTGGAAAATGGTGCAAATTCCAGAAGCGAGTGGGGCTTTGGTCGCACTCAATCCAGATACAGGTGAAATTCTAGCACTCGTGGGTGGTTTTGATCATACTTTAAGTAATTTTAATCGCGTGATCCAAGCAGAGCGACAACCGGGTTCTAATTTTAAACCACTCCTCTATGCAGCGGCTTTAGAACAAGGCTATACCTTAGCCAGCATTATTAACGACTCTCCCATTGTTTATACAGATCCTGTTAGTGGTGCTGTCTGGCGTCCTGAGAATGCCACCAAGAAATTTTATGGTCCCACACGCTTACGCGTCAGCTTAGCGCGTTCTCAAAATATGGTCACTATTCGTTTACTACAGGCTATTGGCTTAACAAAATTTATCGATTTCACTGAAAAATTCGGCTTTAAAAAAGAAAAAATGCCAAAATATCTTTCTCTATCTTTAGGCGTTGCCGAAGTCACCCCACTAGAAATGGCCACTGCCTACAGTGTTTTTGCGAATGGCGGCTACCGAGTCACCCCTAACTTGGTTAGAAAAATCAAAGATTATCAGGGGAAAATTATTTATGAAGCCCCTCCCCCAACGTCTACGCAAACGCTAGATCCAAAAGTCGCCTTTTTAATGACTTCTGCATTGCAAGAAGCCATTAAAACCGGCACAGCTCAACGCGCTAAAAGTTTGGGTCGCAAAGATTTAGCGGGAAAAACAGGCTCAACGAATGATTTTTTTGATGCTTGGTACTCTGGCTATAATCGCGATGTCGTCGCAACCGCTTGGGTTGGATTTGATGAGCCGCGTACGCTTCGAGAATTTGGGGCAACAGCGGCTTTACCCATGTGGATGTATTTCATGGAAGCAGTCTTAAAAGATAAACCAGAACATGGAGTAACGCCCCCTCCTGGAATTGTGAATGTTAAAATTGATCCTGATACTGGCTTATTGGCGAATGACGATCAGCCTAATGCGATTGATGAGTTCTTTAAAGAAGATACGTTGCCAAACAAAGCTTCTATGCCAGCTGAAGAAAATCCAAAAGCACCGAACCAACAAATGGAAACGCTTTTTTAAATAAGACCCGCTTCAAGCAGTACTACACCTAATTTTTTTAATGAACTTTCTTTTGACTCCCTGTCAAACTAAATAAATCCATCATAATATTGTAGTGATATATGAAAAAATCCAAAGGTTTCTCGTTGATTGAACTAATGATAGTCATCGCTATTATCGGTATTTTGGCAGCAATTGCTATACCGAGCTATCAGACTTATATACAAAAATCGAGATTTGCTGAGATGTTTTCAGTCGCACATTTTCAACAGCTTAAAATCGAAGAATTTCTGACAACAACCGGCGTTGGAGCAATCAGTGGTTTTACTTGCCAAAGCTCAGGTTTTGCGGGCTTTCAAGCTGTAACGCCTACTAATAATGTTCAAAAGCTACAAATTGGAACCGATTGTTCAATAGAAACTTGGGGTGGAAGTGGTTTTGGAACAGGAGCAGCAGTCCCTATCATGATAATGATCCCAACAATGGGTACTGGTGGTTCTATTTCTTGGAGTTGTGAAACGGTGCCGTCAGTCAATGGAACTGCTAGTTATCCAGGGGCACCGGCTACTTGTCCGTCACCATAAAAACTCATTATTGCAATTGATGTGATTTAAAGCTTCAACACGCTAGCTGCCGCGTTCAATTCAATCACCGCTTTTAATAAGCTTAAAATATCTCCTAGTCAATGCAAGCCTGTTTCCTTTAGATTTCTCACAAATTATCCGCTTCTTTTTTGTGAAACTTTATGCTCGCTCTTTCCTGTCGAATTTTCTCCCTATACGACTGAATGTCTAGCTCGAAATTTATCATTACGCGAGAAAATATCCCAATTCCTCTTTTTATTGATTCAATTAAATATTTTATTTCTTGCCTGCGGCTCTTAATTTCATGCAAATTCAATTTTATTTTCGAAGAATAATCTTCAGACCCAAGATAGGATGAAAAATAAATTTTTTCTTTTTTCTTCAATTTTAATTTTTTTTCAAAGACTCAAGTTCTTCTGTGTTATCTTTCATCCATTTTGCGTAACACTTTATGTTATTAAAGTAATTTTCGTACGTACGAGCAATCATTTTTTTATAATATTTCAGCACCAATAGAAAGTCTCCAAGCATTCTTTAATGAAATCCAAATGTATCACTGACGGATTTATTTTTAAATTCTTCTTGCTCGGCTTTATCTTTTTTCTATAGGGGTAGTTTACCTTCTCCCGCTGCGGGAGAAGGTAAACTACCCCTATTATTTTTCCTTTCTAAATCAGTTTTTTGTCCCAGATGACATGATATGAACTGATGGGCATATACAAGAAAAACTAAGTTAGCTCAAGAATAAAGATTGCTGGAGATACACATAACAAGCACTTCGCTCAAACGATATATTTTGCGATTAATTTACCCTCTATTCATAGCATAGCTGCTTGAAAATACGATAAAAATTCATTTTTTCCCGGGAATATCCCGGTATCTTTAAACGCCCCCCTTATTGACAACAGAGTGATATTTATGCACTATGTCTTCAGTTGTGTAACATCTTAACCAACCGATACGCAGGAGACCATCATGGCCGTTGCAGTAGATCAATTCTTCACTACATTAACTTTTTCTCCAGCCAGCCAAGGCAAAACAGCACTCAAAAAATACACCGATGATTTAGCCGTTGCAGCAAAGAAAGGCGATTATGACGCAG
>Ga0302315_10000252_pt1 | contig 65561 bp, 60 predicted proteins | sample III_Palsa_N3_1_FD_200532 | JGI IMG/M metagenome (GOLD analysis project Ga0302315, IMG submission 200532) | Peat permafrost microbial communities from Stordalen Mire near Abisko, Sweden - III_Palsa_N3_1 | ecosystem: Environmental > Terrestrial > Soil > Palsa > Peat permafrost | place: Sweden...
AGATGGTTTGCCTGGATCTGGACCATCCTGAAGTGATGGAATTTATTAATTGGAAAGTAGAAGAGGAAAAGAAGGTGAGCGCACTGATCGCTGCCGGTTATCCTTCTGATTATGAAGGAGAGGCTTATGCTACTGTATCAGGTCAGAATTCAAATAACTCGGTGCGCATTCCCAATAAGTTCTTCTCTGCGCTGGAAAAAGGAGAAGACTGGGAATTGACTTCGAGGACTGACGGACGGATCATGAAAAAGGTTCCATCAGGGGAATTGTGGCAGCAAATCGCCTATGCAGCCTGGCGTTGCGCCGATCCCGGTATTCAATACGATACGACGATCAATGAATGGCATACCTGCCCACAGGGAGGGGCCATCAGGGCTTCCAATCCTTGTTCCGAGTACATGTTCCTGGACAATACTGCCTGCAATCTGGCTTCCATCAACCTCCGGAAGTTATATAATGACGACACCAACATATTCGATGTAGAAGGTTTTGAATATACAAGCCGGCTATGGACTGTCGTATTGGAAGTCTCCGTGTTGATGGCCCAATTCCCGAGTAAAGAAGTCGCCCAACTGAGCTACGATTACCGGACCCTTGGTTTGGGGTTTGCGAACCTGGGATCCATGCTTATGGTGGGTAGTATCCCTTATGATAGTGAACAGGCAAGGGGCATCGCAGCCGCTATCACTGCGATCATGACCGGAGTGGCTTATAAGACCTCGGCGGAGATGGCCTCAGTACTCGGACCTTTCCCTAAGTATGAAAATAACAGGGAAGATATGTTGAGGGTAATGCGCAACCACCGTGCAGCGGCTTATGACGCGGAATTGGCTTATGAGGGCCTCAGTATAAGGCCCCAGGGGATCAAGGCACGTTATTGTCCGGATTACCTCCTAAAGGCTGCCTGTAAGTCCTGGGATGAGGCTGTCAACCTGGGTGAGAGATATGGTTACCGCAATGCTCAGACGACGGTTATTGCGCCTACAGGCACGATCGGACTCGTAATGGATTGCGATACTACGGGAGTGGAGCCGGACTTTGCCCTGGTGAAATTTAAGAAGCTGAGCGGCGGTGGATACTTTAAGATCATTAACCAGTCCGTACCGCTGGCGCTAGAGAAGCTGGGCTATGGAAACAAGGAAGCGGATGCCATCGTAAAATACGCTGTAGGGTCAGCCTCTTTCGCCGGGGCTCCCCATATCAACCACCAGACCCTGAGCGAAAAAGGCCTCCTGGCCAGCGAAATCAAAAAACTGGATGCTGCCGTGGCGTCTGCCTTCGAAATTGGTTTTGTATTTAATGTGTATACACTGGGTGAAGATTGCCTTCAAAGGCTTGGCTTTCGTCCCGAGGAATATTTTAACCTGGAATGGAACTTACTGGAGGCCTTGGGATTTACTGAATCAGAGATAGAAGGCGCAGGCGATTTTGTTTGCGGGACGATGACCATTGAAGGGGCCCCCTACCTGAAACCTGAGCACTACAATGTATTTGACTGTGCAAACAGGTGCGGTAAAAAAGGGCAGCGTTATATTCATGCCCACGGACATATACGGATGATGGGAGCCGTTCAGCCCTTTATCTCCGGAGCTATCTCCAAGACCATTAACCTGCCTTACGAGGCCGCTGTAGAGGAGATTGCAGACTGTTATATGCTTAGCTGGACCCTCGGGCTAAAAGCCAACGCACTTTACAGGGACGGCTCTAAAATGAGCCAGCCGCTCAGTAATAAAAGCGACAAAAAGAAAAAAGTCGCTACGGCTACGCCGGAATTAGCGGAATCCCCGGAGGAGGGATTGCTCCCCAGTTCTCCCCTTGTGGATTTGGGCCAATTGACGGCAGAAGAGTTGCTGGAAGAAGTGCAAAAGCGGGTACAAGCATCACCGGATACCAAATTAAAACGTCAATTGGCCAGGATCGTGGAACGACGTGCTTTGCCAGCCAAGCGCCGGGGTTTCACGTATAAGGCTAAGGTAGGCGGACAGCCGATTTTTGTAAGGACGGGCGAATATAACGATACCACCCTGGGAGAGATATTTATTGACCTGGCCAAGGAAGGAAGTACTTTGAGAAGCCTCATGAATTCATTTGCTATTGCGGTTTCAGTCGGATTGCAATATGGCGTCCCCCTGGAAGAATTCGTAGACAAGTTTGTATTTACCCGCTTTGAGCCCAGCGGTATGGTAGACCATCCTAATATCAAGAGCGCTACGTCCCTGATAGACTATGTCTTCCGCCTGCTGGGATACGAGTACCTCGGCCGCACAGACCTGGTGCATGTACTCCAGGCGCCTGAAGTTGGAAATACGGGGAATGCAGAATGGGATGAGCCCAATATGCCTACACTGGGTGAACGCAAGCCTGAGTTGTCACAGGTAAGGGTTACGAATTTGGCAGGTAAAGGTCAGCCGGCCACCTCCTCGGGGGGGACCGCCGGAAGCACTTCGGCCTCGGGCAAGAAAACTGAAAATAGTACGCAGGAGTATATGAAGAGCATGCAAAGCGATGCTCCAGCCTGCAGTACCTGTGGTCACATCACCGTTCGCAGCGGGACCTGCTATAAATGTTTGAATTGTGGCAATAGTATGGGTTGCAGTTAACCGGGCATTGGAATGCCCTGGCCGTTAAGGCCCAATAAAATGAGTCTGGGAGACTACTGATACATATTTGGGTCGAGAGGGCCCCCTGGGAAGGGGGCCCTCATTTTGGCGGGATGTTGCGAAGGTTTGAATATCGCAATATCCCGCCAAAATCTTCTAATAATGGGGCCGGAGGCCCTGCCCCCTGGGAAGGGGGCCCTCATTTTGGCGGGATATAGCGAAGGTTTGAATATCGCGATGTTATTTTCCCTTTTTCTTGGGCGGCAGGTCAGCGATGATCCTCTTGAATAAATCCTCCGCAGAAATGTCAAACAATTGAGACATAAAGATCAATTCCCTTAAAGTGAACGTATCGGGCAACGCCACTTTTCGGGTGAAGGTCTGGTAATTCATTCCCATGTCCTGGCATACTACCGTCCTTGGAATTATTTCAAAAATTTCCTTGAAACTGGAAATACTGTCTACTGCTACCATGCTTTTTACGGCATTATACCTTTTGTCTTTTGGCATTATGTATAAATTATGTCTTTCAAAATAACAAGATTATTAATTCATAACCATAAAGTTGTAATAAGTAAGGTATATATGTTTGTACAATATATTTATTAAGTAGAAGTTAATATATAATTACATCAAAAATGAAATATTTATTACTTTGCACCATAGCTAAATAGTCAATTTCTGAATGTTATGGTTGGCGGATCCGGGCAATACATGTATGTTGAGACTTGTAGCTCAGACGAAGCGTTGGTGATCGCACTTAAAAATGATAATGTTTGCGCTTTCCGATGCTTGATCGGCAAGCATCAGGACGCTTTATACAGGGTGGCTTCGATGATGACGGGAGATCGTATTGCTGCCATGGAATTATCGACGGACGTATTTGCCATGGTATGGGCAAAACGGAAGGAGATACCAGAATGGATTCCTTTCAGGTATTATGCAAGACACCTTGCGCATAGGCTCAACGCTTCTAAATGATCAGGTAACTAATATTTCTTTTTCTTATGCAACAGAGGCTATTTAAGGGAGTCTCATCACTGGTGGTCTTTTCTTTTAAATACAGGGCTATCGATTCCAGGCGCTGTGTAAACTACCTGAAGGCAGGTAAGCCATCGGCTATGGGGCAGATTAAAAGGACTTTTGGAGTCTCACTATTATATGTGGCTTCGGAGCTCCTGCCAAAAGACGCCGCCAAACAAGAGGCCATGGATATTACATTAGGGGCCTTTAGACACCTATGGAATAATCGGGAGCTCATGCGTGACCCGGTTCATGTAAAGATATTCTTGCACAGGTATGTCCTGGATGCCTGCAGGCAGATCAATCCGGGAATGGATAAACAGTCTGCCCTGAGTATCATAGCTTTTGCAGAAGTGGCAAGGTTGATGAAGGAGACGATGCAGTCCTTACCTAAAAAATTCCAGCCATTTTATGAGATGAAGTTCATGTTCAGAAATTCAGATGATGAGATTGCCCTGGCGCTTTCTATCCCTCTTGAAAAAATAGATGAGTATTGCCGGGAAGTGCGCGCCCTCATCGGTAACACTCCCGAGTGGGGGTAGGCCACGCTGTGTAGGAAATGCCCTGTGCAGAAAAAGAAAGAGCCCATTTCAAAAGAAATGGGCTCGTATCAGCATTACAACGAATAAAGAAACAACTTAGTGGGCGTCTACAGGCATGGCCACCGTACCCTTTTTGAATTTCTGCAGGAAAATCATCGGAATACAAAGCAGTACAAAGAAGCCAACCAACAGGTAGACGTCATTATAAGTGGTTAGCATACCCTGCTTTGTCACTGCTCCTTCCATGGCGCCGGTGGCCATGGACTGGGCCTGTTGCAAGGAAAACCCTTTTGCCACGAAGCTTTGCGTATAGGTACTGTACCGTTGATTGTAAGCCGGATTATAGACATTAATATTTTCCAGCAATATATTTCGGTTAATCGCGCCCTTGATATGGATAATAGTGGTAATGATGGCAATTCCGAATGATCCTCCCAATTGACGCATCATATTGTTCAGCCCCGTACCCTGCCCTATCTCCGGCCCTTTCAGGTCCTGAATGGCCAGTGTGGTGAGGGGTACAAACAACACCGCCATCCCTACTCCCCGGATAATGAGCGGCCAGAAAAAGTCCCCTGTACCGGATTCCAGATTGGAATTGTTCAGCATCCAGCAGAATATAAAGAACAGGAAGAATCCAATGGCAGAAAGGATCTGCGCGGGTACCCTCCTTTTGAGCATGACCCCCACAAAAGGCATCATACAAATGGTGGCGAGCCCCCCCGGGAACAAGATTAAGCCGGTTTGCTGCGCGGTGAAGCCCAGGAGGGTCTGGCAGAACACAGGAAATATGAAGGTCGATCCGTATAAGGCCACCCCTAGTACAAAGGAGGTAAAAATCCCTATGGTAAAACTCCGGTGTCGCAGGATCTTAAAGTTAACAATGGGAAAATCAATGCTAAGTTCTCTCCAGACAAAACAAATAACACCCAGCACGGTTGTAAGGGTCAAGAGGGAAATATACCAGGTCTGGAACCAGTCTTTGTCTTCCCCTTTCTCAAGGACTACTTGCAGGGATCCTACGGCTATTGCCAGGAAGAGGATACCCCACCAGTCGATCCTTTTGCCCTTCCCATATTTAGGCGATTCCTTCACGAAGGTCGATACGCAGAAGGCGGCAATGGCCCCCACAGGAATATTTACATAAAATATCCATTGCCAGGAAATATTATCCGTGATAAAGCCACCAATGGTCGGTCCTACCGTCGGCCCTACGACGGCGCCAAGGCCGAACAGGGCGGTCGCCATCCCGACTTCGGCAGGAGGCCAGGTTTCCAGTAGAATGGCCTGGGCAGTGGATATAAGGCCTCCGCCGGCCAGCCCCTGCAGGAGCCTGAAAGCGATCAGTTCTGAAAGGCTATGGGCATTTCCGCACAGAAAGGACGCGATAGTGAACACGATAATGGACGCCAGGAAGTAATTCTTCCGCCCAAACCGATCTCCCAGCCACCCTGACATTGGCAGGATGATCACATTTGCCACGGCGTACCCGGTGATGATCCAGTTGGCGTCTTCCAGGGTGGCGCCCAGGTTTCCCATGATATTAGGCAGCGCCACGTTCACTATCGTAGTATCGATCAATTCCAGCAGAGCAGCGGTAATCACCGTAATGGTGATGATCCATCTTCTAAAACCATATTCTGCCATAAAAATAAATTCAAATCACTAAATAAATAAAATGCAGTAGATGAATGTCACACCCTACTTGGTATGCACCGTCACCTTCACGCTCATGCCCGAACGTAACTTGCTCATCGTCGCACTATCTGCTTCTATCTTAATCCTAACAGGAACACGTTGGACCACTTTCACAAAATTGCCCGTGGCGTTGTCGGGAGGAAGCAAAGAGAACTTGGCGCCGGTGGCTCCGGAAAATGACTCAATGACACCCGGAACCGTTTGATCGGGGAATGCATCCACTACGATATCAACCTTCTGATTCAGGCGCAGGTCATTCATCTGCGTTTCCTTAAAATTACCGGTAACATAAAGGTCGCTATGCACGATGGAGAACATCGGATTGCCTGCCTGTACCAATTGGCCGATCTGTATATTACGCTTTGATACAATACCGCTGACAGGTGCAATGATCACTGTATAGGATAATTGCAATTTGGCATACTCGATATCCGCTTTGCGGGTATCCAGCAAGGAGGCGGTAGCAGTGGTCTGCTGTTCGCTGGTATTGACCCTTTGATCAATGACGGGTATCTGGCTTTTTGCTGCATCCAGGGCGGCCTGGGCAGATTCTTTATCCGCGGTAGCCTGGTCCAGTTGCGCTTTTGTAATGGCGTGATCGTTGTAAAGATTCTGGAAACGGTCAAAGTCCTGTGTGGCCTTCCAGAGGTGGACTTGGGCTTCTTCCACATTGGCCTTCTGCACCCCGAAATTGGAGCGGGTTTCCGCAATGGTAGCCTTGTAGGCGTTTACATTTTTAGTAGCGGAATTCAAGGCTGCTACAGCCTGATCCAGTTTGATCTTATAATCCTGGTCGTCCAGGATCACCAGGGTATCCCCTGCATGAACGTATTGGTTATCTACGAAACGGATTTCTTTCACGTAACCTGGTACCCTGGGGATCACAGGGCTGATATCCCCATCTATCTGTGCATCATCCGTTTCTTCGTGGCTTTGCAGGAAGATGTATTCCTTGAGGGTGAAGCCTAATGCAGCGACTAATACCAACCCGAGTATGATCGGGAAGATGAGTTTCTTTTTGCTTTTTTGGGGCGTTGTACTTTGTTCCATATAAAAAGGCGGTTTTGAGCGTGTAAAAAAAGTTAGACTTAGAGGTGAATATTCCCGGTTGATTTTAATAAGGCGTAATAAGCAATGGTGGCATCCGACTTGGCCAGTTCGAGATTGATGCGAGCCTGGTATAACAGGGTTTGGGCATCAATGCGGTCGGTGGTGGTCACCAGGCTATTTTGAAATTTGGATTCTGTGATCCTTTCATTTTCCGTGGCCTGGTCTACAGCGTCCTGTAATACCTTTATTTCTTCCAGGGCCTGCAGGTAACCGATGAAGTATTGATGCACGTCCTTGTGCACGTCATCCAAGGTTTGGTCTCTGCTGGTCAGCACTTCCTGTTTCTCAACGGCAGCCTGCCTTTCCTTGTTCTTGTTGGTATAAAGTGTTCCGATGTCCCAGGAGACGCCCAATCCGAGTGTAACCGGCGCTAACACCGTATTACCTGTGGGAATCACTTTCCCTGTAGGATTGATATAGTACATGCCGGCGTTGGCAGCCAAAGTAGGTAGCCTTTGGTCATGGATCTTTTTGATCGTGATATCCGCCAGCTTATCCTGGTAGGACAGATCCAGCAATTCCCTGCGGCTGGTTTCTGCCTGTTGCAATAAGTCTGTAAACACAGGGTGTTCATCCAGCCTGTAGTTTACATCCGATAGGACAATCTCCGTCGTATCCGGGAGGCCCAGGAGGATGTTCATGTTATAATTGGCAATCATCCGGTTGTTCTCCAGTTCGATCTCGTTAAGTTGAATCCTGGATTTCTGCAATTGAAACCGCAGGACATCATTTTTTGTGGCCAACCCCTGTCCCTCGTACTTGGTGATTTCGGACAGCTTCTGATCTACATCCTGCATGTTTTGCTTTACAACCGTTTGGTTCTGCAGGATCTTATTGTAGTTGAGGTACTCGCCAATGATAAGGTAGGTCACGTCTTCTTTGTCCTTATCAGCGTCCAGGTGGCTTAATTGTACCAGCAGGTCGGCTGATTTTTTGGCATATTTGAATTGATTACCGGCAAAAATTGGCTCGCTTACGGAAACGGTTCCCAGGTAAGCAGGGAAATCAAACGGCAGATCCAGCGGTTTCTGCGTAAATCCGGGAATATTGACGGTGCGCGCCAGCATCAAGGCATGCAGGTACTGAAAGCTCACCTTTGCCGAAGGCAGGGCGAGGTCTTTGGCTTGGCCCAGGCGGGTCATCGCCTCTTCAATTTTGTTTTTTGATTGCCTAAGCTGCTTGCTGTTGTCAATCCCTAATTTCACGGCATCCGCCAGCGACAGAACGCGGGGCGACTGAGCCATGATACCGGGGAGGCCGAGCAGCAGGAAGGTCAGCGCTAAAAGTGTTTGCTTCATATAAACCAGGTTTCTATTTGAAATACGGTGTGTCATGATTTGTGTATGCTTAAGTGGGCGGTGATCAAATCCTTTAAGTGGTTCTTGAGGCGGTCGGACAATTCCTTTGAATAAACATTCGGGTCAGATGGGCCAAGATTTAGGATCTTGCAATAGAAGTCCTTTGAGAGGGTCATCTGGGAAATGGTTCCGAAAAGGGTGCCCATCGTCATTTCTATGTCCACTTTCCTGAACGCCCCTAATTTCTCTCCATCCTGAAGGATTTTTCGGACCTGTTCCAGGTTCTTCCCCTTCATCCGCATCATCATTTCCTTTAATTCAGTGGAATGCAGGGTGGAAAATTGCCGGGTAATGATATTATGGAAACGGTGATTTGAAAATATACGGTCAACGTAAAAATCAATTAGCTTGTATATTTTCCCCATGGGCGCCAGGTTTTCATCACTGACGAGTTCTTCCAATACATCTGTAACATACCCGGAACGGAAATCAACCAGGGCTTCAAACAATTTTTCCTTCGATCCGAAATAGTAAGAGATCATGGCCAGGTTGACTCCCGCCAGATGTGCGATATCCCTTACGGAAGTACCGTCAAAGCCCTTTTCTGCAAAGAGCTCTTCAGCCGCAATTAATATCTGAGATCTTTTATCCATGGGATGTATCCTTATTTTGAATTTGCCGGCACAAAGTTAAACGATCGTTTAAATTAAACGTTTGTTTAACCCTGTCATTTTAGTTAACGATTTGTTAAATCTTTACCGCTATTGACAATTAACAAATTAGAAACTGTTCCCGGAAAGGCAACGGTAAAAAACGGGCAATTATATTTTCCTTTTACCTTAGCGCCATGCAAATTGAGTTTTCCTATAACAAGGCTCAGGTTATCCAGGCTCTTCGCTATCACTTTATTACGCGTAGAGAAGTCAGACTCCTGATGATCCTTGTAAACGTCTTTGCGATCTTTTCGGCTGTCTTAATTTATTTAAAGAGGGTATATCCCCTGGCTTTCCTGGTAAGTTCTATGTTGTGGATGGTCTTGATGGCTTCGTTTTGGTTCTTTCTTCCTTATTCCGTTTATAGAAAAGAGCGCACATTTAAGGATCATTTCCGGGCGACCCTGGAAGACCAGCATTTTTTTATAACCAATAAAGTAGGGGGACGGAGCTGGGCCTGGCGGGAATTCAGCAATTACCTGGAGACGCCTCATTTTTTCCATCTTTATTTTGACAGCAGGTCGTTTTTCCTGCTACCTAAGTCTGCTTTTGCGGGATCGGATGAGTTACATCAGGCCAGGGAACTGTTCCGGAACAATATTAAAAAAGGGGGCTCCGGCTCAAAATAGGGCTTTTTCCATAGTAAAATGAGGAACAGAGACTTCTTCAAATTCAAGACCGTAAACGGCATACCCCATTTTTCCGTAAAATCCTGCCGCTGTTTTCCTCGCGTGCATGGTTATTTTGCGGAATCCGTGGTCCCGGGCAACCGATTCGGCAAAATGGAGCATCGCCCGCCCCACGCCTTTACCCTGAACGGTGCTGCCGACCGCCATTTGCCTCAATCTGGTAGTGTTTTTATCCTGCGGGGTGAGTAAACAGCAGGCTACCAGTAGCTCTTCCTCGAATGCGGCCAGGAGAATATCGTCCTTTTCAGTCTCCAGCTCTTGAGGGGAAAAAGACAGTCCGAGGGGTTTTCTGAGGACTTCTTCCCGTAGTTCGACCATCTTCAAATAGTCGGTTGATCCGTGTTCTATGATCCGAAGCGCCATGCCTGAAGCCATTTATTTGGGGTATTGAAGGTAAGAATCTTTTTTATATGCTGCTCCTGGCGTGCACTTGAAGGCAATTTTGGATAAAACTTAATGCGCCGATGGTTATTAGCTCAAAAATTATATTTTTGCACCCAGTAACTAAATTTTACTACCATGTCAGACATTGCAACAAGAGTAAAGAAAATCATTGTTGACAAACTAGGTGTTGATGAAGCAGAAGTTAATCCGGAAGCGTCCTTTACAAACGATCTGGGTGCTGATTCATTAGATACCGTGGAATTAATCATGGAATTTGAAAAAGAATTCAATATTTCCATTCCCGACGAACAAGCAGAAACTATCACTACTGTAGGTCAGGCCATTGCTTATTTGGAAGAACACGCTAAGTAATTCTAACCCAACTGCACCACTGAGAGACCAAATTCCCGGCTTGCATATATGGAATTAAAAAGAGTAGTAGTTACTGGAATGGGCGCCCTGACCCCTTTGGGCAATAACGTCCCTGATTTTTGGAACGGATTGGTCAATGGTATATCGGGCGCCGATTTCATTAAGGCCTTTGATGTTTCGAAATTTAAGACCAAGTTTGCTTGCGAATTAAAAAACTTTGATCCTGTCGAGTTTATGGACAGGAAAGAAGCCCGTAAGCTGGACCGGTTTGCTCAAACAGCAGTGGTCGCCAGTGACGAAGCAGTCCGGGACGCAGGAATTTCTAAGGATAATGTCGACCCTGATCGGGTGGGTGTTATTTTTGCCAGCGGGATTGGAGGGTTGATCACTTTCCAAAATGAAGTGATGGAATTCGCTAAAGGAGATGGCACCCCCCGGTTTAATCCCTTTTTTATTCCAAAGATGATCCTTGACATTGCCTCGGGTCATATCTCTATGCGCCACGGATTCCGCGGGCCCAATTTTGCAGTCGTTTCTGCCTGCGCGTCTTCCACCAATGCCATTATCGCCGCCACTACCGAGATCCGTCTCGGAAGGGCGGATATTATCATCACAGGAGGAAGTGAAAGTGTTATCAGTGAAGCTGGAGTTGGGGGATTTAATGCGATGAAGGCGCTCAGCGAGCGCAATGACGATCCCAAAACAGCCTCCCGGCCCTTTGATAAAGACAGGGACGGTTTTGTCATGGGTGAAGGCGCGGGGGTCCTGGTTTTGGAAGAATTGGAACATGCTCGTAAACGTGGCGCAAAGATCTACTGTGAAATAGCAGGGGGCGGTGCCAGCGCAGATGCTTATCACATGACGGCTCCCCATCCGGAAGGACTGGGAGCCAGGAATGTAATGGCGGCAGCACTGAAGGATGCGGGCATGCAAGCCTCGGACATTGATTACATTAATGTTCATGGCACGTCAACTCCCCTGGGGGATCTGGCTGAATCCAAGGCTATTTTGGTGGTTTTTGGCGAGCACGCTTACGACATCAACATCAGTTCTACAAAATCAATGACAGGCCATCTTTTGGGGGCCGCGGGTGTAATTGAAGCTATCGCGTGTATCATGAGTGTAAGGACGGATATTATTCCACCGACTATCAATCACTTTACGGATGATCCGGAGTTGGACGGCAGGCTGAATTTTACATTTAATCAGGCACAAAGGCGCCCGGTGAATGCGGCTTTGAGCAATACCTTTGGTTTTGGGGGACACAATGCATCTGTGATTGTTAAAAAATTCGTAGATTAACGTGTGAACTTTTTTCTACTACGTCAACTATTTCCGGCAAGGTCCGCCTTTGAAAAGAATCTACGCAATGTATTGGGCTTCAGACCTCGCCATCTCGCTTTGTATAAGACAGCGCTGAGCCATCGATCTATTAAAGAAGGCAGCGATCAAAATAACGAGCGTTTGGAATTCCTGGGAGATGCAGTGCTGAGCACTGTGGTGGGGGATTTTCTTTTTAAGAAATACCCATACAAGGGAGAAGGTTTTCTCACAGAGATGAGAAGCAAGATGGTAAACCGATCTATCCTCAATGAGGTGGCGGTAAAGATGGGGCTCAAAAGAATTACTTTATATAATAAGCATGATAATTCCCTGAAGATCTCCCAGATCTTCGGAAATACCCTGGAAGCCCTTATCGGGGCGATCTACCTGGACCTGGGGTATGTGAAAACCAAGCACTGGATCATGAAACAGGTCATCCTTCCTTATTTTTTCCTGGACGAATTGGAGAACCTGGAAATCAACCACAAGAATAAATTGTATGGTTGGGCCAGTAAAAACGGCAAAGTACTTGAGTTTGAGACCATCGACGAACGTTTCGAGAACGGGAGGCGGCTTTTTACAGTGGCAGCCGTAGTAGATGGAGAAATCATGTCAGAAGGAAAGGGGTATAATAAGAAAGATGCTTCTCAAATTGCCGCCCAGATAGCTGTTGAGAAGCTGGGATTGGCTGATAAGGTAGAATAGCCTTTCCTGACTTTCCTGCGCCACTTTCCTCCATGTTGCTAAATAGTATAGTTGGTTAACTATTTTTCAGAAAAGACCTATCCGGATATACGTACGGCCGAATATTCTATTTATATTTGAAGACAACTGTTAAACTACCTAAGTCATGCATACTTTCATTGGGGAGCCCAATCCTCTGGAAAACACTTTATCAGATATTGATCTTTTGCGACGATTGAAGGGCAGGGACCTGCTTGCTTACAGGGAGCTCATCGGGAAATATTACGAGTTTGTTTATGCAGTGGCATTTGTGTTGCACAGAGACGAACAGGTGGCCAATCAATACGTCATGGATATATTTTCATATACCTGGAATCACGCGGATTGCCTCAGTTTTAAGGGGACGATCAAGCAATATTTCTTCAAGCTGATCTATGCCAAATACCAGAGGTATGCTTCTGTATTTCCTGTTGAGAATTAGCGGCTATCTTTTGTTGATCCTTTCCAACAGTGCCTTTACCCCGGAATTGAAGCGCTTTACCTGCCCCGATATACCTTCTGTATTTATATAAATGGTATTATGTTCCTCGGTGATCTCGTTTTCCGGCCTTGACTGGGTATAATAGTAGGTGGCAATTGACTTCCTGTTGACCCCCTGGGGTGTATTCAATGGTTTTGGATGGCCATGGAAGGATATTTCGTTCGTTTCAAAAATCACACAACGATTGAACAGGGGGGCATATTTGCCTATCCTGTCTTTTTTCCCCTGGGAAAGGTCCCACAGTTCAAGGTGTCCTTCATACTCGTCCTTCCACTCCTTGTTCATATATACAAGTACATTCAACCGGCGGTGAAACTTAGTGGTAGGGTGCTTGTTATAATCGACATGGACATTCAGGAACGCGCCGTTGATGGATTGGTGCAGACCGCCCCCGAACAGCTCTTCATCAGCCAGGATCGTATCTTCAAAGTCGGTTAACTCCTGGAGCCATTGCGTAAATTCGGTCGAATTGAGTTCTTTGAAAACGCGGTCCATAATGGAGCCCGCTTCAAACTGGGTTTGCTGAAATTTGTGTTTCTGATCAATATAGGTGATCCCATTCCAGGTGCCGTATTCTATGGCTGGATAAGCTGAGTAAATCTCTTCTGCCTTGTCGGGATGGAAAAAACCGTCAAACATTATATACCTGAAGGGCTGCTTGGACTGGTATTCGCTTTTTATTACGCTTAACCTTTTTTTGAGGTCTGAGAGGTTAATGAATTCCATGGGATGGAAGGATTTGATTGTAATATAAAAAACATCTAAATCGAAACCAACTAATATCCCAAAATCTTTAAATCTGATCAACCCTCACCCATTTCATTCCAGCCGCTATTGCGGATTGTACACCTGGATCCCCGTCTTCAAATACCATGCAGCGTCCGGGGGCAATTCCCAGTTGTTCAGCCGCCAGTAAAAAAGGATCGGGAAAGGGCTTTCCATTGGGGGTTTCTCCTGCACAGACCATCAATTCAACCAATGAACTAATGCCCAGCACATTTAATGTCCGGGTAACGGTGGCTCTCCTGCCTCCTGAGACAACGCCAATCCTGACCTTTCCCGCATGAGAAATCAGGTGTCGTAACACGAAGTCTATTGGCCGGGTTTCATCGATGTATTTTTCGTAGAAGAGCTGGGACTTTTGCGTGGCGAATTCGTGGTGATCAAAAGGGGTATTGTAGCGACGGCCAATTTCTTCGCAGACCTTTACCGTAGGCCAGCCTGCCAGTTCATCTATAATGGAACCGTCTAGTTCAATGCCATACCGAAGGGCCACTTCTACATAAGAGGCCGTATGTGCCCCCATGTTGTCTGCAAGTGTTCCGTCACAGTCGTATAAGAATGCTCCGAAATCGCCATCCGTCAGGGTACATAATTTTTCATACCTGGTCTCAGAAGCGTTGAGGTGTAGGGTGGATACGTCCATGCTTTGCATCACTTTTGAGATGCAAATATACGCCAGATAACTTCAGCGCTACCTGCGGCGGGCCCTAATATCTTCTTCAATATCTGACAAAACCAATTCGACCAGGGATTTAAGGTCTACGCCGATCAACTTTGACATATGCTGTAGCTCCTGAAAGTTCAGTAATTCCGGGTTATTGACCTTTCTGGCGAACCGGCCGTAATTGAGGCCCAAATCCTCGGATATGATGGATTTGGGAACGATTGTGAAGATCTTATGGAATGATTTTAAATCGCCGGCCACCCAGATACTTTTTACGTGGCCATATCTCTCATCTAGGGTCATTAAGTTATATTTTTATACACATAAACTTACCTAAAGATATGATATTATCATTTTGAGTATATATATTAGGGAGTAATATAAATACTAAATACTATAATTGTTGGTTTGATATTTACATTATTGATAAATTATTGCCTGGAAAGGGCGTGCCAAAGATAAAAGACAAGGTAACTTTCCCACCCCGGAAATCGGCTGAAAAAGCGATCAATGGCGGCTAAGTCTGTTTTTTGCTTTATTACATTATGCAGAATAAGGGCATTTAATAGGCCTGCGTCCCCATGGGGAATAGCGGAAGGTTCCCTCATGGTTTTCATCAGGGCATAATTGGCCGTCCATACACCAATACCCTTTATTGCAGTAAGGGCTTTTTGCCTGCTTGTAAAATCGGGGAGGCTGCTGATTTTTTGCTTGCTGATTTCTCCCTTTGAAAATGCCCGGGCTATGATAATGAGGTACTCTGCTTTTCTTGCAGAGAACTGCATTTCCCTTAAGTCTTCGACCCTGACGTTGGCAAGTATTTCACAGGTAGGAAAGATATAGTAAATGGAATGATCATATTCAATACTTTCCCCGAATCTTTCTACCAACCTTCTTTTAAGCTTATAGGCGAAGCGGAGATTGATCTGCTGGCCGATGATGGCCCAGCAAAGGGCTTCGAACAGATCGGGTATACCCGTCAATCGCAGACCATGAAAATCAACCGACATATAGGATATCAGCTTATGCTGTTGTATCAGTTTATAGAAAGGCATTATATCCCTTTCTATGTCGAACCAATCGATAATGTAGCGGACGATTTCCGCTTTGATTTCGGGGCTGAAACCGCCCTTCAAAATGATCGCCTGTAGAGAACCTTCCCTTTCCGAAATGCTGATGAGCACAGGCTGCTCATTGACGAGCAACGCCTTTCTTATCTGATTTCCATCAATGGAATGCAGGCAGTCATCAAAATTGCGGTTTAAGAACCATAGGCACTCGCTAAAGCTGAATGCTAACCCGGTAGGGATAAAGATGGTATTCTCAGCCATCTAACCGCCCTTCTTCTTAAGGACATCCTGGTGAAAGGAGCCTTTTTTCCTGTCGGTATTATCAAACCAGAGACATTCGACGTATTCTGTTTGCTGGGATTCCAAGGGTTTGGACCTACCGGTAAACGTCCCCACAAGGTCAATGGACATTTCATACTTATCCACTGTCATGTCAGGCCCTCCTGATATAAGAACTACGACATCCCCCCTTTTAAATTTATTTTCTGCCATATGGTTGGATTTAGGGATTAAAGATAGATAAATCCGGCAGGAGGGGGATGGCAAGTTTGGGGAAGGATGCTGCAAGAGCGGCTCATTTTTTCTTGCCGTTTTTCTCGACTTCAATATCATCGATCACCAGGCCTGCCAGGGATTTGAAATCTATATTGGTCAATTTTGACAGACGCTCAACGTCCCGGAAGCTCAGTAAGTCCAGTTTATTTATTTTTTGCAAAAATCGTTCATAGTTCAACCCTAAATCTTTAGATACTATGGACTTAGGGATGATGGTGAGGATTTCACGGAAAGACTTTAAATCACCTGCTGCCCAAATGCTTCGCACGTGCTTATATCGCTGGTCTGAGTCAGACATGATGGGTAGTAATTAGATGGTAAAAGTACGGTTTCGGGTAATAATTAGGTTATAATTGAAATAAAAAATGGCTAATTATGAATATAAAATAGGCTGATTGTTATTATTTTATTTGTTAATACCGTACATTTAATATTTAAATTATAAATATATAGGTTATGTTGAAAGATTATCGATTTGAGCTGCTAAGGCATTTATATAAAAAGGGCACCGTCGTAAATATCAGGGCAACATTAAATGGGTATCTAGGTGAGCATATCCGGGACAAGGCGTTTTTCGAAAGCATGCTTTATTCACTCAGGGAAAATGGCCTTGTATGGATTAATGACGGGCAAGCGCTTTCATTAGAAGAAGATCCTGCATATGAGATGGCCCATCCCATCATGGCAAAACTGGAGCAGGAAGGGATATATGAGTATTACAGACTGAAACAGATAGCCCGTCGTAAATCTTCACTGGATATTGTGGCTGTAGTGATTGGAATAACGGCAAGCGCATTTATTATTTGGGATATAATATTGAAAAGAATCTTTCACGTGCCATAGGTGGCGTTTGAAAAAACTTATTAAATTTAGTACTTGCTGTAGCGCCAGGTTTGCGCGAGGGCTTTCACAAATAATTCAGTATGTATTTTACAAGCTTGCCAGATAACACTAAACCGGGATATGATGAACAGTTGCATTTCAACAAATTCAAACAGCACAATATTATTTTCAATGCAATGTCGAGCAAGAGCTATTGTGAGCGTCACGTGGGCTGCCTCTCTATTAAAACGGTATTGAGCGGAGAGGAATGGTATGGTGTAAATAATCAGCAATTGGCGGTCAGGCCGGGGCAATTTCTCATCTTGAACGACGATCAGCACTATTCCTGCAGGATTGATTCTGCAGGGAAAGTCAGGATCTTGTCTGTTTTTTTTAAGAAAGAATTCGCCTCTTCCGTATTCCGCGATGTCTTGTATCAGGAAGAAGCATTGCTTGACAACCCCTTTGAAACAGCAAGTCAGGGCCTTGAATTTTTCCAGACACTTAATCATACTGATCCCAGATTGGAGCAAAAGTTGCTCGGCCTGGTAGCGGCACTGGACGAAAATGGATATGATAATAATATGGTGGATGAACACCTGGTTTTTTTATTGCATGATTTGATCCGCACCCATAAAACGGAGACGGGCCGTGCAAGCAGGGTAAATGCTGTCAAGCCAGGTACCAGAACGGAGATCTATAAACGGCTGTGCATTGCCAAAGACCTCTTGCACTCCACCTTCATGGATAAGCCGGATCTTTCTGTGATCGGCCATGCCGCCTGCTTATCCACCCCTCAACTGATCCGTCAGTTCAAAGCTGTTTTCCAGGCAACACCTCATCAGTATCTTACCCGGATCAGGCTCGCCCATGCCGCTGGATTATTAAAACATACCTCCGCTCCTGTGTACGAGATCACCTGGAAATGTGGATTTGAAAACACCAGTGCATTCTGCCGGGCATTTAAGACAGAATATGGTGTCCCACCCCTTCTTTTCAGGATGGTTGGCTGATAAAATTGAGGATTTCCGCATATGTCCCCTCTTATCAAAAAAATAGATTTGCTCAAAGTATAAAGATGAAGAAGCTTTCCCTCATTTTCGGGTTCATTTTACTAGCCCTTGCCGGCAAAGCGCAAACAGTGCCCTACGATACAGTGCCGTACGTATTGGATTATCATAGCCACCGGATAGCCCTTTTTAAAAAAGAGCCCATGACGCAGGGCAAGATCATTTTTTTAGGAAACAGTATCACGGAGTTCGGGGATTGGAAAAAACGGTTGAAAGATCCGACCATTATCAACCGGGGGATAGCTGGGGATATCACTTTCGGCGTTTTGGGCCGGTTGGATGAAGTCATCACCCATCAGCCTTCCAAGCTATTTATCGAAATTGGAATCAACGATATTTCTAAAAATATTCCTGACACGGTGGTCATTGAAAATATTCTTGCCATCGTACGGAGGGTGGAAGGGGGCTCGCCTACAACGCAAATATTTGTTCAGAGTATTTTGCCCACCAACAATTCTGTCAAAACGGAATTCCCTGATGCTATGAATAAAGGTGAGCATATCATCATGGTCAATACCCAATTAAGCCAGTGTGCGAAAAAGATGGGTTTTACGTTCATCGATTTATTCACAAAGTTTCTGGACAAGGACGGCAAACTCGACGTACGATATACGGTCGATGGTCTTCATCCCAATGCTGCGGGGTACCGGCTTTGGGTGCAGGTATTGAAAGAGGGGAAATATCTGTAGTTATAGGTCAGCCAGTTGCGGCTGATGTATGATTCTTTATACCTCTTCCCCCTGTTAACACAGCATATAGTTTAGGTGATATACTTCTTATCAATATGCCAGTTCCAACACAAAAGATAAGAAGGCCTATGGGTAGCAATATATAAATCAGGAGGCGATAATTATCCACGTGCTGTGCCAAGGGAAATAATGCGTTAATAGCATAGGCAACCAATGGCGCATGCAAGGCATAAATGATAAACGAGAAAGAAGATAGCCACAGAAACCAGCCCTTGCCCATGCACCATCTGACTAACGTGTTGCAACCAAACCAGGCCACGATCAAGCCGCTGAATACAACTATTTTATGTAAAAAAAGAAGCAATGGGAAAACAGCATTCCCTATGAGGGGAAAGGCTTTAAATGCAAGTACTGTTTTAATGGCGGCAAGCATCACAAACAGAAAAGCCCAGGGCAACGGCCGCAGCCATTTATTGGGCTCCTGAATATTGAAATTTCTTTTCTGCATCCATATGCCCAGGGAGAAGAAAAGCAGCCCTTCTCCTTCGAAGAATATGGACCCCATGTTAGCCAACCATAATAAAATGACAACAAGGAAAAAGACTTTAGGATATTTTAATATACACCAGCTCAATATCGGATAAGCCAGGTTATAAATGAATAATACGCGTAAAAACCATAATTGATACGAAACGGGGAGCAGTATCCATCGCAACAATAACTCATACCATTTATAATCATGGAGGAGAATCCTGTTATTACTTAGCTCCATTAAGTGGGTTATCTCTACAATACCCCTGCCGTAAGAAGATAGTTCAATCACATAAGTGAATACCAGCCCTATGGCGCTCCAAATCAGGTAGGGAAGAAAAATTGTGTGCAGTCGTTTTTGGATGCTTTTGACATAAGGGCGCTTATCCTGGATCGCGTACAAATAACCTGAAATGGAGAAAAGCATCGGTATGAAAAAGCGAAATAACCCATTCGATAAATAATATTGAATAAAGCTGTTTACGGTCAGCGGCTCATTAACAATGGACGTAGGCTGAAGATAGCGTGCGTTAAGGTTATAAGAATGAACAAATAACAACAGGACCATAGACGCAAAAAGCCAGAATTTAAATTTCTGACTGGTGAAGGAGGCTATGAGGAGGGGCATTGGGGAGGCTTTTGTAGGCTGAATATAGGATCAATATTTTACGAGGGCCTGATGTCTACCTGAATTATGAGTACAGCCGAATCAGATCAAACACAACCTCCTCCGAATATACACCTATTGAAAAATATGAAAGACCAATGGTTGTATCACAAAACCTAAATGACCTTGTAAATAATAGAAAAAAATTGCAGGAAGAATGGTACCCTCAGGCTAGAAATTACTTGAAGTCTGAGCTATCAAGCCTTATGGAAGCCGGAGGCTTTAAACAAAAGACGCCCAATTCATTTGCCTACTTCCAAAATAAATTAAACTATGAATTAATCTCGCTAGATTTTGAGGAAGACAAGCTTAGTCCGGACAGCCTTAACAATATCTTAGGCGCAAATAAAGAGAATCTAGATAGCGATTTGGCTTATTCTCACTTTCTACCTTTCCTCAGGCTTGTAACCGAAAAAAAAATTGTTCATATTTCAACTATATTAAAATCAGACAATGGAGGTATTGTGGATTATAGGGAAGTGTATGACAAAATATCTAAATGGGCCATCATTAATGATTTTTACAAAAAATTCTTACTTTATGATTATTTGGAAATGATCGGCGACAATTTCTCATTTTCAGATTTGAGGTCATACATGACTAAGTTCTCCTCCTTCACAAATGATCCCTTTCTCTTAAGGGACATAAAAGGCCGTTTTGTGAACTTATTCAGTAGTGAATTCGCCACCGGCGACTCATTATTTATGCTGGATAGTAAGGACAATACTTTGACGTATCAAAGCTTTATAAAGGCCAATAAAGGAAAAGTGATTTATATCGATTTTTGGGCCAGTTGGTGTCTTCCTTGCAGAGCTGAAATGGAAAATTCAGAAAAACTAAGAGAAAAATTTAAAAATTCAAATGTGGTATTTGCTTACTTATCTATTGACAAGAATAAAGAAGATTGGACGGGAGCATATAATTCTGAGAAGTTGGGCAGGCTACAGAACAACTATATTATCATCAATAAAGACTCTTCCATTTTTCTAAGATCTATTGAATTAGGAGCAATTCCCCGTCACCTAATATACAACAAGTCGGGTGTACTAGCACATACAAATGCCCCTGGTCCGGGATCAGAAGAGACGGTCCGTTTGTTGAGTCAATACATTTCTCAATAATTGCCATATTGGATAATTGTACATAGATAAATGTCTGATCCAGCGAAGCGATTGCTGGTCCCTGGTGAGAGGGCTTCAGATGCTTCGCTGATCCTCCCGCGCGGAGCGCGGGGCGGATTTTTATTTGCACTATGCGGGACGAGCGAGCTCAGCCGTCTTCTGCAAATAAAAATCCCGCCGACAAAGTCGGCGGGATCAGCTATTATCTTGCGGAGGGGAAGGGATTCGAACCCTTGATACCTTTTCAAGTATACACACTTTCCAGGCGTGCCAATTCAACCACTCTTGCACCCCTCCTTAAGAGGGTGCAAAAATAGGGTTTTCGCGGTTTACTCGGCGAATATTTTTTGGGCATTTGCGGAGGTGACGGAGGCTACGGTTTCAGGGGTAACTCCCTTGATGGAAGCGATGCGGTCGACCACGTAGCGGAGGTAAGCGGGCTCATTGCGTTTGCCCCGATGGGGGACCGGGGTTAGGTAAGGGGCGTCTGTTTCCAGAACGATGTGCTCCAGATCAATCTTTTCCAATACGGAGGCCAGGCCAGCATTTTTGTAGGTGAGGACCCCTCCTATGCCCAGGTAAAAGCCCGCCCCAATGATTTCTCTGGCGGCTTCCAGGGTGTCTCCAAAGCAGTGAAAAATGCCTTTAAGGCCCCTGGCCCCATATTCTTTTACTACCCCGATGGTCTCGGGCATGGCATTGCGGGTATGGATGACAATGGGCAGCTGGTGGGCGAGGGCCATCTCAATCTGCGCCCTGAAGGCTTCGTATTGTTGGGTTTCAAAGGTCCGGTCCCAATAGAAGTCGAGGCCGATCTCTCCGACGGCAGGGAACTTTCTCCGGGAAAGCCAGGAGTCGACAAGGGCAAGTTCATCCATGTAGTTCTCTTTGACGGAACAGGGATGCAACCCCATCATGGGGATACATACGCCAGGGTATTGGGCTTCCAGTGCCATCATATCTTCTATGCTAGTACTGTCAATACCAGGGAGGTAGAATTTTTCTACATTTTCGGCCCTGGCACGTGCCATGACCTGCGGAAGATCTGCAGCGAACTCCTTCAGGTATATGTGGGTGTGGGTGTCTATTAATGTCGGCATTTGGGGCATGAATGGGCAATTTACATAGAAAAATGGGTAGCGTAATTAAACGGCGGGCGAGGACTTTGTTTGCACAAGGAGACGCGGGCGCAATGAACAATTCGATGATGTAACATCGAATATATTAATGACGAATGCGAACAGACAAGCCATAAGTGCGGAGGAGAAAGGCTTGTGTACGTCCCTGGGTTAAACGGGAAACGTTAAAAATCATGCCTGGTTACAGTCCGGAATTTTGGACTTTGGAACAGGAAACTATGATAATCAGGCGACTGGAAAAGCGGGTAAATGCACGAGGAGCGTGACTTTGGGGCGTTAAATCCTTGTTATTTTTAAAATTAGTTTGGTAATTCAAAAATCCGCAGTAATTTAGTAAAGTTTTCATAGGGTACGGATTAAAAACGGGCCAGGGTATCTACCCAGGCCCTTCTTTTTGCCTACATCTACCCTATTCATTGATTCCCTGTGCCTTATGCATCTAGTTTTTCCATCATATAACCTTCTTTCGAGAGATATTCGAGTACTCTTGGGAGTGCGTAGGTTACGTGCGGCAGCGCTTTTTCGCTATCGTGAAAAACGATAATTGCCCCTTTTTTCAGGGGTCGGATCACATTTTCAACGACCTTTTGGGAAGTAATTTTAGGATCAAAATCTCCGCTTAATATTGACCACATGACAGCCTTCATTTTTAAAGCTTTACTGTTCAGTTGAGCCAATTGCCAGCGTGTAATTCTACCATAGGGTGGTCGAAACAGCGTGGCATCTATTAGTTTCTTTGCAGCAATGATATCTTCGATATATGCTTTGTCAGGCGTTTTCCAGCCATTCATATGGTTATATGTATGATTGGCGGTCCGGTGTCCTTCGAGCAGGATCTGTTGATAAATTTCCGGATGTTCAGCTACGTTTTTACCGATACAAAAAAAGGTAGCCTTGGCCCCATGTTTCCTAAGCTGCTCCAGAATGAAAGGGGTAGCGACGGGGTGGGGGCCATCGTCAAAGGTCAGGTATACTTTCTTTTCCTTTGTAGGGATATGCCAGATGCAGGAAGGATACATCTGTCTAAGTAACCAGGAACCGGTTGTTAAATAAAACATACAATAAAATTAATAATCACAAATCGTAAATACCTTTGTAGCCGGCATTAATAATTAATTTTTTGGGAATGAGTTTGGATAAAAGAGTTAGGGTTCGTTTTGCGCCCAGCCCAACGGGTGGTTTACACCTGGGGGGGGTACGTACGGTTCTGTTCAATTATTTATTTGCCCGTCAGCATGGGGGAGACTTTGTGTTGCGTATCGAAGATACTGACCGGACAAGGTTTGTAGAAGGTGCGGAGGAGTATATTCTACAGTGTTTGGAATGGTGTGGACTAGAGCCGGACGAAAGCCCTTTTAAGGGGGGAGCGTATGGACCTTACCGCCAAAGTGAACGTAAGGCGCTATACAGGGACTATGCCATTGAGCTGGTGAATGCCGGTAAGGCGTATTATGCGTTTGATACGCCTGAAGAGCTGGAGTATATGAGGGCACACCTGAAAAGCCCCGAGAACCCGTCTCCTCAGTACGACAGCCGCTTGCGGATGCAGATGCGGAACTCCCTCTCTTTACCGAAGGAAGAAGTAGAACGCCTGCTGCAGGAAGGCATTCCACACGTAATCAGGATCAGGATGCCGGAAAATGAATCGATCGCCTTTACGGATATGATCCGGGGTGAAGTGGTTTTTCAGACAGGGCAAGTGGATGATAAAGTCTTAATGAAAGCGGATGGTATGCCTACCTATCACCTGGCCGTGGTGGTGGATGATCGACTTATGAAGATCACCCATGCATTCAGGGGAGAGGAATGGCTGCCTTCGGCGCCGGTGCATATCCTATTATGGAGATACCTGGGTTGGGAGGCAGAAATGCCCTCCTGGGCCCATTTACCATTGATCCTGAAACCGGATGGGAATGGCAAACTCAGCAAGCGCGACGGTGATCGGCTTGGCTTTCCGGTTTTTGCCATGAACTGGACGGATCCAAAATCAGGAGAGCTGTCCAGGGGATTCCGGGAATTAGGCTTTCTGCCTGAAGCCTTTGTGAATATGCTGGCTATGCTGGGATGGAATGATGGTACGGGGCAAGAGCTTTTCTCCCTGGATGAGCTGGTAGCAAGGTTTTCTATAGACCGCGTACATAAGGGAGGCGCAAAATTTGATTTTGAAAAAGCCAAGTGGTATAACCATGAATGGATCAAGCGAATGGGGGAAGACGAGCTGTATGATTATGTGGTCCCTTATTTCAATGAGAGGACAGCGCCGGCGGATAAAACGTATGTTTTGAAGGTCATCGGTCTTATCAGGGACCGATGTACGCTTTTGACAGAATTCTGGGACCAGGGCTTCTTTTTCTTCGAACACCCTGCGGCTTATGACCTGGCTGCCATTCAGCCTAAATGGAATGAAAAGAATAAAGTCTTTTTTGAAATGCTCGCCCTTGACCTTGGAGAAGCCGTCGATTATGATGCCGCCCTCCTGGAGACTACCTTTAAAGCCCTGGCGACGGCACAGGGTATCAAGCCCGGGGAATTGCAAATGTTGTTCAGGGTAATGCTGGTCGGGGGAAAGTTCGGACCCGGCGTTTTTGAGATTGCGGCCCTGCTGGGTAAAGAAGGCACAGTGGAACGGATCCGAATGGGGATCAGCGCCTTTTCAATATAAACATACTTACATTTGTTAGTAATCTCTATCAATATATGTATCAGACCCTACTGATTGAATTGAAAGACGGCATTCAGATTATCACTGTAAACCGCCCGGATAAGCTGAATGCGCTTAATAGGATGGTAATGCAGGAATTGGAACAGGCGGTGAATGAACTGATTAAAGACCCTGCTGTATTTGGCGCTGTTATAACCGGCGCGGGTCCCAAGGCTTTTGTCGCAGGGGCGGATATAGGGGAATTTGTGGGCTTGTCTGCTGCGGAAGGGAAATCACTGGCGGAGCGGGGGCAGCAAATATTTTTTGCCATTGAGCGGTCTCCAAAGCCCATTATTGCGGCGGTTAACGGATTTGCCTTGGGCGGAGGATGTGAATTGGCGATGGCCTGCCATTTTCGGATCGCATCTGAGCAAGCCAAATTCGGCCAGCCGGAAGTCAACTTAGGACTTATTCCAGGTTATGGGGGAACGCAACGATTAACCCAATTGATCGGAAAGGGCAGGGCCATTGAGTTACTTATTACGGGTGCGACCATAGACGCCGCCAAAGCCTTGCAATACGGATTAGTAAATGAAGTGGTGGCGGCCGAAGCGCTCCTGGACAAGGCCCTATCTATCCTCCAGGTGGCTAAGACCAAGGCCCCCCTGGCTGTTGCCCAATGTATCGCTGCGGCAAATGCCGTTTTTGATGGGTCCTTAAGCGGGTTTACCGCTGAAATTGAAGCCTTTGGCGCCTGCTTCGGCACGGATGACATGAAGGAAGGGACCCAGGCATTCCTGGAAAAGAGAAAACCCGCCTTCAAAGGCCACTAACAGATAACCAAATTTAATACTGCTTTACGCGATGCCCCGGCCCCAGGCCAGGGGCTTTTTTTTGCTCTTTTTTTAAATAGTCTATATAAACTGTAGAAATTATTTGAAAATAAATCGCAAAGACTATACATTTGTATAGTCTATTCAACAAGTAGGGAAAGCATTAATCGGTAAATCATAATGAAAGGCCGTAATATTCGAATGATCGTGTGTTGTTGCTCCGCTTGTATGGAGCAGAAGGTGTTTGCATGAATACGGAACATTATCATCAGTGATCTTAAACGTGCAAAGGCCTTCGGAAATCCCGAAGGTTTTTTTTTGACCAGATTTTAATAAATCAGCTATATGCAGAGTTTCAGGACAGAATTAGAAAACCCTATTGTCGAGAAAGACATCATTGACCTGGAAAATAAGATCAGGCTTTTTAAAGAAGGGAAAATCCCGGACGAAAAATTCAGGAGCCTGCGGTTGGCCCGGGGAATTTATGGGCAGCGCCAGCCAGGGGTTCAGATGATCCGTATTAAATTGCCTTTTGGGAAAATGACTTTTGCAGGTTGGAAACGGATTGCAGATATCTCTGATGAATATGCGACGGGAAACCTGCACCTGACTACCCGCCAAGACGTCCAGATCCACTTTGTCAGTCTTGACAGGACGCCTGAGCTTTGGGCCAAACTAGAAGAGGAAAATATCACCATTAGGGAAGCCTGCGGTAATACTGTAAGAAATATAACGGCTTCTGATCAGGCGGGTATCGACCCCAATGAGCCATTTGACGTTACCCCATACGTGCATGCGGCCTTTAGTTATTTCCTTCGCAACCCTATTTGCCAGGACATGGGAAGAAAGTTCAAGATCGCTTTTTCGAGCAGTGAAAGGGATACGGCATTCACTTTCATCCATGATATTGGCGCCATTTCCAAAGTGAAATTTGAAGGTGGTAAGGAAATACGGGGCTTCAAGGTTGTCTTGGGCGGCGGTCTGGGTTCTCAACCTCACCTGGCGCATATAGTGCATGAATTCCTGGAGGCAGATCTGCTCATTCCTTATATTGAAAATGTACTCCGGGTATTTGACCGGTATGGAGAACGAAGCAGCCGGGGCAAGGCCAGATTGAAATTTCTCATACAAAAGATCGGACTGGAGGAGTTTCAGCGACTGGTGGAAGAAGAGGCCGTTGCCTTGAAGAACCACCGCGTATTTGTAGATGCCGCCGCATGGGCTACACCGGAGTTACCAGGAGCGCATTCGACGGTACCCAGTTATAGGATACGAAACCCCTTGCAGTATGAGCTCTGGAAGAAGACCAATGTGTTTGAACAGAAACAGCAAGGATATTTTGGGGCTTACGTCCGGGTGCAATTGGGAGACATCCCCTCTCACGTGTCCCGGCAGCTTATTGAGCAATTGAAGCCAGTGGCGGCGGATGATGTAAGGGTAACGGTAAACCAGGGGTTGCTGTTCAGGTACATCCGCCCCCAACACCTGCCCTACTTTTTCAGCGTGCTGGAAGCCTATGACCTGGGCGCGCCGGGATTTGACAGTGTGGCTGATATTACTTCCTGCCCGGGAACAGATACGTGCAACCTGGCCATTTCCAGCAGCACGGGGATCTCCGTGGCATTGGAACAGGTGGTGGAAGAGGAATTCCCTGAATTATTGGAGAATACCGATATCAAAATCAAGATCAGCGGATGTATGAACTCCTGCGGACAACATAGTATGGCGGGGATCGGCTTCCATGGCTCTTCCATGAAAAGCGGGAGCAGGGTGGTCCCGGCTTTGCAGGTTTGCCTGGGAGGTGGTGTACTGGGAGATGGCGTTGGCAGGGTTGCCGATAAGGTAATTAAAATTCCAAGCAGAAGAGGCCCCCAGGCCCTCAGGGCTTTGTTGACTGATTTCCGGGAATTCCAGGTTCCCGGCGAAAGATTCCATGAATATTTTGACAGGAAGAGTAATAAATATTTCTACGAATTGTTGAAACCTCTCGCAGACCTGGCTTCTATCACGGATGAAGAATTGGTGGATTGGGGACAACAGGAAAAATTTGCTACAGCCATTGGAGTGGGAGAATGCGCAGGCGTTGTAATAGACCTGGTTCAGACCTTGCTCTACGAAGCAGAAGAAAAGTTGCAGTGGGCTGAGCAGGCGCTGCAGGAAGGGGTATATGCGGATGGTATCTATCATGTCTATAGTTCTTTTGTTCAATCAGCCAAGGCTTTACTCCTGGGAGAACAAGTGAATTGCAACACGCAAGCTGGTATTATACGGGACTTTGACAAGCATTTTATCGCTGAAGGCAAATGCGATGTCTTGGAAGGATTTAGCGCTGTTGTATTGCAGATCAATCAGAACGAGCCGGGAGCGGCATTTGCCTGGGCTTACCTGGCACAGGCAAAGGATTTCTTCTCCTGGGCTGCAGCGTACCGGAAGCAACAGAAAGAAAATGAATCGCTTAAATTAGCGATATGAGTGAAGGCAACGACTTGTTTCCCATTTTTATCAAGCTGAACCAGATTGAAACTTTGGTGGTGGGTGGTGGAAACGTGGGCTTGGAGAAGCTCGGCGCATTACTAACCAGTGATCCGTTAGCCCGTTTGCTGATCGTTGCAAAAGAAGTGTTACCGGCGCTCAGGGAATACATACTCCCGTTCCCTCATGTGCGCCTTGAAGAGCGGGCTTTTGAATCGGAGGACCTGGAAGGGAAACACCTGGTGATCTGTGCTACGGGTAATCCCGAAGTGAATGCCTACATCAGGGAAGCTACGAGGGGAAAACAATTATTGCTCAATATCGCGGACACCCCGGATTTATGTGATTTTTACCTTTCTGCCGTGGTCCGCAAAGGAAATCTTAAAATAGCTATATCGACCAATGGAAAATCTCCTACTCTGGCCAAGCGGCTCAGGGAGGTATTTGACGAAGCCCTTCCGGAAGAACTCGACGACGTCCTGCTGCATTTGAGTGCCATTCGCAACAAGATGAAAGGAGAACTTCCGGATAAGATCCGGCGATTAAACAGTATTACTAAAGTGCTCCTTGCGAACCATAATTCTTACGACGAACTGCAGGACCAACGCAAGCTCGGCCAGCGAAACGGGTGAATGTTCCCCATTAGGGGATTTGCTGTAATTTTGCACCCAAATTCAGCAAATCATTCAAATCATGGAATACCGCATTGAAAAGGACACCATGGGGGAAGTAAAAGTCCCTGCTCAAGCCTACTACGGCGCCCAGACCCAAAGAAGCATCGACAATTTTAAAATTGCCCAGGACATCAACAAGATGCCCAAGGAGATCATTAAGGCATTCGCTTACCTGAAGAAAGCTGCCGCCATCACTAATTTTGAAGCGGGAATATTGCCTGCAGATAAAAAAGACCTGATCGGTCGGGTGTGTGATGAGATCCTGGCCGGCCAATTGGATGATTACTTTCCGTTGGTAGTGTGGCAAACGGGGAGCGGTACCCAGAGTAATATGAATGTGAATGAAGTAGTGGCTTATCGGGGCCATGTATTGCACGGGGGGCAGTTGACGGATAAGGAGAAATTCCTTCATCCCAATGATGACGTAAATAAATCCCAATCATCTAATGATACGTTTCCAACGGCTATGCACATTGCCGCCTTTAAGATGTTGGTGGAATTAACGCTTCCGGGCATTGAAAAGCTAAGGGAAACCTTGGCTGCCAAGAGTAAAAAATTCATGCACGTAGTAAAAATCGGCAGGACGCATTTCATGGATGCCACGCCGCTGACCCTGGGGCAGGAATTCAGTGGATATGTTTCCCAATTGGATCATGGTATCCGGGCGATTAAAAACACTTTGTCGCATCTTTCGGAATTAGCCCTTGGGGGCACGGCAGTAGGGACTGGGATCAATACACCTGCTGGGTACGATGTGAATGTTGCAGGCCATATCGCTGCGCTGACGGGGCTTCCCTTTGTAACGGCAGAGAATAAATTTGAGTCCCTGGCGGCCCATGACGCCATTGTTGAGGCGCATGGAGCCCTGAAAACGGTGGCGGTGAGCCTGATGAAGATTGCCAATGACGTGCGCATGTTGAGCTCCGGCCCCCGGTCCGGTATAGGGGAGATCCATATTCCGGACAATGAGCCCGGGTCTTCGATCATGCCGGGAAAAGTTAATCCTACTCAATGTGAAGCCCTGACAATGATCGCCGCTCAGGTATTGGGAAATGATGTAGCGATCAATATAGGAGGAGCTACAGGCCATTTTGAATTGAATGTATTCAAGCCCGTGATGATCTATAACTTCCTGCACAGTGCCCGCCTCATTGGAGATGGATGCGTCAGTTTTAATGACCGCTGTGCAGAAGGGATCGAACCCATCGAAGCGAATATCAAAAAGCACCTGGATAATTCCCTGATGCTGGTTACCGCGCTCAATACTAAAATCGGTTATTACAAGGCCGCCGAAATTGCGCAGAAAGCGCACAAGGAAGGCACGACTTTGAAGGAAATGGCCGTATTATTAGGATACCTGACTCCGGAAGAATTTGATCTATGGGTTATACCTGCTCAAATGGTAGGGACTATATAGACTTCTTTTGGTGTATTGGCCCCATTTTATGCAATCCTTTGCACAAAATGGGGCCAAATTAGTTTATAGGAAAATTGATATTGTCACTGAATTTGCGGAAATTTAAAGGGCCGTTGCTGACCTGGCGTTAATCCGTACCCTAGCGGGCTGCCGGAAGACTTGAAGGTGAGTTGCATTCCCTGGACCGACTACCGGGTTGCCTGTATTTCATCATTGGTGACGATAGCCTTTTCCTGTTGTTCTGCCATAGCCTGGCGGTGCTTCCTGAAGAACTTGTGCTGAAACAATAATATAGCAATCACGCCTACAGAAATGCACGAATCGGCCAGGTTGAAAATGGGCTGGAAAAAGGTGAAAGGCTTGCCTCCCCAAAAGGGAATCCATCCGGGAAGTACTTTATTATCTATGATGGGAAAATATAGCATATCTACGACGCTTCCCTGCAGGAACCCTGCATAGCTGTGAGCCGTAAAAAGATGTGAAAGGGGACCATCCTTTACGCTTTCGGTGAAGATCAATCCGTAGAACAAACTGTCAATCAGGTTGCCCAGCGCCCCTGCATAAATAAGCGCCGCACAGAGGATGAAACCCCTATGGTATTTTTCCCGCACGATCCGAACAAGGTAAAAGGTGCCAAAGATGACTGCGGCAAGCCTGAAAAGGGTCAGGGCGAGTTTGGCCAGACTGCCTTCACCAAATTTTGCGCCGTATGCCATCCCTGCATTTTCAATAAAATATAGACGGAACCAGGGGTGGAATATCGTAATCTCGTCATAGAGGTGCATGTGTGTTTTGACCCATATTTTTAATGCCTGATCCGCTATGAGGAGCAATATAATAGTACCAAATACGTGTTTGAGCTTCATCAGTTACTGGCTGTTTTACCCCTCAAAGATAATATGTTTCGTTCCTATTGTTCAAAATATACCCTGCGTACCCGCTGACTGATTCCTGTCAATATTTCATAAGGTATGGTTTCCGCCCATTCCGCCACTCGCTCTACAGGCAAGCTGGCTCCGAATACAATAATTTCATCCCCTTCTTCGACGCCTTCAATACCCGTTATATCCAACATGGCCATATCCATGGCAATGCTACCTATGGTAGGCGCGAGCTGTCCCTTTACCAGCATCTTTCCTTTCCCATTTCCCAGCCTCCTGGGATAGCCGTCGGCATAGCCTATCCTGATCGTAGCAATAACAGAGGGCCGGCTGATCACTCCCTTGCGGTTGTACCCCACTGTTTCCCCCGGTTCAAGGTTCCTGACCTGGGCGATGGTGGTCTTGAGCGTTGATACTTCTTGCAGGGCGAATGGCTCGCTGCCTGCGCTATTTACCCCATACAGGCCTATTCCCAACCGTACCATATCGAATTGAAGGTCCGGATGCCGGAGAATACCCGCCGTATTATCCAGATGCCGGATGAAAGGATAAGAGAGGGCCTCCTGGAGCAGGGAGCAGCCTGCTATAAAACGATCCGCCTGCTGCTGTGTGAATGCATCTTCTGCGGGGTCTTCACTTCCGGCGAGGTGACTAAAAACACTTTTGACTTCGATGGTCAGTTCAGTCTGCAACAGGAGGGCAAGAGCGCCATATTCGGAAGGCATAAAGCCCAGCCGGTGCATACCGGTGTCCAGTTTGATGTGTATGGGATACCGCTGTATCCCTTCCACTTCCAGATAGTCCCGGAAGGCCTTCAGGATGGAAAAGGAGAATAGCTCGGGTTCTAACCGGTGTTGGACAATGGTCTCAAATGCGGTTGTTTCCGGATTCATGACCATAATGGGTAAAGTGATACCGGAATTCCTCAAATGCACACCTTCATCCGCATAAGCAACGGCCAGGTAATCCACTTTATGAAATTGAAGGAGGTTTGCAATCTCATAGCTCCCGCTGCCGTAAGAAAAAGCCTTTACCATTGCCATGATCCTGGTCGTGGGTCTAAGTAACTGACGGTGCAGTTGTAAGTTATTGGCCATGGCATTAAGGTCGATCTCCAGGACGGTTTGATGGGCCTGTAATTCCAGGAGCCGGCTGATACGCTCAAAGGCGAAAGTCCTGGCGCCTTTGAGGAGAATGCTTTCATCCCGGAAATGCAGTTGGGGGAAATGCCGGATGAATGACTCTGTGTCTTCAAAAAAAAGGCGCTCCGGGAGTCCCGAAAACAAGGCGGCATGTTGGTGAATATGTGGGCCTATTCCGATTAAACGGTTGATCTTTTTTTGCCCTAGTACCAGCGCAACGGAGGAAAAAACAACTTCATCCGACTGGCCTGTCTCCATGAAGTCTGAAAGGATGACGGTCTTTTTTGAATGCTGCTGTTGCTGACCGAGGAAATCCAGGGCGATATAGAGGGAATCCAGGTCGGCGCTGTAACTGTCATTAATAAGGGTACATTGATGAATGGCCTGTTTCAGTTCCATGCGCATGGCGACGGGCTGAAGCAATTCCATTGCGGAGCGGATGTGGGGTTCCGGAACTGCCAGCAGCAGTAGTTGGGACCAACAATGGAGCGCATTCTCGATAGACGCCTCGTCAGTGAAAGGGATTTTGATATGAAAGGTCTCTCCCTTGAACTGTCCGGTGATCCTGGTCGCCTCTCCTGTGCCGGCAATCTCTGTTACACGGAGGGTGGCATCCCTGCCCTGTTTGCTCCATGAAAATAATTGAAGGCCCGGATGCACATGCTCTTTAAGATATTTTACTTGTTCCCTGATCAGTGAGTCGTCCTGGGAATAGATCAGCCAGCTGGCCTCAGTGAAAAGCTTCAACTTTTCCTGCAGTTTTTCTTTCCTGTCACGGAAGCCTTCGTCATGGGCGGCTCCAATATTGGTCAGAATACCATAGTCAGGTTGAATGACAGGCCTGAGCCATTCCATTTCATTCGGTTGCGAAATGCCGGCTTCAAATATGCCCAGGGTATCTTCCGGTTGGATCTGCCATACTGAAAGAGGAACCCCTATCTGGGAATTGTAGCTCCGCGGACTACGGACGATCCTGTATTCTGATTGAAGGAGTTGATAAAGCCATTCCTTTACAATGGTTTTTCCATTGCTGCCCGTAATTCCAATGACGGGAAGGCTGAACCTGGATCGCCGCCATGCGGCTAGTTGCCCCATCGCCCTCAACGTATCGGGAACCTTCAGGATGTTCGCTGAGGGCAGGTCTTCTAAAGGAACGTATTCGCTCACAATGAAGTTCCTTACCCCGGCTTTGTAGGCTTCCTTGATGAAATCATGACCATTTCTCCGGGAAGTCACGAGGGCAAAGAACAAGCTGCTTTCGGGATGGATAATGCGACGGCTATCCTGGAGGATATACAGGATAGCTGCACTGTCTCCTGATTGGAGGACGGTGCCTCCAAACGGGCTTAATTGGACGGCAATTTCATCAAAAGTATAGGCTGTCATGGTTGGTTTAAGTCTTGGTGGATGATTTGGACTGATACAATGACCAGGCAATCGACCCCCCAAGGCAACCGGCGATCACTGTTAATGAAACCCATTCTGGAAAGCGTATGGACCATATGTCAATCAGCATTTTTACTCCAATAAAGATCAATACGATCGCAATCCCTTGCTGCAAGTAACTGAATCTTTCTATGGCGCCCCTTAACAGGAAAAAAAGGGATCTGAGCCCCAATACTGCAAATACATTGGAGGTATAAACGACGAGGGGAACGCTGGAGATGGCCAGCACGGCAGGAATTGAATCAAGCGCAAATATGATGTCGGTCGTAGCCAGGAGAATAATCACTACTGACAAGGTGGTGAAATAATTTTTTCCTTCCCGGTTAATGATATACCGTCCGTCGGCATCCTCCTCCGTAATGCGAAGGAACTTCCTGATGAACCGGTACACGCGGTTATTTTCGGCGTCGAAGGCGGCCTCCTCCTTTGCACGGAACATCGTTATCCCGGTATAGAGCAGGAATGCCCCGAAAATATACAAAACCCAGTGAGCCATGGAAACGATGGCCAGCCCCCCCGACAGGAAAAGCACGCGGAACACAATGGCCATTAAGATGCCGATCAGGAGCACTCTTGCATAGTATTCTTCTTTGACACGGAAGAACTTGAACAGGAGGATGAATACAAATATATTGTCTACACTAAGGGACCATTCCATCAGGTACGCGCTCACGTATTGCAGGGCCAGTTTGTCTCCCTTTTGAAACCACAGGAATACGGCGAAGGCCATTGCCAGTAATATCCACATCAAGGTTTGCCACAAGGCCATTTTTATGGAGATGACAGCTTTCGCTTTACTAAGGAGGCCCAGGTCAAGCAGCAGCGCAACCAGCAGCACGATAGCAAAGACGAGATAGGTCATTTCTGATACTTCCTTTTTCGAACGAATTGGAAGATGAGGCCGCCTGCCACCACTAGCGCGATGGGAAGCACAATATTGATGAACATCCACAAGGTCCTTTCGTCCTCCACTTTCTGCTTGTCCAACTTGCGAAGCACCAACTGCTTGTTCCTGGTTCCTATGATGTCATTCGGGTTGGTCAGGTATTCCATACAGTTCAGGAAAAAATCCTTGTTCGCAAATTGGTACTTTGTATATTGATTGGTCCCCATTTCCAGAGGGCCATCCTTTTGGGTAAATGGATTCAGGATCATATCCCCGTCAGCCACCACTATCATTTTGGTGGGAGCTTTAGCCTTTGATAGGTAGGGGTGACCGATAGCCTGCAAAGAATCCCTGACCGCTGCAGGAAGGCGGTTTGCATAAAGGGATTGAAATTCTCCTTCGAGCAGGACGGCAGCCGGGATCTGTTTTTGGTTATAATCCGCTGGATTGGGCTCCTGTTTTACACTTTCCCAACTCACCATAGCCGGTGTCCCCATCCTGCGAGCATAATCGGAAGTGGCCAGCAATATGGTCTTTTGTATACCGATAGCCTTGACCGTATCAATTGAGTTCACAAAGGTTCCCAATACTGGTTCCAGGTTCCTGGACAGGGGGTGGTTGTCGGATGGATTCAATAGGGGAAAAAAAGACCAGGGAACCATCTGGAACTGAGGCTTGCCACCTGCCGTACCCACGGCCAATGGAACCTGGTCCCTTTGCCCTATGTCTTGGATTAGATCCTGGTTGATGCGAACTCCATATTTGAATAACAGGTCTTCCAGGTTTAGACCCCTGTCGTAGGCAATAAATTGATTGGTCTGCTGGAGGCTATCCATTTCGGCGTATAAGTTGTCGATAAACCAGATAACCTTTCCCCCATACATGACATATTGATCTATTTTTAATTTGTCGCCATCGGTAAATGCCTGGAGCGGTTTAGTGATGACGACCGCGTCATATTTTTCCGGGATGTAAGGGACCCGCCATAACGTGACGGTATCCAGGACGTAATTCTTGACAAGGGTACTGACTGCATCATAACTATGGGGATTCAGCGGTTCTCCGTTTCCCAGCAGATATGCTACGTTGGGTACGGACTTGCGTGTCAGGCGGTCGATGGCGCTGGCAAATTTGAATTCCAGCAAGGATTCGGCGTTATTGATCGTCTCGTCATTGTCCGCGCCCCCGGCCGATGAAAGGTCAACGGGCAGAGTCCTGTCACCATAACGCACTACGGCCGCGGGAAAGATGATCCGTTCGCTGGATTCATCTCCCGGTTTGGCACTGACCGTCAAAGTATATGGCTTCAGCCCCATGGACTGCAGGCTATCATAGGCCTGGGCCTGCAGGGAGTCGGGTAACCCTTCTCCAGGTTTTATAAACTGGAACTGCAACCTTGGACCCGCATATTCCTGCATTTCCCTCAGCAGATCCCTGGTCGTATTCTGTAGATTCCGGAATTCAGCAGTCAATCCTTCCCCTTTCAAGTAGACGTCAATCCGGACAGTGGAGTCCAAGCCCTTCAACAGGTGCTCGGTAGGGGCCGACAAGGAATATCTTTTATCTTCCGTCAGGTCAATCCTGAAATGCCAAAGGCTACCTAGCCAATTCAGCAGGACCAGTCCGGCTAATAAAATCAACCAGTTATAACGACGATATGCGTGTGGGCGTTCAGGGTTCATACTTTTTTCAACAATCGGCTTTGGGTCAGCAGCAGGAAGAAGCCTACCAGGCTGGCAAAATAAATAAGGTCCCGGCTGTCCAGCACCCCCTTTGACACACTTTGGTAATGGAAATCAATACCAAGCATTTCCAGGTAATAGTCGGCGCCGCCGGAAAACTGGGGGAGCTTGCTTATGGAATTGAACCCCCGGTACAATAAGAAACAGCAAAAAGCACTGAGAAGGAAGGCAATAATGGCATTACTGGTAAAGCTGCTGCACCAGGTGCCCACGGCCGTGAACGTGGCACATAACAATGCAAGACCTATATAAGAGCCCAATATGCCACCTGTGTCCAGGGAGGCGTTACCAGCTTCCAGGCTTTTAATGGTGACCACGTAAATGAGGGTGGGAAGCAATGCCAGAACCGTTACGATCAGGGCGGACAGGTATTTACCTGCCACTATCTGGAAGCTGCTCAATGGCCTGGTCCTGAGTAGTTCTATGGTCCCGGATCTCCATTCCTCGGCAAAAAGCCGCATTGTGATGGCTGGTATTAATAATAATAAGACCCATGGCGCCAGATTGAAGAAGTTTTCCAGGGACGCATATCCGTATTCTAATATATTTGATCCCTGATCCCGGAACACGAATAGTGTCAGCCCGTTGAGCAGCAGGAAGACGATGATGGCAACATAGCCTGTCAGCCCGCTAAAGAACTGTCTCAGGTCTTTTTTACAAACTGACCACATATAGACAAAAATAACGGAGCTTGATAAATCCGGCCGATTTTTTTTGCCGGTTAACTTTTTTTTATTTTTTTGCAGCTCGGTGCAGCAATTTGTCAAAGCCTTTTGTCTTTATATACGTTACTTAATCAAGTTTACTTTTGTTGCTTATATACTGTTATTTTGATTTTCCGAAACCAACTGCAGAGAATCCCGCTTTTTGCGGGATTTTTTTTTGGCCAGCCTGACCTGGAGAACGTAGGCTTTGGGAGGGTCGAAGGGTCTTTAGCGGGTTTTGGAGGATTTTGGGAGAAAATTTGAAAAATTTGAGGAGAATTGGGGAGGAAATGCGACATTGAATGCAACATTCCGAACGTTGGGGCGTTTTGGAGCAGTTCCCTGTGGGGCTTAGGGCCACACCGGGAGGTTTAGCCAAGGCTTCCCAAAACTAAGTGTTGATGAAACAAAGACTTCCGGTATCGGGGGTCTTTTGTTTTCAGGGGATAGGCTACTGTCAAATTGGCCTATCCCCCGAAGACAAATCTTATGATTTACAGCCAGGCGACCGTAGGCCGCCTTTTTATCGCCCGTTGGTCCTATGAAAGGTGGTTTGATGGCTTTATTGGTGGTGGGAAGCCCAAAGGGGGCTGGTTTCGCGAAGCTGACGGATAGACTGTGTGACCACGGAAATGACGTAAGAAATTTGTTCCTGTGTAGTAAAGCGTCCGAGGCTGAAACGCAATGAGGAATGGGCCAGGTCATCGTCCAGCCCCATTGCTTTTAAGACATAGGACGGTTCGAGGCTTGCAGAGGTGCAGGCAGAGCCGGAGGAGAGGGCAATCTCCTTGGCGAAGCTCATCATGAGTAATTGACTCTCAGTATATTGGAATGAAATATTCGTTACGTGCGGGAGGCGCGCGCGCGTATTCCCATTCACATAAGCAGATCCTGTTTGAAGGAGGGCATTCTCTAATTGGTCTCTGAGAGCGGCAAGCCTGCCGCTTTCTTCTGCCATGTTTTCACCGCATAATTCGGCAGCCTTTCCAAAACCTACTATGCCTGGCACATTAAGGGTGCCGCTGCGCATATTTTTTTCATGACCGCCTCCATCCATCTGGGCAGCAAGGGCAACACGGGGGTTTCTCCTTCGCACGTACAATGCCCCCACTCCTTTGGGGCCATACATTTTATGTGCGCTAAAAGCCAGCAAATCAATGTTTTCGAAATTGACATTGATGGGGATCTTTCCAGCGGCCTGTGTAGCGTCACAAAAAAAGAGAGTGCCGTGTTTCCTGGCAATGGCTCCTATTTCCCGTACAGGATGTAAGGTGCCCGTTTCATTATTGGCAAACATGAGAGAGATGAGGATGGTTTCGGGCCTGATCGCCGCCTCGAGCTGGCGAAGGTCAATACATCCTTCCCCGTCAACAGGCAGGTAGGTCACTTCTCCTCCTACCTTTTCTATGTGCTTGCAGGCATCCAACACGGCTTTATGCTCTGTTGAACAGGTGATGATATGATTTCCCTTACCTATGTATTTTTCAAAAACACCTTTGATGGCTAAATTAACGGCTTCCGTAGCCCCCGAAGTGAATACCATTTCCTTGGGTTCTGCTCCGATAAGTTTTGCCACTTGTTCGCGGGCCAGGTCAACTGCTTCTTCTGCGGCCCAGCCAAAAGAATGTGTGCGGCTGGCTGCATTCCCATAGACCTCAGAAAAATAAGGAAGCATACAAGTAACAACCCGGGGATCGCAGGGGGTGGTTGCATTATAGTCGAGATAAATGGGAAGGCTGAGCATAGATGATCGCCCTGGTTTTTACAAATTTAGGCCATAAAAGCGGCTGAGGGAAACAAAAAAATTAGGCGATGGGAACAAATAAATTTGCTTCCATCGCCTAATGATGTTAACGTCTGCGGGGCCTATTTTGGTGCAATATGCGCCGGGCAATCCACCCTTAGCGCCTTTTGAACGATCTTTTTCTTGTACGCTTCGCAATAGTGGTTGTCGTTGTAGTTGCCTTTGTAGTTACCACAATGGAAGCAAGTCCTTTCGACAGCCAATACTTCTTCCTCTAACAAATAGCGGGAGAGGCGCATCAGCGTCAATTGCAGGCTTTCCATTTCCCTTGGCGGTAACTTGTCAACGGCGGTTTCCAATGCAGATGTATAGTTTGCAACGTGTCCGGAGATCTTCTCCCCCTTTGCAGTCAGGGAGATGGTGACACTTCTTGCATCTTCTACGTCTGTCTTTTTACGGACAAGCCCCTTTTGCTCTAAAGTTTTGAGCGAGTCACTGATAGTAGCTTTGGTCATGTTGAATTCTTTCGCCATGTACGCTACCTTACGCAGGTCCTCTTCGGGATGGAATTTCACGAACAGTAGTAATTGTATTTGTATAGGACTTAGGCCATATTCCTTGCCTGAATCCCATAACAATACCCGAAAAACTTCTGCAAGTTTTTCTAAAGAAACAATCACTTTGCTGTTAACGTGATTTGACTGGTGAATGGGATCAAAAGCTGAGGACATAAGAAGTAGGATTCGTAAGTGAATAATTTGTTGAGACCTTAATCATAATGCCAATGTTGATTAGTAATAAGCGTTGTTTTTATAAAAGACGTTTATAAACCTTCCTTATGATGGTAAGGATAATTAACCAAACGAAATTTTCTTAAAAATGGTTTTAGCATTTTATTTATTAACAATAGGATGCTAAAATGTTTTACACGGCTAAGGTGGGAACGGCACTTGATGCTTGACACTATGCAGCAGAATAGGAATTGCTAGACTTATCCAAACCCATACGGTGTATGGTTTTAAGGTAAGATGAAGATACAGGTATTTTTATTAATGTAACAAACCCATGACTCAAAACATTTGTTAACGGGTAGTAAAGACTGATTTGGAATTGCATTAGGATTCCAGGACATTTTCCATTGCAATGCCCCTTGAGCCCTTTATGAGAATGGTGGTATGCTCTAAAGATCTCTCCTGTAGCCAGTTTCGGGCGGCGGTGGTGTCCGGTAAAAAGGTATAAGGATGCTTGACAGCCGCAAAATCCCCTCCCACCAGTGCTACCGCGTCCCATTGATATTGACCGATAAGGTACACTAACTGCTGATGCTCCTTAATACTTTCGTTCCCCAATTCCTTCATCCCGCCCAACATGAGTACTTTTTTGGACGCATCCATGTTTGCGAAGTTCTCAATCGCTGCAGCCATGCTGGACGGATTAGCATTGTAAGCATCCAGTATGATATCGTTTGTTCCGGAGTGGATCAATTGAGAGCGACTGTTTGTGGGTGCATAAGCCTCTATTGATTGCTTGATAAAAAGATCGCTTACGCCAAAGTGCTTGCCAACGGCGACAGCTGCAAGGACGTTAGGCAAATTGTAATCCCCCACCAACTGGGTCTTTAATAATGGAATACCGGCACCTTTATTAATGGTCACTTCGAGCAGATGTTGGTTACGGGCTATGGCGCCCGTAATATCTTCAGACCCATGAGTGCCATAGGTAATGACGTACGGAATTCCCTTACTCATCTCTCTCAGATATTCATAGTCCCACATGACAAATGCCGTCCCTGCATTTTGCTTAAGGTGCTCGTATAGCTCGCCTTTGCCCCGACGGACACCTTCCAGACTGCCAAAACCTTCAAGGTGGGCTTTCCCGGTATTAGTAATGATGCCGTGAGAGGGAAGGGCGTACCGGCAATATCCGGCTATCTCTCCAATATGATTTGCTCCCATCTCAATAACGGCCATTTGGGCGTCTTTGCCAATGCGCAGGATTGTCAGGGGTATGCCAATATGATTGTTGAAATTGCCCCGGGTGGTATAAGTGATATAGGTGCTACTCAACACCGCATGAATCAGTTCTTTCGTGGTTGTCTTTCCATTACTGCCGGTGATAGCAAGAAAAGGGATATTAAATTGTAGGCGGTGATGCCTGGCAAGTTGTTGAAGCGTATCTAATACGTTTTCCACCAATAAGATGTCCGTTCTGGGCGTCCCTGGAGGAGCTTCATCCACGATCGCATATCGGGCGCCGGCTTCCAAGGCCTTTATTGCTAACTCGTTAGCGTTGAAGCGGGGACCCTTTAAGGCAAAAAAAAGATCGCCTGGCTTTAATTGCCGGGTATCGGTTTGCACGGAAGGATGCTGCAGATAGATTGAGTACAGTTCTTCTATGGTCATGCCGCGAATATACGACCTCCGCGCAAACAAAAACCGCCCCCAAAAGGGCGGTTTTTGGGCTGGCCACGGGCCAGCCGGCCGAAGGCCCATCATTAGATCGGTTTTGGGGCAGATCAGCCATATTTTCAAAGGGCCGATCTGCCACAAAACAAAAAGCCGACCCTCTGGGTCGGCTTTTTTACCATTCGTTATTTCCTAATTCCTTAAGGAGGAATACTATTGCTGTTTACGGCTGTTCTGACGGCGTTTGTCAAACCAGTTGCCGGTCCTGGTTCCATTTCCTTCCTGGCTGCCATAGCGGGTCATAGCGCAACGGAACCCAATAGTATTGCTGGAATGATCTTCATCCAGGAAACGGCGGGTGCCCGGAGACAACCAGTAGGCGCGGTCATTCCAGCTACCACCTTTAATAACGCGGCTGTGGTCGTTAATGAGGGTGGTATTTGCGAAATCGTAGAATACTTTAGAAGAAGAATCACCGTCCAGATCGTTGATCACATTCCCGCGCTGATAGTTACGGCGACCTGAGCTTTCTGAATCGGTTACGTCAACCATCTTGATCCTGCCCAGGGAATCCCTTTCTGGTTTACCTGTAGACATATCAATTTTCTGCCACTTGTTACCGCGATAGGGGTTAAAGTCATCCATATCTTCTGTAGACATCGGGCGATAGACGTCGGCCACCCACTCGCTTACGTTACCGGCCATATTATAAAGGCCGAATCCGTTGGGATAGAAAGATGTTACGGGACCAGGGATGGCGGCACGGTCGTTCAACCCACCGGCAACTCCCATGTTATCCCCGGAACCACGCTTAAAGTTCGCGAGGAAATCCCCCTGCATGCTGCCATGACGGGTATCGCGGAGGCCATTTACGTTCTCTGACCATGGATATACCTGTTTGTTGGCGATCAGTTCTTCACCCCTCTTTCCTTTTTCCTTCTTACGGACCTGGGGGTTTTGGTTGACATACCCATATGCTGCGTATTCCCACTCAGCTTCTGTGGGAAGCCGGTAATCGGGCAGCATCAGGCCATCTTCAAAACTGATATTGGTTGGGGTCTGTTTAGTAACAGGATCCTTGTATTCTTTCAGGTTTTTGCCGGGTGTAGCCTGGTATTCTCCCAGCAAATAGGCCTTGCTGTTGAAGTTCTCCTGACCGCCTCCCTGCATTTGCTTTTGCAATTCGGCTTTCTTGTTAATGATCCCTTTTTCATAAAGGATTTCTTCATTAACACGGTCGGTACGCCACAGGCAATAATCGTGCGCCTGTTTCCAGGTCACTCCTACCACAGGGTAAAAATTATAGGAAGGATGGCGGAAGTAATATTCTACGTAAGGCTCATTGTAAGCCAGTTCACTGCGCCAACAAAGCGTATCGGGCAATGCGTGGTTATAAATGGCTGTATCTTCCTGGAATACCCGGCTTAACCAATACAGGTACTCGCGGTAGTGTACGTTGGCGACTTCGGTTTCATCCATGTAAAAGGAGGCAACAGTAACGCGGCGGGGTACATTATTCCAGTCCCCCATTACGTCTTCCTGGGTAGCACCCATTGTGAACGTACCGCCCTGTACCAGGACAAGACCGGGGCCTGTTTTCTGTTCTTTTTCTTTGGAAACCCTGAAACCGCTACCATTTGGATCGTTATAGGTCCAGCCGGTCGAGGTTGATTTTTCCGGTTTATGGGAGCAAGACGCAACCAAGACGGAGACGGATAATAGCAAAAGGGCGTTTTGCTTGAGCAGTTTTTGCATGGAGCTAAGATTTAGCAATTGGATTAACGATGGTTTTTCAAAAATATTGTATCGGATTCGCCCCAAATATATAATAAAATATGTTTGGAGGTACTTGCGAATATAGTGTAATTAAAGAGCATTTGTTATAAATCTGTAAAATTAATAACGGTTAACGAGCGGTTTTGTTGCCAGCCCCGGCGGAAAACCCAAAATTTCCGGATTTTTGGTAGCGACCACTGACGTAATTTTGAAAAGCAAAACGGCTGCATGAAGAAATTGTTAGTAGGATTGGTGATTGTATATCTCCTGGGGGTTCCTCATGCCATTTGCCAGCGAATATATAAGAGCCATTCTGTACTTTCTTCCGGAACCTGGTATAAAATAGGGGTCACTTCCCCTGGGATCTACAAAATTGATGCTACTTTCTTAAAGAACCTGGGCGCGTCCTCCGGATCGGTCCCTTCATCGGTCATCCGTTTGTTCGGTAACGGGGGAACGATGCTTCCGGAAGCTAATAACGGGAGCCGCACGGACGATTTGTCCGAAAACGCCATCCAGGTGGTAGATGGTGGAGACGGCGTATTTAATGAGGGGGATTATATCTTGTTTTATGCACCCGGCCCGAATCCCTGGACCCCTGACTCCGCAGCGGGAAGTTTTCACCATACGAAGAACCTATATTCTGACACAGCATACTATTTTCTCACGGTGTCAACCAACTTAACGGTTGGAGGGAATGCTCTCAGGGTCAGTCTTGAGCCTCGTCCGGCTAACCCTACTATTACAGTAAACACTTACCAGGATCACCAATTCCATGAGCTAGACAGCCTTAACTTCCTTTCTAGCGGAAAAGCATGGTACGGAGAGTTGATGGCTGATATCCCCGGAAGTGATACCACCCTCGGTTTTAGCCCTTTTGCTGTAGGGCTGGTGCCGGGCGCCCCTGTTTCATTGTCGACAGATGTGGTCGTCAGAAGCATTGGCAGCCAGGGTATTGTGTCGGTAAAGGTGAATGATTCGCTTGTCCAGACTCATAGCGTACAGCCTACGTCCAATGGGGCTTATGCCCTTTTTGCCTACGAATCTTCCCTAACAAGTATATTTCCTGTGCGACCCGATAGCCTGCACCTCCAGTTCAATTTTAATTCTCCGGGGCTGAACGCGCAAGCCTGGTTGTCCTGGTGGGAACTGATAATGACGCGTCAGTTGAATTTTCAAAATATGGGACAATTTGGGTTCAGGGACTGGAAAAGTGTCGGGCCGCACCAGGTAGCTGATTTTTTGATTGAAGGGGCGGGTGTGGCGCCGCTCGTGTGGGACGTAACCAATCCTTCCGCTCCCGTACAGATGCAGGTGACTCAGACGGGGGCCCAGGTACAATTTGTGAATGACGCCAGCAGGCTTAGAGAATATGTCGCTTTTCAGCCTTCCGGCTTCCTGATTCCGACTCCCTTGGGAGCTGTTGCTGACCAGGATTTGCATGCGGGGCAGCCTGCCGACCTGCTTATCATCACCTATCCGGCGATGATGGCCCAGGCTCAGCGACTGGCGGATTTCCATAAAATGCATGATAGCCTCAAGGTCCAGTTGGTAACTACCTCACAGGTTTTCAACGAATTTGCTTCCGGGTCGCCCGATCCAACGGCAATGCGCGACTTTGTGAAAATGTATTATGACAGGGCCGGGACCGATACGACCCGCCGTCCCCGGTACCTGCTCTTATTCGGGGATGGATCCTATGATTATAAACACCGGATCCCCGGGAATGACAACCTGGTGCCTGTTTATGAAAGCGTGAACAGCCTGGACCCCTTATCCACCTATACTTCGGACGATTATTTTGGGTTTCTGAAGGATGCGGATAATGTGAACGATCCAACAGTGCTCAACCTGCTGGACGCCGGCGTGGGGAGGATTCCCGCGGCCACGCCCCAGGATGCCCAGTACGCCGTGGACAAGATCTTATCCTATAATACTGCGCAGAGTATGGGCCCCTGGAGAACGGAAATGACCTTTGTGGCTGATGACGGAGACCAGAACCTGCACCTTCAGGACGCAGAAAGCATTTCTGCCACGGCAGCCGCCGTTGACCCTGTCGATCACCTGGATAAGATATACCTGGACGCCTATCCGGAACAGGCCGGATCAGGAGGAGGCCGTTATCCGGCGGTAGTAGAGGCGATTAACGGGGAGATGTATACCGGTACATTGTTCCTGAACTACAATGGGCATGGGGGCAGCACCCGGTTGTCCAATGAGGATATCCTGGACCAGTCAACGGTTAGTGCCTGGAATAACAGCAGCCACCTACCCCTCCTTATCACTGCCACTTGCAATTTTGCTCCCTATGACGATCCCCAGACCGTGTCTTTGGGAGAAAAGGTGGTTTTGCAGCAACAAACGGGGGCCATTGCCCTCATGACCACGACCAGGGACGTCTTTGCCTTCAGTAACCTGATTATTAACAATAATTACATGCAAACTGCCCTGCAGGCAACTCCGGCAGGTATCTTTCCTTCTCTGGGTGATGCCATAAAAAGGGCCAAGAATTATACTTATACCACCTATTCCGACGTGGTCAATAACCGGAAGTTCACATTGCTGGGAGATCCTGCATTAACCCTGGCTTTCCCCAGGGGAAAGGCCGGCGCCCTCACCGTAAACGGCACGCCGCTAAAGCAGGACACCTTGAAGGCATTGAACAAATACACGCTTTCCGGAGTGGTCAATACCGCTGCGGGCGTTCTCCAACCGGGATTCAACGGGACGGTATATGTGTCGGTCTACGATAAGCCGTCGCTCACCAAGACCAGGGGGAACAATCCAGGCAGCATTGTGACAACCTTTTCCCAGCAGAATAACATCATTTTTAATGGGAAGGCCTCGGTGTCTGCGGGAAAATTCCAGGTGTCGTTTGTCGTTCCCAAAGACATTGACTATACCCTGGGCAAGGGGAAGGTGATCTATTATGCCAGCAACGGGAGCACTGATGCGGCGGGAGCTGATTCCATATTGGTGGGCGGAACGGGAAACAACTCGGTGAACGACCATACTGGCCCCGTAATTAAGGCATATCTTAATGATAATCAATTTGTTAATGGGGGCATTACCAACCAGAACCCGATCCTGCTACTGAACCTCTCTGATTCCAGCGGCATAAATACCACGGGGTCAGGTATAGGGCACGATATCACCGCCGTTTTGGACGACAATACCGGCTCGCCCTACAACCTGGATAAATTCTACGAAGGGGCCTCCAACAGCTACCAGAGCGGGACCGTTCAATTTCCGCTCCCTACCCTCAGTCCGGGCTTGCACACGCTTATTATTCGGGCCTGGGATGTAGTGGATAACTCGTCCCAGGCGATCCTCACCTTTATTGTAGAGGGGGATGGTAAACTCGTCCTTTCTCATGTGCTGAATTACCCTAATCCGTTTACCACCCATACCCAATTTTGGTTCGAACACAACCGTCCCGGGGAGCCATTGCAGGTAATGATCCGTATCCTTACCATTACAGGCAAAATAATTAAAGTTGTCAGGCAAACAATAATTTCGACCGGAAACCGTTCTTCTGAGTTGGAATGGGACGGAAGGGATGATTTTGGAAATAAATTGGGGAAAGGAGTATATTTGTTTGAACTTCAGGTGCGTACGATGAGTGGGCAGGTCGCCACCGCAATGAACAAAATGGTCCTTTTATAGATATTTTAACAGTTGTATATTTAGTCGTACCAAAATCAATAAAAAAATTAATTTTACGCTCAATAAAATCCATGTACTTGATGAACCATAGTACCATAAAACTAATTGCTGTTTCTTTGCTTGCCACACTTACCTCTTCTAACCTTCTCGCTCAGAATGGTCAATTACCGGTAGTGACAACTGCAGTACCCATGCTGCGAATCTCGGCGGATGCCCGGACAGGGGGTATGGGGGACGCCAGCTTAGCTATCGCCCCGGATGCAAACAGCGTCTTTACAAATCTTTCCAAAATACCTTTTATGGAGAATAAATCGGGCATTGCCCTAACCTATTCTCCCTGGCTGAAAGACATTGGCGTTACGGACGTATACCTGATGTCTTTTGCAGGTTACTATAAGCTGAGTGATGACCAGGCGATCACTACTTCAATCAGGTATTTTAACCTGGGAAGTATTCAATTCGTAGATTATTCCGGGAATACGTTGGCCTCACAGAATCCACGGGAATTTTCCTGGGATATAGGTTATTCCCGTAAGTTATCCGATAAAATAGGCGTTGCATTGGCCTTGCGCTATATCAATTCCAAACTGGCGACCGGAGATGTAAATAATTCCGGAGTCAGCTATAAGGCCGGTACTTCGGTAGCGGGTGACCTTAGCTTCTACTACAACGGAGTGCGCGAAGGAACCGGGGGATGGTCTTTCGGGGCCGCTATTACCAACCTGGGTACCAAAATAGCCTACACCAATGACGCCACCGCCAAAGACTATATTCCTGCCAACCTGGGTATAGGGGCTGCTTACACAAAAGTCTTTGACGAATATAATAAGATCACCTTCGCCCTGGACGTAAATAAGCTGTTGGTTCCTACGCCCCCTGCTAATTTCACGGATTCTTCACTGACAGAATACAGGAGTAAAGGTCTCGTCTCCAGCTGGTTTAGTTCTTTCGGGGATGCGGGTAGTTTCAGCAACGAATTGAAATTACTTCAAATGTCCCTGGGTGCTGAGTACTGGTACAATAACCAATTCGCCCTTAGGGCCGGATATTATTACGAAGACGCTTCACAGGGCGACTTACAGTACGTTTCCCTGGGAGTAGGACTCAAATACGAAGCCTTCGGACTCAATTTTTCCTATTTGGTTCCTTCCGGCAGCGGCACGACGCGCAACCCCCTGAGCAATACGATCCGGTTTGGTGTATTGTTTGATCTGGGTAAAGCAGAATCCAAGTAGCATATATCATTATTAAAATAATGGGGTCTTTGATCCCGATGAAAGGCCGGAGATCATTCTCCGGCCTTTTTTGGCGGCAGCCCGCCGGGCCATTTTTAAACCTTCGCATTGCCCCAACATTCATTAACATTGCAAAAAAAATCATGTCGTTTAGGATAGGGTCCGGTGTGGATTTTCACCAGTTGGCAGTAGGAAGGCAGTTGTGGTTGGGCGGAGTGCTCATCCCTTCTGAAAAAGGAGCTGTTGGGCACAGTGACGCGGACGTTCTGCTGCATGCCATTTGTGACGCCTTGCTGGGAGCGGCGGCATTGGGAGATATAGGGACACATTTCCCGGATACTTCTGATGAATTTAAGGGGATTGACTCAAAGATACTATTGGAGCGTACGGCCCTCCTTGTCCGCACGGCGGGGTACCAGGTTGTCAATGTTGATAGCACCCTCTGCCTTGAGAAACCTAAGATCAAACCTTATGTCCCTGAAATGCAGCAAACGATTGCCCGCATCCTGGGACTCACGGTGCAGGATATATCCGTTAAAGCCACTACTACTGAAAAGCTGGGATTTGTGGGCCGTGAAGAGGGATTGGTAGCTTACGCGACCGTCCTTGTGGAGCGTGCATCCTGACAAAGTTATCCTACATTTGCACCCATGGCATCCTTAGACGTTAAGATCATCAACCGCTCGGCCAATCCATTGCCGACGTATGCTACCAGCGGATCTTCAGGCATGGACCTGAGAGCAGACCTTGCAGATCCCTTAACCCTCGGTTCCCTGGAAAGGACGGCTGTTCCAACCGGTCTCTTCATAGAACTCCCGGAAGGTTATGAGGCCCAGGTAAGGCCCAGGAGCGGACTCGCTATCAAGCAGGGGCTTACCTGCCTGAACTCTCCCGGCACGATTGATGCTGATTACAGGGGAGAGATCAAGATCATCCTTGTGAATTTGTCCAAGGAGCCCCAGGTCATCGCCCCCGGAGACCGAGTGGCGCAGATGGTCATTCAAAAAGTGGAGCAGATATCCTGGATCCCGGTCAATGAAATTGCGGTCACTGATCGTAATGAAGGCGGGTTTGGTCATACGGGGCATAAATAAAATCATTTTAATGCGATTTAATACGGTTTTGGCAATTGTAGCAGCAGGGACGATCATATTGGGATCCTGCAGGTCCACCCGGTCCGCCCGGAAGATGCAACAGGTGATCAGCAAAAAGGATACGACGGAGATGGTGATCGTGCATAAGGACGTTCATCCGGATTCCCTCGCGCACTTGCACGAAGTCCTTGAAGGAATGTATGCCCATCATATTGATTATACGACCTTCTCGGCCAAGGTAAAAGTAGATTATAGCAATGCACAGGGCCGTCAGCCCAATTTTACGGCCAATATCCGGATGAAAAAGGACAGTATAATCTGGGTTGATATCTCGGGTCCGTTGGGCATTAATGTTTTCCGGATCCTGATCACACCGGATACGCTCAAAATCCTTGATGAACTGGCCCATACCTACAAAACGCGCACCCTGAGCTACCTTCAGGAAGTGGCGGAGATACCCTTTGATTTCGGCTCCCTGCAGGATCTCCTGGTAGGGAATCTTGTTTTCTTTGACAGGAACCGCATTACTGCCTACCGGCAGGGGCCAGGGTCTGTTTTTTTGCTGAGCACGGGAGACCTCTTTAAGCACCTGGTGACCCTCGCCAACGGGGATGACAGGGTGATGCATAGCAAACTGGACGACGTGGATTCTACCCGCAACCGTACTGCAGACCTCACGTATGACGATTATGTAGGGAAGGGGAATATCTTATTTGCCACTACCCGCAGCATCGGTTTTTCCGAAAAAACAAAGGTGGATATAGAGCTTAACTTCAAGCAATTCGACTTTAATATTCCTTTAAATTATCCGTTCAACATCCCTAAAAAATACAAGAGGGTTAAATAGCGCCGCCGCCCAAACAAGGGCGGGCCACAGGCCCGCCGGCCGAAGGCGCATCATAAGCGGTTTTGGGCGGCGGCGCCAAATTACCGATAGCGCCGCCGCCCAAAACAATATCGGGGTGGTATTCCCGTTAAAATAATTAATTTGCGTTAATACCCTGTAATCATGCGGATATTATTCCTTGCTTTTTGTTTAATGTGGTGGACCTCATCCTTAATGGCGCAGCAATCCCGTACGGAATTGGAGAAAGAGCGCCAGGAAACCCTGCGTGAACTGGAAGAAGTGAACAATACCTACAACACGGTAAAGAAGAATAAAAAGGAAAGCCTGGGCCAACTGAACCTCATTCAAAGAAAGATACGGTTACGCAACCAGGAAATCGAAAACATCAATGCCCAGGTGAGGGCGGTGGACGATAGCATGTTCCTGATCAACCGGGAAATCTACCGGCTCAGGGGGGACCTGGATACCCTGAAGGCCAATTATGCCAAAAGCCTTATCTACGCGTACAAGAATCAGAGCAGTTACGACTTCCTTAATTTCATATTCTCCGCCACCAGTTTCAATGATGCCGTTCGCCGCGTGGAATACCTGAAAACATATAGAGCTCAACGGGAACAGCAGGTAGTGGAAATCATGAAGACGGAAGGGTTGATACAGAACAAAGCCAAGGATTTTGCCTATACGAAAGTCCAGAAAGGGGAAGTGCTGTCCAATGACAGCAAGGCCCGGATCAAGCTGGAAGAGGAAAAGAAGGAAAAGGATGAAGTGGTATCCGATCTGAAGTCGAAGGAGAAGGAACTGGGAAGCACTATTGTAAATAAACACCGCCAATTGCAACACCTCCAACTAGCCATCAATACGGTCGTCCGTCACGAAATGGACATGGCCAAGAAGGAAGAAGCAGCCAAGGCGGAACGGGAGCGCAAGGCTGCCGCATTGGAAGCCAAAAATGCCAGCGCCGCAGCGAACACGCCTTCTTCTTCCAAGACTTCCCCTCCGGAGGGAAAGGCCGTTACGCTTTCCCCCATTACCCGGACGGAGGCGCCTAAAACCATACATACCAGTGTCCTGCTCGATAATCCGGAGAATATCAAACTTGCATCTGACTTTAAGTTTAATAAAGGGCATCTTCCCTGGCCAGTATCTAAAGGCTGGATCATTGCACACTACGGAAGGAACGTGGTAGAAGGAACGAAAATTGATTGGAATAACACAAGCCTTACCATCGGCACAGACGTCGGAGCTTCTGTCAAAGTGGTTTTTGACGGAGATGTCGTCTCTGTTGGCGACGTAGGCGGGTCTACTGAAGTCACCGTCAAGCATGGGAATTATTTTACCTGCTATAGCAACTTGTCTTCGGCCAGCGTCAATAAGGGAGACCACTTGCATACAGGGCAGGTGGTGGGGCAGGTGGCTGTCGGGGACTCGGGCAACGGCCAACTGGAGTTCGTCCTCATGATGGATATGAATACCCAGAACCCGGAATCGTGGTTAAGACCCAGCGGAAGATAGCGGCCAGACCTTGGAGCCGCGGTTTTCACCTTCATATAAACCTTTCGTAGAGTGCTTCGTATTTAGGTACGATATTCTGAATGTCGAACCTTTGAGCCTGGGCACGCGCTTGTTCACTGATCTGTTTAAACAGCGTTTCATCTATGAGCAGGTCGGCGGCATACCTGCTCATAGTACTCACGTCTCCAATTTCCCCCATAAAGCCGGTAACGCCTTGAATATTGATCTCCGGCAGGCCCCCTGCATTGGTGGATATGACGGGCACACCAGAGGCCATGGCTTCAAGGGCTGAAAGGCCGAAGCTTTCGTATTCGGAAGGAAGTACAAAAAGGTCTGAAATGGCCAGGATGTCTTCCATCTGTTCCTGCTTACCCAAAAAGCGGATGTCCTCGCAGTAAGGAGTTTCCCTGCACAGGCTTTCAGCCATATGCCTTTCAGGACCATCTCCTACCATCAGTAACTTGGCGGGTAATTCTTTGCGCACTTCAGCAAAGATGCGTACCACATCCTCCACGCGCTTTACCTTTCTGAAATTGGATGCATGGAGCAGTATCTTTTCATTATTGGGAGCGATCACCTGCCGGAAAGCATCGATGGGCTTCCTTTGAAAGCGTTTTACGTCCACGAAGTTGTGGATCACTTCTATTTCTTTATTGATGCTGAAGGACTTCAATGTCTCTTCACGTAAGTTGTCGGAAACGGCCGTTATGGCATCGGATTGATTGATCGAAAACGCCACGACAGGTTCGTAGGTCTTGTCCCTGCCTACGAGGGTAATGTCCGTGCCGTGCAGGGTGGTGATATACGGAATATTCCTGCCCTGGCCCTCTAATATTTTCTTGGCCATATAAGCAGCCGAGGCGTGGGGAATGGCATAGTGCACATGCAGGAGATCCAGGTTATTGTTGAGGGTGACGTCTACGAGGGTCGAGGCCAGTGCGGATTCGTAGGGTGGATAATCAAACAAGGGATAGGTAGGGACGCGGACTTCGTGATAAAATATATTGGCGTTGAAACCCCCTAATCGAACCGGTTCCCGATAGGTGACAAAGTGAACAAAATGCCCTTTGTCGGCCAGTGCTTTTCCCAGTTCGGTAGCCAGTACTCCACTCCCACCGAAAGTCGGATAGCAAACGATCCCAATTCTCATCTGATTGATTTTTATTCCGGGAACGAAGGTAGGGGAGTTCGGTCGAATCACGAAAACCCGGACGGCCAGAGCGGGAAGCCATGGCTTCCCTGGCCGCCTCCGCCGGCCTCGCGCATAACGCACATTTTTTAATTAGCTTCGCAATATGAAATTCGTTCTATCCTGCCTCTTGATGGCTATGACCTTTCCCCCGGCTGCCGACGCCCAATCTACCACAGATCTGACGCCCAGCCAAGACTCGTCGGCCATTCGACGGATGGCTGATAATATCCTTACCGAAGGGAAGGCGTATATCAATCTAAAGACATTGTGTAAAGGTGCGCCCGCCCGGTTATCCGGTTCTGCCAACGCAGCAAAGGGGGTGGAATTGGTGAGGCAGATGCTCATTGACGCCGGGGCAGACACGGTCTATTTACAGCCTTGCCTGGTGCCTCATTGGGTGAGGGGAGAAAAGGAAGAGGCTGATCTCACGGTGGCAGGGGGAAAGAAGATCCTACTGAATGCATGCGCTTTAGGAAATTCTATAGGAACGGCCCCCGGAGGTGTCAGTGCCCCGGTCATTGAAGTGAGATCGTTTGATGAATTGGATCGACTGGGAAAAAAAGTGATTGCAGGGAAGATTGTTTTTTTTGATTACCCGATGAAACAAACCTTCGTGAACACCTTTCAGGCTTATTCGGATGCGGTAGTTTATAGGGTCCAGGGGCCCAGTAAGGCTGCCAGGTATGGTGCGGTTGGAGTGGTTATCCGCTCTTTGTCGACAATACCCAGTGACTTCCCCCATACGGGAACAACCGTTTATGACAGCACCCTGCCTAAAATACCCGCACTGGCCCTCAGTACCAATGATGCGGACAAATTGAGTAATTATCTAAGAATGCGGATGGTTACCAGGTTGCATATAAAGACCGGCTGCAAGATGTTACCGGACGTACCTTCATTCAATGTGATAGGTGAGTTACGGGGCAGTCAGCACCCGGAAGAAATTGTGACCGTTGGGGGGCATCTGGATTCCTGGGACCTGGCTGAAGGGGCGCAGGATGATGGGGCCGGAGTAGTGCAAAGCATTGAAGTCATCAGGGCATTGAAAGCATCGGGTATAACGCCTTTGAGGACCGTAAGGGCTGTACTGTTTATGAATGAGGAAAACGGGGAAAGGGGCGGGACCGCCTATGCGGACAGTGCGGCAAAGGATGGAAATCAATACATATTTGGACTGGAAAGCGATAATGGGGGCTTCACGCCAAGGGGGTTCTCTATTCACGCCACCAGGGAGCAATTCGTGCATTTCACTGCCTGGAGGCAATTATTTGAGCCCTACGGAGTCTATCAGTGGCAAATAGGAGGAGCTGGTGCGGATGTCGAGCCGTTGATCGGGGTCAAGAGTGTTGTAGGAGAACTGGTACCCGATTCTCAGAGATATTTCGACTATCACCACGCAGCCAACGACCTGTTTGAGGCCGTAAATCGCAGAGAATTGTTGTTGGGCGCAGTAAATATGACAGCTTTAATATATCTTGTAAGCACCTACGGGATTTAAACCTGCACTATGATGAAAAAAATCGTTACCGGGCTGACTATTGTCATTGTACTCGTTATTGTGGGCTTCATTTATTACCGCTTCTACTTTGTTTATGGCACCGGAGTGAGCGCGGGCCAATTAAATTATGTAGTAAAAAGCGGACTTGTTTTTAAGACATACGAAGGGAAAATGATCCAGGCCGGCTTTGGATCCAAAGTGGCGGGAGCCATGCAGTCCCATGAGTTTCCTTTTTCTGTGGTGAATGATAGTGTTGCCCAGCGGTTAATGCTCAACAGTTCAAAGATCGTTGAATTGCACTATAAGGAATATATCGGGGGATTGCCCTGGAGAGGTGACAGCCGTTATGTCGTGGACAGTATTATCTCCATTCAGCCAGGGACCGGTCCTTCAAGTATTCAGTAGGGTCCTTCAGGTATTTAATAAGAACAATACGGGTATTTTGTGCAGGTCGGGGATGTCCTTTTTCCAATCTGCCACGGTTCGGGTACGGATGGATTCTCCTTCTCCGGTGATGTTTGCTGCGATGCATATCCTGGTTTGGGGTTGGCAGTGTTTCAGGATAGTTTCCAGTAAAGCGTTGTTGCGGTAAGGGGTTTCAATAAAAATATGCGTGCAATCGGTTTTCTCCGAGTCGGCTTCCAATTCTTTCAATGCTTTATGCCTGGCTGCGTTGTCAATCGGTAAATATCCATTGAACCGGAAAAGTTGCCCGTTCATGCCGCTGGCCATTAGCCCCAAAAGTATGGAACTGGGCCCCACCAAAGGCTTCACGATGGCGCCCGACTTTTGGGCAGCGGCCACCAACGCCTGGCCTGGATCAGCCACCCCAGGGCATCCAGCCTCACTCATTATCCCAATTATGCGCCCCTGCCTCAGATCCCCATAGAACTCCTGCATAACAGGGCCTTCGGCCTTCTGAATGGTTACCCATTTATAATCATCGATAACGATCTCCTTAGAAAGCTTCTTCAGGTACCGTCTGGAAGTACGCTCATTTTCCACATAAAAGACCGAACATAAAAGAACAGATGGCAAAATATAAGCGGGAATCGCCTCTGTCGAATCTTCGGCCAGTACGGTGGGGATCAGGTATACCTGTGGTGCAGGACTCATAGAGATTGCTGTTTAATGGGATAAAGACTCAGGGTGGCGGCAATCAGGGCGTAAGCGGGAGCCAGCACCCAACCCACGACCAGCACAATGTGCATCAGGTAGAAAACGATTCCGTTCCCTATTGCCAGTCCTTTTCTCTCCCCGATGAATTCAATACTGCTGGCCCTGGATAACTCGTGCCTGGCGCAACTATGGTCCAGCATTGAAAAACCATAATAATAACATTCTATCAGGAAGGCTACCAGGGGGGTGATCCATCCAATAACGGGGATGAAGGATATGAGCAGCAGGGTAAAAGTGTAGACGGTCTGCCATAAGGCATTACGGGAAGCCAGGAGGATGCTCCGTTGAATGTCCCCCCACATTACCTTCCAGTTAAAACGATATTCTTTTCCTTCTATAATGGCCTCTGTCTTTTCACTCAGGTAGGCAAACAGCGGAGATCCGATAATGAGGATAACGTATTTGAACAGGGAAAAGTAAAATAGCAGCAGCACGAGTCTCAGGATGAGCTCATCAAAGATCATGAAGAAGTTCAGCCACCTGCTCTGCATTTGTTCGAGCCAATGGGGGATGTCTAAGAGGCTGGAGAGGTATCCAATGAACTCATTAGAGGATTTTATAAAGAACCAGATACCCACGGAGAAAAGTATGGCATACAGGATACCCGGGATAATGATCCATTTCCATAATTTGTGCCTGCTTATGAACAGATGCGCCTGATAATAGGATTGAAAGGATATGATGAGTTCCTTTAACAAGACAAAAGGGTTTTCAGTATAAAAATCGGCCAACCGTAAAAGTAGTCAAATAATTATTGCCGGATGAAAAAGCTGCCACGGAGTTTCTATGAGCGTAAAGATGTGCTCCTGATCGCAAAGGATTTGATTGGGAAAGTGATCGTCACCAGGTTAGGGGATGGCCTTACTAGTGGTCGTATTGTAGAAACGGAAGCCTATGCGGGCGTCACAGACCGCGCTTCCCATGCGTATGGGGATAGAAGGACTTCCAGAACGGAAGTGATGTATGGCCGCGGAGGGACGGCTTATGTCTATCTCTGCTATGGAATCCATTATTTATTCAATGTAGTTACCCACGAGGCAGATACGCCTCACGCGGTACTGATCAGGGGAATCGATCCCTTGAAGGGTCTGGAGACAATGACGATGAGAACAGGGAAATCCCCTGCGGACAAGACCTTGGGAAGGGGCCCCGGGAACGTATCCAAGGCGCTTGGGATCACTACGGAATATTCGGGCGTCAGCCTTTTGGGGGATGTGATCTACCTTGCCCAGGATGCCTTTTCGTTTCCTTCGGAAGATATCGAAGCCACGCCGCGCATCGGAGTCGATTATGCTGGTATGGATGCCTTACTACCCTTTCGGTTTTCAGTGAAGGGGCATGCCCATGTAAGCAGGGTCAAGGGGCAATAAAATTTTACGAACTAAAATTTAGGACAGTTCAGGTGTCGTTTCTTTGGATCGGCGGGCTTCTTTACGTAAATGAGGGATACTTCAATACCACCCCGGCTGTTAGAAGCCGTTTTAAGGGGGGAGATATTGGTGTCATAAGACAAGCCCAGTTGCATGCCGGAGAATTCCAGGGAGATATAAGGCAGTATCGCATCTCCGAACCGGACCCAGGCTCCTATATATACGTTGGTGGGGTTGACATACCAGTCGTCATTTGCGTTCAAAGCAATGGCGCCTCCGGCAACGGTTTCGCTGGCGCCAGCTTGGGATTGGTGGAGGGCGCTCAGGTAAACGGAGGCATTATCGGAAATCGGGAAGTGCCCCCCGGCATGTATAGTCCACCTTACAGGCAGCAGGTAGTTGGCGTCGTCAAAACTCTCCTTTGGTTGATTGATATGGTACAAGGAAGCTCCGACATAAAAATTATTCCGGTCGCTGGTAGATCCGTTGTAGAGGATACCGGTATTGAAATCGAAATAATGTAGTTGGAATACCCTGTTGGCAAAGGGATCATTGGAAGGGATGCTCCACGTTCCATCAGGGGCGAGCTCATCGCCCAGGTTAATTTTGGTCCCGTCAAGCCGGCTGCTGGCGTAGGTAGCCTGGAAACCTATGGATAGTTGATGATATCCGTCTTCGTCGAGGCCTTTGTGGTAGGCGGTGGAAGCAGAAAAATAATTTTGGTTTAACACGCCGTCGGCTTGCTGATCGGTCAAAGCAATAAAGCCAATTCCCCAATCATCATTGTCCGGGAGGCGATTTTCCAATATGCGGGTATCAAATGACAGGGTCGCGGTAGTAAAAGCGTTATTAATTGTTGGCCATTGGTTGCGGTAATTGCCGGCTATCCTGTAAGACCCGTCAAACTTACCTGTCAGTGCAGGATTAAGGGTAAGGGGGGAGGCGAAGAATTGGGAAAAATGTGGATCCTGGGCATGGAGGCTCACGAACGAAAAGGACAGCAGTAATAAAAGCAGCGATATTTTCATCAGTCAAATTTTCATAGGAGCTATGGAATCCTGTCATTGTCCAGAATCACCGTCAGTCCCTGTTAGTTTATTTCATAGAGCATATTCTGCCCACCGGATTAATTAAAGCCTAACATTGTAACCTTACATTAACGTCAAGTTCCCTCAAATTCGTATAAAAATAAGAAAATTTTACATTTGGACCTTCACTCCATACGCCAGATCTCCCGCATCCCCTAATCCGGGTACAATATAACCTTTGGCGGTCAATTCATCGTCAATATCCCCGCACCAAATCCAGGCGTTGGGGAATGTCCGCAGGACATATTCGATGCCGACCGTGCAGGCAATGGCTGCGACCACATGAATTTCCGCCGGATGGCCTTCTTCCTTAAGGAATTGCAATGTTTTTACCAGGGAGGCGCCGGTGGCGAGCATGGGGTCGGATACGATGAGTACCCGGCCTTCCAAGGCCGGACAACTGACATATTCCAGGCTAATTTCAAAGGTCCCGTCCCGGTGGTGCTTACGGTAAGCTGAAATGAAGGCGTTATCCGCCTTATCGAAGTAATTGAGTAAACCCTGGTGAAGGGGGAGTCCTGCCCTGAGTATGGTGGCCAGGACGGGTTGTTCTTTCAATAACTTGGAAGTAGCCGTTCCCATGGGGGTGGCTACCTCGGTATTTTCCCAGGGAAGGTGCCTGCTGATCTCATAGGCCACCACTTCTCCTATCCTCTCAAGGTTGCGCCTGAAGCGCATCCTGTCTGTTTGGACTTCCACATTACGTAGTTCGGACACCCAGTTACTCAGCAGGGAATGTTTTTCACTCAGATTGACTACATGCATAAATGAAAATTCTAATTTCGTGTCTAATGTCTTCTGGTAATGTCTTTGGGATATGCGAAATTGCGGCTTCAGCGGACAAAACTATAAAAATTTATGATATATCGGGTTATTGGGGTCATGAGCGGAAGTTCCATGGATGGGTTGGATATAGCCTTTGTTCACTTGCACTGGAGTGCAGGAAAGTGGGGATATACCGTCATTTCGGCGGAAACCAGCGGGTATAGCGAGGATTGGGCGCGGCGATTGAAAGGGGCAGGGGATCTGTCTGCCAGGGAATACCTACTGTTGCACAGTGCATATGGTCAGTATATCGGGGAAGAAGTCAACCGTTTTATAAAAGAGAATGACCTGGATTTCAAAGTCCAATTGGTGGCTTCCCATGGCCATACCGTATTCCATCTTCCCGCACGGGGAATGACCGCCCAATTAGGAGATGGGGCTGCCATTGCGGCGGCTACGGGCTTACAAGTAGTGACGGACCTTCGTTCCCTGGATGTTGCCCTGGGCGGCCAGGGGGCCCCCATTGTACCCATCGGAGAGAAATTATTGTTTCCCGGGCAGCATTATTTCCTGAATCTGGGCGGCATCGCCAATATTTCCATGGTAGCTGGTGGAAATTATACCGCTTTTGATGTGTGTCCCGCTTGCGGGGTATTGAACCTGCTTGCCCGGGAAAAGGGGGCTGCCTATGATGATGACGGTCACCGGGCGGCATCGGGTAAAATAATACCGACCCTGCTGGATGACCTGAATAGCCTGGACTATTACGGGCAACCCTTCCCCAAGTCCCTGGCCAACGAATTTGGCCTGGACCAGGTATACGGCATGATCAAGGCCAGTGGCTGCAATACGGAAGATGGACTCTGTACCTATGTAGAACATATTTCGGTGCAGGTCGCCAGGGCCATTGAAGAACAAAGGACGACCCGGGGTGCGGGAAAGGAAGTGTCGGGTGGAGGTGAAATGTTAGTGACCGGGGGGGGCGCACACAATGGATTTCTTATACGGAGGCTCCGGGAGGTAATGGAACCCCTGGGGATAACAGTGATGGTTCCCGATACGGGGCTGGTGGACTATAAGGAAGCCCTGATCATGGCTTTGATCGGCCTTCTTCGCATGAGGCAGGAGGAAAATACATTGGCTTCCGTAACAGGCGCGAGGAGGGATAGTATCGGCGGGGCGCTCTGGAACGGAACGGATGCGTAGGGCCATTGACCCGCTATGCCGGGAAAGCTAAAATCAAATTCATATGAACTTCCAACAACTGGAATATATTGTAGCCGTAGATACCTACAGGCATTTTGCTACGGCAGCAGAAAAATGTTTTGTTACCCAGCCCACCTTGAGTATGATGATACACAAGCTGGAAGAGGAACTGGGTGCGAAGATCTTTGACAGGAGCAAGCAGCCGGTGGCCACCACTGAATTAGGAAAGCCCATTGTCGAGCAAGCCAGGGTAATCCTGAAGGAAACGGCCCGGCTGAAGGAACTGGTCACGGAGAAGAAGGGTTCGGTGGACGGAGAGTTAAAAGTGGGAATCATTCCAACCCTGGCGCCCTATCTATTGCCCCTTTTTATCAAATCTTTTTTAAAAAAATACCCCCTTGTCCGTTTGACTATCATCGAGGTACGTACCGAAACGATCATCGAACAATTGAAAAGCGGGGTGTTGGATGTGGGGATCCTCGTTACTCCTTTGGCTGATGTTCAGTTGACGGAAATCCCCCTGTTTTACGAAGAGTTTGTCGTATACGCGGCAAAAAATGAACCCGTCTGGGATAAGAAATACGTACTCGCGGAGGACATCGATGTGAAACACCTGTGGTTGATGGAAGAGGGCCATTGCATGCGTTCCCAGATCCTCAATCTTTGTGAATTACGCAAGCAGGTTGCCGATCATGATAATTTTCATTATGAGGCAGGGAGCATCGAGACCCTCATGAAAATGGTGGAGGCAAATTCCGGGGTGACGATCCTCCCTGAGCTGGCCTTACAGGATCTGAGCACCCGGCAGCAGAAAATGGTCCGCTTCTTCAAGGACCCGGCTCCGGTCCGGGAAGTCAGCCTGGCTATCCACCGGCATTATGTCAAGCGTACTTTGGTCAACGCACTGAGGGATGAAATTCTCAGGCATATCCCCGCCAAAATGAAAGAATCAAAAAACAGGGATGTGGTAAAGATCGGCTGATGCGACCGGGCGGCCGATGCGTACAACGTTCGGCTAATGCCGCTTCCAGCAAGACAGGAGGTGATCGTTCACCATCCCTGAAGCCTGCATAAAGGCATAGCAGATCGTAGACCCTACGAATTTGAAACCTTTTTTGCGTAAGTCCTTGCTCATAGCATCAGACTGAAGCGTCGTGGGAAGTATCTGACTCAATTTTTCCCAATGGTTAATGAGGGGTTTGTGTCCGACGAATTGCCAGATATATGCGTCAAAGGAGCCATATTCCTTTTGAACCGCCAGGAAGGCCTTGGCATTCGAGACGGTGGCATTTACTTTGAGGCGGTTCCGGATAATGCCGGGATTTTCTAATAATTTTTCGACCCTTTTGTCAGTATACCGGGCAATTTTTACGGGATCCCATTGGTCAAATGCCTTGGCATAATTGGCCCTTTTGGTAAGGACGGTATACCAGCTTAACCCCGCCTGGGCCCCTTCCAGGTTCAGCAATTCAAACAATTTACGGTCGTCGTGAAGGGGCGTTCCCCATTCTTCGTCATGGTAGGCGCGATAGAGATCATCCTTCTCGGCCCAGCCACAGCGTATCTTTTCCATTGTCAGATAATTTTAAAATCGTCTCCGTCAAAAAGCCCCTTATCACTCAGTTTGAGGTGGGGAATCACCAGAAGGGCCATGAAAGATAATGTCATAAAAGGGGCGGAAAGCAGGCTGCCCGCGTCCTTTGCCATCTTATCCAGTTTCGTATATGCGGAAGCTACTTCATATCCATCCTCCGCACTCATCAGGCCGGCTATGGGCAGTGGGAGCAGGCCCTCCCCCTGGGGTGTCACGCAGCTAATGCCTCCTTTGGCATCGAGGATGAGGCGTACGGCCTGGGCGAGTAAAATATCATCTGTCCCCACGGCTATGATATTATGGCTGTCGTGTGCCACGGAGCTGGCTATAGCAGCATGTTTCAGGCCGAAGTTCCGGATAAAGGTCTTGGATACCGGCGCATTTGCCTGATAACGGTTAACCATCACTATTTTTAAAATATCTTTTTCAGGATTGCTCTCCAAGACGCCGTCATGCACGTACAGATCACTCAGGGGTACTTCCAATTTACCGGTGATTAGTTGACCATCGAAGGCCTCAATGACACGGACCTGTTCAAAGTTCTCGGGCTCGCTTTCTCCCCATTTCTGTAAAGGATACCTGAAGTCGCTTTCGGTGACGGACCTGCTGCGGAACTTGTTGATGGGTAAAGCCGGGACTGAGTGTATGAGGGTTTTCCCTTCGATCGCGACGGACTGTCCCCTGACGAATGTTTGGCGAACGGTGAACTGTTCCAGGTCATCCAACAGGATAAAGTCGGCGCTGTCTCCTTCCCGTAATTGCCCCAGGTCCAGGCCATAGTGAAGTATGGGGTTTATACAGGCGGCTTGCAGGACGTTGAAGAGCGGAATACCGGCCGCTATGGCACGGGCGCAAAGCTTGTTGATATGTCCGGCCACCAAACTGTCCGGATGCTTATCATCGCTGCAGAACATGATTTTTTCCGGGTAGTCCCTCAGTAACCCGATCAGGGCATCAAAATTCTTTGCAGCGCTTCCTTCCCGGATGAGGATATGCATGCCGTATTGCAACTTTTCAAGCCCTTCGGCTTCTGTAAAGCATTCATGGTCAGTGGATATCCCGGCGCTTGCGTAAGCTTTTGCCTGATCTCCCCGGAGCCCGGGAGCGTGCCCGTCCACAGGCTTTCCCAAGCCGTGGGCTATAGCTATCTTCTCCATCACTTCGGGATCACCTGCGAGAACGCCCGGAAAGTTCATCATTTCGCTGAGGTATCTGATCTCCGGATTCTCCAGCAAAGTGGTGATTTCAACCGCGGTTAATACAGCTCCCGACGTTTCAAAAATGGTGGCCGGCACGCAACTGGGCGCCCCGAAATAAAAGTGAAACGGAACTTGATTCCCATTGGATATCATATATTGAACCCCTTCCAGACCGCACACATTGGCGATTTCATGGGGATCGCTGATGGTAGCCACGGTTCCGTGAACCACAGCCAGCCGGGCAAATTCGGACGGGACCAACATGGAGCTTTCAATGTGCACATGGGCGTCTATGAATCCGGGGCAGATATAGGGTTCGTTTTCGGCTGCGCCGGCGTTCCCTGATTCTTCTGGTAAAATTTCGATGCAGGTAATGATGCCGTCGGATATGGTGAGGGCGGCACGTACAATTTTTTTCCGGGGGATGTCTATCATCCTGCCCCGGATGGTGTGCTTGGGTTCCATTGGGTGAAGATAACTTAAAACATTCAGTACGCTTTAGTTGTATGTGGAACGGATTTTGGTTGTAACATTTAACCGTTTTAAGTATCTAATTGGTGAAATGTTTTATAATATTGTCATTAACAAATTAATTAATTCAGCTTTATGCAAGTAAGTAAATGGTTAACAGTTACACTGGCGGTCTGTTTATTAGGCGGAAAAGCCTTCTCCCAGAGTGCGGATGATATCATCAATAAGAACCTGGACGCAATGGGCGGCAAAGACAAGCTGGCTACGTTGACTTCTTTATACACAGAAACTTCCAGCCAGATCATGGGCCAGGACCTTCCGGGCAAGACGTGGATTTCCAATGGCCAGGGAATGCGGACCGAAATGGAAATGATGGGATCGAAAATGATCACCGTCATCAATAAGGATAAGGGATGGATTGTGAGCCCCATGTCCGGCAGCACTGATCCCCAGCCTCTTCCCGACGAAGCTGTGAAGGCATATGCCAACAAACTGGATTTAGCCGGACAGTTCTTCAACTATGCTCAGAAAGGCTATACTGCCACTTTGCTGGGTAATGAAAAGGTGGACGGGAAAGATACGTACAAGATAAAGCTGTCAAAAACGGGTCAGAACGACGTCGTTTTTTATATAGATGCGACCACTTATCTGATTGACAAGACTTCTTTGACAATCAATATGAACGGAACGGATACCCAAACGGATATGATTTTCAGCGATTATAAAAAGTCTCCGGAAGGATATACCTTGCCTTATTCATACAAGATGACGCTTCCCCAGGGAGAGCTGGACGTATCTGTGACCAAGGCCACCTTCAACCAGCCGGTTGATCCGAAATTGTTCCAGAATCCGTAGTGTCATCCAGCAAATCAGGCCTTCGGTCCCGGGTCCTTTGAATAGACTGCGTATGTCTCCATTCATCGATCTTTTTGGGATCCCCGCTCAAGAGGACTTCAGGGACTTTCCAGCCCCTGAAGTCCGCAGGGCGGGTATAGACGGGGGGTGCGAGCAGGTCATCCTGGAAAGAATCAAATAGAGCGGACGTCTCATCATTCAATACTCCTGGCAGAAGGCGCCCGATCGAATCCACCAGTACCGCAGCCGCCAGTTCTCCCCCACTCAATACGTAGTCACCAATAGATATCTCACGGGTAACAAAGTGTTCTCTTACGCGTTCATCAATGCCTTTGTAATGGCCGCAGATCAGGAGCAGGTTTTTTCGCATGGATAGCTGATTGGCAATTCGTTGGGTGAGTTGTTCTCCGTCAGGTGTCAGAAATATAATTTCCTCAAAGGCTCCTCCCGCAGACAGTTCCTCTATGGCGTTGACAAGGGGCTCCGCCATCATCACCATGCCGGCTCCTCCGCCGAACTGGTAATCATCCACCTGTCCATGTTTATTCACCGCCCAATTCCGGAGCGAATGAGTATGGACTTCCAGCAAGCCCTTGTCCTGGGCCCTTTTCATGATGGAATGCCTGAGTGGGCTTTCCAGCAACTCGGGTAAGACGCTTATGATATCAATTCTCATAGTCAGTGCTATTCGGGATCATCTTCCATGAAACCTTCTATGTCCCTTCTTTCTTTCTTGGTCGGACGCCCAATTTTACTTTGACGCTTGCCCGTCTGGAAAGAGGAAGGCTGGTATGCCTTAATCCTGTCCAGTTCCTCCTGGGGAGTCAAGTCGGCATAATATTTAATGGCTTCGGCGTGTTGTTTCCTTTGGGCAAGTAACGCCGTCACCTTTATGACCCATTTCCGTCCTTCCGCCCTGACTTCAAATTCGTCTCCCACGTTGACAGCCCTTGAGGCCTTGACGGATACTCCTTGTGTTTTTACCTTACCGCTGTCGATAGCGTCTGTTGCCAGGCTCCGCGTTTTGAAGAGGCGGATGGCCCATAAGTATTTATCGATCCTGAGCTTTTCTTTTTCCATTACCGATGCATTTCTGCAAAGAATTGATGGAACCAGGGAATGGTTTCAATTCCTTTATAGTAGTTAAACAGATCAAATTTTTCATTCGGGGAATGCAGGTTGTCACTGTCCAGTCCAAAACCCAGCAATACCACCTTCACGCCCAATGATTTTTCAAACAGGGCAGTGATGGGAATACTACCGCCGCCTCTTAAAGGAATGGGGGCTTTCCCAAAAGTAGCTTCTATCGCCCGGGCCGCCGCTTTGTATTCAATCGAATCCACCGGAGTTACGTAAGGATCGCCGCCATGGTGCTCATATGCTTCCACGGTTACTGAAGAAGGAGCGATCTTTTGCAGGTGGTTCAAGATGAGCGCGGTCATTTTGGCGCTGGTCTGGTTAGGAACCAACCGGCAGGATATCTTTGCGAATGCCTTGGAAGGGAGGACCGTTTTTGCGCCTTCTCCTGTATATCCTCCCCAGATGCCATTCACTTCGAGGGTTGGGCGGATACCAGTCCGCTCATGGGTGGAATAGCCCGCTTCGCCCCAAAGCTCCGTAATACCCAGGTCTGCTTTATAGGCTGCTTCGTCAAACGGCGCCCTGGCCAGTTCGGCCCTTTCTGCCGTGGACAATTCCTGCACATCGTCATAAAAACCAGGGATGGTGATGTGATTATGCACGTCATGCATAGAGGCTATCATCCTGGCAAGGATGGTAATGGGATTGGCCACAGCTCCTCCGTATACCCCACTGTGAAGATCCCTGTTGGGACCAGTGACGGCCACTTCTATATAAGACAGCCCCCGCAGACCTACGTCGATGGAAGGGTCCTCTATACTGAGCATGGAGGTGTCACTGATTAGGACCACGTCGGATT
>Ga0302315_10000255_pt1 | contig 65181 bp, 56 predicted proteins | sample III_Palsa_N3_1_FD_200532 | JGI IMG/M metagenome (GOLD analysis project Ga0302315, IMG submission 200532) | Peat permafrost microbial communities from Stordalen Mire near Abisko, Sweden - III_Palsa_N3_1 | ecosystem: Environmental > Terrestrial > Soil > Palsa > Peat permafrost | place: Sweden...
TCGCCCGCGAAACAACATCTCTGGAAGCAAGATCTTTGGCATGAGGCGCATAACGTTCCATAAAACGTTCGCCATTTTTATTGAGAAGGTAACCTCCTTCTCCCCGGCAACCTTCAGAAATCAGCACCCCTACATGAGCAAGTCCGGTTGGGTGAATTTGCCACATTTCCATGTCTTGTAAAGGAAATCCGGCTCTGACAGCTAACCCTAAGCCATCCCCTGTATTAATAAAAGCATTAGTGGTTGACTGATACACACGACCCGCACCACCGGTCGCAATGACCATCGCGCGACCCCGTAACAATAATAATTCGCCCGTCGCAATGGATAATGCAAGCACCCCTGCGACTCGATTGTGTAAATCTTTTACTAAATCAATGGCGTACCATTCGTTAAAAAATACTGTTTTAGCCTTAATATTTTGCTGATACAACGTGTGCAATAAAGCATGCCCTGTTCTATCGGCTGCTGCCGATGTTCTAGCAGCTTGTCCCCCTGTACCAAAGGCCTGAGATTGTCCTCCAAACGGCCGCTGATAAATTTTGCCATTATCTAAACGTGAGAATGGCATCCCCATGTGCTCTAGTTCGTAGACAACTTCAGGACCGACTCGGCACATGTATTCGATACAATCTTGGTCCCCTAAATAGTCTGATCCTTTCACCGTATCAAACATATGCCATTGCCAATTATCTTCGCTCATATTGCCTAAAGCTGCATTAATCCCGCCTTGGGCCGAAACCGTATGAGATCGCGTGGGAAAAACCTTAGAAACAACTGCTACTTTCTTACCTGCTTCCGCCAACTGTAACGCCGCCCGCATCCCTGCTCCTCCGGCACCGATGATGACTGCATCAAACGATTGTTCTGGCATTGACATACGCTAGGTTCCCCAAATAATACAAGCACCCCAAAAAAGATCACCGACTAGCGCTAAAAAAAACAACAATTGCACTAATAAACGAACCATCGCATTTTTTAAATAATCGGTGGTAATCGTCCACATTCCTATCCAAGCATGGGTGATTAAGCTTAATAAGGCTAACAAGGCAATCCCTTTCATGAGATGACTACTAAAAACTATTTTCCAAGCTGAATAATGTAGAGGAGCGTGCCTTAAAATCGTGATAAAAATAAAAATAATATAAACTGCTAATATCACGGCTGATACACGTTGGATCAGCCAATCCTGTAAACCTGTTCTACCAAGGCTTGTCGCTGCTTTCACCATATCTTATAGGTTCCCCATAAAATAAGGCTAAAAGACAGGCTTAAAACAATCCAAGCACTCGCGCGTGCGGCTTTTTTTGAATCCCCCCAGTGTAAATCCATCCCTAAATGTCGAATACCGGCAGCACTATGATAAACAATGGCCGAAAATATCAGCCAAATAAACATTTTCCACGCGGGATGACCTAGCGTTTTTTGCAAGCTTAAAAAGCGCGTCTCAGAAGCCAGCGATTCTTGCAACAGCCAAAGCACCCCTGGGATCAACAAAAAAACAAAAGCGCCCGATAACCGATGTAGAATAGAAACCCACGCGGTGACCGGGAAGCGCATCGTCAAAAAATTTAAATAAACGGGTGGTTTTTTCACGTTAATGACTAGTCCCTGCTCCCTGCCCTTGACTAGGGTTCTTCAACTGCTGCGTTAAATCTACCGCCGTTTTAGTAGACTGCAATTGATCCCGTTTCATTTGCAATGCTTGCAGCTCTTTATTTAATTGATCGAGCTCTGCCTGTAGCGGGGGTTTATAAGCCGGGGATATTTCTTCATCTAACTCTTTTTGTTTCGCCTGTACCGCGGTAATTTTCATAGAAATTTGAGTTGAGATATCAGCTAGCTGTTGTTTATAGGCAGTATCATTACTCGTGCTAGCATCGTCTGCGACCAATGGTGAAACGCATAACATTGTACTCAATAAAATCAAAGCGAATGATCCCTTTAGATTTTGCATCGCTCATCCCTCCTTTTGTGACTAACCCAATCTGACTCTTATTATAGTGCATTTTCATTTCCAAACCTTTACCCTATAATGAAGGTTAATGTAGATATTAGGAACCTACCATGGCCGAGCATGAAGCAACCCTGTCCATCCCTGGACAAGCCCCTATCTCATTACCCCTTATTTCCGGCACATTAGGCCCACCAGTGATCGATGTGACCGGGCTTAACCGGCATAATGTTTTTACCTATGATCCTGGTTTCCAATCGACAGCAGCTTGTAACTCTCAAATTACGTTTATCGATGGCGATCAAGGGATCCTGCTCCACCGAGGCTACCCTATCGCAGCCTTAGCCGAGCACTCAGACTATCTAGAAGTCTGTTACTTATTACTAAAAGGTGAACTGCCGAATCGATCCCAAAAAGAAGAATTTGTGGATATTATTCGTCACCACACGCTACTACACGAACAACTCAATAGTTTTTTTAATGGTTTTCCGAGAAATTCTCATCCCATGGCCATTATGTGTGGTGTTGTCGGTGCCTTATCTGCTTTTTATCACGACTCTCTGGAAATCAAAAATCCGCTGCATCGAGAACTCGCCGCTTTGCGGCTTATTGCCAAAATGCCCACCATTGCAGCGATTGCGTACAAATATTCCCTAGGCCAACCCTCTGTTTATCCCGACAACAAGCTTAGTTATTCTGAAAATTTCTTACACATGATGTTTCATGTCCCGACAGAAGAAGACCGCTTAAATCCTATTTTAGTTCGTGCCATGGATCGCATTTTGATCCTCCATGCCGATCATGAGCAAAATGCTTCCACTTCCACGGTGCGTTTGGCTGGCTCTTCGGGCGCTAATCCTTTTGCCTGTATTTCGGCCGGCATTGCAGCCCTCTGGGGTCCGGCACATGGTGGTGCTAACGAAGCTGTCATTAATATGTTAACGGAAATTGGCCATGTCGATCGTATTCCGACTTATCTGGCACGGGCGAAAGATAAGAATGATACTTTCCGGCTCATGGGATTTGGGCACCGTGTTTACAAAAATTTTGATCCGCGCGCAAAAGTCATGAGAGAAACCTGCCATGAAGTGATGGAAGCATTACAAATGCACGAAGATCCTTTATTCAAACTGGCTTTAAAACTAGAAGAAATTGCGCTAGAAGATCCGTATTTTATTGAAAAAAAGCTCTATCCTAATGTCGATTTTTATTCCGGCATTATTTTAAAAGCATTGGGGATCCCAACCAATATGTTTACGGTTATCTTTGCGATTGCGAGGACTGTCGGATGGATTGCGAATTGGAATGAAATGATGGGCAGCACTGAAATGAAAATTGGTCGCCCTCGTCAGCTTTATACCGGTCCCACTGAACGGGTCTTTACCCCATTGGAAAAGCGCTAAGCTTTAAGCCTTTAGCTCAGTTAATTCGACCGTGCCTAGATCTGCTTTTTCTTCTGCAAGTGTCGTACTGGTCACCGACCAAATGGGCAGTAAAATTAAGGCTATTACCCCCGAACACACCATCAACGTTATAATGAATTCATGCCAACCCCAAAGATCGGCAATTCTCATGAGAGGGTAACCGGCTACCATTGCGCCTAAATTCGCAAAGCAACCTGCAAATCCATTCGACGTGCTGGCGGCTTTTTTATTCACGAATTCTGCTGCCGCTAATCCCACCAGCATTTGGGGTCCAAAGACTAAAAAGCCCACGAGTCCCATAATAAATGATGTTAGTAATAATTGATCGGCTCTCACAAACCACAGCGCATACACGGCAAAGATCAGAGCGATTGAACTTAAGACAATAAAGGGTGCACGTCTGCCATTAAACCAATTATCCGAACCCCAACCTGCTGCTAACACGCCGAAAAAGCCACCGACTTCAAAGCAAGCAACACAGGTAGCCGCATCCACCAGATTATACCCTTTTTGCTCTGTTAAATATAAAGTACCCCAATCGTTAATCGCCGTGCGAACGATATAAACAAAAAAGTATGAAGCGGCAAAGATCCACACATATTTATTATTCAACACATGTTGAAAAAGAATTTGCTTGGCGGATAAAACAGTGGCTTCTTGTACTTCTTCATTAACCAGCTCTCCCGTGTATTTTTCAATAGAAGGTAAGCCTAGTGATTGCGGGATATCTCTTAATCGATTTAATAACCAACAGCCAACCCCAATCGATAAAATGCCAGGAACAAGCATACCATAACGCCAGCCATACCACTTTGCGCAACCCGCTGCTAGAAAGGCGATTAACGAACCGCCGACAGTATGAGAAGTCGTACAAAAACTCCACCACTTCCCACGTTCTGTGCGCCCAAACCAATGGGTTAATTGTTTCGTACAAGCCGGCCAACCCCAACCCTGAAACCAACCGTTTAAGCCCCAAAAAATCAAAAAGAAAAAGAAAGAAGAAAAAAAGCCAAATAAAATATTGGCAATACCCGTCAAAATCAGTCCAATCGCCATAAAATATCGAGGGTTCGATCGATCACAAAAGATACCGCTTGTAAATTTACTAATCCCATAGGTAAAGGCCAAGGTGCTGGCCAACATTCCCAATTGATCTTTAGTTAATCCTAAGTCAACACTCAAATACGGTGCAATAAAGACAAAGCTTTTTCGCGTAAAATAGTAGAATGAATAACCAATATACATTGAATAGACAATACGCATACGCCAATACCGATAAGCCTTATTGATGGCCTTTTCATCAGTCATCGGCGAAGGGTAAGGTGCTGGTTTCAATAAATTTAAAAAAGCTTTTATCATATAGTTTACTAACTTCTTAATCTAGCGCTTCTCAATAGCCAAAGAGCCTAGCATGCAGAAAAGTGTGAGTAAAGGTATTGTGTTATTTAGTTATATAAAATATTAGTGGGAAGAGAGGGCCTCATCTGCCCCAACAAAGGGCAGTTTCAGGGCTTCTGCCACTTTTAAATGGGTAATATGCCCATCATGAACATTTAAACTGCTCTGTAGCAGCAGATTTTCTAAAGCAGCTCTTTTAGCACCCTGGTTCGCCACCTCGAGAATGAAAGGCAGCGTGGCCTTATTTAAGGCAATACTGGCCGTTTTTGGGACACCTGCTGGCATATTTGTCACACAATAGTGAATGATGCCCTCTTCTCTATAGATAGGCTCTGAATAAGTCGTCGGGTGACTAGTTTCAAAACATCCCCCCTGATCAATCGCCAAATCAATCATAACTGATCTTTGATTCAGCACTGCTAATAAGGCGCGTGAGACTACCTTCGGCGCCGAGGCGCCTGGGACCAACACTGCCCCAATCAACACATCGGCTCCCTTAAGCGCCTCTGCGGTAGTGCTTGCACTAGACAGCATGGTTGTTATTTGTTTAGAAAAAGCACTCTCCAACGTTTGCAACTGCGATAGAGAAGTATCTAACACCACCACATTGGCGCCTAAGCCAACAGCACTTCGAATAGCGGCCGTTCCTGCAACTCCCCCACCCAGAATGACTACTTTTGCAGGATGTACACCCGAAACGTGGCTTAACAGTACCCCAGAGCCGCCTTGATTTTTCAACAGGAGATGCGCTGCGGCTTGGATAGACAAGCGTCCTGCAATCTCGCTCATGGGAGCTAAAAGCGGCAGTCGACCCTTTTCATCCATCAAAGTCTCGTAAGCAAACGCCGTACACCTTGCCGATAATAAACCCTGCGCTTGTTCGATATCGGGTGCTAAATGCAAAAAAGCCATCAATATCTGCCCTGGACGCAATTGCTGATATTCAACTGGCTGCGGTTCCTTCACTTTGACGATAAAATCACTCTGTAAAAAAATATCGATGGCATTCGAAACAATCCGTGCACCTGCCGCCTGATAAGCTTCATCTGAAAACCCGGCTTCCGCTCCGGCCCCTTGTTCTATCAGAACCGTGTGATGATGTTCGTTTAAGGCGTTCACACTCTCTGGGGTTAAACCGACTCGATATTCATGATCTTTTATTTCTTTTGGAACACCAATCCGCATACAATATCCTTATCAAAGGGGGTTTTATCTTTGAATATAGACAGTATAAGCCAGTCTACTCTGGTTACCAATGCAACCACTTTAATCGATTGGCCACCGCCTTATCGAATAAAGCTAAGCCATCGCGCGCGCAATACCTTTCTAAAAATAACCCCTAATCGAGGCTTGGAAATTGTCGTTCCACATCACAAAGCAAAACCTAATATTCCGAAATTGCTATTGGAAAAGCGCGTTTGGATCGAAAAAAATTATCACTATATTACGTTGTCTCTAGAAACCTCTCATCTTCCATTACCGACTATCATTGAATGTCCTGCTCTTTTAGAATCTTGGTCTGTAAATTATCAATTTATTCCACACAGAACACGGGTAACACTCAAACAAGCAATGGTCGGTGATCACGAACGAGTTTTATCGCTGAGCGGTGACACAAGCAATATCACTTTATGTTTGCAACATTTAAAAAAATGGTTGATGCGTCATGCGTTAGTAACATTATCTCCTTGGTTAAAAACCCTGGGTGCGATCACAAATCTCCATTACGATCGCCTGATCATTCGTGGACAGACAACCTTATGGGGAAGTTGTAATACCAAAAAAACGATTAGCTTAAATTATAAATTGCTTTTTTTACCGAGAGATTTAGCCAAACATGTCCTGCTACATGAACTTTGCCATACAAAACATTTAAACCATTCCAAACGATTTTGGCAACTTTTAAATACCTGGGATAAGCAATCGCATTTACATAGACAACAACTGAAGAAAGCAGATAGCTATTTGCCACGCTGGGTTGTTCTGACATAATCAATTTCGGGTCTTCTTAAAACCTCTAACGAGCCATACATCGCTTTGACAAAAGAACTTAAATGCAACCGCGCTTCTGCCGGAGAGTCTCCGTACGGGCTCGACAGTACCACAACGCCTGAACCCGCTGCCTCTTTGGAAACCACACGCACAGTATCTAACATATTCACCAACAAGGGATCATTAGTCACAACCCCTGCAACATAATACCAATACCAGACAACCCGGTTAGTCGTTGCTGTCGTCAAGACGACTTCTAAGATAGTCGCAGCCTTGTTATCTCCGACATCTATTTGCAGTGTTGCACTCGATATCTTTTTCCAGAGATGTTGATCATAAATAGTGTTACTCGGCTCAAATAATTCAGCGGCGTTTCTATCAGAATTAAAATAAGCTGTATATAACTCAATTTCATTCTCTGTCATATTTTCTTCGAGCAGATATCGTGTTTTCAGTGTCGCAGACGCCGTCGGGAAAAACGGCACCCAAGTATTTGCGGTAACAACGGATGGGCCTATCCATCCATGACTCCCTAAAGGCGCTCTTAACACTGCCATACGTTCTGTGGGTGGATAGAAATGTCGAATATTATCGCCTAACCACGGACCTGTCATGAAAAATCCAAAAATAATGGCCGTCGGCACTAACCAGCGCGAATTTTGATAAATCCATAAAGGTCTGTCAAGCGATCCCGCATGGACTGTCGTTTTGATTTTTTGGTTTCGTTGATTTTTTAATAATAAAAAAAATAAAATAGCCGCCAAAGATACCATCAATTCTGGACTAAAAAAATAGTTATCTTGCAATAGAATAATCAATAAAAAATAGAGTATTGGTCCGATGAGTGTTTGACAAACAAATGGCCCAAAAATAGCTAAGACTAATCCTGGGACCATGAGAATAACCGCAACCGTTTGGACAGTTGGCAACGTAAAAACGCAGCCAACAATATATCCCCCTACTAATAGGAAGATTAAGAATAATCCCACTTGGCTGGAAATAACGAAATTTGATCGCAGCGCTCGGCCTTGATTAAAAACTAAATACAGCGAGGCTACCACAATACCCCAGATGGACAATGTGATCCAGGGTCTCTCTGTTTCGACAAAAACCGTTGCTAAAATATCTGAAAAATAAAACGCCCAAGTAAAGATTAAAAAAACAAAAGACCACAACGCTTTCTGTCGCCAGAGAGAAGGAGACTCTTTGTCTATATCAAAAATTGACAGGTACTCCTTTGGCTTTTTTTACTTCGTTTTCGATGGCTTGTAGAATATCAGAATGTTCGCCCTCTTTATTGTCAGCCTCAGCCTCAATCAGCAGGTGCGCCAACTCTTGGCGAGTTTTAGGATCAACATTAGTCTGTTGCAGCGCTTGATAATACAAGGCCGCTGCTTCTACTTTATCTCCTGCCTGCATTTTTAAGCGCGCCGCTTGGCGAAGCCTGTCGTGTTCCGTTGTCTCTGCCGCGAGGCTAAGCTCCCCAAAACCCCCTAGTAGGACTAATCCTAGCCAAATCATCTTTTTCCAATAGCATTGTTTTTTCATATTAGCTCTGCTCCCTTCGCTTTAAAACCACCCTGTCATTGAAATATAGTGTACACTGTGCTGCTGCAGAATCAATCATTGGACTTGACCTATGCTTATACAGATGAAATTTTTCTTAGTGCTCCTGTTAGTGGCTTCCAACAGTTTTTTCTGCGCTGAAAGTTTGGCAGAAGAATTACTGAAAGGCTTAAAATACCAAAAACTTAGCACGCCCTTACAGCAAACCATCCATGTCTTAGAAGTCGATCCTCAATACTTCGAACTCGCAGCAGCACACGCCAAAGAACGTGCGGTTGGCCGCGAAACAGTCACCACGATTGCCAAACGCCATCGAGCGATTGCCGCCATTAATGGTGGCTTTTTTACCAGCGGCGAATCAACAGAAGGACTGCCTGCTGGGATCTTAAAGATCCAAGGCCATTGGTATGGCATCGCCTATCGGCACCGTGGTGCTATTGGTTGGTCAAATAAAAAAAATATGGTGCTGATCGACCGAATTCAAACTAAAACCAGTGTGTATTTAAATCATCATCGCTTTCCCATTCATTCGGTCAATCAACCAGGCGCAACGAATAAAGCGATTTTATATACCGATGCTTATGGATCTCATACTGATTCTGTGGCGGGTGGTTATGATATCGTGATTCACCATAATCGCATTATTGGCTTTGAACTCGCTGGTAAAACGGCTATCCCGAAAGGTGGATATGTTTATTCCATTGGACCCCGTGTGCGTTATCCTCATCATCCGCTAGAGATCGGCAATACGGCGACGGTGAACATTGAAGTGATCCCTGACATGAATAAAGAAAATTACCTCGCTTGGCAAATGGTCGATAATATTATTGGCGGCACCCCTTTACTCTTATATAACCGTAAAGCGATGACCGATTATTCTGCCGAAAAATTACGCTCACCGTTTATTAAAGAACGTTACGCCAGATCGGCTGTTGGTCTATTAGAAAATGGACACTGGATTTTTGTGGTTGTCGAACGCAGTGCACTCACCGGAAGTCCTGGAATGACCATTACCGAACTCACCGCACTCATGCAAGAATTAGGGGCAGAATACGCCTTGAATTTAGATGGCGGCGGATCTTCTACCCTATTTTTAGATAATGCGGTGATCAATCACCCAGAAGGGGATGATGATGAAGATAATGGTTGGGCAATTTTAAGACCCGTCTCGGACGCGATACTCGTTTTACCTAAGAAGCATTAAACATTCTCTGGACGGATCACTTTAGCCACTTTATCTAAAACGCCATTCACAAACTTATAGCTATCGGGTGAAGCAAAAGCTTTAGCTAATTCCAGCCCTTCATTGATCACGACTTTATAAGGAATATCCAGTCTTTCTTTCAATTCATAAACAGCAATGCGTAAAATCGTTAATTCAATCGGTCCTAAATCTTCTAAAGGGCGGCTTAAATACGGTGCCATGATAGCATCGAGCTCATGAATTTGTTTCGGAATGTTATGTAATAAAACAGAAAAATATTCTTTATCAAAGATAGATTCTCGATGTTCTTCAAAAACAAAGGCCTCAATTTCGCCAGTCGCATTTTGGGAAAAAATCCAACCATACAAGGCTTGCAACGCATAACGCCGGGCTCTTTTTCGTTCTGCAAAAGAGATTTTATTATTCATGGCAATTTTCGTTTAAGTCTTTTAAAAGGGCAATTTCTTTTTCAAATTCATCGATGACTTGAAAGCGGCGGTAGACAGAGGCAAATCGAACGTAGGCAATTTCATCGAGCGCTCTTAATTCTGTCATCACCCATTCTCCTAATACTTGCGTGCTAATTTCCCGCTCATCAGAGGCTGCTAAGCGCTTTAAAATGCGATTCATCGCAGCGTCTACTTGTTCTGTTCTAACGGGTCTTTTTTCTAATGCCCGTAAGACGCCCGATCGTAATTTTTCTTCCCGAAACTGTACGCAACTCCCATCTCGTTTCAGCAATCTTGGCAAAGCTAATTCAATGGTTTCATAAGTCGTAAAGCGTTCGGTACAGTTCACGCATTCGCGCCGTCTTCTCACCTGATCGCCCTCAGTGCCTAAACGGGAATCAATGACTTTAGTATCATCGGCTCGACAGAACGGACACTGCATTAGCCGTACACCGGAAATTGATGGCAAAGCAGAATCGCTTCAGATTGTACTTGCTGGATCAGTGTTTCGTTTTGTATGTCATTTAAAATGTCTGCGGTCCAATCTGCAACACGGATCATTTCCGGTTCTTTAAAGCCTCTGGTTGTCACTGCAGGGGTTCCAATGCGAAGCCCACTCGTGATAAAGGGCGAACGCAGATCATTCGGCACCATATTTTTATTTAACGTGAGATGAGCTCGGCATAAAGCCTCTTCTGCTTCTTTTCCTGTCATCTCTTGATGGGTTAAATCGACTAAAAATAAATGATTATCTGTTCCACCAGAAACAATGTTAAAGCCTCTTTCCTGTAATCTTTTGGCATAAACTTTCGCGTTTAACATCACCTGTGCTTGATATTGTCTAAAGCTTGGTTGTAATGCTTCTTGAAAAGCCACGGCTTTTGCCGCAATCACATGCATCAAAGGTCCACCTTGTAATCCTGGAAAGACCACTGAATTTAGTTTCTTTTCGATATTTAAGTTTTCTTTGGCTAAAATCAGTCCCCCACGAGGGCCTCGCAATGTCTTATGCGTCGTAGACGTGGTGACATCCGCAATATTCACTGGAGAAGGATATAAACCGACAGCAATTAAGCCCGCCACATGGGCCATATCAGCGACTAAATACGCCCCGACAGAATCCGCAATTTGTCTAAAGCGTTGCCAATCGATCACTCGCGAATAGGCCGAAAATCCTGCCATGATTAATTTAGGACGATGTGTTTTAGCCAATACTTCAACGGCGGCATAATCAATTTCGCCAGTCTTAGGATCCACTCCATATTGCACGGCATGATAAATTTTGCCTGAAAAGTTAACAGCAGCGCCGTGAGTTAGATGTCCACCATGAGCTAGGCTCATCCCAAGAATAGTATCACCTGGTTCCAACAGCGCCATGTAGACAGCTGCATTGGCTTGAGAACCGGAATGGGGTTGAACATTCACATAAGCGGCGCCAAACAACGCTTTTGCTCGTTCAATCGCTAATTCTTCGGCAATATCGACATACTCGCAACCCGCGTAGTACCGTTTTTTAGGATATCCTTCTGCATATTTGTTGGTGAGAACCGACCCTTGCGCTTCTAGCACCAAAGGACTCACATAATTTTCGGAGGCAATCAGCTCGATATGTTCTTCCTGCCGACGCCGCTCCCCAATAAGCGCAACAGAGAGCGCTGGGTCAAAATCGGCTATTGTGACAGTCTGATGGTACATGCAATTCCCAGTTTTTTACTAAACACCCATACAGTAGCACTTTTTTCTAGGGTTTGTCTAATAGCGCCATTAATCCTTGTTCTAATCCCGGCAAGATTTGATCGATTTCGCCGACTAAACCATAATCAGCTATTTTAAAAATCGGTGCATCACTATCGCGATTAATGGCAATAATGATTTTACTATTTTGCATTCCAACCACGTGTTGCATCGCACCCGATATCCCAAGCGCAAAATAAAAATCAGGGGCAACCATTTTCGCCGTTTGTCCGATTTGATGATCATGCGAAATATACCCTGCCGCCACAGCAGCACCCGTTGCCCCAAGAGTCGCCCCCATTTTTCCCGCTAATCGTTCTAATTGTTGAAATTGCTCACGACTCTTAAAACCTCTACCCCCGGCAAACACTATCTTGACAGTTGCAAACGCTTGGGGTGTATTTTTAAGATTCTGAATGAGCTCTTCAACGCTATTCACCCTTATTCCCAACCGTTTTTTAGGAAGAGTTAAATTTTCTGTTTTTAAACAATTGAGATTAGGTTTTAGATCAAGTTTAAGATCGTTTAAGGGTATTATTTGAATAGATGCTTGTGGGGTATGTAAAATAGCATTTGCGTTTAAATAACGGGGGTTGTTTGGTTCTATATTATTTGCTATTACTTGCAAATTTTCTTGTTTTGCCAATGTTTCTAAAATCTTCGAAAGATTAACGCTATCAAACTCTTCTTCAGCTTCAATTAAAATAGTCTCTGTTGCGCCTCGAAGAAAAGCTTCGTGTAAAATATTCACTCCTGCCTTACCATCTACCGTGACAGCAACAATATCAGAAATTTTTCCTACTTCTTTTTGGAAAAGCGCTGCTTCCAAAGCAAGAATGCTCTTTAGACTCATTGATAAATTGACTCTTTTAATGGGAATTAAGACTTTCATTTGTCGCCCACCAAACACACAGTGCCTCCACAAAGCGGCACAGGCACTCCCGTCGTTTCTGGAAAACTAATGGGCTCCCCTAATAGATTTCGCACGGCTAAATACGCAAAAATCTGTGCTTCCATGGCTTGGCTATTCCAGCCAATTGCATCGACTGTTTTAACTTGAACACTCTCGCCCAATCTTTGGTGCACACGTGTTTCAAATTCCGCTTTAATCACGGGGTTATACCAGCCACCTCCGGCTAATACGAGCAATTGCGGTTTAGCTTTATTTAAGCGCTCTAGACTAGACACGATCGTATCCGCGGTAAAAGCTTCAAGCGTACGGCAGGCGTCTTCAAAAGAAAGCGTTTCTAAAGCTGGAATGAGTTTAAGATCGTTAATATCTAATGATTTAGGAAATGGCATCTCAAAATAATTTTCCTGATTGATCAAAATAGATTGTTGATACAACTGCTGTAAAACAGTCTCGTTCACCTTTCCTTGAAAGCCATATTGACCATCGACATCCATTACTTCTTTAAAATGGGTATGACGTTTCACCCAAAGATCAATTAACCCATTGCCAGGACCTGTATCAAATCCTAAAAGATCAGCAGGGTGTGGTCCCTGGATAAGGCTAATATTCGCAATACCCCCACAGTTAATAACACCAACAGGATACACTTTGTCTCTGACAGCCAATGCCTGATGATAAAGCGGTGCGAAGGGCGCACCTTGCCCTCCCATGCTGACATCGCGACTGCGAAAATCATGCACGACTTTGAGATTCAGTGTTCTGGCAAGCCATGCCCCATCGCCCACTTGAATCGTTATTTTTCGATGCGGTTGATGGTAAAGTGTCTGACCATGAAAACCAATCACATCAATATTCAGTTTTTTTTCTTTGATTTTGTCTAATAATAATTGAATCGCTTGTTGATGATATTCTGTTAATTTCCGGACAATATCTTGGAAGTTTAAGCGGGGAATTTCAGAGATTTTTTCAGCTATCTTTGCTTCAGTCATTTGCAAAGCGTCTTTTAAATAGCTACTTAAAAAATCTTCAACTAAGATCTTTTCAATCCCTTGCATATCACCTAAACGTTGCCGAACCAAATATTCAGCGGCTTTTAAATGCAGCTTAAACTCTAGGGGGTAATCAAATGAAACATGGGCGATCTCACGAATATCATAAAAGCCATCGGTTTCGATGAGAGCAACATCCACCCCATCCATGGAAGTTCCGCTCATGGTCCCAATGCTTAAAAACCGCTGCCGTATGCTCATGGGAATTCCCTGTTATGTCATTCTTTGGCGCAAAGCTTCAAATAAACAAATGCCTGCCGAAACTGAGACATTTAAGCTTTCGACCGAGCCTTTCATGGGGATCTTCATTAAAAAATCACACTGCGTTTCTGTTAAACGTCTAAGCCCACTGCCTTCAGCGCCGAGAACAATAGCAATAGGGCCCTTGAGATCCGTTTCAAAAAGCGTTTTTTTAGCATCCATTTCGGTCCCAACCACCCAAATGCCGCGTTGCTTTAAATGATCTAAACAACGCACTAAATTCGTTGCCTGCACGACGGGGACTAGTTCGGCAGCACCTGAGGCGACTTTTCTAACTGTGGCGGTGAGAGCCACCGCACGATCTTTTGGAATAATAACCGCTGTGACACCTGATGCATCGGCAGAACGTAAAATAGCCCCTAAATTATGAGGATCTTGCACGCCATCTAATATTAATAACAGCGGAGGAGTAGATAATTCATCCAACAGTGTGTCTAAATCGGTCAAGGATAAAAGGGCAGCTGGGCGAATATTCGCGACAATGCCTTGATGATTTTCTGAAGGAAACCAATCATTCAAGCGTTTTTTATTGACCCGATGAATGACAATACCTTCCTGTTCTGCCCTTAAGATTAAGGCCGCCGCTCGAGTGTCATCTCGATCGTCTGCCAGATAGAGCGTGAGTATTTTTTCTGGTTTCGAATCTAGCAAGCATTGAATAACATGAAAACCATAGATCAGATCTTCCCGCATGATAGCTCACCTCTTAAAATGACTTCTTTCTTTTTTTCTTCGCTTCAGCTGCAGGCTTTGACCGAGCTTTAGACTTAGATTTAAACCCTTTTTTGTTTTTTTGTTTTTTGCTGCCTGTTTTTTCTGGAGCACCACTTAATTCAAAATCTATCTTTCGCTCATCAATATCGACTTTCACGACTTTTACTTTGAGCTCATTGCCTAATCGATAGCTAATCCCTGATTTTTCGCCTATGAGCGCATGTTGCATGGCATCAAAATAATAGTAATCATTCGACAAACTGGTCACATGAATTAAGCCGTCAATATAGAGATCTTTTAATTCGACAAAAAATCCAAAGCGCGTTACACCTGAAATAATACCCTGGTATTCTTCTCCAATATGTTTTTGAATATATTGGCATTTCAACCAACGGATCACATCTCGGCTTGCGTCATCCGCCCGACGTTCTGTCACAGAGGTGTGATCGGCAAGCTTCGCCAATTCTATTTGAAAAGCTTCTGTTTCAAGTTCTGCTTTTTTCTTTGGTGTCCACTCTTCTCTTAAAACCATTTTAATTTGACGATGCACTAAGAGATCAGGGTAACGCCGAATCGGCGACGTAAAGTGACAATACATCGGATAGGCTAAACCAAAGTGTCCTAAATTATCTTTAGAATAAACCGCTTGGCTCAACGATCGTAGCAACACTGTTTGAATAATATTGGCATCTGATCGATGTTGAACGGAACGTAATAACTGCGCATAATCCATAGGCGTTGGCTCTTTCCCACCACTCAAAGGCAATCCTAGCTCGCTTAGAAAGGTTCTTAGATCAGCTAATTTCTCGGGTGGTGGCCCTTCATGATTACGATACAACCCAGGCAGTTTATGTTTTTTCAAAAACCGCGCGCAAGCAACATTCGCACACAGCATACATTCTTCAATCAAGCGATGTGCTTCATTTCGCACCACCGGTTCAATGTGATTAATTTTCCCAGCGGGATTAAAAATAATGCGCGTTTCAACCGTTTCAAATTCAATGGCTCCACGCACTTCACGCGCACGCTTTAATAATAAATATAAGCGATAGAGTGTTTGTAAATGCGGGAATACAGCTGAATAAGTTTCTTTTAATTTATTATCTGCATTGCTTAATAAAGCCGCCACTTTTGTATAAGTTAAGCGTGCCTTTGAACGCATCACGCCTTCTTGAAATTCATAGCGAGTTATTTTCCCTTCCGCATTAATGCTCATGATGCAAATAAGACAGAGTCTATCGACATCTGGTTTTAACGAACATAAGCCATTCGACAAAATCTCTGGCAACATCGGTACCACTTTGCCTGGAAAATAAACAGAATTCCCCCGGGTAATCGCTTCTCGATCGAGCTCTGTATTAGGCTCTACATACTCACTGACATCGGCAATCGCCACATATAACTTAAAGTTACCTGCTGTACGCTCTTCGCAATACACTGCATCATCAAAATCTTTTGCATCCTCGCCATCGATCGTAACAAAGGGTAAATCTCTGACATCCAATCTGCCCCGATCGGCTTGTGGTGGAATAATTTCACTAAATCCTTTAATTTCTTCAGAGACTTTTTTAGGCCATTGATGCGGCAAATTATAGGCATACATCGCAGCTTCGACTTCAATACCTGCTCTATTTTCAGAGCCTAAGACTTCGAGCACGTTTCCTAATGGTTCAGACCAACGTGAAGATTGCCGCTGCAGTTCTATTACCACGATATCGCCATCAAGCGCATTTTTTTCTTGACCCTGCGGAATTAAAATATTTTGGACAACTTCTTTTCCATGCGGGATCACATAACAAAATCCCGTTTCTTTGACAAAACGACCTGTAATAACGACTCTTTGTTGCTCAATAATTTCAACGAGCTTTCCTTCTCTGATCTTGGCATCTTTCACATCGTGCGTTGAAACAATCACCCGATTACCGGTATAAACGACACGTGCATCTTCCGCAAACAATTGAATACGGCCACTGGCATCATTCGGAAGAACCCAAGTTTTTAATACTTTGCCGCGCTCAATTAAGACATTGCCTTCGACTAAAACACGTTTCCCGGCTGGCCAATAAAGTCCACCCTTTAATTTTTCTAGCTGTCCATCACGAACCATCGCCTTCAAGCGGCGTTGTAGCGCGAGTGATAATTCTCCCTCGCCTAAGACTAATTCGGCCACTAGTTCCGGATAAGTCGCAGGCTCCTGACGACGATTTAAATAATCCACCAAAAATTCACGACTGGGGATAGGACGTTCGTACTTAGCTGCCTCGCGGGCCGCATGTGGATCTTTTTTGCTTGTTTTCTTACTCATATTACTCTTACCATTGACAATATCCTCGACTCCCGTTAGATTTCCCTGACCGCTGCCGAGGTGGTGAAATTGGTAGACACGCAAGCTTCAGGTGTTTGTGGGGGCAACTCCGTGGAGGTTCAAGTCCTCTCCTCGGCACTCAACCTGCATTATGACTCGCTTTGTCCATTGTTTCTAAAATATTTAAAAAATTCACTATCAGGTCTCAAGACCATCACATCTGTTTTATCCTGAAAAACTGTTTTGTAGGCTTCTAAGCTGCGATAAAATTTATAAAATTCTGGCGACTGATTATAACTTTTGGTATAAATTTCAGCAGCCTTGCTGTCTCCTGCGCCCCGAATTTCCTCTGCTTCTTTTTTCGCCTCTGCAATCAAAATGCGCGCTCTTTTATCAGCGGCAGACCGGATCATCGCTGCCTGAGATTCCCCACTGGCTCGATTCGCCACCGCAACGCGTTTACGTTCACTGCTCATTCTGGCAAAAACTTTATCATTCACTTCTAAAGGATACTCAACCCGATTAATTCGCACATCGACAATACTCATCCCATAATCACGTACATTATCATTCGACCGAATCTTCAATCGATCGATCAGATCTTTTCGCTCAGCAGAGATAACGGTTTGTAAACTGCGTTGGCCTAATTCTGCATGTAACACGCCTTTCACATTTTGTCGTAATAACTGTTCCGCCCGATCGCGTCCGGCCATTTCTTCGGAAGCACCATGCGTTGTGTTGTAAAACAAAGCATAATCTGCAATACGCCATTGCACGAAGAGATCGACTAGTAAAACTTCTTTTTCTTTCGTGACAATTCGTTCAGAGGGAATCTCGGCCATGCTCAATCGGCTATCAAAGAAATGGACGATATCCACAAAAGGCATTTTCCAATGGATACCAGGTTCATAAATTTTCACTTTACCATTGCTGTCTCGTTTTAATTCTCCTAATCGAGCTACGATTGCTCTATCGCTTTCGTAAACGGTAAAAACAGTCACTCCAAATAAAACGAGAATAAACGCGATACCGGCTAAAATAGAGGTGAGCGATCGATTCATGGATTTTTCTCTCTTTGATTAGTCGTCAATGAATTAGCTTGAGATTCTGCGACCGATGCGGAAGGCATCTCAACGGGTTCTTTCGTTGGGACCAGGCGATCGAGCGGTAAATAAATCATGTTACCTCCCTTTCCTGCTCCTTCATCAATGACTATCTTATTCACTTTCCCCAGAACTTGTTCCATCGTATCTAAATAAAGCCGCGATTGCGTCACTTTAGGGGACTTTAAATAATGTGGCACAATTAAATCAAAACGTGCCGCATTCCCTTTCGCGATTAATACTTTTTCTTCACGATAGCCCATGGCTTCATTACGCAATTGTTCCGCCATCCCCTTCGCTTTAGGAATAACGTCATTTTCATAGGCTTTTGCTTGATTCACTAAACGTTCTTCGTCTGCCGAGGCTTTGATGACTTCATCAAAAGCGGCTCTGACTTCATCAGGTGCTTTCGCAAATTGCATCACCACATCTAAGACATTAATACCCGTGTGATATTGAGCCAAGGTCTCAATAGTTTGTTCTTTAATGGCTTGCGCAATTTCTGAACGCTTCAAGGTTAGGACTTCATCCATCGTCGATTGTCCGACAACTTGACGTAAAGCGCTTTCGGTCGATTGATGTAAACTCCGTTCAGGATTCACCACATTAAATAAATAGGCGCGAACTTCGTCATTATCTGCCCCCACTCGATATTGCACCGCAACACCGACTGAGACAATATTCCCATCTCTGGTTAGCATCAATCCGTTGTGATCGGAAGTGCCCACCTGTTCGACATTGACGATTTCCTGAGACTCAATGAAAGTAGGCAACCAATGAGGCCCTGGACCTTCTGTCCTGACATACTCCCCAAAACGCGTGACGACTGCGCGTTCTGGTGGATCGACAATATAGATCCCAGAAGCCAGATACAATGCTAAGACGCCAATCACCAGGTGTTGACCAAAACCCCGAAAAGGATTTAAGGGATCGGTCGATCCTCCGCCGGTTGAGCGTCCGCCACCCGACAAGAGATCTCGGATCTTTTTGGTCCATTGGCGTAATAATTTATCTAAATCCGGCGGTCCTTGATCTTGATTTTTGCCTCTCCAAGGGTTCTTGTCCCCATCATCGCCGCCCGGCTTCTCCCACCATAGAGGTCTATATTTTTCTTGCATCTCTTTTATTCCTAGCTCATTTAAGCGCTGTGAACATCGCTTCCAATCCGCGCTGTTCCCAAATCAATCTCGGGACTCGAATGTTCAACCATACTTGCCCATCATCCCCCACCTCTTCCCTTTCAACAACCCCCATCTCATATAACAGGGCTCTCTCTTTAAATTGGTTAGATGATAAACAAACTTCTCGATGGATCAAATCTTTCCCTAATCGATTAACAATAGCTTCCTTTAGCAAATTTATCCCGAGCCCACTCTTGGCTGAGATAAAGACCCGATCAGGATTTCCGGCTTCATCACAGGACAAGTGCGGTTCTTTATCAGGGATTAAATCAATTTTATTGTAAACTTCAATGCATGGCACCGCCAAGGCACCGATTTCCGCTAATACTGCCTCCACTTGTTGCACACGCGCTTCTCTTCCCTCATCTTGGCTGTCGATAACATGTAATAATAAATCAGCTTCTTTCGTTTCTTCTAAGGTTGCCCGAAAAGCCTCCACCAAATTGTGGGGCAATTCCCGAATAAATCCAACCGTATCCGCTAAAATGACTTTTCCAACAGACGGTAATTCGATCGTTCTTAACGTAGGATCTAGTGTGGCAAATAATTGATTCGCCACATAAACATCGGCGCCACTCAATACATTAAATAGCGTTGATTTGCCTGCGTTAGTGTATCCAACCAACGACACAGTAGGCAGTGAAGCTTTTTGGCGTGCCAGGCGACCTTGTTCTCGCTGCCCACGCACTTTTTCCAGGCGAGCTTGAATATGTTTGATCCGTGCTCGAAGAAGCCTGCGATCAACCTCTAATTGCGTTTCACCAGGACCTCTTAAGCCAATGCCCCCTTTCTGCCGTTCTAAATGCGTCCACCCGCGAATAAGACGCGTAGCATGGTGCTTTAATTGCGCAAGCTCTACTTGTAATTTTCCTTCATAAGTACGGGCTCGTTTAGCGAAGATATCTAAGATAAGCCCGGTGCGATCTAAGACGCGACATTCAAAAGCACATTCTAAATTGCGCTCTTGAGAAGGCGTTAAGACATGATCAAACAAAACGAGATCGGTTTTTGTCGCGCTAATGAATGCTTTAATTTCTTCGACTTTTCCACTGCCAATGCAGTATTTGGCATCGAGTGTCTGACGACAGGAAGTGATATTCCCCACGACTGTTGCACCCGCCGAAATGGCGAGTTCGCGAAATTCTTCTGCGTCGGGGGTCTGATTGGCCTTTGTCTGTAGAAGGAGGTGGACTAAAACAACCCTCTCACCCCCTTCTGATTGTTCAATCAACTACATATTCCCTAGTTCTTCTTCTGTGGTAAGTTCTTCTGCAGCTAATTCCTCTTCTTCTTCGCTGCTTTCTTCCCCATTGGCTAATTTAACATTACGCGTTGGAACAACGGTCGAAATCGCATGTTTATAAACCATTTGGCTCACGCTATTTTTCAACAAAACCACAAATTGATCGAAAGATTCGATATGTCCTTGTAACTTAATTCCATTCACCAGGTATATCGACACTGGAACCCGTTCTTTACGCAGTGCATTTAAAAATGGATCTTGTAACAGTTGCCCTTTAGACATTTTATTTTCTCCTTATATTCCATCAGGTTATTGGGGGCTTCTACTCAAACTCCCTCAAAGAGACGCAGTTTAGCACGGTCTTTACAGAAGCTAAATGGGTATTTTGTAGCCGAATCAAATGAGACCAGCTTCTTAACCAAGTTATTTGCCGTTTGGCTAATTGGCGTGTTGCTGCTATCGCTTTTAAGCGCATTTCAGCCAGCGTGCATTCTCCTTCAAGATACTGCCAGACTTGACGATACCCAACCGATCGTAAAGACGGAAGCGTCGGCAATAGATCTCCCCGCTCGTATAATCTTTGAAGTTCCCCAACTAATCCAGCGGCTAACATTTGATCAAAACGTTTTTCAATGTTGTCATGCAACACCGCCCGATCGCTTGGCATTAAGGCAAAAGTCCCGATCTGGTAATCTTTTATTCCCCGGCTGGTGGGTTGCTTAGCAGACTCTTCCTCATGCGCTTTAAAAAAAGCCGACATGGGCTTTTGTGAGACAGCATAGATCTCTAAAGCCCGTTGAATACGCTGCGAATCATGGGGATGAATACGCTTTCCGCTCTCCGGATCAATTGCTGATAAACGTTGATGTAAAGCAGGCCACCCAATGACATTTGCTTCTGTTAGCAAAGCCTCACGAATGGCAGGATTGGCTGGTGGCAATGGCGACAACCCTTGTTGCAACGCTCGAAAATAAAGCATCGTCCCACCGACTAATAAAGGGATTTTTCCTCGTTCAGTGATATCTTGCAGACACTGTAGCGCATCTTCGACGAAGGCTGCCGCGGAATAAGGCTCACTCGGATCGCGAATATCAATAAGATGATGTGGGACTGAAGCCAGTTCAACAGCACTCGGCTTACTGGTTCCAATATCCATCCCGCGATACACCATCGCCGAATCAACGCTGATAATCTCGACGGGCAAATGCTGGGCTAGCTCTAAGGCCAGCGCTGTTTTACCTGATGCTGTCGGTCCCATTAAAAATAGGGCTAGAGGGGTCGTCACTCTTTACCGCCTTTGTCTCGCTGACAGCGCATGTCCATAAAATGAGACTAACTCTTGGTTTTCTTCAATGCTGATTTGAATGGGATGAAATTCATAACTTAATTGCAATAACTTTTTCAAGACAGTGTGATCAAGATAAGTCACTTCATACAAACTAATAATAATCGTTTTACTTTTTTTAGAAGTTTTTTCGATCATTTTTTTTAATTTCAAATAACTGACGAACGTTAAAGGCCCTTCAATTTGAATACGAGCCGTGGTTTCATTGACATGCGTGGCCGTAATGACTGGCAAAAATAATTCTTTGAGGCTATTTCCTCTCGCCAGCAATAAAATCACTTTTAATAATACGCCTGCCAAAATACCCATTAATAAATCTGTCGCTAGCGTCACCAGCAGCGCCGTTAAAAATAGAGCAAATTGATCTTTGCCTACTTGATAGGCGTGAATAAATTCTTTAGGAGAAGCCAATCTAAACCCAATCAAGACTAACAAAGCCGCTAATGCTGCTAAAGGAATGCAGTTTAACAGAGGGGTGAACAGTAGAACAGCGCCTAACATAAAGAGTCCATGAAAAAGATTTGCTTTAGCGGACACTGCGCCATAATCAATATTGGCCTTACTTCTGACAATTTCAGAGATCATCGGAAGCCCCCCTAACAAAGCACTTAGGATATTACCAAGGCCGACTGCCCACACATCTCGATTCAAATTTGAAGGAGTCTTTTGAAAAGAAATCCCATCGACAGCACAAACAGTGAGAGAAGATTCAATAGAACCAATAATAGCAAACATCAAGATATACTTAAAACTGACTAGACTAAAGACGATTGAGAAATCAGGAAATTGGATCACATCCCGCCATTCAACAGGCAAATGAATAAAAAATGATTGCCCAAACGAATAATTTTTTCCTAAAAAAGTGTACTGCTGTATCGAGTTTAAATCAAAAAGTAATGATAATAGAACAACGCCGACGACAATCACCATGGATGAGGGGATCACTGAAACTCTTTTTATCTTGGGCCAGATAATTACAACGCTTAACGAAACCAAACCAATTGCAAGCGGAATTGGATTCATCAATCCTAAGGGACTAGCTCCCATCATCACAAACCCCTGTTTTGAAATAATCATGATCCCAATAGCGGCTAACATACCGTGGATCACAAAAGGCGGAATGATCTCTGCCAGCACTGCTTTTCTGGTCAACCCAATGATCACTTGAACCCCGCCTGCGATAACACCAACCGCTAACGTTCGTTTGTAACCCAGGTATAAATCCCCTGCGCCTAATTGTTGCACAGAAGCAATCACAATCGCGGCTAACCCAGCTGCAGGTCCTTTAATAGTCAAGGCAGCCCCCCCAAACCACGCGCCGATAATACCACCAACGACAGCCGAGATAATCCCAGCAGCAGGGGGAAAGTGACTTAAAGTCGCAATACCAAGACATAAAGGCAGTGCTAACAGAAAGACACAGAAGCCGGCGACCACATCTTTTTTTAAGCGCTTTAACATAGAATCCCTTTCAGATTAACGATTGCTTACCACCCTAATGGCTAGCAACAAAGCTAATCAACTTATAAGTTCGGGTAAAACACTGCCTGTAATCTATGATACAGTGCCAAAACGCAGAAAAAAGTTGGAGCTTTTGAGATGTATTTGCAGAAAAAAATGGGGTTTTGGGCCGTCACTTCTTTAGTCATTGGCAGCCAAATTGGATCCGGGATATTTCTCTTACCCGCTAATTTATCTAAATTTGGGGCAGTTGGTTTAGCCAGTTGGGTTATCACGGCCACCGGCGCTTTACTATTGGCGCTTGTTTTTGCCAAGCTCTGTGCCTCCATTCCCAAAACAGGTGGTCCACACACATTTATTGAAACCGCTTTTGGCCAAGGCGCCGGCTTTTTTTCGGCTTGGACTTATTGGGTCATTTCGTGGCTCAGCACTCCCATGGTGGTTATTTCTGTGATCGGTTATTTAAGCCCCTTGTGGGGAGATTTAAAACCCCTCACAAATTTAACGCTTGAAGTAATGATTATTTTATTCGTGATGAGCTTAAATCTTTCAGGGGTGCGATCGGCCGGACGGGCAGAATTAGTCTTTACCTTGTTAAAATTATTGCCACTCATTATTGTTCCTATCGCCGGATTATTTTTTATTAATAGCGATTATTTTATTCCTTTCAATCCGACCAACCATTCAACGCTACATGCACTGAATGGAGCGGCCTTGCTCACTTTGTGGGGATTTATTGGGGTTGAATCGGCGACAACACCCGCTGAATCTGTCATCACCCCTCAGAAAACCATCCCGAGAGCGATTATTGCTGGAACACTGGTGGTCGCACTTGTTTATATCTTAGGCAGTTTTGTGATCATGGGTATTGTGCCACCTGATGTTTTATCTCACTCTAAAGCGCCCTTTGCAGATGCAGCGCAAATTATTTTTGGCGGAAATTGGCATTTAATTATTTCGGTTGCAGCTTCCATTGTCTGTTTGGGCACTTTAAATGCTTGGGTATTAACCAGCGGACAAATTGCTTTAGGGGCTGCCTACGATGGTCATTTACCGCGTTTTTTTACGATCAAAAATGCAGCAGGCTCTCCGAAGTGGGGTTTAATTATTTCATGCCTTGGAATGGTTCCCATTTTAGTTCTCACTTTAGAGCAAGACTTAATCACCCAAGTGAACACTATTATTGATATTTCAGTCACAGCCTTTCTCTTTATTTACGTCTTTTCGACTTTAAGTTATTTAAAACTGTTTTGGAAAAATAAAACCTCCTGCAAGGTTAATTTCAAAAATGTACTTATTGGTCTTGGTGCACTATTCTTTTGTTTATGGGCGTTAATGGCTTCTGGAATCAAAATGGTCGGGCTGGCAAGCCTAATTACCTTGGTTGGAATACCAATTTATTTATGGAAAAAAAGATGCAAAAATGTTTAGTTTTGATGCTATTCCTGCTAAATAGCGCCATCTGTCACGCAGCGCAATATGTCATTGATATTACCGATCCAGCACCCGATCAAACTTTTCACAGTGATGCCGAATCCATTACTGTTAATGTTTCTGTTAAACCAACGTTGCAGACAAATGACAAAATTGTCATTTTGGTTGATGGACAACCCAATGGCGATCCAACAAACGCCACTAGTTTTTCACTGCCAACGTTAGAAAGAGGCTCACATACTTTGCAAGCCGAGATCGTGAGTGCGGATGGCAGTACGACTAATTCTGATGAAATCACTATTTTTCAACAACAGCATTCTGTTTTACTCGGCCCTGGACCTGGTCCTAAAACCCAAGTCAATCAAATGACAGTTTATCGAGCCACTTAATCTCAATCCGTACCGTTATGAGATGGGGGTTTCGGCCGATACCTCCTGTATGAAAGAAAAAATACTGAATCCAAAAACCTATAAAGATCTTGTTACCACTAAACCTCAACCCGTGCAAATACCTGGGATCATGGGGAAAGTCGTTGATTTTTTTAGCTACGGAGTTTGGCTCCCTGTGATAGGGCGCCTCTTCCGCTGTTCTTTTTTTGTCGTGTGCTGTGCCCTAAATCGGTATCGACGAAAAGGAGCGTATGGAAAATTCTATCAATTATTATTAGAGTGTTTGTCTCGACCCACTTTTCGAGGAAATCGAGCTTATCAATGGTGGTATCTCATGCGATTTGGCGTAGCCGTTGCCCAAGAGCGACAAATCCATTGGTTGATTCGCGACGTTGTTTTAGAAGACAACTTAACATTGTTGGGAAATCTTGGCCCTCGCCCTTTGCAAGGGTATGACGTAGCCTATTCTTTTGTCGGATACTCGCTGTGGTTATTCGAAAGAGGCGATATCTGGGGCGCGATTAACATGGTAAAGCTATCTCAACAGGCAGACGAAACATGGGGATACCCAGAATATTTACATGGTTGGTATGGTCTTTTTACCACGGGTGTAGATTCAGTCGATCACTTTTCCCGCGCAGTTCACATCGATTGGAGTTTTTTACAAAGAATGAAACATGATAAAACATGCCGCCAACACCCAACTGTCCTGCACGAAGTACAACGCAGATCATTAGTCTCAAAATAGATATTCTTCTTATATACACCCTCTTGGCTTCAGTTTATCATTAATCATGATACTCAGAACCTATAAAGCTATTGAAACAACTTATTATTTTGTGATATAAAGTATAAGCTTTTAAAAATACATAATACCAAGGGAAATTTTGATGGCAATAGCAGCGCAAATCTTAATAGATACGATTACTCGCTTAAAAACCACTGTCGAACCCGCAGAAATGAATATGTTGATAACGCGAGCCAATGACTCTGAATCTTCAATGAAGCCAGAACGCCTTCAGGCTGCTAAAACCCTCTTTGAAGATACCATCAAACCTCATTATAAAGCACAGTTTAATCAACTTGGCGGCATAGACGCGATTTTTGCCAAAATAAAAGAAATGATTTTGGAAGAGATCATTGCTGAGCCTAATAAAAGCTGGCTTCGTAACAACAAAGCAAGTTTAACTAATACAAATCATCAACAATATCAAGCTGTATTAGCTGAATCTAGACAATATCTAAACAGTTGCACCAATCCTTCCCACATTGCTTGGCGTAATTTTGATGAGACAAATCCTCAACTTTTGATGTATCGGTATAATTGGTTTGTGGGCGATAGGCGGGATGATGTCATTCGGGAAAGACTCGCTTACTATTATTTAGCGATAACAGATGAAAAAGCTGTACCAGATCTCGCAGAAAGGCAATTTTTAAAAGTAAATTTTATTGGAAAACTAGCAGATTGTAGAAGAAAAAATGGAGACGTGTTCGGCATGGATCCCAATGATTTTTCTGAGGCGCCTGCCTGTGACCGAGGAACTTTGGGAAGAATAGCAGATATGGGGCAAGGTCATCCGATTGCTCAATTATGGTTTACAGTAGAAGAAGCATTGCCTCCATTTATACAAGCGAAAGCTGTTGAAAAATTAAAACAATTATTTTTAAAATGTAAAACAAATCAAGAAAGAAAAGATATTATAGATAATTTGCAAAAAGCACTTGGGGCATTTTCTGCAACAGACCTAAACAAAAGAAATCAAATTTTATTAGACGCATGGGGTATTAAATATGTAAACGGTGCTTATCAATTAAGCGGTGATTGGGCCTGGGAAGTTGAAGGAAAATTACCGGCAGGATTCCAATTATGGCATATACATCATCAGAAAATCCTTTTAATGCTATTAGATCCTATGTCTTATTTTGGACCAGCTATTCTCAAGATGTATCATAGCTGTGAACCTCTGAGGGAAGCACGGGTGGAAACAAATGCTATTGGTCTCAATTTCATCGATCATTATCGAGCTTGTTTAGATGCAGAACAAAAGCATGCTAACAAAGTTCGTCTAGAATGGTCACCTGACGCATTTTCAAACCACTTTTGCGAAACAGCAGTCAAGAAAAGAATAATCGACGAACTGTCTTGGGCAGGCCATCATGGAGGGCTGCCTGCAGAAGTAGAAAAAGGAATTGCAAGAATAGAAAATACAGACTTACTTCAAAAATATACTCGAAAATTTCTTGAGCTCAAAGAGAGTGCAGGCGAAGCATTTGATTATCAAGCTTGTCGAGAACAAGCGATAATAGCGTTGCTATCAGAAAAACAACTTGATTTTATTAGCCTGTCCACCGAAGAGAGAACACCACGTATCTGTGCTTTAGATGAACATCTAAAACAAGTACAACAGGCACAGACAAACCAGCGTCCTCGGGCTTATCAACAATTAACGCCAGAATTACCCTTGAATATAGCTACTTCTGCGTATCAAGCTTTAGAGATGGAGTCTGGCGAGAGAACACGGGATGATTTGCACAGATATACTCTAAACGTCAAAAAAACAGGGCCGGCAGGTGATCGTGGGCCCTACGGTGATTCGATGGCTTTGCCTCGCCTTCCTGTTGTTCATCCTTACAATCCTACTGCCGAAGCATCGCAGGTTCGGCATGGGGGCGGGGTCCCTGCTTTTATCATGACAGTTGCTTTTTCAAGTGAAGCCCGTAATCACTTACCAAGAGGTGTAAGAGCATCACTTGTACAAGCAGGCGTTAGCGTTGAAAATTTAGAAGTTTTCTTGTGTGTGCAAGATATGCCATGGAAAAATGTCCCGTTATTACTGAGGCCCCAACCCTGGTTGCATCCAGATGCGCCTGTGGTAGGAAACTATAATAATTCTTCGACAATTTCAGTCGGCATTTCAGGCATATCTGATTGTATGAAGGTCGCAAAAAATCAAGGAGTTTCAACGCATGGTGAAGGGGGAGAAGTCGTTTATTCTCCAAATAATTTGTCTATTCATGGGGTTCAGAATCCTGAAAAAAGCCACGCCTTTTACTCATTGTGTATTGATCCTGTCAAAAAGAAAGCAGCCCTGACTTTGCATTGGTTATTAAATGACACAGATGCTCTTACTGTATCAAATGATTTTTTTGCGTCTTTAGAAGAGGATCTGGGCTATTGGAAAAAACATAAGCCCTTTGAAAATAGTGATCTTGTCCCAGCCCTCGAGGCTTTGCTAGGAGGCACGCAACCCACCTTGCGCCCAGGTGCTCCACAATATTACCTACAAGAACAAGCTTCGTTGGCGCCGCAATCGCTGGTGGATATTCCACCCAGTGCTTTAGAATGCATTGAAAACTCTATCAAGAGTTTGCCTGTTGCAACAAAGGACTTCAGTGAATCGGCAAAAATTGGCTATTTAAGCCTATTAGAAACACAATATGCTGATAAATTTCTCGCGCTTCCAGCAGCAGAGAAAAAATTGAAAGCTAAAGCGATAGAACAACTGATGCCTCTACCGATTCAAGCACTAGCAAGTTCTAGCTCTTCCTCTTCACCTATTGTGTTTAGTGTTGCTGCTATGTCCTTGGCTGCAGGACCTGTGCTTAATGGGGAAGAGCTAGTATTAACAGAATTAGTACGAGAGGGTAACCAACTCACACCTTCTTTCTATGTTTTTGATGAAGCAGCCGGGAGTATTTCTATTGCAACCTCAGCACCAGATGAGGACGATTATGACTATGGTATCTTCAATCTCAGTAACGAGACTGGTGGACAAGCTAAAAATGTCTATTACCATCCAGACGCAGCTAATATTCTCTATGGAAATTATGGATTTATTCGTCGACTCAGTGCAGAAGAACGCGCTGAAATGCCTGTAGGTTCTGTCACATCGTGGGAAAGAGCTTATCAAGATGCGCCCCGGGTATTACAAGCTAGTACGAGGAGATTGTCAGCTGGTATAGACTGATTAAAAATAGAGAATAATAGGTTATTTGAGGGATTATGAAAACTGTCTTATTAGAACGATTAAAGAAACTCGATACTCCTCGCTGGCACAGCTATTTACAAGGCATTCAGCGAGGGTTTGAAAAGGAATCACTACGAGTCAACTCACATCAGACCATCGCTGATACCCCTCATCCTGTCGGCCTAGGTTCGAGTCTTACCCATCCGATGATCACCACTGATTATTCTGAAGCATTATTAGAATTTATTACCCCACCTACGACCGATCTCGATCGACCTTTTCAGGATTTAAACGAACTGCATCAATACGCCTATGCCATATTACCAGATAACGAAATTTTATGGGGCGGGAGCATGCCATGCCACTTGCCCCAGAATGAAACAGACATTCCCATCGCCCAATATGGCCCTTCTCATTTAGGCCAACTCAAGCATATTTATCGCAAAGGGCTAGGATATCGATACGGCAAAGCGATGCAGATGATTGCCGGTGTTCATTATAATTTTTCTTTGCCGATCTCTTTTTGGGAAGCGTATCACCACTTACTAGCAAGCCCCGAGCCACTGCAAGATTTTATTTCTGCACAATATTTGCACATCATTCGCAACAGCTTAAGATTAAGCTGGATTTTCCCCTTATTATTTGGCGCATCTCCAGCAACACATGAATGGATAGAGCCTCAAGCGACTTCGTTACGATTGAGTGATCGGGGATATCAAAACCGCTCGCAAACGAATTTTTCTATTTCTTACAATACTTTTTCTGAATTTATTCAGAGTATAGAGCATGCCGTTTATACTTCTATTCCAGCATACGAAAAAATAGGCGTCAAAGTAGAGGGGAAATATCGCCAATTAAGCAGCAGCTTCTTTCAGATAGAAGACGAGCATTATGGCTTAATACGCCCTAAGCGTGTTTCGTTGCCTGAAGAAAGAATGTTAACCACCCTGAAAAAAGGGGGGATTGAGTATCTTGAAGTACGAGCGTTAGATCTAGATCCTTTTAGCCCAATTGGTATTCAAGTCGATACGGTTAGTCTGATTGATTCTTTTTTATTCATGTGTTTATTAGAAGACAGTCCTCCACTCACCCATTTGGATGAAGCACGCCTAAGCCAAAACCTGGCAGCCGTTGTCAAAGAAGGCCTAAACCCCGCCTTAATTTTGTTAGATAAAGACGACCAGCCCAAAAACATGCGTGCTTGGGGATTAGAAATCATCACAGATTTAGAAAAAACAGCTGATTTCTTAGATAAGGTTTATCACGTTCCTCGTTTTTCTACGGCTTGTCACGCTGCAAAAATGGCTTTAAAAGATTTTAGCCAACTGCCTTCCAGCCGATTACTATCCTACTTTAAAAAAACCCAAGCCTCTTATATCCCCACTCTCTGGGAGATTTCTTTAAAACATGCTCAATTTTTTAAAGAGCATCCACTGTCTTCTGCAAAAAGGCAGTATTATGATAGCTTAGCGAAAGAATCTTTAGCTGCAGCAGAAGTCTTTAAAAACCAGCCTAAAGACACGCTGTCATTTGACGATTATTTAGCAAAGTATCTGACAAAAAAGGATTAAACGATGGAACAAAGCATTGGACAGCTGGCAACCGATCTGCTCCCAGCAGCAGAAGTCGCCACTCGCCTTATTCATTGGTTCTGTATGATTGTTGGATTTTGCTTGATCGTCACAGCCGTTTCTTTTTATCAGGCACATCGATTTAATCCGAAATTCATGCCCCTTGAACGACCCATTATTATTGCTTTTTTAGGGATTGTTTTAATCGCTTTGCCGTTCTATAAAAAAATATTTTTACCAGCAGAAGTTAAAAAAGCAGTCATCCCAGCCGATCACATTCGTCAACACGAAGAGGATCATCATCCTAGCGAAGAGCACTATCGTCCTTTAGGTATCGATGAACCGCTTGATCCAAACTGGGGTGATGACGATCATTAGCAAGGATGTTTATCGTAATTCTTGCTGTTCTCGCTCTATCGCTTCCATCGCCTCTTTTCGACGCTTGATTTGATCTTGTAAAATCGCCTGATTACCCGCATATTCTAGGGCGAGATCTAACTGCACAAAAGCTTCTTTAAATTCTCCCCGCCGTAAATGCCATTCCGCTTTTGCTCGATGTAATTCTGCTGGTTGCTTTAAAGCTCCAAAGCTACGAGCTAATAGCTGCTGTAAGACAGGATCCTTTTCAGATTTTCGATACGGTAATAGTAAACGAATAGTCTTATTAGGTTGATTCTCTTTTAGAAAAAGCTCTGCTTGCTGTAAGCGAATAGCTTTATTTTGTGGATGTTTCTTCAATAAATTTTCACTATTTTGTAAGGCTTCTGTTGCTTTTTCAGCATTTTTTTCTGCTGTAATTAATCCATATTGCAAAACCCATTCCTCTGGATAGGCTTTGATCAAATTCTCTATTAAGGGAATTGCCTCTCTGGCTTTTAAATGGTGGGCTAAAGCTAACGCATAAGCATACTCGGCTGACACTTTCGCTTTTCCAGTTGTCTTGAGTATTTTTTCTTGTAAACGACGTATTTTTTTACCCATATTTTCAGGTATTGCGACTTCCAGGTGCGCTCGGACCCAATGAAAGTCCAGGCTATCTGGCACCATAGCCGACTTAAAAAAAGCTGCCCTATTTTCGGCATCGGCAATACGAGAATCGAAAATAGGATGGGTGAGTAAATATTCAGGTGGCATATTATCGTAATGTGCGTGTTGTCTCATTTTTTCAAAAACAGAAGCCATGGCTCTCGGATCAAAGTGAGCTTTTTCTAACAAGGCAATCCCCACTCGATCAGCCTCTTTTTCATGTTCTCTGGTAAAGTGGATCATTTGTTGTAGATGACCTGCTAACGCAGCTGTTGCTAAATGAAAACCTGCTTCTGGCGATCCAAACGATCCTAATGCCACTGCTGCCAACAATTCTGCCGCGGTTAATGGCATCATGCGGCGATTTAGCTCCATCATGCGTGCCAGATGGCGTTGCGTAATATGCGCTGTTTCGTGAGCTAAAACAGCTGCTAACTCGTTTTCATTGTCCACCGCTAATATTAACCCACTGTGTACAGCGACATGCTCGCCAAAGAAAGCAAAGGCATTCAGTTCTGGCGTATTTACCCCAAAAAAGTTCAAATGGCGCTCTGACAAATGCGCTGTACTGACAAATCGATTAGCCAGTGATTGCAAATATTCATTCACGACCGGATCGGCCACCACAAATTCAGATCCATAAATATTTTGCATGATCATGTCACCCATGATCTGCTCACTTCGTTGATTGAAAGAAGATTGAGGAGCTGTCTCAGCATCAGGAAATCCTGTCTCACTGGCAAAGACTGGCATTAATACGCTTGATAAAATCAAACAAAAGACTATCAGAAACTGACTCATTAAGATCGCTTGTGCAGCTTTCAAACCACTTTTGACCGCCCCTTCCAGGGTTGCTGGATAATGTGTCTCCGTATAGTCTCCCGCCAACCAAAGTCCAGGAATGAATGAAGAGGCTGAAGGCCGAATAGCGCTGATCCCAACACTTGCCTTAAAAGCCGCCTTTTTTTCGACAATCACTCGGCAGTCTATCGGAGAGGCCAATGATGGAAAAAGAGGCACAATTTCAGACAACACCGTGTCCACCAGAGTTTTAGGAGCGAGCAAACGATGCGGCCCATCTCCGCTTATCACCACACTTAGCATATTCGGTTGTTCGGTCATTTTTCGATCGAATAACCAATGTGCCGTTGCATGAATAAGCCCCATCATGGGATAAGGTAATGCAACAGGCTTATCATAGTGTAAATAAATGGTGGTAATCGATTGGTATTCAAATTGAGCTAACTGCTGAATAAGTCGTTCGGTTTTTTCTTCGAACACAGAAATGGTTTTGAGTAATGCTGCAGTCACATCTGGTGGGGTGGCTAAGATCACGTTTTTTGTTTCAAACGTTTTTTCTGCTGTCACAACCCCTCGACATTCCCCTGCCTCTATCACTAACCCCACCGCGCGATGATGATAAAAAATATCGCTTTTGGTAGATTTTAAATAGCCGATAGCGGCATTGGGAATGAGTGTGCTTAAATCTGTTTTGGGGATGAGCCAATGCGTATTTTCAAGGCTACCTCTGAAAGTCTCTTTTAAAACCCGTATAAATAATGTCGCAGAAGCGTCCATAATGGGGGTGGTTAACGCAGCTAACACCAATGGCTCCCAGAGTTTTTTAATGAGCGATAACGGCTGTTTCTGTTCAACTAAAAAATCATAGACTGATTGATCGGGCCATGGTTTTAAAAAATCCTGTTTAAGAACGGTATATAATACACAGCCTATTTTAAGGCGCTCATGAAACGAAAATCCTTTCATGCTAAAAAACGCCATGAGTTTTTTTAAGCTATTTCCGGTGAATTTAAGTTTTAAGCGAATGGGTTGCTCAACGTTTAAGCGATCGATACAGTAATAATCAAAAGGCATTCGGTGAAGCACGTCCTCTTCAGGAACACTTAAGATCTCTAACAACATCAGGGTTTTTCGATAAGCACCCATCAATAAGTGCTGGCCATTATCAACTTTTTCTTCCGCAAAAGAGACAGCTCGCGCCCGTCCACCTGCTTGGGGAGCGGCTTCCAATAAGTTCACTCTAAACCCTGCTTTGGTTAAAAAAACAGCAGCGCTTAAGCCTGCCCAGCCTGCCCCCACAATCACAATAGGTTCTTTAGACGTTTTAAGCATGCATCGCTCGAAAGTTTTTTTTAAGATTTCTCTCAGTTTTCCACGCAATCCAGAGTTTTCGCAAAGGGGTTAAACTGATTTTTTGGTGTAACACTTGATAATTTGATTTTTCGATTTCTTTTAATAGCGCGACATAAATTTCGGCCATAATCAGGCCTGCTCGTTGTTTAGGTGCATCCTCCGCAGGTAGAGAATCTAAGGCTTTCCGATAGTATTCTTTTGCTCGCTCTGTTTGAAACTGCATTAATGCATAAAAATTATCCGAATATTTTTTATTGAGAATATCGGTAGAATCTACTGAAAATTGTTCCAATTCAAGCTCTGGAATATAAATTCTTCCGCGCGCGGCATCTTCTCCTACATCACGAATAATATTAATGAGCTGCAAGGCAATGCCTAAATTTTTTGCATACTCTAATGTTTTTTGATCTTGAAATCCAAAAATCTCGACGGACAACAAACCAACAGCGCTAGCCACACAGTAACAATATCGCTCTAAATCTTCAAACTTTTGATAGCCCTGGTATTTTAAATCCATCTGCATGCCGCACAAAATTTCCTGAAAAAATTCTTTTTTTAATGAGAATTTTTTTCGGGCTTTTTGCAGAGCAATACCAGCAGGATGCTCAGCTTTCTCTAAAAAAACACGTTCTATTTCATCACTCCACCAATTCAATTTTTGGTTTGCAATGTCTTTTTCACGGCATTCATCGACAATATCATCTACCTCTCGACAAAAAGCATAGACTGCCATGATTGCTTGACGCTGAATGGGGGTTAAAAATAAAAACCCATAGTAAAAACTTGAACCACTCTGTGCTGCTTTTTCTTGACAATATTTGTCTGAAATATCCATTTTTATATCCCAAAAAATTCTTTAGCTATCCGGATATTCGTGCAGATTTCCCTGATAGTCCTGAACCGTGTCATATGTCCGTGAGGGCTCAATCGGAATTTTACCATGCCCTCCCGGAATGTCTAGCATATAGGTCGGTTGGCATAAACCAGAATAATGTCCGCGCAGTGCCTTCATCAATGCTTGGCCTTTTTTGATGCTCGTTCGAAAATGCGAAGTTCCTTTAGCCAAATCTCCCTGATGTAAATAATAGGGTTTGATCCGATTTTTAACGAGCGTTCGCATTAATGCCCCCATCACTTCTGGCGTGTCATTGATATCTTTTAATAAGACAGTTTGACTTAACATCGGAATACCAGCGTCAACAAGACTCGCACACGCTTGTTTTACAGGCTCGCTGAATTCACTCGGATGATTGACATGCACAATCACATACACGGCTTTACTAATTTTTAAGGCTTGCACCATTTCTTTTGTTATCCGCAGGGAATCGACTATCGGGACACGCGTATGAATTCTAATGACATCGACATGAGGAATATTCTCTAACTCCGCTAAAATTTCTCCAACCGTTTTTGGTTTTAAGATCAAGGGATCGCCCCCACTTAAAATCACTTCCCAAATCTCAGGATGCTCACGAATATAGCAAAAGGCTTGACGTAACTCTTCTTCTGTCAAAGCTTGTTTTTTTTTGCCGACATTTTCCCGACGAAAACAAAAACGGCAATACACAGGACAGGCTTCAATCGGCATCAATAAGCAGCGGTCAGGATAGCGATGAACAACCCCACGAACGGCTTCATGCGGTTTATCTCCAATCGGATCGGACAATTCTGAAGAGCTTTCATTAAGCTCTTCAATACTCGGCACAAATTGTTTTTGCATCACGCGCCGATCTTCTGGCGATCCAGAATGGATAGCCTCTATTATTTGAGGAGTCAGACTCACAGAAAATTTTTTCGTAACCGCTGTAATAGCCTCTAGTTTATCTTCTTCAATAAACCCTGCTTTTAACAATGCGTTGCTAGTACGGATATGAGTCACTGTCTTAGGCCTTCAATTTTTCTTCTTTTAAACATCGACGTAAAATTTTACCCACTGCCGATTTAGGCAATTCGTTTCTAAATTCAATTTCTTTAGGAATTTTATAAGCGGTTAATTCTCGATGACACTGATCCAAGATTTCTTCTTTTGTTAAAGTGGGATCTCGTTTCACAATAAAAGCTTTGACGCGTTCCCCGTCTTCAAGCGGAACACCAACCACTGCCACTTCTAACACCCCTTTCATTCTTGAAATCACTTCTTCTACTTCGTTTGGATAAACATTAAAACCAGAAACTAAAATCATATCTTTTTTACGATCGATGATCCGTACAAAACCTGTCTCATCAATCGTTGCAATATCCCCTGTTCTTAGCCACCCATCTTGCAAAACGAGTGCCGTTTCCTCGGCTCTATTCCAATATCCCTGCATCACCTGCGGGCCTTTCACCCATAATTCGCCAGGCTGCTCACACCCCAACTCTTCACCATCATCTGTTCGGATGGAAATCTCGGTAGAGCTGATCGGTAGCCCGATGGTACCACTAAAATGCCGCCCATTTAAAGGATTAATGCAGACAGCTGGCGAAGATTCTGTTAATCCATAGGCTTCAATGAGCGGGGTTTTGGTCACAGATTTCCATCGCACGGCAACTGTTTGTTGCACCGCCATCCCTCCCCCAAGGGTAAGCCGTAAAGGACTAAAATCAATGCGGGAAAAATCGGGGTGATTGAGGAGTGCTTTAAATAAAGTATTCACGCCTGTGATAGCCGTAAATCGATGACGACTTAATAGTTTAACAAAACTTTTTAGATCGCGTGGATTAGTAACCAGAATATTCAATGCGCCTAAACAAACAAAAGTAAAGCAATTCGCTGTTAACGAAAAAATATGATACAGCGGTAAGGCTGTGACAATGATTTCTTGACCCGGTTTCATCACCGGGCGAACCCAGGCCATTGCTTGTTGTAAATTAGAGACTAAATTGCGGTGGCTTAAAATAGCGCCTTTTGCTATCCCTGTTGTCCCACCGGTATATTGTAAAAAGGCAATATCCTGACCTGTCACCAGTGGTTTATTCAAAGGTTGTGTTTTACCTGTTTTTAAGGCATCTCTAAAAGTCGTGTAGTGCGGAAATGACCACGGCGGAATCATTCTTTTGATATATTTAACGATCCAATTCACACAATAGGATTTTGGCGGTTTCAAAAGATCGCCTATCTCTGTCACAATAATATGCCGAATATTAACCGCGTGTAAGATAGCTTGGAGAGTGTGGGCAACATTACTTAAAATAACAACAGCCTCACAAAGCGCATCTTTTAATTCATATTCTAATTCTCGTGGGGTATATAAAGGATTGACATTAACGACAACCAATCCTGCTCGTAAAATCCCAAACATCGCAATAGGATATTGCAGTAAATTCGGCATCATGATAGCAACTCTATCACCTTTTTGTAGCTTTAACACTTCTAACAGATAGGTGGCAAAGGCGCGTGATTGCTCTTCCAATACTTGGTAGCTAATGGTTGTGCCCATATTGGAAAAAGCGGCCTTGTCCCGATATTGTTCACAAGCCTGCTCCATCATCTCATTGATGGAGCCATAGCGATCTGGGTCAATCTCAGCAGGTACCCCTACTGGATAGTTTTTTAACCAGATTTTTTCCATATTTCACCCTCTTATGCCTTATTGTAGTATAAGAGAGCAGGATGGATTATTCCCCCAGCTCTAATAATAATTTATTAAAACGACGCACAAAGCTTGCCGGATCTTCCAACTGCCCACCTTCGGCTAAAATGGCCTGATCTAATAAAACCCGCGTCCAATCTTCAAAACGAGTGGTGTCTTTTTCAATTTTCAAGCGCTGGATCATTTGATGATCGGGATTCAGCTCTAAAATGGGTTTTCGGATCGGCACCACTTGCCCTGAGGCACGCAACATCCGCTCCATTTGGCTACTCATATCGTTTTCATCGACCACGACACAGGAGGGTGAATCGGTTAAGCGTTGGCTAAAACGAATGTCTTTCACAGAATCTTTTAGTACTTCTTTCATGTGATTCAGGGTTTCAGATAGATCTGTTTCAGCCTGTTTAATATGCTCTTCAGTGGTCTTATCTGAGAGTTCCCCTAAGTCTAAACCACCTCGGGTGATCGATTGTAATGGCTTATCTTTAAATTGGGTTAAATGCCCCATTAACCATTCATCGACCCGATCGGACAATAATAAAACCTCAATACCTTTCTTTCTGAAAATTTCCAAATGCGGGCTATGCCGCGCCCCATTAAAAGTTTCACCGACCACATAGTAAATTTTATCCTGTTGGCTTGGCATTCTGGCTAGATAGTCTTCCAGAGAAACTGTTTGTTCTTCGCTATCCGTCGAGGTGCTCGAAAATCTTAACAGCGCTGCGATTTGATCTTTATTCGCAAAGTCTTCGGCTATCCCTTCTTTTAAGACCTGACCAAATTCTTTCCAGAATTGTTGATATTTTTCCGGATTCTCTGAGATAAGCTGTTCTAATAAGCTTAAAATTCGTTTCACCACTGCGCTTTTAATACTGTCGATGACACGACTGTTTTGCAGTAATTCTCTGGAAACATTTAAAGGCAAATCATTAGAATCAATCACCCCTCGAATAAATCTTAAATAATGGGGTAAAAATTGTTCTGCATCGTCCATGATGAAAACGCGCCTAACATAAAGCTTTAAGCCGCGCGTTTTTCCAGCATGCCATAAATCGAAGGGTGCACGTCCTGGAATATAGAGCAATGAAATATATTCTAATTTCCCTTCAACTCGGTTGTGACTCCAGATCAAAGGATCTTCAAAATCATGCGAAACATGCTTATAGAGTTCTTTATATTGCTCATCCGTGATTTCATTTTTAGGCAAAGCCCATAAGGCGGTTGCCCGGTTCACGACTTCTTCTTCGTTTTTATCATTTAACATCACCACTGGCAAGGTTAAATGATCAGAATATTTCACAATAATATTTTTTAAACGCCATTCATTTAAGAATTCATCTTCGTCTGCTTTAAGATGTAAAACAACCTCAGTCCCTCTTTTAGGATAAGTCACTGTTTCTAATTCATACGAGCTTTTGCCCAAAGATGTCCAACAAACTGCTTCACTTTCTGCAGCACCTGCTCGTCTGGTTGTTACCACGACTTTATCTGCGACGATAAAAGCAGAATAAAATCCAACGCCAAACTGCCCAATCAATCGAGAGTCTTTGGCTTTATCGCCTGTTAAAGTATTTAAAAATTCCCGAGTGCCTGATTTAGCAATGGTTCCTAAATTTTGGATGATCTCTTCGCGTGTCATCCCAATGCCATTATCCCGGATCGTAATAGTACGTGCTTCTTTATCAAAAGTGACCCATATTTTGATATCAGGATCATCTACTAATAACATCGGATCTTTCAATGCTTCAAATCTCAGTTTATCAGCCGCATCAGAAGCGTTAGAAACTAACTCTCGAATAAAAATTTCTTTATTGCTATAAAGAGAATTAATCATCAAATGCAATAACTGTTCTACTTCTGTTTGAAAGCCAAAGGTTTCTTTTTCGGTTGCTTTATCTGTCATGATTTTCTGTTCTCCCTTCTACTATCAAGTTAAACTGGTGCTCTGGCCAATAAGGCACGGGCTAAGGTACTGCCATCGATGTATTCTAATTCCCCACCAAAAGGGACTCCGTGCGCAATTCGGGTTACTTTAATCCGATATTCTTTGACTAATTCGGCTAAGTAATGTGCTGTTGCCTCTCCTTCGACAGTCGGATTAGTCGCTAAAATAACCTCTTTTATTTGGCCTTCTTTTAAGCGCGCATGAAACAACGCTATGCCTAAATCTTCCGGCCCAATGCCATCTAACGGAGACAGATGTCCCATGAGGACAAAATAGATGCCGCGATATCCGCTGGTTTGTTCTACTGCATAGACATCTGCTGGTGTTTCTACCACGCACATGGTTGAATGATCGCGAGCAGGATTGTCGCAAAGTCTGCATTTTGGATCTTCGCATAAAGTGCGGCACTGTTCGCAACGACCGACTTTGACAATCGCTTCTTCTAAGACACGAGCGAGTTGTGTTGCCCCATTCCTGTCTCTTTCTAATAAATGAAACACCATGCGCTGAGCAGATTTAGGGCCGACGCCTGGTAAACATCGCAACGCATTGATGAGATTATTAATTAAAGGACTAATCACTTCAAAAATCCTATTCGCTATCTTTTAACGTGACTTGTTCAATTTTAGCATCAAAAGCTTTCATTAATTTTTGGAGCTTGGCATCCACTTCGACCATTTGACGAGTCGACTCTACTGCTTCTGCCACCCGATGTTGCTTTTGGGCCGCAGGCGTTGTGGTTGTTTCAGCACTGTCCACAATCTTCAAGCGAATGGCTCGTCCCAAATATTGGCTAACGGCTTCTTGTAAGCGCTCTTCATAACGCTTCTGATACAAGGGCTTTTGAGTTTCATCTAAAATTAATTCGACAAAATCCAGTCCAGATGCTTTAACCACACAATGTTCTGCTAATACTTTGGTTAAACCTGTTAAGGGAAGCTCCCTCACCATTGTTTCCCATTCATTGAATGTAACTGTGCTTTTGACTGTATTTTCCTGCTTTACTTCAGGGATTTTTATGGCTGGTATATTTTTTTTCTCTTGTTTTTCTATTGTTTCTATTCTTTCTGTTGATATTGATGCTGATGCTATCCTGACTGGTTGAAAAGCAATCATTCTCAACAAAGTCATTTCAAAACCCATCTTAGGCGTTGGAGAAAATGGCAAATCTCTTTGACCTTGTAATCCTATTTGGTAATACAGTTGAACTTCTTCACAGGCTATTTCTTTGGCCAATTGTAATATTTTTTCTCGATGCGATAGGTTTTCATCTAATGCTTCTGGCATCGCTTGTGTAATCGTGACTTGGTAGAGTAGCTCTAAGAATTCTGCGAGCAAGCTGGAAAAATCAGGCGTCTTTTCTTCTAATTGTTGCAAATGCTGTAGAAGCGCTCTGGTGTTTCCTTGACTAATTGAAGTTAATAAGTCTAGTAACGTTTCTTTTTCAGAAATACCTAACATCATTCGAATGGTACTAGCTGTAATAGCATGATCACTGAAACTAATGGCTTGTTCAAGCAAGCTTAAAGCATCTCGGAGACTACCATCGGCAGCGCGCGCTAATATCGTTAAAGCTTCTGCTTCGAATGAAGCATTTTCTTTCTGTAAGATCTCTTTTAAGTGTTCGACAATTTGCTTGACTGGCACGCGCCATAAGTGAAACTGCAAACAGCGTGATAACACTGTTGCCGGTAATTTTTGCGGATCGGTCGTAGCTAATAAAAAGATAACATGGGAAGGTGGTTCTTCTAAGGTTTTTAACAGTGCATTAAAGCTATGGTTAGATAACATGTGGACTTCATCAATAAGATAGATTTTATAGCGTCCACGACTCGGTAAATATTGCACATTTTCTAAGAGTTCTCGGGTATCTTCAACTTTTGTGCGGGAGGCCGCATCCACTTCAATTAAATCAATAAAGCGTCCTTGATCAATCTCTTGGCAAGCAGAACATTGACCACAAGGGGTAGCCGATATCCCCACTTCACAATTTAAACACTTGGCTATAATTCGCGCGAGAGTCGTTTTACCAACTCCTCGAGTGCCCGTGAAGAGATAGGCATGATGTAGGCGCTTTTGCTGGAGGGCATTCCCTAAGGCCTGTAGAACTGTTTCTTGCCCGACCATTTCTTGGAAGGTACGGGGTCGATATTGCCGAGCCAAAGCCAATTTCATGCTAAGAATTTATCCATTTGATAGAAGAAATGGAGGCCCCCTCCACAGCCACACCCCGGCGCCCGAATCCACTGCTACCGTTGCTTCCTTCCGGATCTGGCGGGTTTACAACTTATCGTCGCGAGGGGACCGAAGAGGTTGCCCTGAAGTACTCAGTTTACCTGGTGGGGAGGTAGGAGTTCAAGGAAAATTGGAAAAAATATGTTAGAGAAATGATTAAGATATTTCTGCCATTGAAATGATATAAGGAGAGGTGAAGTGATTTTTTGGGATCTTTATTCCCCAACGCTCTAAAATCCAAACAATCTTTGAAAGACCTGACAAGATACGTCTAAAAAATTGATTAAGAGGGTGAGCTGTGAAAGCGCCAGAATGTACTACCCCTAAATTAATAGGCATAAAATAATCACAGTTTTCTAAGCGTAACCCGGCATCTTTATGTGCCTTCATAAAAGTTTTTTTTGTCAGAGGCATATGAATATCATAAATTTTACGATCAACATATTTTTGGATAAAACCATTAAGACCTGCCATGTTCGGTATCCAAGTGAACAAGTGCCCTCCGGGCTTTACCAAGGCAGCACAAGCTTTTAAACAATTGGCGGTATCTTCAAAATGTTCAACTACCCCAAAAGAAACCACCAGATCAAATTTTTGCAAGAGTGTTTCAGGTGGTGCAAATAAATCTGCACAATACACTTTTGCTGGAACTTTATAATACTCAAAAAGATAACGACTTTTTTCACAACCAATTTCCGAGTAATCTAACCCAAAAACATCTGCATTAAAATATTGATGGAAATAAATAGGCCAAATAGAATTAGCACACCCAATTTCTAAAACACTCAATTTTTTTTCTTTATTTAAAATTTTTTGAAAATATTTATGTAGTTCTAAATTAACATAATTATCAAGACTAGTATTAGTATGACTAAAAGGCTTTGGTAATTCAGCCTGCGACCAATTTTTATTCCAATACTGAGCGCCTGCTTTATCTTGAGGTTTCATTTTTTTATGACCTTTTGAATGATTTCATCAAAACGTGCCCCAACATATTCAAGGCTATGATATTTTTCAATATATTCTCTACTTTTTCGACCGAGTTCAATACGGTTTTCGTCAGTTTCTTTTAAGAAACTCTCAAGAAATTTTTCAATGCTATCAGGGTTAGTATTAATAATAGGACACTCATTCCAAATAGGATTAAATTGATACAGATCTTGTCTTAGATAACAAAAAACAGGTTTCCCTAGCGCCATAGATTCGATGGCCAAGCGCGCATAAGTCCCGAGCAATAATTGATCGATAACAGCATCTGCATTTTCTATGATCTTGAGCAATTCTGTATTAGATGTGTTCTCTACAATCTTTAATTCGCAGGAAAATCCCCTTTTATTAAGAGATTCTATTGCTGCGATAATTTGATCAGTTCCCTTTATTAAGCGATGATTGGGCGCGTGCACAAAAACAGGAATTTTATTACTCACTTCAAATTTAGGTTGATTTTTTTCTGTATCAATACAACGTAAATGAAAATAAGCATCCACTCGATTCAAATAATCAATATGGTCAATAGCGCTAATAATAAAATCTGCTTGTTTTTCTAAAACCCGAGTATTCCTAGCAATCGCCTTTTCATCATAAGATCGATATTGAGGATCAGCTAAATATCCATCATATAAGCTATACTTTAGATCTGTTCGACGCCGTAATCTCGGGGTCGCAACATCTCCCCCATAAGTATTTAAAATAACTTTCTTTCCTGCTAAATGTAAGAGAGGGATCTCAAGCCATTTAAGCCATACTGTCTTATCAAGAATGCGACTACGAAATGGCATTAGAAATATGTCAAATTTAAATATTGCCCATATAAAAATCCAAAAACCTAAAACATATTGACCGAAAAAATTTGAATATAAGAAAGGATATTGCGTCTTTAAATTGATATCATAAGGGATGATACCTTCTTCATGAGCTGGGATCATCCAAGGGACAACTTGAACATAATAGCCTTTTTTTCGCATCGCATCGGCAACATAAGTCCAGTTATTGATATGCATCATTCCCATAAAAATGCGTTTTCTTTTTTTCAAAAATAACATGCATTTCAATAACACACACACAAAGAAAATAAAAATAAAAAGCCCTGCCTCCATTAATGAGCCAATTGCATAATAAAGGTTTTTTTTATACATTTATTTCACTTTAAGAACTTTATAAATTTCATTTTCAAAAACTGTAGTTGCAAAGATAGTATTATATCTTAAATAAATACTACGTGATTTATTCATCACAACATGTGAAACATTATATTCTGAGCATAGATTTTTTAAATTACTGACATTAACATCTGGATATTTTTCATAGAAATATCCGTAAAAATCAGAGTGAATATTGTTTGAGAAAAACCCCATTAAAATATTAATATTAATATTATTTCTTGCAAACAAATAAGTTTCATTATTTAAAGTACATAATAAACCTGTTATATTCTCTGCGGAAAGAAATGATTTTATCTCGTCGATTGAATTATTATGGTTTAATGCTTGCATAAAACTTCTTATATGGAAATTATACAGATAAAAAATTAATGAATATAGCACTATACATATTTTCAAAAAATACAAATGAGAAAAAGAATAAAGCAGATAAAAAAACATAGGTAGTGAAAACTCAAGATAACGCTCTGGCTCCCCGAATGCTCGAAATATTGAAAACTGCGTCAACAGCCATAAAAAAACAGAAGCTAAAATCAAAGAATATGCAAAAAACTGTAAAGAATCTAAGGGGGCTACATTTAATAAAATTATTAATAGAAAGATGGGAAAGTTAAGGAGAACCCCTCTTGTTACTGGATTATGAAAAACAATTAATTGCCATGCTGATCTAAAATCCAACCTCAAAAACAATCTAAATAATCTTCCCCATTCCCATCTTTCTTCAATAAATTTAATACCTTCTGATATATACCAATAAGAATGCCTCACATGACCTTCAAGTTGGCGAAATAAATTTTTCCCATCCAAGACAAAAGCCCAAAACAAGCTGTTTAAAAAGAAAAAGAACGGGAATATTGAAAAATAAACAATTGAAAGTACAACAGTTAAAAAAGCCAAATATTGAACAGAAAACTTTGAACTGATTAAGCTAATCGCAAGAAATAACGCAGATACTTGCAAGCATGCAAAGCTGTTATTCTCTATATAAATTAGAAAAAATATGCCCCCTAATGTACAGAGAAACTGTGAAAAATTTCGAGGTGTTAGAGAATAAGATCTTGGTCCTATAGAGTGGAAAGTCAGAGAAGGGAAAATTAAATATGAGGCTGACAATAACAAGACTTCACTAATTGTTATTTTTCCAATATTAAACTCAAAAAATCCAAGGAATAGAATAGAAATAGTATCATATATCAGAGAGGACCAACTCCCATACTTTTCTAAAAATCCTATCGGCAAATAAGAAAGGAGTTTATGGTAAAAAGAGGGATACGTACAATAACTAGGGCCGCCCAAAACTTTCGGATTTTTTAAAGGAACTGAATGATTGTTTTCTCTTATAAGATTTATATAGTACAGGTGAAACGCTTCATCTGTACTTATAGAGCTAGCTTTTTTGTAGACAGAGCTTGCTCTAAGGAAAAAAGACAATAAAAAAATTCCCATCGAAAATAGCATCATGAATTTGGAACGTCCCAATAACAAGGATGCGCTAGAAATAAATAACAAGAACCTGCAAACATGGGAGGAAGCTTTATAATATCATTTTTTAAATACCTCTTCCCATCATTTAGATGACAATCTTGAATAACATAATCATAAGACCTCATGCTTGTAATGAAATCTGCAAATAGTATGTCGTAATCGGCGTAACACTCTGCAATATTTTTTATAAACTTCATTCTTTCATCAAATTTAAATGTACCAAGCCCATGTAACGTCAAAAATTTTGGTTTAAAATTATAAATATTTGTGAATTTTTCAATCTCTTTTTTCAACGCTTCCATGGGATTATCATTTATATAACAAGAACTGTGTAAACCAATTGATAAATTTTCAAGATAGGGTGACAAATATTCATGTGAAACCTCAGATTTATAATCGATTTCGTCCATGCGCACAAAAATAGAAAAATGAATATTATGCTTCAAGTGTAAGCTTATTAGATTTTCTGAATTTTTAAGACAATTTATCGTATCTAAATCATGCCTAAAAATAAAATTGGTTTTCGTTCTATCTAATTCTCTATCAAATTCTATAAAATTGACCCTAGATATGAGCTTTAACTCTAATAAATATTTTTCATAGAAATCTAAATCATAAGGGGCATAAATAAATGGCTTTGAAACATTCTGAGCATATCTTACAACACGCTTCTCTCTAAGAATTTTTTTTATCTTTTTTAAAATAAGCATATTTTTTATTTTTTTATTGCAGTAATAATTAAATGATTTGAACAATCCTCTTTACTTAAAAAATTAATTACTTTAAGTATTGGATATAAAAAATAAAACATCCAGGAGGGTAAAATAGCTTTGCCATTCTTCAGATGCCAAAAGAACTGGACAAATGAAAGAGTGGCGCTAACAGGCTCTTTCATAGACGAAGCAACTTCTCTAATTTCAAACCCAAGTTCGTTTAACATATTTATTATTGTTTGAAGAGATAGGAAATTATGTTGAGATGTCCCAAAAGATTTATTTATAAGTTTTGTATACTCAAGATAAGTAGGAGGAAATTCTTTTTTATATAATTTATTAAGAATTCTAAAAAAGAGTCCTTTTTTTTGATAAAATTTTTCAATAGCAGGATGTCCAAATCCATTAACGATGCTCAAAAATCCTGACGGTTTTAGAAGTCTTTTTAGCTCAATCAAGAAATTCTTAGGATCGCTTATCATTGGGAGAATTTCAGATGCCAATATTTTATCAAAATAATTATCTTCGTATGGACTATTTTCCCCACTGTTTACAATGGTTATTGGAATATTATAACACTCTCTCAAAGCAGTATGTGTCGGCATTTTATTTACATCTAAACCAAACGCTTCTGCCCCTGCTCGATAAAGTTCGACTGTTAAATAGCCAGAACCACATCCAAAATCTAATATTTTTTCCTTATCATGAATATCAAGAGAAGATAGTATTTTCTTTCCTTGTAATCTTTTGAAAATATTTGGAACACCAAACAAAAAACAACAAAGATTTGTTTTTAAAGAATAACTTGGTATATAACCAAAAGTCCTATAACTGTATTTACTCATACCATCCACGCTTATTACGTAAAATATTCAAATTCCCCATTTTTAAACTCAGCAACAACATTCTGATCATTATACATGTGCTTTATAAATTTTATAAATTCTAAAGAACGCTTATGTATATTATGCTTAGAAAAAATATCTCTCTGCAAATTATTACTTAAAAGGTTAATATATTTATCTGATTTTAATAAATCTTTTACTTGCTTCTGCGGATCAGACAAATCGGCTACAATGCAATTTTTATCTTTTATAAACCCAAAATCAGAAAATCCATTAAAAGGAAGTGCAAGTAAAAGACTATTAGAAACAGCAACTTCAAAAAATTTCCGCACAGGGTAATTGTATCCACTACCACATACAAAAGTTAACTTAGAATGTGATACTAAAAATTCTTGAAGCTGTTTCCTGAATCTAATGTTAGCATACCTTAGTTGATCAGATAAAATTAAATTTCCAATAGTTAATAACTTATCATAAGGAGCCATCGAAATAGTTTTGTCTTGAATAATTTTTTGTTTAAAAGTTGCGCGAGTCTGATAGGTAACACCCGGAACTGTAATGTCCCATACTTTAAATTTCTTTTTAGATTTATTAGAAATAAAATGTGTTAACTCAAAACGCGAAGGGATACCCTTTCTAATAACATTCCAATTTTCTAATGGGCATCTATGCGAAAACATCCAAGAATCCCTAAAATTCTCAGGGATATCAAGAAACGCGGTCGGTTTCTTCTCAAACATCCAAGCTATTCCGTCAAAAGATTTTATAACCTCTTCACTTTGCTCTAAACTGGTCCAATGTAAATCCCAGCCACTTGCAATATAAACTTTTTTGCATTTTGCGTTCACTAATAAATTCCATATCGACTCGTAAAAATCGTTCCCTTTATATTTTTTCATATAAAGATTAATGGTTTTATTTTTTTGATATTTTCCTGCGGCAAAAATAGAGTGATCTAGGATTAAAAACGCAGTGGAAGCCAATTCTTTTTTGATATCCTCGTATTTTTTATCATTAACATTTATTGTTTGAAAGTCGTTAAAATGTTTCAAATATGCTGGAAACAAGTTATAGGTGTCATTAATATTATACCAATCAGCATAAAATAATTTTATGTTTTTCATATTACTCTTTTATCTCATTATTTTTCGTCATATCTCTATAATATTGCAGAGTAATTCCTTGCTCATTTTTTACTACCTTACCAATAACCTTAGCGGGTGACCCAGCCACAATTGAGCAATCACTAACGTTACTATTGACAAAACTATTAGCACCAATAACACACGAGCTGCCAATACTAACACCGACATTTATAATTGATTGTGCGCCGATATAAGTATTATCACCAATCACAATTGACGATTTTTTAAAATCTTCCTTACCGCCTGACAATGCCCACATCACTGAATCGTGAGTATAAACATGAACACCAGCTGCTATTGAGCAATGACTTCCTATTTTAATAGAACCCCCAGAAGCATCTAAAATAACGAATGGCCCAATCCATGTTTCGCCTCCAACAACAACATCACCAAAAATAAAGGCACTGTTATAAATACTAGACTTTTTTCCAAAATTAAGCCTGGCTGCCCTTTCCCAACGATCAAACAGTCCATCCTGGAAAGGCAAGCTACGATTATATTTTTTTTGAAAATGCTCTTCTTGTTCCAAATACAATTCTCTAAGAGCGTTTTTTAAAAGTTCTTTATTCATTACTAAAATAGGTATCCCGCGTCACAAAAATATATAAGAATGACCAAATAGCAAGTCTAAAATTACATTTCTCTAAAATATGCTCATTGAATATTTTTTTAACTTCATTCAAATCTAGAACCTCGTTAACATAAGAGTTCTTTGCAAAAAAAATATTTTTGACATATTCTATACTTTCCCCTTTAAACCAAGAGGCATCTGGCGCCGAAAAACCTTGTTTTTTTCGATTTATAACTTTTTCGGGAATATAACGCGAAAACGTTTTTCGAAGAATTTTTTTCCCCTCTTTAAACCCGACCTCACGTTTTCCATCTGCTTCGTTCTCGTCCACTAAAAATTCATGCTGCTTAATATTCATTTTTAAGTGGACTGGAAGCTTAGTTGCAAAATCTACCAGATCATTGTCTAAGAAGGGTACTCGAGTTTCCAATCCATGAGCCATACTAAGCTTATCTTCCAAGACTAGCAATCCATGTAAAAAAGTTTTTGCCTCTAAGTATAAACTATGTTTTATGAATTCCTCAGATGACGAAATTTTAGGTTTAACATTTTTTTTAAATATACTAGAAAATATTTCTCTTGTGTCTATATGTTGGATTTCATTCCACATAGGATGGACAAGATCCTTTAATTGATTATTGGGAATAAGTCGCTGCCACTTTTGATAATAAGCATCAACAAATTGATCAAAGCTTTGCGGTGTATCACTATAATAATATCTCCAAGGATACCCCCCAAATAATTCGTCCCCCCCAGTCCCCGCTAATACTACTTTGCCAAATTTACTAGCCAACTTCGCTGCATAATAATTAGGATAACTCTGACCAACCCTCGGTTCTTCTAAGTGCCACACTAATGATTTCATGCATCGTTCCATATCCCCTGCTTTTAAAACCATTTCATAATGTTCAGTTTTAGCAAGATATGAAATGTGCTCTGCTTCAACACGTTCATCAAAAGCCAACTCTAATCCACTAGCCGAACTCAAATCAAATCCGATGGTGAAGGTACGCATATGCGGCATAAATTTACTAGCAATCATGGTAATAGCGCCAGAATCTATACCACCACTTAAATAAGAGCTAATGGGAACATCGCTAATCAGTTGTCTTTGTACAGCTTGTTTAAATAATCTATCTGTTTCTTCGATCGCTTCATCTTCTGATATCACTAACGAGTCATAAAAATTAAAATCCCAGTATTCAGTTATTTTAAATTCACCACTCAATGATAGATAAGCATAATTTCCTGGCATTAGCATTCTAATATCTTGAAACAGCGTCTTATCAGTGAAAAAATTTTGAAATGTTAAATACTCTACAAGACCTTCCTTATCCATCTTCGATTGATATAATCCAGAAGCAATAATCGCCTTAATCTCAGAACTAAAAATGAAATTATTATTTTTATTTAAATAATATAAGGGCTTTATGCCGTATCGATCACGAGCCAAAAACAATTTTTTATCTTTCTTATCCCAAATCGCAACAGAAAACATTCCGTTAAATTTTTTCACACAGTCATGCCCCCATGCGGCATAGGCATTCAGCACAACCTCTGTATCAGTGTTAGAATGAAAATGATATCCAAGTGCTTCTAGTTGCACCCTTAATTCTTTAAAGTTATAAACTTCCCCATTATAGCTGATAGTAAATTGTCCATCTCGTGTTTGCATGGGCTGGTGACCAGCCGGACTGAGATCAATAATAGCAAGCCGCCGATGTCCTAACCCTATACAACCATCAATATATTGCCCCTCCCCGTCTGGCCCACGATGAGAAATAATATCCGTCATCGCCTTAATTTGGCTATGAGCCACAGGCTGATGATTAAAATTTAAAATACCTGCTATTCCACACATTTTATTTTCTTAGCGATACAAGTAATTCCAGCAAGTTCTTCTTTTTCATGTTGAATTTCAAGACCATTTTCATCACACCATTGCCTTATTTCTTCCATCGTATGTCTGTGTGCATTTTTAGGTGCATACCAATCAAAGTTAATATGGTGCATTTCCTTAAAAGATAAATTAGGATCATAAAAAGCTTTGAATATGTGCCAATAAAAAAGCCGTTGTAAATTAATTTTTCCTGCCGGAATATCAAGAATGTCTATACTTTCGGGAACTTCAACATCGATATTCAATTTTCCTAATTCGAGACCTAAGCGTGTCAACCCTTCAAGCTCTTTCCAACCTTGCTCAGGTGATATATTTTGAAGCTTTTCCCGAATATAATCATCTGTAAATTCACGAATAGGTCCCTTTTTACGATATACATAAAACATAAAGAGCCCACCAAGCTTCAAAAATCGACTGAGATGACCAAATGTTTTCTGTGTATTGTCTGTATGGTGTAAAACACCTTCAGAAAAGATGATATCAAATGTCGGCTCTGTAAAAGGAAGATCAGCTATATTTTCTTGTAAAAAAATCCCATTTTTAAACCCATTTTCTTGAAATCTTTTTTGAGCGACATCAATAGCCTCAGAAATATCAACTCCAAAGTACTGAATTTTGTCTAAAGCACTCCCCCAATACTCAAATCCAGACATACCTGCACCACAACCTGCATCTAAAACCAAAGGGGTTTGGGATGACACCTCAGAAAGCCAACGACTTGGCAAGTCATATCTCTCCAAAAGCCAATTTCTCATACGAGCAAGGCTTGCTTTAGAGTTAAAAGTCTCTTCTTGTTTCCATTTAAAACCAAACGCTTCTTGTGTTTGTTTTTGAGCCTTAGACGCTAAAATTTCTTTTGGTCTTAATACACCTTCAAAAAGTGTATAAAAGCGATTTCCAATCGTAAAACTTCCTGATTCATGAGGAATACAGATGTTATTTAATTGCATGAATGGCCTCAATAACATATTCAAAATCTTCTTTTGTCATTTTATTGTGTAATGGGATGGCCATGGTATTATGATCGCAAGCTTTTGCCCCCGGAAAGTCATCGGCTTTTATATCATACTTTTCTTTATAAAGACTTAACAGATGAACCGCATGAGTACCTGGCCGGGTTGCGATTCCTTTTTGCTGAAGAATATCCATGATGTCATTACGAGGTAAAGGCGCTTTATCAGGATCGATATAACACACATAAGCCTGCCATGCATGTTGAGTGATGTAATCGGGGATTAATTGTGGTTTCAGCCACGATATATCTTTTAAATTTTTCGTGTAATATTCTGCCCAAGTTTGTCGATCACGAATAAATGAAGTAAGCTTTTTCAGCTGAACTAATCCTACTGCTGCTTGCAAATCTGTCATCCGATAATTAAAGCCAAGCATTTTAAAATCTGGCAATAAGTAAGGTTTTGTGCTATTGTGCCTCACTTCCTCAGAAATTTCGGCACCATGATTACGCATAATTTCTGCTAAGCGATTTAGGTTTTTATCATTCGTCGTCACCATTCCGCCTTCACCTGTCGTAATAGATTTACGGGGATGAAATGAAAAGGCTGCCATATCACCCAGAGTGCCTGCAGACCAGTTTTTATAGGAGGCCCCAGCAGCACAAGCAGCATCTTCTAAAATCTTAACGTGCTTCGGAATGACTGCTCGAATAGCATCAATATCAGCGCATAAGCCAAACAAATGTACGGGTATAATTGCTTTTGTTCGCTCAGTTATTTTTGCAGGGATATCTTCAATCTTAATATTGAATGTATTAATATCAACATCACAAAAAACAGGCGTGGCCCCACAATACAAGACCACATTAGCAGTGGCTACCCACGTAAATGCCGGCACAATGACCTCATCTCCTGGACCAATGCCCAAAGCAGCTAATGCTAAATGTAGGCCAGTCGTACAAGAGGTTACCGCAAGCGCATGCCTAACCTGATGAATCTCAGCAAATTCTTTTTCAAATTGTAATACTTTGGGACCTTGTGTCATCCATCCACTTAGTAATGGTTCACGAACTGCTTCCCATTCCTCATCTCCGATTAAAGGAATGGCTATAGGGATCTTTCTTATCTTTTCTTGCGTATCACTCATTTACATTACCTTTTTTCTTCGAAGTTCAACCTGATCAATATGCGCTGTTCGCCATTCTATCAGTTTTTTTAACCCATTTTCCAAAGTCATCACTGCCTTAAAACCAATTTGAGACTCTGCTTTCTTAGGACAACCTATACGATTTTTTACAAAAGTTAACCCTGCTGGTTCATATTGCACCGACAATTGAGATTGTGTAATTTTTAGTACTAAGTTAGCCAATTCTTTGATAGAAGTTCTAATACCTGTTCCAACATTGTAAAATTGATCTACTGTATCGGCTTTCATTGCACAAACATTTGCTTTTGCACAATCTCCCACATAAACAAAATCATAAGCTTGCGAACCATCTCCATAAATGATGGGCGCGGTACCTTTATCTAAGCTATCCAACATTTTCATAATAACAGCAATATAAGCCCCTCGATAATCTTGACGAGGCCCATACACATTCATGTAACGCAACCCAACAAAAGGCAGCTTATAACGATGATGATAGGCTCTTGCCATCGCCTCGCCTGCAATTTTTGTTGCACCGTAAAAATTCGTATTATTAAAGGGGTGTTCTTCATCCATGGGCTCTTGTACAGCATCTCCATAAACAGAGGCCGAGGAAGAATAAACCAACCGTTTCACCCCTTGATTTACACAAGCCTCAAGCACATTAAAAGTGCCCTCTATGTTCACATTAAAGGCAGATCTAGGAAATTCATGGCATTGCAATAACCATAATGCGGCAAAATGAAAAACACCATCTGCTCCTTTAAGCGCTTCGTTTAAAATATCGGTCTGACAAATATCTCCACCAATTTCAAAAATACGAACGCGTGGATCTTTAAGGACGTTTTCAATATTACCCTGCGTGCCACGAACAAAATTATCATAAATAATCAGCTCTTTAATATCTTCTTTTAAAATTTCATCTGCAGTATGAGAGCCAATTAAGCCAGCACCACCAATGACAACAATTTTTTTACCTTTTAAATCCATATTAAACCTCAAGTTTTGCTAAGTAGAGTTTGAAGAGCACTAACAACTAACTGTTGATCTGCTTGTTTTACATAACCACTCATCGGTAAACTCAGCACCTCATTCGCCAACGCTTCACAGAGAAGAAGCGCATTCCCTGTTGCTGTTGGATAGTGTTTATAGGCGGTTTGAAGATGTAGCGGTTTAACATAGTAGATCATCGTTGGAACACCCATTTCTTTTAGATCATTCATTAATTTTGCCCGATCTAAATCTTTTGGTAACCGAACTGTATATTGTGCCCAAGCAGAGGTAGCGCCCTCAATCACATGTGGAACTTGAACAATCTCTTTTAAGGCTTTGTTATAAGCATCTGCTGTTTTTTGACGAGCCATTAATTCATCGGGAAATACTTCTAATTTTTCTAATAAAATTGCAGCTTGAATAGTATCTAATCGCCCATTCATCCCAATACGAACGTTGTCGTACTTATCTATTCCTTGGCCATGAACTCTGAGAGATTTTATGATCGCTGCCAGTTCATCGTCATTGGTAAACATAGCACCGCCATCACCATAGCAACCTAATGGTTTAGCAGGGAAAAAACTGGTGGTCGCCATATCACCAATGCTGCCCACCATCTTCCCTTGATAAGATGCCCCAAAGCTTTGAGCCCCATCGGCAATAACCCACAGCTTATGTTCATTAGCAATCGTTTGAATAGCATCGTAATCGGCTGGCTGCCCGAAAAGATCAACCGGGATAATGCCTACTGGTCGTAAGCCTAATTTTTTCGCTGTTTGAATTCCTAATTCAAGGTTTTCAGGACTTATATTATAAGTATCTTCTAATGAGTCAATAAAAACTGGTGTTGCGCCCATCCAAGCGACAACTTCTGCTGTGGCTGCAAAGGTAAAACTAGGTACAAACACTGCATCGCCAGGACCAACATTTTTAGCCATTAACCCTAAAGCTAAAGCATCTGTTCCATTCGCACATGTTATGGCGTGTTTAGCCCCGCAAAATGTAGCAAGCTGCCTTTCAAGTTCATACACTTCTGGGCCCATAATAAAAATACCGTGATCCAGAACTCTCTTAATCGCTAGATCAATTTCGGGGCGAATACACTCTAACTGTGTTTTTAGGTCAATAAATTGCATGTGTTACTTTCTCAATTAAATATTCATCAATAATTTGATAGCTCCGCCCTTCTCTCGGGCAAACCAAATCTTCCCCTAATTTTTCTCCCGCATGGCTCATCCAACCTGTTTGACGCGCTGGATTTCCAACCATTAACGCATGCGGAACGACGTCTTTCGTCACCACTGCACCAGCTCCAATAAAACTATACGCCCCTAAGCGCACCCCACAAACAATCGTAGCATTTGCGCCAATGGTAACGCCTTTTTCAACATAGGTATGACGAAATTCCTCTTTACGTTCTATTTCCGCTCGAGGATTATGCACATTCGTAAAAACACAAGATGGCCCACAAAAAACACCATCTTCTAAAATAACACCTTTATAAAGGCTAACATTATTCTGAATTTTACAGCGATTGCCGATCGTTACATCAGGCCCAATCATCACATTTTGAGCAATAACACAGTCTTCACCAATTTTTACCCCGGGTAGAATATGTGAAAAATGCCAAATTTTTGTACCAGCCCCAATAACGACATTCGCATCTACAAAAGAAGTATCATGTTTAAAATAGGATAACTCTTCATCTTTGAGTGAAACACTCGTCCCTTTTTGTAGGGATTGCTGCGCTGCATCCAGTACCTGAAGTACTTTGAGCCCTTCGATTCCATCTGTCCTTGGTTTTTGCATGGTTTTTATACACTCAATAAAATATTGACACTCTAACTTTAAAGGCTCTGCTGTTTCTAAAGGAATATGAATGGCATCTGCCTTAGAAGATTGAGGTACGCCATTCACCCAATTCACTTGATGCGGATAAATTTTAAGTTTTTCTTGCCAGGGTAATCCATCATCAAACACCACCATTCCTCGATCCCCAACAACAATTAATTTTTGCTCTTTGTAAGGGTGAAGCCAAGAAACAAACACATGCGCCTGAATACCATTTTTAAACGATAAATGTGTTGTGGTGACATCGTGAATATCAGGATTAAGATGACAAGCCCCTGTTGCGTAAACAGTTTCTGGTAATTGCCCCACTAAACTTAATATCATCGAAATATCATGTGGGGCAAAACTCCATAAAATATTTTCCTCGTGGCGAAATTTTCCTAAATTCAATCGATTAGAATAAATATATTGAAGCTTTCCTAAATCTCCCCTAGCAATAAGCCGCTTTAATTCCAAAAAAGCAGGATGATATTGTAATAAATGCCCAACCATTAAAATACGATTATATTGAAGCGCAAGATCACACAATTCTTTAGCGTCTTCCACTTTTGTCGCTAAAGGTTTTTCAACAAAAACATGTTTTCCAGCCATTAACGCTTGTCGAGCTATTTCATAATGTTGAATGGCAGGTGCCGCAATAACAATGCACTCAATATTTTCATTTTGTAAAACCGCTTCAAAAGATAAGGCGCAAACACCATATTGACTGGCTGTGTTTTTTCCCAATTCTTCACTTACATCACATACAGCAAACAAAACACCTAATTCGGCAAAATTACGAATAAGGTTTTTCCCCCAGTGCCCACACCCTATAACAGCAACATTCATTTTAAGCATAATTTTCTAATTTCATCCTTTCTATGGAACTATAATCAGTTATTTTTTCTACCATCCCATTATTCATAACAATTATTTTTTGGCACTCTTTGAGCGTTGTAAAGCGATGCGCAATCATAATCACAGTTCTGTTCTGGCTAACTGCATAAATGGTTTCCATGAGACGCGCCTCTGTTTCATTATCTAAAGCAGAGGTCGCTTCATCAAAAATCAATACTTCTGGATTACGGTAAAGCGCTCTTGCAATAGCAATCCGTTGACGTTCGCCGCCTGAAAGCCGAACACCTCGTTCACCCACAATTGTTTTTGATCCTTCTGGTAATTGATCGATAAATTTTCGAAGCTGAGACGCATCGATAGCAGCATCTAATCTGAATTTATCAATTTTCTGTTCTCCAAAAGCGATATTTGCTTCAATTGTATCATCGGTTAGATAAATACTTTGCGGCACATACCCAATTTTTTGATGCCACTGATAGGCATTGACCGGATATTTATCATCCACCAAAATAGATCCACTGTTCGGTTTTAGAAGACCCAAAATAACGTCTACTAATGTGGATTTTCCTGATCCTGTCTCGCCCACAATCCCAACACATTCACCCTTTTTAATCTCAAGTGAAATACCATAAAGAGAATTTTTTTTTGTGTTTAGATACCGAAAACTAACACCTTGCAGGCTAATCTGATGCTCAAATTGAAAATCTGGCACATTAGTATAATGACCTTGCGCCGCAATAGACGTATACTCATGGTGCACCCGTTCAATAGAAGGGATAACAGATTTAAATGTATTCAATTGATTAATCACACGGTTTAAACCTGGCATCAACCGAAAACCAGTATATAGGTACCCCCCTAAGATCCCCATCATTTGCACAGGACTATCCTGATCTAAGCATAAAAATGCAATGGTTATCATAAATAGCCCAACAAATAAAGTTTCAATAACCATTCGAGGCAGTGAATTGATTGCCGTTTGCATGGCCTGTATTCGAGATTTTTCACCAGAATAAAATTGATAGGCACTAATGAACGAATCACATTTTCCTAAGAGTACAATTTCTTTAAAGCCATGAAAAAACTGCACAAGGTTTTGTGCACTATATAATGATGCTTCTTGGAGTTTTTGGCCAAATTGATAAAATTTTGGTAACAATCCCTTGGTAATACCAAACCCTGCTACAGCACCAACACCAAAAACAACTAATGCCAAAGAAGGATTCATTATCACAATCATCCCAACGAGACATAGAAAAACCACCCCTTCAGATAAAATACTGGCCAGCGCAATCATGCCATTTGAGAACATTTGTTCAGCATCCCCAGCCACCACTTGTATCCCTAAAGAAGAATTACGTGTGAGATAAAAACCATAATCTGCTTTAGCATAGCGATACAATAATTTGTTTTTAAAGTGATAATTCATCTTCTGAATAGAAAAGTTTTGATAAAAAACTTCTATTCCTGCTATCAAATTCTTGAGTAAAAAAACAACACCTACTGCCATAGCAACATATAGCACTATTCGCCCCGAAGATAACTCTGCTGTTATTCCAAGCTTAGCAAAATACCGATGACCGATTTCAGGTTGATTTAGCACTTGCGCGAAAACAACAATGACAGAAGCTGCCACTACTTCAAAGCAGGAATTACACAGTGCAAAGCTCACAATCCCCATCCACTTCCACTTTTCTTCACGAGTGAGAAGCGAACTGATTTTTTTGACTGCTGATAAAATTGATGGCGTTGACATAATTAATTAAATTGATTTCACCATTGCTACCGCAGTGTGGGTGATTTTCACCCACACTGCGTTCTATTGTTTTTAGAATCGGCTGTTACGCCGCTTCTACTCCATAAACAGGTAAAACAATTCTCATTGTTCGACCTAAAAAATTTAACAGTAACTGCACTCGTTGATTATCACTTAAACTTTCAAAGACTGCTGTGTGATCTTTAAAGGCACCTTCTAAAATACGTACCGTATCGCCTTTAGAAAAAAGCCCTAAGCTACCAATAGGCAATATGCCCTCACTCGTTTCTTGTGCTTTTAAATCACGAATAATGTTTGCAGGCACAACTGCGGGGGAATCATTATTCATGAGGATATAAGACACACCTCTTGTACCATTCACACTGCGCCAGCGATCGATTTCAAGATCTATCCCTATAAATAAATAACGGGGAAATAAGGGCACTAAAACTTCTTGCATTTTACGTGCATGACGACGCGTTTTTTTAAATTGTGGTAAATAAACTTCAAAGCCTTGCATGGATAAATGCTGTACAGCCATAGATTCTTTAGAAGGCTGCGTATGGGCCACAAACCACTGCTTCATCTGCTTTCCTTAACCTCTAATGAATGCCTATAGATATGTAACAATTGCAAAGTGCATATTTTTTTTTCTTCTATTTTACCTTTAATTAATTCATAAGTCCCTTGTGGATCCATCACATCTGTTACCAACACAACATCATACTGTTCTAATGCTTCCGAAGGTTCTTTGATTGTCACCTCAATACCAGTCCCTTGTGCAACTAATTGTGCAATATCTGCTAAATCCCCTTTCCCAACTAAGGCAACATGCAACCAACCTTGTGCTATACATTCCGAAAAGGCTTCTTCACATTGAATCTTTGCATCGCGAAAAAAATGTAAAGAGCCTGCGAGATAGCTTCTGACCATTTGACTTTTTTCTTTAAAACCTTCAGGTGTTAAAAAATATGTCATACGCCGCGGCGACACTTGCGAAACACGCAACCAACCTTTGGTCACACAGCGTTTGATGTATTGGTTCATTAAACCCAAAGCAATTCCTAGTTCATCCGCTAAGCGCCTTTGCGTAAAGCTTTGATTACGCTCTACCTCACTCAACAGGCGCACCATCACTTTTTGCTCTGTTTGTTCTCGGGTATTTTGAAAAGCTGCCATTTTAAATCTTAGAAACTCAACTATTTATTAAGGATTGTTCATGAACAGAACATTAATGTAAGTAGCGAATAGCTGTCAACTGAAATTTTGCTCTTTCCAAGCCTGAAACATCAACACTCCCCAGAGCGGATATTGCCAATTTCTCTTGCCTGATAAGTGCTCTTGCCATTTTTGGCTAACTAGTTCTTCTTTTAATATGCCTTCATTAATCAAACGCTCTTTAGAAAGTAGCTGCTCTGCCCATTCTCGCAGAGGACCTCGCAACCATTCCCCAATCGGCACCCCAAAGCCCATTTTGGGTCGTTCAACTAAATCTTTAGGGACATAGCGATTTAGCACCTGCCTTAAGATCCACTTGCCTTGACCCTGCCGAATCTTGACATCCATTGGTAGGCTCCAAGAAAGCTCAACTAATCGATGATCGAGCAGAGGTACCCTTGCTTCCAAACTCACTGCCATACTAGCGCGGTCTACCTTCGTTAAAATATCATCAGGTAAATACGTTAACATATCCATCATTTGCATGGTGTCGACAAAAGTTTGCGATTTTTTTGCAAATTGGCTTGAATCCCAGGGAGGTAAAATAGGCTCAACACTCCCTAACACTAACGCTTCTGGTTGTTGCCATTGACTGACTAACATTTTGTAAAGCTCATATTCATTCGGGGCTTCTAAAATAGCAGCTAATTTATGTACTTTATCGCCAAGCAAAGGTAAATTAAATTTATGCGGAAGGAAAGATCCTATACTATCCCACGCATTGGGAGAAAATTGTTGTAACGCTTTAGCCCCTAAATGACGCAGACCCGCAGGAATAGGTCTTATCTTTTGCCAAACACTTTGACCCCAAAAATAACGATGATAGCCTGCAAATAATTCATCGCCACCATCGCCAGACAGACTGATAGTCACGTGTTTTCTGGCAAGCTTTGAGACTAAAAAAGTCGGGATTTGCGAAACATCTGCAAAAGGTTCATCACACCAATCCGGAATACTGGGAATAACATCTATCGCATCCTTTGCATTCAAATATAATTCGTGGTGCTCAGTTCCCAAATGCTTAGCAACCTTTGCTGCATATTGTGCCTCATTATAGGCATCCTCAGAAAACCCAATAGAAAAAGTCTTCACCGGCTGCATGCTGTGTTTCTGCATTAAAGCAACCACGGTTGAGCTATCTATTCCACCTGATAAAAAAGCCCCTAAAGGAACATCGGCAACCATTCGTCTTTTAACCGCGTCAGACAGCAAATCATGTACTTTATCAATTAATATCGTGTCTGGATCAGTACAGAGATTTTTTTTGGCATTCTCAACAACTTTTTTCAAATCCCAAAAGACCGTGTGGGTGATATTTTTTGCTTGATCGATACTTAAAATAGTACCCGGCGAAAGCTTTTGAATGCCTTCAAAAATAGACAAAGGTGCTGGCACATAATTAAAGCGAAAATAAGCACAAAGCGCATTTTTATCCAACACGGGAGACCATGCAGGGTGTGCACTAAAACTTTTTAATTGCGAACCAAAAAAGAAAACACCGTGATGAAAGCCCCAATAAAGCGGTTTTATCCCTAATCTATCTCTCCCTAAAAATAATCGCTTTTCTTGATTATCCCAACACGCAAAGGCAAACATACCAATTAATCGCGCACAGGTTTTTTCAACTCCCCATCGCTCAAAGGCCTCGATAATCACTTCCGTATCGGAATGACCTCGAAATTGACATCCCTCAGCGCTTAATTCTTTTCGTAATTCTTCCGCGTTATAAATTTCACCATTATAAATGATCACCCATCGCCCTGTGTGAGAAAACATTGGTTGGTGTCCCGTCTCTGATAAATCCACAATAGCAAGGCGTCGATGCCCAAAAGCGAGTTGTACTTCTTTTTCTGTCCATACCCCAAAAGAATCAGGGCCTCTTGCTTGAATTTTTACTGCCATTGATTCCACAATAGCGAGCAATGTTTCTTGAGAGGCGCGTCCTGTAAGATCCCAAAAACCGGTTAAACCACACATTTTAAAACTTCGTTATAAAGAGCAACATATTGGTTAACGCAAGTTTCTAAAGCAAAATGTGCAAAGACTCTTTCTTTTGCCTTTTTACCGAATTTTGAGGCAAGTTCTGGATCTAAAGACAATTGCAAAATAGCATCCCCTAGAGCATGAGGATCTTGTGGTTTAACAACAAAGCCCGTGATTTTATCAAGTACTGCTTCTTTATTGCCGCCAACATCTGTGACCACCATCGGTAATCCTGCTGCCATGCCTTCTAAAATGGCATTCGAAAATCCTTCTTCGTGAGAACATAAGACACCAATATCAGCAGCCGTTAATAAATCAGGGATATCCGATCGACTGCCCAACCATAAAAGGTGATCATCCAATTTTAAATCTTGTGCTTTTTGCTGGAGCGCCTTTTGAATACCATCATCTCTACCCACGCACAGTAAGGTCCAAGGAGATGAGAGTTGGTGACTAATATAGCTTAAAGCCTGCAATAAATCTTGATGTCCTTTATAGGGGATAAGATTGGCAATTATGATAATTACCAAAGAATTTTCAGCAATATTTAAGTTTTTTCGGATTTCTGCTTTTGATGTTGTTTGTTGAAAAAGCGCCAAATCAATACCATTATAAATAAGTTTTGTTTTTTGAGGCGCTATGCCTTCCGCTTGTAATTGCAACAATACTGCTTGGCTATTGCCCGTCATAAGCGTTGTTTTATCATACAATCTCCTTTCACAAAAACCTACCGCGATTCTCCTCTTTTGATAATGACTCATCGAGCGGCGACTCATGATAGTCACCCCAGAAAAACGCGCTAATAATGCACTGAACATTCCTAGAACATAAGCTTCTGGTAAAAAGAAATGAAGAATTGCAGGTTTTTTTGTTTTCAATCTTTTTGTTAACAAAAAGATAACTGTTATGATTCGCAACAGACGACTGATTAAACGAGGCGCTCTCTGAGTGAACCGCATGAGGCGAGGACTTAAGAGTGGTTTTACTAAAACGCCCTGCACCTCAAGTAGCGGTGCCAGCTTGCCTTTCTCTCCTAAAACACTAACCGTTATCTGAAATCCTCTTTTGACCAATTCAGGCAAAACAGTTAGCAAGTGACGTTCTGCACCACCAATCTCTAGACTCCCAATAACAATCATAATTTCTTTACGCATAACCGGGCTGAGAGTAGCATATTTTTCCCCGTTACGGTATCTTAGGCGACGATAAGTCTTAGGAGAGATGTCCGAGCGGTTTAAGGAGCACGCCTGGAAAGCGTGTGTACGTTAACGCGTACCGAGGGTTCGAATCCCTCTCTCTCCGCCAGCCTTCGCTAAAGCTTCGGCTCACAGGCCTGCCAATACCACTCCACTAAGTTCATCTTTATAAGTAAATTTACTGACATTATTAAATAACAATATTTGCCGATACCAGACTTAAACATTCTTGTTGCAGTAAAATATCTTCGATTAATCCCATGAGGATATGCCCAGCCGTAATATGAATTTCTTGGATCCGACCCGGATCATCTGACGGAACAACCAGTGATAAATCACACCTGTCTTTTGCTTTTCCGCCTCCACTCCCTAAAAACCCTAAGGTGACAATTTCCCGCTCTTTAGCCGATCCCAGCGCCTTAACCACATTGGGTGAACGCCCTGAAGTCGTGATCCCTAGCAATACATCACCCGGTTTACCCAAAGCTTCGACCATTCTGGAAAATACATCCTCAAATCCATAATCATTCGCACAAGCCGTCATCGTGGAAGAATCCATTGCCAAAGAAATAGCCGGTATTGATTGACGATTTCGGTGTGGCTGCAATCTCACTAAAAGTTCGGCTGCTAAATGCTGCGCATCGGCTGCTGATCCGCCATTCCCACATAACAAAAGCTTACCGCCTTTGGATAAAGACCAGGCAATTTGCTCTGCCATCGCCACCAAAGTTTCGACAAAATCATCCGTCAAACAGCGCTGTTTTAGTTCGATTGACGCTAAAAGCTGTGTTTCCACACTCTTGATTAATGCCGAACGCTGTGGATTTTTTTGGGATTCCATGGGGCTTTCTCCTGCTTGGCCAACCAACTAATAGACTATTGTATAAATCACACCCTATAAAATCAATAGCCAATAGTTGGATTTATAGATTAAAAATGTTTTTACTCATACCAATTTAAGCCTATTTCCGTTATGCTAAGCGCTTTTAAACGCCAACGAGAAATACAAATAGGGTAGATTTTTATGTCCCCAGTTTTGGTTACCGGGAGTGCTGGTTTTATTGGTTATCACGTTTGTGAATACTTATTAAAACGCCAAGAAACAGTGATTGGTATTGATAACCTCAATGATTATTATGATCCCAATTTAAAAAAAGCGCGTCTTAAAAAACTGCAAACCCATAAAAACTTTCATTTTGTAGAACTTGATCTTTCCGATCGAAAAGCAGTCTCTCAATTCGCTGATAAACACCCCAATATTGAACGCATTGTTCATCTGGCGGCACAAGCAGGGGTTCGTTATTCACTCGAAAACCCTTTTGCTTATACTGATGCCAATATTCAAGGGCATCTTGCGATACTAGAAGCTTGCCGAAAATTACCCGTTAAGCATTTGGTTTACGCCAGCAGTTCTTCCGTTTATGGCATGAACGAAAAACTACCCTTTTCTGTCGAAGATCCCGTCGATACGCCGATGTCTCTCTATGCGGTGACTAAACGCTCTTGTGAGCTGATGTCTTTTTGTTATAGCCATCTCTTTCAGATCCCTTCAACCGGCTTACGATTTTTTACGGTCTATGGCCCCTGGGGTCGACCAGACATGTCGGCGTTTATTTTTACCAGAGCTATTTTAGAAAACCAAGAAATCCCGGTCTTTAATTATGGCGACATGCGCCGTAATTTTACCTATATTGACGATATTGTACAGGGAACGATCGCCTGCTTAGATACACCGCCTGCACCAGAAGCCGCACAACATCGTCTGTATAACCTTGGGAATGATCGCGCCGAATCTTTAATGGATTTTATTCACACGCTCGAAAAAATAATCGGTAAAAAAGCCCATATTAACTTAATGCCAATACAACCCGGTGATGTCAAAGAAACCATTGCGGATATCACCAAGACAACGCAAGATTTTGGATTTCAGCCTAAAACGAATATCGACGAAGGCCTCACTCATTTTGTTCATTGGTATAGAGAATTTTATGGTATTTAATCAAAATCCAAAAATCGCTGTGATGGGTCTTGGCTATGTCGGATTACCGCTTGCCATTGCCATGGCACGCCATTTTTCAGTCACCGGCTTCGATATTAATCAAACTCGCATTGATGAATTACAATCAGGGTTTGATAGAACAGGTGAAATCACCGAAACAAAGCTTGCCGACACTTCTCTTAAATTGACTGCTATCTCTACTGATTTATTACAACACGATATTTATATTGTTACTGTTCCAACACCTGTGACGCCTGATAATCTTCCGGATCTCACGCCACTGAAGAAAGCCTCCGAAACGCTCGGAAAAATAATCTCTGCCAATGCGATTGTGGTCTATGAGAGTACTGTTTATCCTGGCGTGACTGAAGACTTTTGCGGCCCTATCTTGGAAGAAGTTTCAGGCTTAAAGTCAGGGATAGATTTTTATTTAGGATATTCCCCAGAACGCATCAATCCTGGTGATAAAGAACATACTGTTGAGCGCATTACTAAAATTGTCTCCGGACAAACCTCAGCCGTTGCAGACCTGCTAAAACAGGTTTATGGCACTGTGAATCAACACAATATCTATGTCGCTAAAAATATTAAAACGGCTGAAGCCGCCAAGGTCATTGAAAATGCCCAACGAGATATTAATATTGCTTTTGTGAATGAAGTCGCAACGATTGTCGGAAAATTAGGCTTGTCCGTTTACGACGTGCTAAATGCGGCTCAAACCAAATGGAATTTTCTAAAATTTCAGCCAGGACTCGTTGGTGGCCATTGTATTGGAGTTGATCCCTACTACCTAGCGCATTGTGCAAAAATGGTCGAACATTCACCGGACGTGATCTTAGC